>Ga0256839_1000591_pt1 | contig 46645 bp, 46 predicted proteins | sample 354166metaG_FD_185968 | JGI IMG/M metagenome (GOLD analysis project Ga0256839, IMG submission 185968) | Hydrothermal vent microbial communities from Mid Atlantic Ridge, Atlantic Ocean - 354-166 | ecosystem: Environmental > Aquatic > Marine > Hydrothermal vents | place: Atlantic Ocean: Mid... | reverse complement strand
CTAAAATTAAAGGCGCAGAGTCCACCTCAACGGGCATGATTGTGTTAGATAAAAAACAACGGGTAGATGAGCTTGCGCGGATGATGGGGGGGCTAGAAATAACCCAATCGACGCTTAATTTGGCTGAAGAAATGTTGGTGAATTGAGCAGATTTAAAAACAAAAGCTTGAACCATAAAGGGCATAAAGTACATGAAGGTAAAAACCTTCTGGGCTCTGAGAACTTAACTTCGTAGTCAACTATCCATTACCTAAAAGATTTAATTTGACCACGAAGGCACGAAGAATCACGAAGGAGGATAAGTTTTTTTCCTTCGTGAACTTCGTGTCCTTCGTGGTAAATTATTTTAACTTTTCTTTTCTTCATGCACTTCATGCACTTCATAGTTTAAGCTTTTGAGACAACGACTCGTTATATTCCAGTCTTTTTTTAAAAATACTACTCAATTATTAAAATACATCACCGCGCACTCCGAATAAGCGTGCGTATTCTTTAGTAGCATAACGGTCTGTCATGCCTGCCACATAATCTGCAATGACGCGGGCTTGGCCTATTTCGCCTGCCTCTAATAAGGCATCTCGACAAAGATGCTGATGTTCTGGTGGCAATAGTCGGGTATCTTCCATAAAAACGGTAAACAAGGCTTCTATGACTTGATGTGCTTTACGGGTCATGCGGTACACTTTATGATGAAAATACAAATTTTCACGTAGGAATTTTTTTAATTGTTGGTTTTTAGTGCGCATTTCTTCGCTAAATTTAATTAGCTGCTCTGAGTGATTTCTAATATCTTCTATACTCTGTGGATCAGCTGTTTGTATCGTAGCACGACTGGTTTCAACCAAGTCTACTACTTGTTCGCCAATCATTCGTCGTATGGTTTCATGCACGCAACGATTACCGGTTAAATCAGGATATTTCCACATGACTTTATCGTATTGTGCACTAAATAATTCAACATTTCTCATTTGCTCAATAGTAATCAACCCCGAGCGTAGTCCATCATCAATATCATGGTTGTTATAGGCGATTTGATCGGCAATATTGGTTAGTTGAGCTTCGAGCGAGGCTTGCTTTTTATTTAAAAAGCGTTCCCCTACTTCTCCTAATTCTTTAGCGTGTTTTAAAGAACAATGCTTAAGAATCCCTTCGCGTGTTTCAAAACACAAGTTTAAGCCTGCAAAATCAGCATAGAGTGTTTCTAGTTCATCAACGATGCGCAAAGATTGTAAGTTATGCTCAAAGCCACCGTATTGTTTCATGCAGGCATTAAGTGCATCTTGCCCCGCATGACCAAAGGGCGTATGACCAATATCATGTGCTAAGGCAATAGCTTCGGTTAAGTCTTCATCTAAGCGTAACGTACGAGAAATTGATCGTGCTATTTGTGCAACTTCTAATGAATGGGTTAACCGTGTGCGGTATAGATCTCCTTCATGATTGACGAATACTTGGGTTTTATATTCAAGCCGACGAAAGCCTGTCGAATGAATAATCCGGTCCCGATCACGTTGGAATTCTGAGCGATAGGTTGGTGAGGTTTCTTTAAAGCGCCGCCCTCTGCTGGTTGTTGGCATTGCTGCATACGGTGCTTTTTGTTTATTCATATTTTACTGACTAGGTTTGTTGACGAAGATCAGGCACGTGCTAACACCTGTTGTAACGCTGTTTTATCAAAGTCGCTACTAATAATACTTTCACCTAATGATTTCATTAACACTAAATGTAACACGCCGTCTTGGACTTTTTTATCAATCGACATTAGATTTGAAAATTGTTCTGCGTTGATATCTGTAGGTGGCTCAACGGGTAAGTTGGCTTTTTTTAACAGCGCACGAATACTTGCTACTTCACTTTCGCTGACCCAGCCGTGCTTTTGCGAAAGCTCTGCCGCCATTACCATGCCCGCTGAAATTGCTTCTCCGTGTAGCCAGTTTCCATAACCCATGCCGGTTTCTATCGCATGCCCAAAGGTATGGCCTAAGTTTAATAAAGCACGCTGCCCTGCTTCTTTTTCATCGGCGGCAACTATATCGGCTTTGTGTTTGCATGACCGGTGAATGGCGTAGGCTAAAGCTTCTGGATTACGTTTGAGTAGCTGGCTCATATTTTCATCCAACCAGTCAATAAATTCGAGATCATTAATATAGCCGTATTTGATGATTTCAGCGATACCTGCACTGAGCTGCCGATCATCCAATGTGTTCAGTGTTTCAGTATCTATAATCACGCATTGCGGTTGATGAAACGCACCAATCATATTTTTACCCAAGGGATGATTGACACCTGTTTTACCACCCACCGATGAGTCAACCATGGCTAACAAGGTGGTAGGGATTTGAATGAAATTTATGCCACGTTGATAACTGGCTGCGGCAAAACCTGACACATCTCCCACCACGCCACCGCCGAGCGCCAACAAGGTGGTTTTGCGATCACAGCGTGCTTCTAACATCTGGGTGTAGATTAAATCTAATGTTTCAGGGGTTTTGTACTGTTCGCCATCAGGGAGAATAATGTCGGTATTTTTAAAAGGGCTAATAAGCGAGTGGATTTTTTCTAAATACAGTGGCGCGACGGTTCTGTTTGAGACGGTTACAGTACTGACGCCCTTAATATGCTTCTGGATATTTTTTTGGATAAAACCACTGTCCTCTAGGATACCAGCGCCAATATAAATAGGATAACTACGTGTGCCTAGGTCAACCTCTAATACGTTCATTAAACTGACCCTTGCTGTGTGGATGCCGTTAAAGATTCTTCTAGCCGCCTTATTACCACCCCTGCTTTTTGTTTACCCGTTTTTATGATGGTGTCTGCTAATTCAAGATAATAGGGTTCTCGATCGCTGAGTAGTTTTTTTAGCGTATCCAAGGGGCTGTTGGTTTGCATTAAAGGACGAGTTTTATCATAGCGTATACGTGAGTAAAGTAATTCTGCACTAGTTTTCAGGTATACAACATGCCCATATTTACGCATGTTTTTACGACTTCGTTCACGTAAAATACTCCCACCACCTGTGGCGATTACGACGTTATTCATTTGACACAGTTCTTCAATCACTTGCTCTTCCCTATCTCTAAAACCTTTCTCACCTTCGATCTCAAATATGGTGGAAATATCGACACCCGTTCGTTCTTCAATCACACGATCTGAATCATAAAAGTCTTTATTTAGGCGTTTGGCGATGTTTCTACCTATGGTTGACTTTCCTGCCCCCATAAGACCGACAAGTATTATATTTTGGTTTTTAATCATACTGTCTTTTATGCCAGTTGCTTCAGCAGGAATCAAGTTAAACTAACTTTTAAGGCAATTTTTTAAAGCAATAAAAAAAGGCTGGGGTACCCAGCCTTTTTGTTAAACATATAAACGATATTTATTTCAATATTTTTGGTGTTACAAAAATAAGTAGCTCACGTTTATTGTCACGATTGAAGGTTCTCTGAAAGAGCTTACCAATGATCGGTACATCACCTAGCACGGGTACTTTATCAATTTTCTTCGAGTTAATTTCTTCATGAACACCACCCAATACAACAGTCTGTCCATTTTCAACTAATACCTGTGTATTCACTTCACGAGTATTAATACTTGGCACACCATCATAAATCGCACCAACTGTATCTTGGCTGACTTTAAGGTCCATAATAACATGCTCATCTGGTGTGATTTGCGGCGTTACTTCAAGAGCCAGTACGGCCTTCTTAAACTGTACTTTGGTACCTGATGAACTCACTGTCTTATAAGGTATTTCAACACCTTGCTCGATCATCGCTTTCTTTTTATCAGCCGTTACCACACGCGGTGTTGATACGATCTCACCTTTGTTTTCCGCCTGAAGTGCTGATAGCTCAAGGTCAATCAAGTAATCTTTACTTAGGATAGAGAAAGCCATTTTGGCCGCGCCTGGTATCGGCATATTAACATTTAAGCGATCATTCAATGAAGGTAGACCAACATTTCCAGAGCCACCTAATAAGTCATTACTCATTGATGAGGTTGAAGCAAGGCTTCCTGAAGTTGATAGGTTTTTACCAAATTGAGTTACACCAAATCGTGTACCTAAATCTTTACTAAACTCATCCGATGCAATAACGATACGTGATTCAACCGATACCTGTCTAACAGAAACATCTAAGGTCTTTACCATCGCACGGATTTCACTTACGCGATCCGCAGTATCTTGTACTAACAAGGTATTAGTACGTTTATCGACCGATACGCTGCCTCGCTTAGATAATAATGAGCCTTCATCTTTGCCTGCTGATGATTTTACAAGACCCGCTAGCTCTTCAACTTTCGCATAGTTAACAGAAATATATTCTGTAACTAATGGCTCTAAAGCTTGTTTGCGTTTAAGCGCTTGCATTTCACGTTGCTCTTTAGCTTCTAGCTCAGTTGCAGGTGCAATCCAAATTACGTTGCCGTTACTACGCATCGCTAATCCTTTGGTTTCAAGCACGATATCTAAAGCTTGATCCCAAGGCACATCTTTTAAACGCAGTGTGATATTGCCTTTCACGGTATCACTTACAACAATATTTTTATCAGTAAAGTCAGCAAGTAGCTGTAATACAGAGCGAACTTCAATATCTTGGAAGTTTAAAGAAAGCTTCTTACCGGTGTAATGCTTCTTTTTTAGCTCAAAAGGATTCTTGGCAACCTTCGCATTAACTTTTTTGAAGTTAACTACATAGTTATTACCTTGTTTAAGTGCATTGTAATTAAATGCTGCATTAGCCAACACTCTAATTTTCACATCACGACCGCTTTGAGTCACATCCAAATAAGATGCTGGTGTTGCAAAGTCTGTTACGTCGATACGTTTATTCCCACTACGTGCGCGTACATTTTTAACCGTGATTTCAACGACGTTACCCACTTTACGTGACTCAACGACTGTGGAAGGATGTGGTAGTTTTATGACCGCACGTCCGCCACCTGCCTGCGTTCTTTGGAAGTCAATAGCACCCAATACTCTTGCACCACCGTGTTGCGCACGCTGTTGAGGCGCTCTATATGCGACATTTTGTTGTCTTGGGTTAAAGCGTGATGTCTGAGCCGGTGGACGAGCAACATAGTTACTAGCTACTGCCCGACGGCTGACCGCTTTTTGTCTAGCGGCGTTTGCATTTCTTTGTGCCAGGGCGTTTCGTTGCGCTTGAGCTTGTCTTTGTGCTTGAATACGTTTCTGTTGCGCAGCTTGTGCCGCTAAACGTGGTTGTTGACGGTTACCTTGATTATCATCAAAAGTTAATACCACATCATTGCCTTGCAATCGTGTTGAGTATTTGGTTAATTTGTTAAGTGACACCATAACGCGAAGTTTATTGGCACCTTTAGCAAATTTAACATCTTTTAATGAGCGGGAGTTAAAACGCTTACTACGCTTAAGTATGGATGAGTCTGCTCCTGGGAAATCAAGCACGATACTTTTTCCACCTCTCATCGCAAAGCTCTTCGGCATTCCCACCTTACTATCAAAGTGTAAACGCAATGTTGTTTTACCAGCTTGTACTGCAGAGTCAATACTTTGTAAACGTGCTTCAGCATAAGTAGTACCTGTTGCAAGCAGTAACGCTGGCAAGCTCAAACCGAGTAGTGTACGTGTAATAATTTTCATGTTTTTAACCCACTTCTTTTTATTTTTAATATATTAGTTATTGTAATTTGATGGTTCGTTAATCTTGATTTAGTGCGATGGATGTTTCTTTCTTTTCATAACCACCCAACCCATTTGACACTGTTTCTTTTAGCTCTAATTTCACATCTGAAATTGAAACAATTTTTCCGTAGTTTTGTCCAAGGTAATTACCGGCTTTTACACTCTGAACGGCGCCATCAGGAATTTTAATTAGAGCCCATAAAGTATTATCTTTATGAACAGTACCTACCATTCTTAAACTATCTAAAGGGTAACCTTCTAAAAACTCCGGAACTCGTGTGGTATCAATACGAATACCGTTATCACTCACTTCACGTTGTCCAGGTTCTGGTGCCATCATTGCCGCGTTAAACGGATCTTTATCATGCGCTGGATAAGCGTAGCGTAAGTAGGGTTTAACCTCTGGAATAGGCGCTATCGGTGCAGCTGGTTTTGCCCTTTCTTCTGCAAAAAACTGGTCTAAATCACTGATACTGTCATTACAACCTGAGAGCAACAATAATGAACTACACAAACCAATTGCTAAAGGTGCTTTTTTAAATGTTTTTACAAAACCCAATGATTTATTTTTATTATGATTGAATAACATTTTAGCTACCCTCTTCTTCATCTAAATATCTAAATGTCTTGATAGTTGCATCTAACACGAGCTTTTGATTTCCTTTTCTTTTCTTTTTATCAGCCTTATCAACAATACTCGTTAAATGAATATCATTAATCGTTACAATTCGTGGTAATGCGGATAAATCACTAACAAAACCAGCCAACTCATTATATGTCCCTTTTGCTTTAAGTTTTATCGGCTTTTCAGCAAAAAACTCTTTATGAATTTCAGGCTTAGGTTCGAATAAATCAATTTCCAGACCGTTACTTAAACCTTTCTCTGATATATCAAGAATTAATCCTGGTATTTCAGTATCACTCGGTAGCTGATCTTTCAACGCACTAAACGATGTTTCCATCTCTTCTAGTTGTGTTTTAAACGCAGGTAATTTATTGGCGCGCTTTTGCTTGATAACATAAGCTGCACGCTTTTCTTTTTCCTGAGCTTCGACCTTTTTGAGAGCAGCCAACTGATCTACGATCACCAGCTTGTATCCCATAAATAGTACCAGGCCAAATACAGCTGCTACCGCTCCAGCTTTAATCGGCATTGATACATTAGCTGGATCTTCGATTAAGCTATTTAATTCTTGTAGATCAATTGCCATTGTCTTGCTCCTTATCTTCACCTGACTTTAATAGCTGTGTCACATTCAAACTAAAGTAACGTAGATTGCTATAACCAGCCTTATTTTTATTTTTAGTATCAATAGAAATTGTATTCAAATCAGATGAGCTCAACCAAGGTGATGAATTTAAACGATTCATATAACTTGATACGCGTGCACTTGACTCTGCTTTTCCTTCCAGCTTGATTTTATCATTTGTTTGCTGCAGTTTGGTTAAATACAAACCTTTGGGTAATGCATTAACCATTTCATCAAATAAATGTACGATTCCAGGTCGTGTTGACTGTAAACGTTCAATAACCGCAATGCGATCTAATAATGCTTTACGGTTTGCATCCAACGTTTTAATTTCAGCTAACACTTTATCAAGTCGCTTAATCTCTTTATCAATATAGGCATTACGCTCATTTTGATAAGATATTTGCCCCTCCATATAAGTGTAACCACCAGCTACAACAGCAGCACCTACCGCTAATGCACCCACAACAGACATAACAAATTGTTGCTGACTCTTTTTACGAGCCGCTTCACGCCATGGTAGTAAATTAATGCCTGACATTATTCAAACCCTCTTAAAGCTAAACCTGCAGGAACTAACATCGCGGGGATATCACTGGTAAAACGTGCAGGATTTACTTTTGAATGTAAAACGACATTAGCAAATGGATTCGCCAAAGCTGTTGGTATACCAATCACTTCTTGAATTTGCTCATCGATTCCTGGAAGACTTGCGCAACCACCTGATAATAAGACTTTATCCACTTTATCGTTTTGTGTTGATGCGTAATAGAACTGTAAAAAACGTTGTACCTGTCTTACCATATTCTCTCTAAAAGGATCTAAGACCTCAGGAATATAACCTTCAGGAAGATTACCTGTCTTTTTAGCAAGACCCGCTTCAGAATAAGTCAGACCATAACGTTGCGTAATCTCTTGAGTAAGTTGTTTACCACCAAAAACTTGCTCTCGAGAGAATACCACTTTACCGTTTTCAAACACGTTAATACCTGTCATTGATGCACCAAAGTCAACCGTAGCCAATACTTCATGCTTATCAAGGTCATCAATCATGGTTTTAAAAAGTAATTCAACCGCGTGAGACTCTAAGTCGATAATTTCAACATCAAGCCCCGCCATCTCAGCAGCCGCAAGTCGTACCTCAACATTCTCAGTGCGCGTACCCGCAATCAACACATCAACCATTTCTGATGATGTTGCTGAGGGGCCTAACACCTCAAAATCAAAGTTAACTTCATCCATTGGATAAGGAATATATTGTTCTGCTTCAAGTGATACTTGAGCTTCCATTTCAGATGCTGGTATTGAAGCAGGTAATGAGATTATTTTATTAATCGCTTGAGATGATGGAATCCCCAAAGCACAACGACGGCTCTTAGTGCGGCTCTTTTTAACCACTTGCTTAATCGCTTCGCCTACTTGCTCAGCCTCATTGATATCACGTTCACTAGTTACACCTTCGGCAAGCGAAGTTACTGCATAGCTATCAACACGGTAGTTATTGCCTTTGCTACGAGATAGTTCGATCAACTTAACCGCTGATGAACTTATATCAATGCCAAGCAAATTGCCTTTTTTACTGGATAAAGAAAACACAGATTCTAGTCCTATTTATTGTTATTATTTTATGATACACATTAGATTTGTGCGTCACCTTTTATTTCTTTAAGTAATACTAGCGAGCTTATCAGGGAGTGTCTACCTTCTTTCTCTTAAATGGCCCTTACTTTAGACAGGCGGTAGTATTTCTTTAAAATTGAACGGTTCTGCTTCGGTTTTGTCTGATCGTTCCGTATAATGGGACATTTTTGTACGACTCGGCTGACGAGTAAAAATAACAGAAGTTTCACTACTTTTTGTTGGAAACTTGCTAGCAACCCGTTACTAACAGCATTTTTCGCCTCTATCAGGAAAATTCAGCCGACCTTAGTGAGCTTACCGTTTGCAATTTAAATGGATAACTCAATTATTAGAGTTTTAGCCGTTTCTTTTTCCAGCGACTCGTGCAATGCTCTCATAATAAAGATTCATCATATAAATGCATATTTATTTAAGGAGAACCTGATTAAGTCGATTAGAATTTAGCGCAGAAAAATCTGTCGCTATTTTTCATGAAGTGAGACGTAATAGTTATTCTATTGCGCCGATCTATTGCGCCGATCTTCGTGGAAAATATCGGCGGATTTGGCAAGCTAAAAATAATTGGACTTAATCAGGGTTTCCTTAATGGTGTTATCTCAAAATAAAAACACTCATTATTTAATCGCTGGGCTTTACTACGTAAACTATGAAACTATTTAAATTTATCAACCGATACCTTATTGCACCTATAGTCATGCTCTCAATAATAGGGGTCATTGCCATCGTTGGCATGTACTTCTACTATCTACCACAACTACCTTCTGTTAATGAATTAAAAAATACACAATTACAATTACCACTCAGGGTTTATAGTGCTGATGATCAACTGATTGCTGAATTCGGACAACACAGGCGTCGCCCAGTAAATATTGAAGAGACGCCTGATAATTTAAAAAATGCATTTGTCGCCATTGAAGATGCGAGGTTTTATCAGCATAAAGGGGTTGATTATCGTGGTATTGCCCGTGCCGCTGTTGCTGTACTTAAAAAAGGTAGGATCACCCAAGGTGCAAGCACCATTACAATGCAAGTGGCGCGTAATTTTTACCTAACAAATGAAAGAAGTATTACCCGTAAATTAAAGGAAGCACTGTTAGCGCTAAAGATTGAAGAGGAGTTATCTAAAGAAGAGATTCTTGAACTTTATCTCAATAAAATATTTCTAGGCAAACGCTCATATGGTGTAGGCTCAGCAGCTGAAATATATTACGGCAAAAAAGTAGCAGAGCTTAGCCTTGCACAAAGTGCCATGATAGCAGGTTTACCCAAAGCCCCCTCTGCCTACAACCCCATACGTAACCCTAAACGAGCAAAAACACGCCGCGATTACATTCTAAAAAGAATGTTTGAGCTCAGTTACATAACTAACGAGCAATACCAAGCTGCTGTCAGCGAAGAATTAAGTGCTGCAGTTCATAGCGTTGAAACACAAACCTATGCCCCTTACATGGCGGAGATGGTGCGTACGGATGCCATTAAACGCTTTGGTGAGGCTAATATCTACAAGCTTGGTCTCAATATATATACCACTCTAAATAGTAAAGCCCAACAAAATGTAATTTCTTTACTCAGAAAGCACCTTTTAAAATATACGAAACGCCATGGTTATCGAGGCAGCGAAGATACAATTCAATTAAGTGACTTCCCTTCTCTAAAAGATCAACAAAAAAAGCTGAAAAGCTATCATGTATACGCTGACTTGTACCCCGCGCTAGTTATAGAATCTGAAAAAAAACAAGCCTCTTTAATCGTTTACAAAGAAAACCAGCCGATTACACTATCACTAAAAAGCCTTAAATGGGCTAAACCTTATATCAACGAAAACAAACGTGGAAAAAGACCTAAAAAAGTCACTGATGTACTAAAAGTAGGAGATATTGTACGCGTACAAAGAGACAAAGAAGGAAACTGGCAACTCGCTCAACTACCAAAGGTATCAGGAGCACTGGTTTCAATGAATCCAGATAATGGAGCTATTGAAGCCATTGCCGGCGGTTTTGATTATAATTTAAGTAAGTTTAACCGTGCTACCCAAGCACAAAGACAGCCGGGCTCTAGCTTTAAACCCTTTATTTATGCAGCTGCTCTCGCAAAGGGCTATTCACCTGCAACCACCGTTTTAGATGAGCCAATTGAAATTAAAAACAATAAAAATAATTGGAACCCCAAAAACTACGGCCATAATTACAGTGGCTCAATGCGCTTAAGAACAGCGCTTGCTAAATCCAAAAATTTAGTATCCATTCGTTTGCTACAAGAAATCGGCTTAGGCTATGCCATAAACTATGCAAAAAAGTTTGGCTTTAAAGAAAAAACCCTACCTAATAATTTAACTCTAACCCTAGGAACAGGTTCAGCTACACCGTTAGAAATGGCGACAGCCTATTCCAGCTTTGCAAACGGCGGATTTAAAGTTGACAGCTACTTCATCCGCAAGATTGTTAATCGAAATGGTGAGGAAGTCTATAACGCTGACCCAGTTGCAGTGTGTGCCAGTAACTGCAAACCAAACAGCGAACTATTAAAGAACAGTATGAAAAACCCTGCTAAACGTATTATGAAGCCCTACGTGAATTATCAGATTAATAGTATGTTACGCAGTGTTGCGCAAGTCGGAACCGCAGCCCGCGCAAGTGCCATCCTAGGTCGTCAAGACTTAGCGGGGAAAACAGGAACCACAGATGATCAAAAAGATGCGTGGTTCTGTGGTTTTACCCCCAACAATGTAACAACAGTATGGATTGGATTTGATCGTATCAAACCACTCGGGCGTAGAGAAACTGCAGCAGGAGCTGCTTTACCATTGTGGATTGATTTTATGAAAACCGCACTAAAAGATACCCAACCACTACCACTTTTTGCACCCAGCGGTTTAATCAATGTAGAGCTTGACGCAGAAACAGGCATACCACCAAACCAATACACAGAAGAAACGATCACAGAAGCACTAACAGCAGAGCAAATCCCTACTGAAGAAGAGATTCGTTCTTATATGAAAGAACACCTTGATGAAATACTGGAAAAGCGCCTCATGAGATCACTGGTAAATGCTGACGAAGCAACCAAAGAACGTGTACTAGAGCAGTTTCGTCTTGAAAGATCTTCTTTAAACGAAATCGATGAAGCTAGTAGAATAAGGCAATTGGAACGAATTCGCCGTGAAACACTACAACGTCAACAAAATGAAGAACGCCGAGCAATTGCTCGCCAAAGAGAACAGCAACGTTTGCAACAACTTCAAGGAGGAGCTAATTGACACATTTATCGATAACTTACTTCTATACGAAGAAACCGTGCTCAAATATTTTTAGCCACACAGACACAAATGAGAGACCTTTCACGACTCGTGGAACGAGTGAAAATAACGAGACTGTAACAAAAAACCTACCACTTCTTGTTGAAAAAATTGCTAGCAACCCATTATAGCTTCATCCCCACCTCAATTAGTGGTGTTTTTATCCGATTTTAGCGATCTTACTGTTTTGTTATTTCAAATGAATAATTTGATAATTAGGGCTTCAGCCGTTTCTATCGTCTCCAAGGTTGCACAAAGGTCTCACTAAATAATTAGTAGCAGTTATTAATTCCGCTTGCCAAACTCATGCACGGCATCGACAAGCACACTGACGTTATCAGGGTTCACATGTTGATGAATACCATGCCCTAAATTGAACACATGACCATCACCCTCACCAAAACCTTGCATGACTTTTCTTGCCTCTTCACGAACCACCTCTGGTGAACCGTATAATACTGAAGGGTCCATATTTCCTTGTAAGGCTACTTTATTTCCTACCCGTTTACGAGCATCTGCAATATCTTGTGTCCAATCCAAGCCCAACGCATCGCAACCCGTTTCAGCCATAATCTCTAACCATTGACCACCACCTTTGGTAAACAAAGTCACTGGAACTCGTCGCCCACCCGCTTCACGAGTCAGACCAGATACAATCTTTTGCATGTAAGCTAAAGAGAAGAGCTTGTAATTTTCGGGTGATAATACCCCACCCCATGTATCAAAAATCATCACAGCTTGAGCGCCTGCTGCAATTTGTGCATTTAAATATTTTATTACATTATTAGCTAGCTTATCCAACAATAAGTGCATCGCTTCAGGTGATTCAAACAGCAGACCTTTTACTTTGCCAAAATCTTTAGTCGTTCCACCTTCAACCATATAGGTTGCTAAGGTCCACGGACTACCAGAAAACCCAATTAAGGGCACACTACCGCCTAACTCTCGATGAATCGTGCGAACTGCATCCATAACATAACGTAGTTCTTGCTCAGGATCAGGGTCAGGCAAATTTCGAATACTAGCTAAATCACGTACAGGATTTTTAAACTTAGGCCCCTCACCTTCAGAGAAGTAAAGCCCCATCCCCATCGCATCAGGAATTGTTAAAATATCTGAAAACAGTATCGCTGCATCTAAGTCATATCGCTTAAGCGGCTGTAATGTTACTTCACAGGCTAAATCAGGATTTTCACACAAGTCCATAAAACTACCTGCTTTCGCACGTGTCGCTTTATATTCTGGCAAGTATCGACCTGCTTGACGCATAATCCAAATAGGGGTGGTATCGACGGGTTGTCTTAATAATGCACGTAAAAAACGATCGTTTTTTAATTCAATCATGAGAAAAACCTAACTTGAAGGTATATAATTGGAGGTATGTATCTAGAGGAAAAATAAAAACGCTAAGGTAAGAATTTTGGATTAATGAGAAGTTCAATAAACGCTTTTTAAAATCAACTACCTATGGCTGACTTAATAAGGCCACTAATTTTTCCCATATCAGCTCGTCCTTGCGCTTTAGGTTTTATATAAGCCATCACGCTACCCATGTCTTTCATACTGCTTGCGCCAGTGGCTTTAAGCGCTTCTTGAATTAACGCTTGTACTTCTGTATCACTCATAGCTTCTGGTAGATAGTCTTGTAGAAAACCTAACTCCAGTTCTTCTTGAGCAACCAAGTCATCACGCCCTGCATCACTAAATTGTGATATCGATTCACGACGCTGCTTACACATTTTATCAACGATGGCGAGTACAGCAGTATCATCCAAGGATTCGCGTGTATCAACTTCTTGCTGCTTAATCGCTGCGAGAATATTGCGAATCGTCATCAATCGATCTTTCTCTTTGGCACGCATTGCAGACTTCATATCGCCTGTAATACGTTGTTGTAGAGAAGATAGCATAATTATTAATTTATTTAAGTGTATTAAACTAGCTTAGTACATTCTAACGCGACGATTAATTTCACGCTTTAGATTTTTAATATTACGCTTAACCGCAGCTGCTTTTTCTCTTTTGCGTACTGAAGTAGGCTTTTCGTAATATTCACGACTTCTCACTTCGGCTACAACGCCTGCTTTTTCGCAGGTACGCTTAAAACGACGTAGTGCAATTTCAAACGGCTCGTTATCTCTTAATTTTACGCTTGGCATGGTTTAATAACTCTTTTGATATATTATTTAATAAACTAAACGACACATTATACGCCCTCATGAACATAAAATAAAAGTCAAATATAGAAATATTTTGACTTTTTACGCACCATTTAAACTAAAATCATGTTCAATTTTAAATTACGAATTAAAACTACTGCGCTGAACTCATGCCTACGGTAGAATAAATAGCGAACCTAGTCATTAGCAATACTTAAATATTATGAAAAAAACACCACTCTTCATTATTTCTCTTAGCCTTTTTCTAAGCAGTTGCTCTATTTATAAAATGGAGGTTCAACAAGGGAATATTCTTTCGGGTGAAACTATAACGCAATTAAAAACAGGTATGAGTAAATCACAAGTAGTTGCTCTACTTGGCACACCACTCTTGCAAGATAATTTTAGGAGCAACCGCTGGGACTATCTTTATTTCACTAAAAAAGGAAGAACAGCGTCTTTCAAAAAAAATATTACACTCATTTTCAAAAACGAGCAGTTAACAAGCATCAAAAATTAAATCCTGAATCACTTTTAGTTCTGCTAATGATTAACGATTATGATTCCAACCATGCTTGCAAGTAGTAGATGAACTGGCCTTCCGATGATTTTGAAGGACCTATAACAATCGCAGCATATTTTTTATCACTAGCTTTAGCCGATTCAATCGCATCTTCTTTTGACTCCTTCAGTTCTACACAGCTTGCTGGAAAGCGCTTATTACGACGCTTTTTAACTGAAAGACCTTTATTTGGCAAATAAACCAGCGCAAACTGTTGTTGGGATACGCTTGTTTGCGGATCCATTGGCACCATTCCTCTCATTTTTTCGCCTTATTTTCTTGAGCTTCAGCACCGCCTTTTTTTAATTTTTTCCCTTCTGCCGCTTTACGTTTTCGGACTTCCTTTGGATCTGCAATTAAAGGGCGATAAATTTCAACCCTATCTTTTTCGCGAACGATTTGAGTCATTTTGGTAGCTTTACCGAATAAACCGACAGAGAGAGATTCTATATCCAGCTCAGGGTATTCCTGCAATATTGCAGATTGTAAGATGGCATCTCTAACAGTAGCACCTTCGTCGACATTTACACTCAGTAAAGTTTGCTCATTAGACAATGCATAAACAACCTCAACAACAAGAGTTTTATCAGCCATATTTAACACGCGCCTCTTTAACGAATGAATCGACCATCGCATTAGCAATTTGATTAAAAACAGGCCCAACGACGAGACCTAGCATTTTACTGGAAAATTCATAATCTAACTCTAAGGAAATTTTACATGCATCTTCTTTTAGCGCATCAAACGTCCAAAAACCCTGTAACTCTTTAAAAGGCCCATCCACCAAAGTTAGTTCTATTTGTTTATTTTCTTTAAGAAAGTTCTTTGTTGTAAAAGTTTTATTTAGACCGCCCTTTTCTATCGTTACCGAACCTTCAACCCAATCATCTCCACGATCTATCTCTTGCGAATAACCACACCAAGGTAAAAACTCATGATAAGCATCAACATTATCCACTAGTTGATACATTTGTTCCGCACTAAAGGGTACTAAAGCGCTCCGAGAGATATGAGGCATTCTTTTAAAAATCCAAGTTTCTGAAATATGAGAGGCATTCTAGCAGTGTGTTGCGTTATAATCCTCTTTTTAATATTAACCCCATTTACAACAAAATCACATGGCAAAGAAAAACAAAAAAAAGAAAGGTCACGGCGGAAAAAATATTGCAACTAACAAAGTTGCTCGCCATGATTATTTTATTGAAGATACCTTTGAAGCAGGTCTCGCCCTTGAAGGCTGGGAAGTAAAAAGCCTACGGGATGGTCGTGCGCAACTAAAAGAAGCCTATGTTTTTATCAAAAATCGGGAAGTCTGGATGTCGGGTGCACAAATCACACCTCTACTTTCAGCTTCAACTCATATTAACCCGATGGCAACACGGATTCGAAAATTATTATTACATGATTATGAAATCGTTAAGTTAGCAGCTGCGGTAGACCGTAAAGGTTACACAATTTTACCTCTATCTTTATATTGGAAACACAACAAGGTCAAACTTGAAATTGGCGTGGGTAAAGGTAAAAAATCCCACGATAAACGTGCAGTATCAAAAGAAAGGGACTGGAATCGTGATAAGCAACGTATATTAAAAGGTCGATAGCTCTTTAACCCCCTTTTTTTCACCCCAATTAACACCCAGAAAAGTCAATACAATCAAATTCCTGCATCACACTCGTATTTCAAGTGTGAACAGGGTTTTAATGCCAAAGTGGCTTAACACCACTCTTTTCTAAATTATCTAGATATTGTTGATGCGCTTGCAACTCATCACCTGAAGCTTTAACCACCATAGTTGGCGTTCGTTGACTTGATAGCTTCTCAAATGCATAGTTAATAACACCCGAGTCACCCGCGCTCTCCTCTCCAAACGATAACCCCTTTTGCCCCCCCGTCATCGCAAGGTACACATCTGCAAGTATTTCTGAGTCTAACAGTGCGCCGTGTAAGGTACGGTGTTCATTTTTTATATCATAACGTTTACATAATGCATCCAAAGTATTTCTTTGGCCTGGATGCATTTGCCTTGCCAGCACGAGGCTATCGTTAATTTCACACAGTGTTTCAATTTTTTGAACGCTATTCACAAGTTTTAATTCATTATTCAAGAAACCTACATCAAATGGAGCGTTATGAATAATTAATTCTGCCCCTTGAATATAGCTAAGGAATGCCTCAGAAATATCTGAAAAATATGGCTTATCTGATAAAAACTCGGTGGTTATACCATGAACCGCTAACGCTCCCTCCTCACTTTCACGATCTACCTTTATATATTGATGGTAATTGTTACCCGTCAATTTACGATCAATCATTTCAACACAACCTATTTCGATAATTCGATTGCCTTCACGTATTTCTAAACCCGTGGTTTCAGTATCTAAAAAGATTTGTCGAAGTTCTTCTGCCATTACTTTGTATTCCCTGCTTTTTCATCCATCGCGCGATTAGCTAACTCATCCGCACGTTCATTACCTGCATGCCCACTATGGCCTTTTACCCAATGCCATTCAATCTCATGCTTTTGAGTAGCATCATCAAGTCGTTGCCACAAGTCTTTATTTTTTACTGGCTTTTTAGCCGCAGTTTTCCATCCCCGAGCCTTCCATCCCTGCATCCATTCGAGTATGCCTTGCCGAACATATTGAGAGTCGGTGGTTAAGGATACTGCGCAAGGTCGTTTAAGAAGCTCTAAAGCTTGAATAGCTGCCATTAACTCCATACGATTATTGGTAGTTTCTGGTTCGTAGCCATACAATTCTTTACTAGAATCCCCATATTCTAAAACCGCTCCCCAACCACCTGGACCAGGGTTACCCCGACAACCACCATCGGTGTAAACCGTTACTTTATTTTCATTCGCAGACATAATTAATACACTACACGTTAATAATTTGAAAAGTTTTCACGACGGATTTTTTGTGCTGTATTATTCAACACAACCTTGCCGCCACTTAACACTGCAGGTGCACGCCAGACTTTTTTATAGGGTGTCATAGCTACCACCTGTTTTTTGGCATGAATCATATATAACTTACCCAGTAATGGCCCTGCAATTTCACTCCAATCTTCTAATTTAGAAAGACTCTCGAATACTTTTTTATTTTTTACATTTGGGCGCAACCCCATATACTGAACCTCTAAAACCTCAAACCCTAATAACGAAAACCAATCCCTTATCCTCGAAGCACTCCGCAACTTAACTGAGTCTTTCTGTCGCGAAACCTTTGATCGCAATTGCTTCGCCAAACTACTTATAGCAAATGGATTAAAACCTATTAAGATACAATGCCCTTCTGGGACTAAGACTCTATCAATTTCTCGGAGCACTTGATGCGGGTCTTTAGACAATTCCAATACATGAGTACCTAGGACTAAATCAATATTATCCGTTGCTAAAGGCAGTTGTTCATTACTAGAAATGATTGATGAAAAAGTCTCTAATTGATCTCCTTCAATTCTTTGTTTAGGCTCAATAGAAGATAGGTTATTCCTTTCTTTATCAATTAGCGTAAAACTTGTGGCTATCCTAGTTTGCTGCAACAAGCTATGCTGTCCACTTAACACCCCCGTCTCAATCGCATAATAACCAAATATTTCCGACAATACCTCGGCACACTGCTCATCTAATTTACTTAAAGTGGCCTGCCCTGATTGCGTTTGATACCACGCTGACAGAGACTCAATTATATTTTTTTTCGGTTTCATAAACCATTATCTCCTTGCGATTAGAGCCATATCGTACTATATTTAGCCACCGCTCGACAAACATACTAAAAACTTTATATTTTTCATGGGTTTTTATGACTAACATGAAATAAAACAAAGCTTCCAAATGGCTTCTATCGAGCGGATTATAAAGGAATTAAAAGGGAATCATGACTGATAAAATACCGCCAAAGGTAACACTTTCGTTTGTTACCACACTCGTTTTTTGCGCCAGCTTTTTCAATACTCCTGTGCTTGCTCAGCCAGCCAATGATGACTTACGTGATGCTGCTGCTAAACTCGGCCTCACTACAACCCAACCCGTTTATCGCGCACCACAAGCCAGAACAACTAAGCTCGCGAGTATTCTAAAGCAAGCTCCAACCACACAACTACAAAGAATCAGACAAACTAGACATTCTGATCCCTATGCCCTTAGACGCTTACAAATACTAAAAGAAAATGCCGCTCGCCGAAAAGCCCACCTTAATAGATTAGCTGTACAACAACAAAATCAACGTAGGCAACGTCAACTTGCTCAAGCTAGACATGTTAATAACGCCCGTCCAAGTTACCATACTCCACAAGCAAGGCGACCATACCGCCCGCAACAGACACATAACAATGTATGGGGTCGCATTTACCAAGGCTTTAGAATTAGGGATTATAACTACCAACCATTGGTACAACGTTTTACACGAGAGTTTTCAAGAAACCCAGCAAGAATCCAACAATTAGCTAATCGCTCATCTGACTTTTTATACATGGTTGTGAATGAGATCAACCGCCGTAATATGCCAACAGAACTTGCATTACTTCCCTTCGTAGAAAGTGCTTACCGTAACGCAGCATATTCTCATGCAGGAGCCGCAGGAATGTGGCAGTTTATTCCTGCGACAGGTCGCCGTTTTGGCCTACACCGTACACGCAGTTATGATGCTCGCTTGGACCCTCTTAAAGCAACTAAAGCTGCCCTCTCCTACTTACAAACATTAAACCGTCAATTCAGAGGGGATTGGTTACTTTCACTCGCCGCTTATAATTGTGGCGAATACCGTGTGGCACGTGAAATTGCCAATAACAGACGTCGTGGTATGCGTACTGATTATTGGAGCTTGAACCTCCCTCGGGAAACCAAACAATATGTACCACGTCTGCTAGCTTTCAAACAAATATTCCGCAACCCAAGAGCTTATGGTGTTCAGTTACGCGGCATCCCAAATCAAGTCGCATTAACCAGTATTCGCGTTAACAAAGCAGTCAATTTAAGAAAGGCAGCCGCGACTGCAGGCCTACCTTCAGATACCTTAACGATACTCAACTCTGCATTTTTACACGGTATCACTACACCACGCACATCGAATGAAATACTTTTACCACGACGTTATGCAGGGCGTTTAACACAAATTATTCACCGTTTGCCTGCGGCCCGTGATGTACACAACAAATACGCTTACCAACCCAGAAAGAAAAGACGCTATAAAAAGCGCTACTCTAAGAAGAGACGTTACCGCTATGTAAAAGTGCGACTCGGTGACAACCTTTACCAAATTGCGAAAAGACATGGTATCTCGGTTAAACGTTTAAAACGTTTAAACAAGTTGCGTAGTAATAAAATCTGGCCTGGGAAACGACTCAAAGTTGCTTTAAGAAAAAGCAAACGATACTCTTAGCATCCTATCTTCAAGCCACCTTTTCAGGTGGCTTTTTTATTGCCATAATTTAGCAGGCTAATCAATAAGGCTTTCCTTAAGGAAAGCCTGATCAAGTCCCAATAAATTCTGGCAACGCCAAAGGGCAAGGCTCTAGGGCAGCATCTCCGTTGTTGTATTTCTCATGAAGGCAATAAGCATTCATTTCAAAATACGCCTAGGATATACTGCCCTATAGACTTACAGAATTTTATAGGACTTAATCAGGCTTTCCTTAATGAAACCACCTTCAAACGACAAAGATGCATTACGAAAAATACTTCGCCAGCAACGTAGCAAGCTTTCAAGCACACTGCAAAAGGAAAAGTCTAAAAGCATTGTATTAAATATTGAACAATCATCTGCATACACATCAGCTTACCATATTGCCTTGTACTACCCTGTTCAAGGTGAAGTTGATCTTCTTCCACTCACCCAACTAAACACCCCTTCTAGCGCTAACAAGCAATTCTCACTACCTATTCTTCAAGCAGAAGATGAGCCTTTATTATTTGCGCGCACGACAAACCAAAGTAAATTTGAGGCGAATCGCTTTTCAATCCCTGAGCCTATTTACAATGAAAATGATCTGCTGGCAGGAAATACGTTAGATTTAGTGTTAATGCCCTTATTAGGCTTTGATAAAAAGGGCAACCGTTTAGGCATGGGCGGGGGCTTTTATGACCGAACTTTTGCATTTCTAAATAAAAATGCCGGCGGCCCATTATTAATGGGTATTGCCTATGACTTTCAGGAAGTCGCTTCTTTGCATGCTGAAAGTTGGGATATCCCGTTAGACTTTATTGCGACAGAGAGCCGACTAATTTCCGCAAGGAAAGATCAAACCCCATAAATATGGCGATGCTAAATTACAACCTGAGACCTTTGCACAAGTTGCCGGTGAAAGAAAAATCGAATGAAATTCCATTGATTGAAGCGGGAAATGAAAGCTGATAGCGGGTTATTAGCAAGCTTTCCAACGAAAATCAGCAGAATGTCAGCCATTTTTACTCGTCATCCATGTCGTGAAAGATCCAATCTATAATCCAATACTCTTCTGCGGTTGTGAAGGTTGTGATTGAGGTGACCGGGGCGATGGGAAAATCGGCTTGTTAAGTTCATTCCTCAGTTCTTTAGTACCTTGATCTAACGCTTTACCCAGTTCATCCATTGATTCAGATAGCACCTTATCCAGTTCACTAACCCCTTCTTGCATCAAACCATTCAGCTGCTCAAATACATTGTTAACCGTTTCTTTAACTACGGTACTAAGGGTTTGTTTCACATCAACCCTCCAGCCTTGCTCTATTTTTACTAGCACGGTTGTCCCTGGTACTTTAATGCCTGACTTCCCTTGACGACTCGTATATAACGTCGTGCTAATTTGAGCACTATTTTCACCTAGCATTTCTTCACCTAGCTCAAAACGTTCTGGGTGTAATTTATCGACTTTCAAGTACTTTAGATAATCAACCGAATCCCATGTCGATAACTGTTTTGCAGTTTCCATATCGCGTTTTTGAATAGCCTCCCAAAACTTCTGGCTTACCTGTTTAGGAGACTGTTTATCGGTACAAGCTGATAAAAAAAATATTGTGCTCAATAACACAAATACGTGTAATTTAAACGGTTTTTTGATCATGATACTTTTCCTGTTAAGAAGCCTTTGTTATCCGACAATCCCATCAATGTTGTTGATTTTATTCGGCTCTCTAGTAAGACCGTATTCTCAACATAAGTTTCAACCCGACAAAAGTTTGGCGTATAACCCTCGTATCTCACACCCTGCTTATTTACAAGATCAGAAGCTTTTGGGCTCTCCCATAATACCTCTACAGTTTGGTTTAATTGTTGCTGTAACATGGCTTGCTTTAACTTATCGGCCAAATCATGAAGCTCTAAGCTTCTGGATTTCTTAATCTCACTCCCTACGGGGTTAGCGAGACGAGAAGCTTTAGTACCTTCTCGGGGCGAATAAGAAAAAATATGAATATGACCAAAACCTATTGCCTCAATCGCTTCCATTGTTTGTTGCCATTCAGCATCCGTCTCCCCCGGAAAACCGACAATGATATCGGTAGTCACATTAAAATTAGGAATAACATCTCTTGCTTGGTTAATTAGACTGCTAAAGTCAGCGATTTTACAACGCCGTGACATGCGCCTTAAAACTGAGTCAGCACCGCTTTGCAAAGGCAAGTGCATATGCGGCATTAAGCGTGAGTTTTCGAATAAGCCAAAAAACACCTCAGGCAGATCCCACGGTTCTACAGATGCAAAGCGTATACGCGGCATATCCGTTTCTACCAATAATGCGTTAACGAGCTGATACAAAGAAGATTCAATATCACTGCCATAACCACCGACATGAACACCCGTTAAAACGACCTCTTGAATGCCCTGTTGATAAAGAAGGTTTACCTCATCCACAATATCAGTTAATAGACGACTACGCTCCTCGCCTCTTGCTACTGTTACAATACAAAAAGTACAGCGATAGCGACAACCGTCTTGGATTTTTATAAAAGCGCGCTGCTTACCACGTAAAAATAACGATGACTCTTCAGGCTCCATAGCTACTAATGGCATGGTATTAGCAGAAAATTCCTGCATGACTCTTGACGGTAGTTTTTCTTTATCTTGATTGTTTACAACTAAATCTACCCCTAGTCTATTTGCTACATCACTTTCCTCTAAAGTCGCGTAACAGCCACTAACAACCAATTTTGATTGCGGGTTTTCTCGGTGCAAGCGATTCATTAATTTGCGTGATTTTTTAGTCGCCTCTGTCGTCACCGCACAAGTGTTTAACACCACGATATCCGCTTCACGCGCATCCTTGACAATATGATGCCCATTCATAATGAAATCCCGTGACCATTGCTCTAGCTCCGCCTCATTCAGGCGACAACCCAATGCTTTTAAATGAATGTTCATAATTACTCACCTACAAAAACCGCTCGTCGAAAACAAAAAAGCCATGTTAGTCATAACATGGCTTAGCAACAATACTATATCAAGAGAAACTCATTTAACTTAAGGGGATCCTCTGAATAATATTACTCTATATTCTCAAGAAAAAACTCTACCTTAGCCTTGTCTCGTAAAGACTTTAGCAAAGCATTTTGCTCTGCAGAGGCATACGCACTTGTTAAAACAGTCTGCATAATATCACCCTCTGTTTTTTCAGCCACACCTTCTTTAACCTCATTCAAACCCACTAAAACATAATCACCCGATGGCAATATCACATTTGAAAACAGTGGTTTATTAGTACTCGGTTTACCCATACTAAAGAGCTTATCAATAAGTTCTGCTGGTACTTTTCTATCAGTACGCTTTACTGCCTCTAGTTTTTCAAGACTTTCTGTTGATCCGATGGTATCTATGATTGAGCTCCATTGAGCAGAATCTTTCAGTTTTTTAAGTGCCAATTCACCTTTTTCTATTAATAACTTACGGGTTTTATCAACCCTTAAAATAGCTTTAATATCTTCAGCAACATCTGCCAAAGACTTTTGCTGTGGCAACTGATGATCTTGCACACGTATTACTGCCACCGTTTGACTATCAATCTCTATTAACTCAGAATTCTTCCCTTTATTTAATACATCTTCAGTGAATGCTGTTCCCAATATTTTGGGTGACATAAAAATATTATCAGGGCTTGGCTTTAACACTGCACTCTTTTCTATCCAACCGGATTGTTGAACTTTAGTTTCAAGTGAATCTGCTGCCATGTCTAAATTAGAGTCATTTTCAAAGGCTAGGGTTTCTAGTTTTTCAGAGTTATTAGCAAAGGTTTTTTCTGCTTGCTCTGTACGATATTCCTTCTCGATATCCACTTTGACTGCATCAAATGTTTTTTGCTTTGAAGGTATAATATCCAGTAACTTAATAATTTCAAAACCGGCGTCAGTTAATGTTGGCTCAGAAATTTTACCTTTTTCTAATGAGAATGCAGCCGTTTCAAATGCTTTTCCCATATCACCACGAACAATCAAACCTAGCTCACCTGATTTCTTCGCAGCAATTTTATCTTCAGAAATCGTTGTTGCTGCCTTTTCGAATGTAATTTTGTCTGCAATTATGTCATCAAAAAGTGTTAAGGCTTTCTCTTTTGCCTGTGTTTCCGCATCAGGCCCTTCGCCTATTTTAATTAAAACATGTGCTAACTTACGTTGCTCAGGCTCCACGTAACGATCAAGATTATCATCGTAAATTGCTTGTAAAGTATCATCCATTAATTCTACTTTATCTTCTAAATCAGCTTGGTTCAACGTAACAGCTTGTAGTTTCACTTTCTCTTTCGTCATGAACTTCGCAAGATTTGTATCGTAATACTGTTTAATGTCAGCATCATTTATCGTTACTTTAGATTCATAGTCAGACATTTTTAAGGTGAATGTTTCCCCACTACGCATTTGATTTTGTAATTTTTGAAAACGCTCTAATTCGGCTGCCGGTAAAAAGGCGGAATCACTGATAGTACGAGTCATTTGTTGATTCGTTAACATGGTTCTTATACCCGCTTCATAATCGGCTTTAGAACGTCGCGATGACGCGAGTAATAACTCATAAGTTACAGGATCAAATTTTCCGTCTTTTTGGAACTCTGGATTTGATGAAATCCAGTCATAGACTTCTTGGTTACTTGCTCTAAAACCATTTTCTTTGGCTTGCTGACTTAAAATAACATCATTAACTGCCGCTTCTAAAACTTTTTGTTTAATTGCAGGATCATTCTGACCACGTTGGCGCAATGAAACAACGGTGCTTTGAATCCGGTCAGCCAGAATTTCTTCGCCGTTTACTGTCGCTGCAACGAGTGCACCACTCCCTCCTAGGTATGAGCCAATTCCAAATAGCGCAAATGAAAATACAATCAATCCAATAATTACATAAGCCAGCCAACTGCTCGCTCTATCGTTAATACTCTGAAGCATAATATCTCTTTTTTATAGTCTGGTAAAAAACGTTACATTGTGCAGAGCACATTGCAAAGATCTCTAAAAATATTCAGCAAAGCCCTTCGAAAGCTGAATCTCAAGTGGTTTATTTTACATTAATTAATTCACAGATTCCAAGAAACTCAGGTTTAATGAGACTTGACCTGAAGAACCTATCGTTTTTTAATATTTATATCAACAAATGCACCTATCTCTGATAAAAATCGTAGGTTTCTAGTACTTATACCAATATCAGGAACTGCCTCGTCTTTATCAGATGAAATGATGAGTTTGACTACGATTTTAGGCACCAAGTTATAACGCTCTGCTGCAATGATAATTTTATCTTTAGCAGGTTCAATTTCCTTAATCAACATACGTGTCATGTAATAAATATCAATTTCATCATCGAGTACCTTTTCAGATGCATACTCCCATGAACTCACTGCAGGTAGATCATCTCCCACTCGGGTACCACCGTTCATGACACCTGTAGGTTCTATTTCTAGAATCTGCGACACTTCATCTGTATCAAAACTGTAGCCACCCATCACGAAGGCCACTGTTGCTTCATTTATTGCCAAAATTTCATCCTCTTACGTGTGGTAGGCACAACACAAGGTCATGCTTATATATTATCTAAAACCGCTTGCGCCTTATCTCGGTAGCGTTCTGCAATTTCTGAGTATTTTGTGTTCGTGGCTTCAGTTAAAAACTCGACAATCTCATTTAGGTTATTTAGCGCTTGTCGCCCCATTTCGGCATCGCTATTTATTTCTGCCAATATTGTACGCACACAGCCTAAATTACCTGTTGTAATAACCCAAGCCACAGCGTGTTTTGACTGTGTCAATTTATGACAGGCATTGCCATATGACACAACAGCATCATCTAAGATTTTTGGATCCCGTTGTAATTCTCCCAATACTTGTAACGATACTGCAGCATTATTTTGAGAAAGCGCCCACTGCAAAGGAACCACATTTGCAGAGCGCTGCGTTAGAGCGTTATTGTACGCGGTAATTGACCGTTCTAAGGTTCTTGATCCTTCTGAATGCTCGCCTAAATCTTGAAAAACCATGGCGATATTATGCATCATTAGCGCCCATTCCAAGGGAGCTTCTTGACGCTTCAGTAGCGGCAATATTTTTTTATAAGCTTCCATTGATTTATTAAGAAGCGAGACCGTTTCTCCTGTGTTACGTTGACCTAAAGCATGAAGTGCAGCGGCATAGGTAAGTTGTAGAGAAATCCACTCATCACGCGCCTCTTTTGGATTAACTAGTTCCAGCGCATCTTCCATTTCAGCAATGGCTTTTTTTAAGTAGGCAACACCAGATTCTGTTTGACCGACAGCAATCAATGCATAACCTAAATTATTTCTTGGCGTAGCCCATTCTAATGGTGCTAATTTTTCATCTAAGCTTGTAAGTTCTTTTTCAAATACTGCTAGTGATTTATTAATCATTTTATTGCCCTATTGGTTTTAGAGACTCTCGCTCCAAGTCTTTCCTGATTAGATTTCAACCATCCCGTCTATTTCAGGAGCAGAATCATCATCAGGCTTACCACCTAGCGCTATCTCCTCTTCTGTTGCATCCCTCACTGATAAGATTTCAAGTTTAAAAATCACTTCTCTGCCACATAACGGATTATTACCATCAACCGTTAGTGTTTCATCATCAAAACGAGTGACAATAAAGTTTTTAGGATCACCCTTTTCATTTTCCATAGTGATCGTCAACCCTATCTCATGATACTCCTTAGGAACATTCTCAATCCGATCAGTAAACACCAACGACTCGTCTCTAGGGCCGTAAAGTTGATTACAATCAATAGGTACTTCAATAATATCACCGACCGACTTACCTTCTAATTCTGCAGTCACCTCAGGAGCTAAAACAGAGCTTGCTCCTTGGACATACGCCACAGGAAACTCAACCAATGTTAAAACTTCTCCTGATTTTTGGTCGACAATTTTATAGCTAAGTTCAACTAACTTATCCTTTTGAATAATTTCTTTCATCATAATTTATTAGCAATCCATACTACAGTGTAAAGGTAATCATATTTAAATGAGCTTTCAATCCCCATCTACGGTAAAAAAGTAATACTTTTTAAAAAAGAGTAGCGCCAAAAATTTTAATTTCTTCGTTCTCAAAACCTAAAACTAAGCGCCCTAGCCACTCACCTTCTTGCTTGGTATTTGTTTGCTTGTAAAGAACAGTTACATGCTCCCCACGACGAATGATACCTAAGTATTCTCTCTCTTTTGCTAAATTTTTAGTTAGCTGGCTTTTTGCAAATTGTTTACCAATTTCAACCTCATTGGCTGCTAATTTCATTTCGTAAGAAAAGTGTCTTGTAAAAGCGCCATAATTCTTGTTATTTGAGTACTTAACAAGGTCGTCCCAATAAGGGTTGGCAACTTTTAATATATCTTCATCTTTAAGGTCAATAATATTCATGTTTCTTCCAATATTTAATTACTTCAAACTGTTACCGTTAAAGATTCACTATCCTAGCATCTAGGATACAGCACTTGAAGTTAAGGATAAAAAAAGCCAGCAAAGAATGCTGGCTTTTTAACTACATTAAATACGTTTATAAAACGCAATTAATAGTAATTACTTCTTTTTCTCTAGCTTACCAGCTTTACCACCTTCATCATTATCAGCCAAATGATAAAGCGGTGCTTTTTCCATCGTGTACTCACCAGTTTCAGGGTTACGCTGAGAAACTGTTAATACATGCCAGTTCTTATCATCCAATTTCATCTTATCACCACGGTAGTAATAACCAGGCCAACGAGTCTCATCACGGAAAAGTGTATGCTGTAAAACAGATTCAGAAGTCAATATACGATGCTTAAGCTCCCATGCACGCAATAATTCATGAATATCTTCTGCAGCAATACCGTTTTGCCAATCTTCAGCAAGCAGACCCATCTTTTTAAGACCAATATTTAAAAGATTAGCATTCGTCATGTAACTTACCGTTACACCACCACAGTACTCATCCATAATCTTTTGCAAACGATCTAGGCCTTGTCTTGGGTTAATGTAATAAGGGTTTACTGAACCTGCTGTAATATGATTACGGTAAGTACGGTAAATATCCATTGGCTTATAAACTTCTTCACGACGTTTTTCAATCTGAGCATCACTAACATTAATACCATCAGCTTTACCATCTGCAATATATTGAATTGCAGCTTTTGCCGCTAAACGACCTTCAGTAAATGAACCCGATGAGAATGCATGCGGCGTTCCACCAACTGCATCACCACAACCGAAAAGACCTTGTACGGTTGTCATACGGTTATACCCCCAGAAGTATTCTTTTGGTGATAGATCTTCAGGGCCAGAACACCAAGCGCCACAACCGGTAGCATGAGAACCCATTACGTAAGGCTCTGACGTTGTTAGCTCAGGGTTTTCGTATTTAGGGTCAACATCTGTTGCAGCCCAAAGTACCGCCTGACCAACTGTCATACCTAAGAAGTTATGCCATCCAATTTCTTCAAGATGTGGATCTTGGAATGCTTCTGTCGTTACCATGTAAATGGGACCACGACCTGCATTTACCTCATTGATAAATGCATGATTACGCAAACAGGTAGGAATTGGCTTATGAGATAAATGCTGACCTTCTGTATCTAGGTATTCTTTACCTACAATATCTTTTGATAAAGATGGGAACCACTTTGATTCATATTCTTCACCCGCAGCATTTTGCGTGTAAGTCTTAAGATGCAAGAAGTATGCGCCAACAGGGCCGTAACCATCTTTGAAACGACAGAGAACGATTTTGTTCTCCATCTGAGTCATTTTAGCACCTGCCTCAATCATAAGACCGTAAGCAGAACCTGATGACCATGGTGCGTACCAAACACGCCCTGCACCTTCACCGACTGAACGCGGCTTGTAGATATTTGAAGCTCCACCAGCACCAACAATAACAGTCTTTGACTTAAATACGTGGTAGTTTCCGGTACGCACGTTAAAACCAACAGCACCTGCAACGCGGTTATCAGTAGACTCATCCATAAGTAGGTGAGTAACACATATACGGTTATACACTTTATCTGCTGATTTCTTAGCCGCTTCTGCAACCATAGGCTTATAAGATTCACCGTGAATCATAATCTGCCAACGTCCTTCACGCAGGTAGTTACCTGTCTTTGGGTCTTTCATGATTGGCATACCCCATTCTTCAAACTGGTGTACTGCCGAATCCACGTGACGAGCCATATCAAACAGCAAGTCCTCACGAACCATTCCCATTAAATCCATACGCGCATAACGTACGTGATCCTCTGGGTTATTCTCACCGAAACGTGTACCCATGTAACAGTTAATTGCATAAAGACCCTGTGCAACAGCACCAGAACGGTCAATATTTGCTTTCTCAGCAATAATAATCTTCTTGTCTTTGCCCCAGTATCTCGCTTCAAAAGCAGCACCTGTACCACCTAAGCCTGCACCTGCAACAAGTACATCAATATCATCTTCAATAATTGTCTTATAAGCCATTAGTAGTACACTCCTTCTTTCATTGTTAACTTGTTAGATTCAAGTGTATGTAAACCACCCTCATCCATACGAATATACTTCGGCTCATTATAAAGAAGCTGACTATTACGCATTTCATCACTCGGCGCTGAAACAGTGTTTAAATCAGGAATACCTTCTCCCCATGGTTTCGTAGTAATTGGTGCAAGTAATTCAAAATCTTTACTTCCATTACGAAAGATGATTCTCCAAGCAATGACACCCTTTTCTTCATCACGGTGTACACGAACAGAACTTCCTAGTGGGGTAAAGTCCGCATAACCTCGCACATCAATTGCATGATGTGGGCAAGCTTTTACACACGAGTAACACTCCCAACACATATTAGGTTCTATGTTGTAAGCACGGCGTATCGTTTTATCAATATGCATGATATCTGATGGACAAATGTCAACACATTCGCCACAACCATCACATCGAGTCATATGTACATATGTAGGCATAATAAATTCCTCTTAAATTCTTCTAACGGTTAATTTGATTTAGTAATGATTTGCAGGTTCACGTCTGATACCCGGACCCATATTAGGCGGGTTTTTACCCATATAAGTAGGAATATCAGGGTACTTTTCATGTACTTCAGCACTTGATAAATCAGGAACATAAGGAAGGTTCTGGTTATGCCCATTCGCTTCAAGCACTTTCTTCTGATAAGCAGCAGCAGGCTTAAAGAACATATGAGCAAATTTTGACCAGTACACACCACCAAATAAGAACAAGCTAGAAATGAGGAAGAGTAGGAAGAAAATTCCAGCACCACTGGTAAAGGACCAAAGCAATGCAAAGGTACATGTACCCAACAAAGAAAGAATAAACATATCAGCTTTTGGCGCGATGTCGTACCACTTCTTACCTTCTGCCGCAACATCCACACGGATAGCAAACCAGAACCAGTAACCACCCACACATAGCATTAGTGCACCAAGGTGCCATAGTACTGGCCAAATTGCTGGCGTTTTCCCACCCGAGGCATCGCCGTAGAAAAAGATCATAATCGCTGATGTAATAACAAAAAGCGTAAAGCCATACATTGTTAGTAAATGCGACATGCGACGTTTTTGATTTGAAAACTCAGACGAGGTTAAAACTTCACTCGTTAGAACCTTTACTCGCATTCCCGTCATATCAGCTGCGCTTACTTGCCTTGTCGCTTTAGCAGCAGCCTTGTCGGTGTATTCATTAAAGTACTTCATACTTTTTTTATGAACGATGTCAAGGATGGTCCCCCCGACAACTAAAAGAAACATTAAAACCGCATAAATTTGCATCGTTGTCGGCGAGATTAGCTCTGAGACATTTGCAAGCTCTGCGAATGGGTTGGTAGTTAACATATTATTGAGACTCCTTAGTAAGTGCATCTAAATAAGAGAAAGCTTATATAGAGCAACGGTTAGCGGTGATATTTCACATTTCTACACTAGCACTTACAAGGCTTTATTTCAATTAAATTTAAAAACAAAATTTATCCAAAGCTATTAGTATAACTTATCTAGAGAACATTATTTTAAATATTTTGACTTATATCAAGTTTAATCGCAAGTCTTCTTACTGTAGGCGACAGCCTGATTAAGGAGAACCTGATTAAGTCGATTAGAATTTAGCGCAGAAAAATCTGTCGCTATTTTTCATAAAGTGACGACGTAATAGTTATTCTATTGCGCCGATCTTCGTGGAAAATATCGGCGTATTTAGCGTGAATTCGTATAATAATTGGACTTGCTCAGGGTTTCCTTAAGTCACATAAAATTCCACTAACTTACAAGACATCACATTCTAGGCGTATATTTTGAGAATAGTTATTTCCCCGAAAAATCTACAACAACAAAGTTGATGCCTTACTAGATCGCCGCCCTAATTAAGCTAGCGCGACTTAGTCAGAGCATTTATTGGGCCTTTCCTTAAAAACAATCACATGCTCTAAATCAAGGCGCAAACCAACCTCATCGCCAATATTATAATAATGATGTGAATGCTCTAGTGTTAACAGTTTATTACCATCAGCAAGCTCAAGGGTGTATATAAAATTTGCACCTCGAAACTCTCGCCCTACCACGGTCGCTTTCAAGTCTGCATTCTCATCAAGAATTATATCATCTGGTCGTATAAATACATTGACCTTACACCCCGGCTGACATCCTTTAGGCACTTTTTCATGAACTATCTCTAGTGGCGTTTTAATACTGTGTTCGCACAGGACCTCCCCTTCGATAAACACGCCCTGCCCTATAAAATCAGCTATAAAGGCATTAGCTGGCTGATGATAAAGCTCATAACCTTCTGCCCACTGAGTGAGTTTTCCATGCTGCATTACGCCGATTGTATCCGCAACTAAAAAAGCTTCGTTTTGATCATGCGTGACGAGGATTGCGGTGATGTTTTCCTGCTTGAGAATATCTCTTATTTCAGTAGCAAGTTCTTGACGCAGTTCCACATCCATACTTGAGAAAGGCTCATCCATTAAGAGCAAATCAGGCTTAGGCGCTAAAGCACGAATTAGCGCAATACGTTGTTGCTGCCCGCCAGATAACTCATGCGGATAACGTTTTCCGTAATCACCTAGTGAGACCATTTCCAATAACTGCTGAGTTCTCAGCTTTTGCTCAGCTTGCTTTAAAGAGCGGATACCAAACGCAATATTATCGGCAATCGTTAGATGCGGAAATAGCGCAAAATCTTGGAACACCATGCCGATATTACGTTTCTCAGGAGCTAAATGCGTACCGGTACTGCTAACACTATTTTCATTTAACCGTATTTCGCCTTGCTTCAGAGGCTCAAAACCTGCAATAGCACGCAATAACGTGGTTTTTCCGCAGCCACTAGGGCCGAGAAAACAACCGATCTCACCCTTTTCCAATTGCAACGAAACATCTTTTACCACGGTGCTTTTCCCATAGGCAATGGAAACATCGTTGACAGCGAGCATTATTTTATGATGCTTTAATTTATTTTGAGATTTTGGCATTTATTGCTCTCCTGCACGCGAATGACTAATAGCCCGGCTCAATAAGATTACCGGTAAAATACCCACTAATACAATCATTAACGCAGGGGTCGCAGCATCAGCTAAGCGCTCATCAGCAGCCAATTCATGCGCACGAACCGCGAGCGTATTAAAATTAAAAGGCCGTAAAATCAAAGTTGCTGGCAGCTCTTTTAGCACATCAACAAACACTAAAAGCAAAGCGGTTAACACCGTGCCACGCATCAAGGGCAAGTGAATCTGCTGTAACACCCCGAGAGGTGATAAGCCCATTGAACGACCTGCATCGTCCATGGTTGGTTTAATTTTCCCTAAGCCTGATTCAATCGCATTCACTGATACCGCTAAAAATCGTACCGTGTAGGCAAACAACAAAGCAAATACCGTTCCTGATAAAAGCAATCCTGTCGAGACATCAAAGGTCTCGCGCATCCAAGCATCAAATGAATTATCTAAAAACGCAAGTGGTGTCATAATCCCTACAGCAATGACCGTACCAGGCACCGCATAACCAAGAGAGGCGATAGAAACACCTGTGCGAATCAATGGTTTATGATGCAAGCGTTTTCCATACGCTAATAATAAAGCGATGCTTACAGCAATCAATGCCGCAGCTATTGCTAATAACATGGTATTAAAGGTTAAACTGAAAAAGGATGCGTCAATGGTCTCTTCTGCCGTAGTAAAAACCCACCATAGCAACTGTAAAGCTGGCAATATAAAACCAAAGAAAACGGGCAATAGACACGCGAACCATGCCCAAAACGCTTTAGCGCCTTTAAGTTGAAAACGTTTAATCGCTGTTTGTTTTTGACTGGTATTGTGAAATTTTGCGCGCTTACGCGACCAACGCTCCAACAATATTAATGCAAATACAAAAAATAGCATCATCACCGCTAATTGCGATGCAGTAGTGCCATCCCCCACGCCAAACCAAGTACGAAAAATACCTGTCGTGAATGTGGCAATTCCAAAGTATTGCACCGTACCAAAGTCAGCCAGAGTTTCCATCAAAGCCAATGATAATCCCGTAATGATAGCGGGTCGAGCCAGTGGCAGCGCCACACGGAAAAAACCATTCAAGGGTGAACTACCTAACGTTCGACTCGCCTCAAGTGCGCCCACTGATTGCTCTAAAAAAGCCGCTCGTGCCATCATGTAAACATAAGGGTACAAAACCAGCGACAACATCACAATCGCACCTTCGATAGAACGCACCTCAGGAAACCAATAATCGCCATAGCCCCAACCACTTAATTCACGCAATTGAGTTTGAATCGGCCCAGAAAAATCCAATAAACCTGTATAAGTGTAAGCAATAATATAGGCTGGAATCGCCAACGGCAGCAATAATAACCATGAAAATATGCGCCGCAAAGGAAACTCACACATACTAGTCAACCATGCTGTAATAACGCCCATTGTGAGAACACCTACACTCACACCCACCATTAAAATAAGCGAGTTAGTAATGTATTCTGCTAATAAAAACTCTTTCAGGTGCTGCCAATTTTCATTAAACGGCTCGAAAATTGCATTGCCCACCACCAACACAGGCAAAGACATAATCAACGCAATTGTTAGTGTTAAAACCACCCAACGGTTTGGCGTTTTAAAACTAACAACTTTGCGGGGCGTATGAGAAGAGAATGCTTGTGGCATAGCGAAAATATTTTGAGACCTATACAAAAAAGCCCGCTCACGATGATATGAATGGGCTTTTATTTTAGCTTAATATTAAATAAGAAGCATTATCATTTATCGCTAAATACATTATCCTACCGGTTATTTCCAACCCGCTCGATCCATCAGTTTCACTGCATCGCCATTCAACTCCCCTAATTTCGAAAGATTAAGCTGATCCGCTTTAAACTTTCCCCAGCTAGTTAACGTATCTGACCATTGGGTATCAGCTACTACTGGGTATTCATGGTTTGAACTTGCATACCATTGTTGTGAGGCTTTGCTGACTAAAAACTCCATCAGCTTTTTAGCATTGTCTTTATTTTTAGCAGATTTTGTCATCGCTACGCCGCTAACATTAACGTGTGCGCCGCGACCCTCTTGATTTGGCCAAAAAATGGCAACAGCATCTGCCGCTTTCTTTTGAGCTTCATCTTTGCCGTGAATCATTTTACCTAGGTAGTAAGTATTGGCGATGGCAATATCACACTGCCCTGCTGCTGCCGCTTTTATTTGATCTCGGTCACCACCTTTTGGTGGGCGCGCAAAGTTTGTAACAAATTTCTTTGCCCATGCTTCAGTTTTTTCAACACCGTTATTCGCAATCATTGAAGCGACTAAAGATTGGTTGTAAATATTACCTGAGCCACGAATACAAATACGCTTCTTCCACTTATTATCAGCCAAGGCTTCGTAAGTTGATAGTTCATCGGGTTTCACTTTGCTTTTCACATACATGATGGGGCGCGCACGTTGCGATATTCCAAACCACATGCCGTCATTATCGCGTAAGTTGCTCGGGATGGCTTTATTTAACACCTCAGACTCAACTTTTTGTAATACACCTGCCACTTTTGCGCGGTGCAAACGACCTGCATCGGTAGTAATAAATAAATCAGCGGGGCTATTTTTTCCTTCAACTTCTAAGCGCTTCAATAATGCATCAGCCTTCCCAGTGACAAGGTTAACGCTAATACCCGTTGATGCCGTAAATTTATCTAACAAAGGCTTAATTAATTTTTCTTTGCGTGCTGAGTAAAGACTTACTTCGCCATCTGCCGTTGCTATAAGCGGGGCAACCGCAAAACTTAGAACCAAGCTTCCTATTAATACTTTGATTGCGATATTGTTAAATTGTACTGACATATGGTGATCTCCATAACTTCTATTATTAGTGTTATTACCTGCCTACACTAACGTTAGGAATAAGATGCAATAGATAATGAGAACTATTCTTAATACGAGGGTCGATATTATACATCTGAATTATAGTTGTCAATAACCATTATCATTTACATTTTAAGAAGTTCTGAATAATCTGATTGAGTTCTAATAACTAATCTTTAAATTCACCATAAAGTGTCAGCGAGTGGTCTAACAACTCAAAACCGTGCTCTTTGGCAATTTCTCTTTGTCTTTGCTCAATAACTTCGTCGTGAAACTCGACAATTCTCCCTGATTTCATATCAACCATATGGTCATGATGCTCACCACGATCAAGCTCAAACACACATTGATCACCTTCAAAGTTATGCTTCATAATCAAGCCAGCAGCAACAAACTGAGTCAATACGCGGTAGACAGTTGCAATCCCCACTTTTGTGTCATGCGCTAATAGTTCTTGATAGATTTCTTCCGCCGTAAAATGTTGTTTTTTTGAGGTTTCAAGTAATTTTAATATTTCAATGCGGGGCTTGGTTATTTTTAAACCTGCTTGCTTAATATCGTTCTTATCCACGAATCACCTATTACTAAAAGAATTTTTACTAGTCTATCGTAACTTACACTCAATACATAATTACACTAGAAATCTGTCTTTAATTTCACTTTTCTCAGGCAAAAAAAAAGCGCTATGTTTACACATAGCGCCTTATTTATATGGCGGAGCGGACGGGACTCGAACCCGCGACCCCCGGCGTGACAGGCCGGTATTCTAACCAGCTGAACTACCGCTCCAGTCGCTTTTTTATTAAGACAAAAAAACAAAAAAATAATGGTGGGTGATGAGAGATTCGAACTCCCGACATTCGCCTTGTAAGGGCGACGCTCTACCAACTGAGCTAATCACCCACAGGGTATTTTACCAACAAAATACCAAGTGGTTCTGAGGTTATAAGCATATTGCTTCACCTCAGAAAGCGCGCTAGTTTACTGCATCTTTAAGTGCTTTACCAGCCTTAAATGCAGGATTATTTGCAGCTTTAATTTGGATTGTTTCACCAGTGCGAGGATTACGACCTTGGCGTGCTTTACGCTCACGCACGAGGAAAGTACCAAAGCCAATTAATGTTACAGGGTCGCCTGCTTTTAGCGTGTCTGTGACTGTTTCAATGAAACCCTTTACTGCACGTTCTGCATCAGCTTTTGTTAAACCTGATTTACCTGCAACTGCTTCGATTAGTTCTGATTTATTCATTTTAATTTCCTTCCATTGGTTGTAATAATGTGTGATCTTTAAAAATATTTACAGTTCTTATTATCATCGTTTAAGGCTTATATTACCCCATCCCTGTAAGCGATGCATTTATACCAGTGCTTCTACAAACTTTCAACCGAATAAACTATAAAAATGCTTTTATTTGGGTATTTGGCTATAAATAATTACCCTCCCCAAAAAAAGAGCCTAAAAATTCTCAGCTAAACAAGAGTTTCAGTCTTTATATGGCATACCACGCAAAGGCTTTGTAGTTAAAATCCTTTTTTAATGGGCGCGCAACTCATCATCTTTTTCATAATCTGAAGACTGTGACTTTTTATCATTTTCATCGGAAATATCCTCGTCCTCCTCTTCCGTTAACGCGACAGGAAGCGACTCCAAAGCTAGCTCTAACACCTCATCAATCCATTTGACCGGTTTTATCGCTAAGCCTTTTTTGACATTATCAGGCACATCCGCCAAATCTTTTTCATTATCCTTCGGAATCAGTACCGTCGTGATTCCACCTCGATGCGCGGCTAATAACTTCTCTTTTAAGCCACCGATAGGTAACACCTCACCGCGTAAAGTGATTTCACCTGTCATAGCAACTTCTGCTTTTACAGGTATTCCTGTCATAGAAGAGACAATCGCTGTGACCATCCCGACACCCGCACTCGGCCCATCTTTAGGCGTAGCACCTTCGGGCACATGAATATGTACGTTATTTTTCTTTAAGAACTTTTGTGTAATACCAAGTAGGCGCGAACGACTTTTAACCACCGTCTCTGCAGCTTGTATAGATTCTTGCATCACTTTTCCAAGGCTACCTGTGCTCTTAACATGCCCGTTACCGGCAACAACCACACTTTCAATCGTTAGTAGCTCGCCTCCAACCGATGTCCACGCTAAGCCTGTCACCTGCCCTACTTGGTTCTTTTTATCAGCTCTGCCAAAATCAAACTTTTCAACACCAAGGTATTTAGAAATATTTTTAGCGGAGATGGCTGATTTTGATTTCTTACCTAATAAATGCTCACGAATCACTTTACGGCATATCTTGGAAACTTCTCGCTCTAACCCACGTACGCCTGCCTCACGCGTGTAATGCCTGATAATAGACAAAATAGCTGAGTCACTAATCGACACCTCACCTTTTTTAACACCGTTGTCTTTAAATTGCTTAGGGATAAGGTAGTTTTTCGCAATATTTAGTTTTTCATCTTCGGTATAACCAGGGATACGGATTATTTCCATTCGATCTAATAAGGGACCGGGAATATTTAGACTGTTTGCGGTTGCCACAAACATTACGTCCGATAAATCAAAATCGACTTCTAAATAATGATCAGCAAAGGCACTATTTTGCTCAGGATCCAACACCTCAAGCATCGCTGATGCAGGATCACCCCTGAAATCTGTTGCCATTTTATCAATTTCATCCAGTAAAAATAGCGGGTTACGTGCTTTTACACGTGACAAATTTTGGATAATTTTACCCGGCAAGGCACCTATATATGTACGGCGATGACCTCGGATTTCAGCCTCATCTCTCACACCACCGAGTGCCATACGGGTATACTTACGCCCAGTCGCACGTGCTAGTGATTTACCCAGTGAGGTTTTACCCACACCCGGTGGGCCAACCAAACACATTATTGGACCTTTTAATTTCTTAACACGTTGCTGTACGGCGAGGTATTCAACAATGCGTTCTTTCACTTCATCCAAGCCGTAGTGATCTTGATCAAGAATTTTTTGTGCTTTTGATAAATCTTTCGATATTTTAGATTTTTTGCTCCACGGTAAACCCACCATCCAATCAATATAGTTTCGCACTACCGTTGCTTCTGCCGACATTGGTGACATCATTTTTAATTTTTTAAGCTCTTCTTCAGCCTTCTCTTTTGCTTCTTTAGGCATTTTGGCTTTTTCTAGCTTTGCAGCCAATTCATCCATTTCATTTTCAGGCGTATCTTCCAAATCACCCAACTCTTTTTGAATCGCCTTCATTTGCTCATTAAGGTAATATTCGCGCTGACTGCGATCCATCTGTTGCTTTACGCGCCCGCGAATACGTTTTTCAACTTGCAGTAAATCAATCTCACCTTCTACTAAGGAAACTAAATGCTCAAGACGGTCTTTTATTGAGATAATTTCTAGAATTTTTTGTTTTTGAGTCACCTTCAAACCCAAATGTGCAGCGATCGCATCTGACAAGCGATCTGGCTCATCAATACCTGATAAGGAAGAAAGTATCTCAGGAGGGACTTTTTTATTTAGATTAACGTATTTATCAAACAAGTTCACTAAGGCACGTGACAATAGCTCCGTCTTTCTTTGGTCGTCATCATCGCCAATATTACTATCAGAAACCACACTTACATTAGCCGTAAAATACTCACCGCCAGTATCCATAGATGCGATTTTTACTCGCTCAACGCCTTCAACCAGTACCTTGAGCGTGCCATCCGGCAACTTTAACAACTGTAAAATTGTCGCCAAAGTGCCAATCTCAAAAACGTCATCCGTGCCCGGCTCATCAACTTCTGCACTTTTTTGTGCAACCAGTAAAATCTGTTTATCATTCTCCATCGCTTCATCTAAAGAACGAATTGATTTTTCTCGTCCAACAAACAAAGGAATCACCATATGCGGATATACAACAACATCCCTTAGGGTGAGCACAGGAATATTATTAATGACTTTGCTTCTTTCTGATTTTGTCTCTGAATTTGACATAGGGCTACCTTTTTATAACGTTGTTGTTGAGTATTGGGACACATTAATAGTTATCAATTACCACACTCTGACGAACCAAGGTCTCAGTATACCTTGAAATTAAATTTGTTACATGAAGCCTTTGCACGAAATATATAGCAAGACCTTTGCACGGAGTCGGATGACGAGTAAAAATCTGATTAACATCCATCAGCGCTATTCAACATGACTCCTGTGGAAGTATGAAAATTAAGCAATTTTTTCTCATCATGTCTTTCGAAATAAAAGCATCTACACAAATAACCACAAAAAAAAACCAGCAATAATCAACACCACGGTAATAATAATAAAGCTACCTAAACGTGTAGAAGATATTTCTGCCTCAACTTTTTTAACAGCCTTCTTACGCAAACCTTCAATATGTTTTTCAATTGGCATAGCTTCTTGCTTGCCTTTGTAGCTCGCTACCCCACCACGCACATTAATTAATGGAATAAGTAGGTCTATATTAGCTCGTGCGACCAAGGCATTTTGGGTTGGTGAAAGATAATCAACCCCACCCTGTTTTTGAATAATTTCTTTACGGCTAGCTTTTACCATCGCATTAAAACTTTCATCCAACATATCACGATTACGTTGTAATGATTTTTGCAGCTCATGCAAGCTCGCACCCCCTGATGGACGCATAATTCGCACCAAGTACTCGGTATTTTTTATAACAAACTTCAAACTACCCGACGGTGTATTAAATGAGTCGTAATGATCCTCTTGATCATCAAAACTGCCTTTATCATCTTTGCTTTCGTCACTCATGATTTTTATTTTTTCTCCCGACAGGTTTCGCTAACTAAGGTAATGGGAGACGCGTCTAAACGAGCCGCAGTCAATTGCCCACCCCAGACACAACCTGTATCAAGCGCCAAAACATTGTCATCTTGGTAGTAACCTAGGCTTGACCAATGACCAAACACCACTGTGACAGGCAGTTGCTTTCTATCTTTCGCAAGAAACCACGGCACATGCTTAGCCGTTTTTACTTTTTTTATTCTAGGTGGTTTGGTGAGCTTAAAGTTTAAAGAGTTGGTTTTGGCGTTACAGTAGCGCATACGGGTAAAAGCGTTGAGAATATAGCGATGGCGCTCCATCCCTGACAAATTTTCAGACCAGATCCGTGGTTTATTACCGTAAGCATGCTTTAACCACTCAGCAACCGCTTGATCATCACCTTGAAGAGCTACCTCAATTTCCTTGGCGTGTATTTGCGCCTCTGCCAATGTCCATTGTGGCGAAATACCGGCATGCACTAAACAGAAACCCAAACTTTCATCCACATGCAAAAAAGGCTTGTGACGCAACCAATCGACAAGCTCCTCACGATACGGAGAGCCTAGAAATTTTTTCAATGTTTTGCTCGGGGAAAGCACACCATAATGCATCGCTATTAAACTAATATCATGATTACCTAACACTGTAATAGCCGAATCACCCAAGCTTTGAATTAAACGAAGCGTTTTTAAAGATTTTTTACCCCGATTAACCAAATCACCCACCAGCCATAGCTGATCACTCTCTGGCGAGAACTCTAATTTTTCTAACAAACGTTGTAATGAGTCATAACAACCTTGTAGATCCCCTATTGCATATATAGCCAAACTAGCTTCCTTTACTTAATATTTTCCTTTGCATGACGATTTTAAAAAACGCCCGTTTATCGCATTCCACTAAAGTAAGACTACTTATTTACCTTAGGTTCATTTAAGCCATGCTAAAGTTATTGAACAATAATTTTATAATAATCAATATGACAACCAGCTTAACAAGAAAAAAAACCAGCAACCCGTTAATTCTTATTGCCGCGAATGCCTATTTAAGAAAGAAGCTTGATGCCCAAGTAATCCCTATTAAAGATTACAAAGTGACTGACTCTAAGTTTCAGCGCCCTAAATTATTGCATTTTATTCAGCAACAAGATGAAAGAAACAGATTATTATCAGAGCTTAAAAAGCTTATTCATAATGATGTAAGCGCTAATAACATTTTATTAGTAACCACCAGCAAGACCGCCCAACAATCACTCAAGAACCTTATCGAAAATACTTTAGGTGCTCCTTGTAGCTGTTTAAATAATGAGAACATCCAACGTACGCCTGATCATATTGCCATCTGCACGCTATCCTTCTTACACGAGTATAACTTGAGCGCACTATATGTTTTTATCAGTGACATACACTTACAAGCAGCCAGTGAGAAACAATTCCATAACGATGCAGAAAAAGAACAAGATTTAATTATGAAAAATGCACGACAACTCACTATTGCGATGAGTCGAGCAAAACAAGAACTCACACTATTAATAACAGCGGATGAAATACCATCTGCATTTACCTCCCCTCACTTTTATATTCCTAGCAATGAATCAGAAACTAAAGCTGATGTTCGTTACTTGCATGCTTAATAATCAGAACACTATTCTCGAAAAATAGTTCCAACTCATGTATTCTATGCACTTTAATGGTGCAAGGAGAACAACATGAAAATGATTACCGCTATAATCAAGCCTTTCAAACTTGACGATGTACGCGATGCTTTATCAGACATTGGTATACATGGCATGACCGTTACCGACGTAAAGGGTTTTGGTCGTCAAAAAGGACACACTGAGCTTTATCGTGGTGCAGAATATGTAGTAGATTTCTTGCCCAAGCTAAAACTTGAAGCTGCGGTTTCTAGCGACATTCTGGATCAAGCGGTTGAAGCCATTACTCAAGCGGCCAATACCGGAAAAATTGGTGATGGCAAAATATTTATTAGCAATATTGAGCAAACCATCAGAATCCGAACAGGTGAAACAGGCCAGGAGGCGCTTTAATAATGATTGCGACTCACAGAACGTTTAAGCTTTTTGCCCTTTCACTTTTAACCTTACTCCCTTTTATCACTCAAGCAGACGAATTAAATGCCGCCAACACAGCATGAATTATGACGGCGACTGCGCTGGTTTTAATGATGACCTTACCCGGCCTTGCGCTGTTTTATGGTGGCTTAGTCAGAAGTAAAAATATTTTATCCATCCTAATGCAATGTTTTGCCATTGCTGGCATCGCTAGTATTTTATGGGTTTTCGTCGGTTACAGCATCGCCTTTGATGAAGGCAATCCTTATTTTGGTGGTTTTGGTAAGGCTTTTTTTAACGGAATTTCTGAATCAACCTTAGCCGGCGATATCCCAGAATCATTATTTGCTATGTTCCAAATGACTTTTGCGATTATCACCCCTGCACTCATTATTGGTGGTTTTGCAGAGCGTACAAAATTTTCAGCCGTAGTTTTATTTTCTTCGCTGTGGTTAATTTTAGTCTACGCACCCATTACGCATTGGGTATGGGGAGGTGGCTGGCTACAACAGATGGGACTACTAGATTTTGCAGGCGGGACAGTAGTTCACATCACTGCAGGTGTCGCGGCATTAGTCGCTGCCATTGTAATTGGCCCACGAAAAAGTTTTGGCAAATCATCAACAACGCCACACAACCTCACTATGACAGTAACCGGTACAGGCATGCTTTGGGTCGGCTGGTTTGGTTTTAACGGCGGTAGTGCACTCGCTGCTAATGGTGATGCCTCAATGGCAATGTTAGTTACCCACATATCAGCAGCCACCGGAGCAATCACTTGGATGTCTTATGAATGGATTAAATTCGGCAAGCCAACAGCCCTTGGTACGGTAACAGGCATGGTCGCTGGTTTAGGCACGATTACGCCCGCCTCTGGTTTTGTTGGCCCCGCAGGTGCGCTAGTGATTGGGTTTATAGCGGGTATCGTATGTTTTAACGCTGTAACTATCATTAAGCAAAAGTGGAAAATTGATGACTCTTTAGATGTATTCCCTGTGCATGGGGTCGGCGGCATCATAGGTACACTTATGGCAGGCATATTTGCTTCCACCGAATTAGGCATCTTTAGCGGACAAGGCTTTGCTGAGGGAATTTCCTCAATTAGCGAGCAGCTAAAAATACAGACTATCGGGGTGATAGCTACCTTCGTTTATACTGCAATTGTGACTTATCTTTTACTTAAAATTGTAGGTATGATTACCGGTTTACGCGTGGACAAGGATGAAGAAACACAAGGCCTTGATATTATTGATCATGAAGAACGCGGCTACGACATGTAAAATCTAAAATTTAAATCTGCTAACGCACCCTGATATTTCTTGGTGTGTTAGCTCTGTAATCACTACCTACCACATCAAGTCATCAGGAACTTCAAAGCCTGAATATGGATCATCTTCCTGATCATTATCAGCTTCCTTATTAACTTGCTTCCCCCCGCTATTCTTTGGAACAAAGTCATTTAGCAATACGATAAACTCACTATCACGTTGCTTAATCTTTTTAGCAGCAGCCGCAGGAATTAAGTAATAATCAACCCCTTGCTGTTCGCTGGATACCAAGTAAGCGATCGCAATTACACCCCGTGTGATCAAACCATGATTTTCAGCCGATACAGTAAGCGTTTTAATTTTATTATTATGAGTAAAATTATAACTCAACAATTCATCTTCGACACTATCAGTTGAAGCTTTAGGAATACTGTTTAAACTAATGATCTGGCGAATCTGCGCCAATGATGCTTTTTTATCTAAGGTCTTTTTATGCCGCTGATTTAGTTGCTGTGATTTAGTACGCTGCTCCTGCTGAGCTTTTTTTGCAAGTTCCGTAGCCTCATTCACAAGCTCTACTTTATTTGCACGACTTTGCTTTACTGCTTTTTTCTTAGCTGTTTGAATATTTTTTGCTTTTTGTTTTTTAACCAAACCTGCCGCTAAAAATTGATCTTGAAGTGAACCAGCCATATTTATCGCCCCAGAGGTAATTAAAAAACGTCAGTTATTATAATGACTTTTTCTACTATCAAAATAGATTTATTTTAGCTAAAATCTGCGCCTTTTTTTCATTAGTAACCCAAAAGGATATCTATGTTAATAACAAACCCCGCACCCGACTTTACCGCAGCTGCTGTACTTGCCGATGGCTCAATCGTTGAAGATTTCAATCTTTATGACAATATTGGTGCAAAAGGAGCTGTTGTTTTCTTTTACCCACTAGACTTCACTTTCGTATGCCCCTCAGAGCTAATCGCCTTTTCACACCGTATTGAAGAGTTTACCTCACGCGGCGTTAACGTCATTGGCGTATCAGTTGACTCACAATTCTCACACCACGCATGGCGTGAAACAGATGTGAACAATGGCGGCATTGGCGCAGTTAAGTACCCATTAGTTGCCGACCTTTCAAAACAAATTGCTAAAGATTACGATGTACTTCTCGATGGTGCTGTTGCACTTCGCGGATCATTCTTAATTGATGCAGACAAAACCGTTCGTCATGCAGTAATCAATGACCTACCACTAGGACGTAATATTGATGAAATGATTAGAATGGTAGACACCATGCTATTCACCAACGAGCATGGCGAAGTATGCCCTGCTGGATGGCAAAAAGGTGACGAAGGTATGAAGGCATCTACAGAAGGCGTTGCTGAATACTTATCAAAGCATGAGAATGATCTTTAAGATTTCTTAAGATTTCTTAAGATTTCTTAAGATTAAACCTAAATTGTGACTTCACTACGGCACGCTATGCATTAAAGACACGGATTCAGGTTAAATCTAAAAAAGCCACTGTTAATACAGTGGCTTTTTTTATCACTAAGACAATACGATTAACAGTGCCACTTTACATCACATCAAAATCTACCTTAGACTAACCCATGACATCCCAGACTTAATTTACAAAACTCTACAGCCCAAAAAAAGAGACCAACCATGAAAATAGCCATAATCAGCGGCAGCCACCGCCAAAACTCACAAAGTATTAAAGTTGCCAAGCATATCGAAGCTTCTTTACTTGAACATAAGCTAGCTGACGAAGTTTATTTATTGAGCCTTGCGGGCAACCCACTGCCACTATGGGATGAAAGCATTTGGGAGGGCGATCAAACATGGCAGTCGATTCTTGAACCCATCTCAAAAGAGTTAACCGAGAGCGATGGCTTTGTCATCATTGCACCGGAATATCACGGGCAAGTGCCCGCAGCGTTGAAAAATTTCTTTTTAATGTGGAAGCATGAGCTATCACATAAGCCGGCGTTAATTGTCGGCGTATCCTCTGCAGATGGCGGCTCTTATCCTGTTGCAGAGTTGCGCATGAGCAGTTATAAAAACAATAAGCTGTGTTATATGCCAGAGCATTTAATTATTCGTAACGTTGAATCGGTGTTAAATGAAAACGCGAGCGATAACAATACCGAAGCAGATGCCTATTTTAAAGAACGCATTGATTGGGCCTTAGCGCAACTTAAAGAGTATGCCATCGCACTAAAACAAGTGCGAGACAGTGGTGTTACTCAAACGGATAAGTTTGGTAATGGGATGTAGTTGTTCGTGTTAAGGGAATCCTGATTAGTCGATTATGATATAGCGCAGAAAAAACTGTCACTATTTTTCACGAAGTGAGGCGTAATAGTCACTCTGCATTCGCTTTTAAATCATTTGCAAGCAAAGCACTAAATATGCGCCGATCTTCGCGGAAAATATCGGCAGTTTAAGCGGAAGCTAAAAATAATTGAACTTGAGCAGGCTTCCTTGAATTAAGCTGTTAGGTGTCTGCGACGCAAAAGCATAAACCTCTAGTTCAAAGTAAATCGTTATTTTCTAGAATTTGGTTAAACTGCTCAAAATATACTCGGTTTTTAGTTGGGAAAAGTCAAAACTAAGCCAAAGGTCGTATATAAATTAGCTTAATCTAGTGATAATCTATAAATACTGAAAACAAAAGGGTATTTGTTATGGCGGATTCAAGATCAATTACAAGTAGTAAAGCGAGTAATATAAATTCACACGTTGAAAAAGCTTCATCGTTTAAAAAGCCATCCCAAGAAACAGTTGATTATTTTAATGCGCAAAGCCTATTAAATAAAACCCAATCAACAAGCTTAGCGAGAGATGCTGTAGCAAATAAAATAAGTGGGGCTGTAGCGCTAGGCGCAACAGCGACTTTTCCAACAACCGTTCCTAAATTGCCTACAATTAATGTAGCCATTCCCAAATCATTAAATGCACTTAAGCTAAACCCGCTAACAGTCGGTGCTAGCGCATTACTTTATTCATCACCTTTAGGTGGTGATACTTATAAAAATATTAGCCCTGATTTACGTCTTCGCATATCTGATGATGCTTCAACACAGTTTGAAAAACGAAATGGAGAAAAGTGGCAAGCAACAGGGGTTAGCGCAACGCCTGTCTTTGATAAAAACTTTAAGTTAGTAGCGTTTCAAGGTTTGAGCC
>Ga0256839_1000590_pt1 | contig 46653 bp, 36 predicted proteins | sample 354166metaG_FD_185968 | JGI IMG/M metagenome (GOLD analysis project Ga0256839, IMG submission 185968) | Hydrothermal vent microbial communities from Mid Atlantic Ridge, Atlantic Ocean - 354-166 | ecosystem: Environmental > Aquatic > Marine > Hydrothermal vents | place: Atlantic Ocean: Mid... | reverse complement strand
GTATCAGCGCCGTTGGACACGGCGGCGGTGTGGTGTGCGTCGGCGACGACGCAAGTGGATGTGTACTGGACGTGGCCTGCGGGTGCGGATTCGGTATCGTGGGTAGTGCTTACGGGCCAGCCGGTATCGGTACAGACGGATACGAGTGTGCATTTTGCTGGATTGGTGCCGGAGGAGGAGGTGGAATTGGAGCTGAGGTTTTACGATGCGGATACGCCGTGTGATGCGCTGGTACAGGTACAGGGGTGTTCGTCGCAGGCTTGTCCTTCGGTGTGGGTGTCGATAGACAGTGTGGGGCCGATATGTTTGGACAGCAGTGCGCAGTCGGTGGTATTGTCAGCGACGGTATTGGGTGACAGTTCGGGCGTGCTGTGGTGGACGGGCGAAGGGATAGTGGATAGTGCATTGGGGTTGTTTGATCCTTGGGTGGCGCAGGTGGGCGTGCACGAGGTGGTGGCGCACTATTCGATACCGGGTTGTGAGTGGGCGGACACGGTGTGGATAGATGTGTTGGCTCAGCCGAGTGCGTTGTTTACGGCGACGGGGCCGGTGTGTGTGGGTGAAGAGGTATTAGTGACGTATGTGGGTGGATCGGATTCGAGTGCGAGCTATGTTTGGGATTTTGGGGGGGGTGAGGTGTTGTCGGGTTCGGGTCAGGGTCCGTATGAGGTGGTTTGGGACAGTGCAGGGACTTACGAGTTGAGCTTGGTAGTGACGGAGTTGGGCTGTAGTTCGGTGTTGGAGGTTCGGAATGTACAGGTCGATGCACCGCTTCAGCTCTTACTGCCCACGTGTAGTAGCACGACGTCTTCGATGACGATCAGCTGGTCGCCAGTAGGGGGAGCAAGTGGATATGCTGTAGCAGAACAATCGGGACTTTCAGGTGCGTTTTTAAGTGATACGAGTTGGCAAATAACTGGCTTAGGGCCTGACATGTCGGTTGAAGTGTTAATTACTGCTTTGAGTAGTAATAGTTGTCCTGACTTAGAGACTACTGTTAGTTGTAGTACACAGCCATGTGCAGAAGTAACGATTGACCTAGAGGTACCAAGTCCTCTGTGTCTTGATGCACAAGCTGGAACAGTCAACCTTTCGGCAAATGTAGTGGGGGTAACAGGGGGAAGTGGCTATTGGGATGGCGAGGGTATTGAATCGAGCGATGGAGTGTTTGATCCCTCAGTAGCAGGAGTAGGCAGCCATGTGCTCACTTATACCTACGTGTTGGACAATTGTAGCTGGAGTGCATCTACTTCTCTAACGGTGGTGCCTCCTCCCGTAGCGGATGCAGGGCCGGATGCGGTGCTGACGTGTTTGCCGGAAGGCGAAACGGCCACATTGGGTGGTCCTGTGAATCCGCCTGCGCATGTGGTATGGTCGTGGTCGTGGTCGGGTGGGGTCTTCCCTGGCGATGCCACGGCTTTACATCCAGAGGTGAGTGAGCCTGGTGTGTACACTTTGACGATGACGGATACGCTAGCAGGATGCTCGAGCTATGATCAAGTAGACGTGTTTGATCAGCGGGCTTTGCCACAAGTATCGCTTACGCTGTCAGATATTAGTTGTTTTGGTCGGAATGATGGCGCCATTGCAGTAACGGAAGTGAGTGGGGGCATGCCGCCTTTTCTGTACGCTCTGAATGGTGGGCCATTTACTACACAATCGCTCTTTACAGGGCTGGGAGCAGGTGCCTATACAGTGGCGGTACAGGGGGTGAATGGTTGTGTAGATAGTCTGACTGTGGTGCTGCCCGAGCCAGAAGCTTTAGATGTACAGATCGTGCCCTTGAACGAGATCGATCAGGTAGTGGTATTTGGCGACAGCCTAGTGCTGACTTTGTCGGCCAACGTGCCGCCTGATAGCTTAGATCAGATTATCTGGCAACCAGCTGAATTGGTCAACTGCGATAGCTGCGCCCAGGTGACGGCGTGGCCTAAGGAAGAGACTTGGTTCAAGGTGTTTGTGCGCAAAGGAAGTTGTACGGATGAGGACAGCTACTTGGCTGTAGTGGAGCGACCGCGTCCGGTATATGTGCCTTCTGCATTCTCACCTAATGGCGATGGGGAGAACGACGTCTTTATGGTATTTGCTGGGCCGGAAGTGGTATCGATTCGGCGTATGACGGTGTATTCTCGTTGGGGCGAGGTGGTCTTTGAGCGGCGCGATTTCCAACCCAACGATCCGAGCTTGGGGTGGGATGGTACTTTTCATGGGCAGCCTATGACACCGGCCGTATTTGTATGGGTGATAGAGGTGGAATTCAACGATGGCGTGATTGAGCTGTTCAAGGGCGATGTCACGCTGATACGTTAGGTAGGGCAAAAGCGGATTTGGATTTCGTGCCAAGGCTGCTTGTATTGGTATTGGATGTGATAACCGCTCACGTCACATATCTTTTTGGCAATAGCTAGGCCCAAGCCTAGGTTCCCTCGGCCATTGCTTCCTTTGGCAAATCGTTGGAAGAATACTTGTGGGGGCAACTCGGGTTTTTTGCCGGTATTGCGTACTGTGAGCACGCATTGTTTTAGGATCACTTCTACTCTTCCTCCTGGATTGTTGTGTTGTACTGCGTTTTTGAGAATGTTGGCCAATAGGATTTCGAGCAAAGTGTTGTTGCCCTGGGTAAGACAGGAATCCTCAATGTGGGTAGCAAAGAGTTGTCCTTTGAGCTTGGCCAGCTCTGCAAAATCGGGTAGTAGGCGTTGCAGTACTTGTGCGACGTTGGTTTTTTCTTGTAGTTGGTACTCACCGTTTTCGATTTTTGTCAGTAGGCTAAGTCCTTTGCTGAGGCGAGAAAGACGGGCCAGTGCTTCTTTAGCTGATGCGACTAACTCGGCTTGTTGAGGTTTGAGCTCGGGATCTTGCAAGAGCAATTCCATTTTTCCTTGAGCGATGGCCACGGGAGTCTGCAGTTCGTGCGAGGTGTTTTCCACAAATTCCTTAAGTGCTCGGTATTCGTTGCGGGCGCGTTGGGCCATTTGCTTGAGAAAGGAGCTGAGCTGTTGGAATTCGCGTGTATGCGTGTAGGGCAAGTGAAGCGGGATGTCTCTTTCGACGGTGAAGCGCTCCATTTGGCTGAGTATCTGTCGAAAGGGTTTGAGTAGTTGGCGAGAGAACAGAAAGCTAAATAGAATGATGGCGCCAGCCAAGGCGATGAACAACTTGCGAAGCATGTCGGCCACGACGCGCTTCATGTCTTCTTCTTCGATGAAGATTTCGGTGATTTCGATGCGATAGAGCGACTTACCAATAGGGGTCAGTGCAGTAATCTTGCGGAAGGGCTCCAGCTTTTGGGTATAGTAATGCTGGATAAGCGTATCGGCATAGGTGCGAATCTCTTCGGTACGGCCGTGATTGGGCAATTGGGTGATGTGCACGCGTTCGTTGTTGAGTGCTTCGATGGGTTTGCCGGATCGGATACCTTCTTTGACGATTTGTAGATTGTGATAGAGCGTGTAATCGGTCTCTTGCACGACCAGCTGCTGAAATTGGTGATAGATGATAATGCCCGCTATACCCAATACGACGAGGATGACGGACAGATAGATCAGCGTGATTTTATTGAGTAGACTCATAATGAATATGGCGCGTGTGTGCAGGTCGAAGTGTTGAGGTGATTAGCGATCAGTGAGTTTATAGCCCAGGCCATAGATGGTTTTGATATGGTCTTGTGCGCCTGCAGCAGCCAGCTTTTTGCGCAAGTTTTTGATGTGTTGGTAGACGAAGTCGAATGAGTCGAGGAAGTCCACGTGATCGCCCCACAGGTGTTCGGCAATGCTCTGTTTGGTGAGCACGCGTCCTGCATTTTCTATGAGAAATACGAGGAGTTTGTATTCTTTGAGCGTGAGTTCAAGGGGCTTGCCGTATACCAATACTTCATGTGTGTCGGGGATCACTTCAATTTCGTGCCATTGCAGCTGTGTACGCCCTTTGTGTTTTCGTCGGCGGTACAGCGCTTTGATGCGTGCACTGAGCTCGGGAAACTCAAAGGGCTTTGTCAGGTAGTCATCGGCGCCTAGTTCGAGACCTTTGACGCGATCGTCTAATGCATTTCGGGCGGAGATAACGAGTACACCGGTATTGGGCTGATGGGCCTTGAGATAGGCCAGCAAGTCGAGCCCATTGCCGTCGGGTAGCATGATGTCGAGCAAGACGATATCATAAGCAAAGGTTTCGAGTTTGTCCAATGCTTGCCGATAGGTGTTGGCCAATTCGCAGATGATGTCACCACTGTGTAGATAGTTGATGAGCGCTTTGGCCAATTCGGGTTCATCTTCGACGATGAGCAGCTTCATGGTGTTGAGCTTTTTTGCTTGGGCAACAACTGCGAGCCGCCGTGGTTGACACCGGTATTTATGGGGCAAAGCTAAAATGCGAATTTGAAGGAAGTCTATTGTCCAGCTAATTGGCGATAGTACTGCGCTTTTTGGTAGTTGCCCAAGCCTTCGTAGATACGGGCTAACAGCAGGTGGTCGTTGGGGGTGCGAAATTGTATGTCAATGGATTCGACTAGGTCGCGTGCGCGTGCATATTCTCCTCGGGCCCGATAGATGCTCGCTAGTGAAGTTTTGGCAAATCGGTTGTCGGGATCACGCTTGAGTGCTTGGAGGAGCAGTTTTTCTGATTCGTCGTATTTGCCCGCCATCATGTACATATTGCCTAAGTGGATCAGGCCGGTGACCATAGGATATTGTGCGTTGGCGCGTTCGAGTACATCGATGGCTTTTTGGACAAAGGAATCGCGCTGGGCATAGTCTCCAGACCGATAAGCTTTTAATGCCAATCGGGCCAAGGATCCGCCGTAGTTTTTCAACAGGCGAGCATTGCTCGGAGCTTGTTGTACGTCTTTTTCAAAAAGAGCGTAGCGGTCTTTCCAATCGGGCAAGCGGCGCATTACTTGAAGGATACTCAATGCAGCCAACAGGGCCACTATGGCAAGGCCTGCCATGTGATTACGGACCCAGTTTGCCGAAAGGCGCCAATTGGGGTCAGCTTTGGGCAGATGGAAGACATGGCGTCTCAGTACGTCAACGAGCGCAATGAGAATACCCAACACGGGCACATACAGGAAGCGATCGTTATAGGCACTCACGTTGGTCACTACGATGCTGGTGAAGATAGAGACGGTGATGAAGTACCATGCTAGGCCGAAGGCATAAAGTCGGCGTCGGAGCAGACCCCGCAGCATCCAGTAGATAAGTGCTAGGTGGGCCAAGAGGATAAGCCATACGCGCCAGTCGTTCCATCCCACCAGAGGGAGTGTCAGGTAGCTATAGTCGCTGATAAGGGGGTGGGGCCACAGAGTCATGTACAGGTATTTGCCCAACACCAAAATATTGGATGCAATGCGCTCCGAGAGGTTGGAAGCAGCTAGTAGGGAGTTATCCAAGTAGGTGAGGCGAATGCCGGCATTGAGTCCACCCAAGACGCTGCTGCGTATGGCCAGGAAGCTGACCGCTGCTGCTGCATATGGCCAGCTCAATGCCAGGATTCGCGACCATTTCCGCGTGCGGAAGTACCACAGCATTAAGGGCATCAGTGCTACTGTGGTGATGACTTCTTCTTTGGAAAAGAGGGCCAAGGAGTAGAAGATCAATGAGCCAACGAGCCAGGGCCATCGGTGTCGGTCGTAGTACTGTAGCCACATCCAGGCTGCTATGATGAAGTTGAGAAAGCCCAACATAGTGTCGCGGCTTTTGATGTTGGCTGGCACTTCTACATGGATGGGGTGTAGGATGAAAAGCAGGGTAATGAGAATGGGCACAAAGGGGTGATAGCGTCGCAGGAGCTTAGTGAGAAAGAGCAAGAGGAAGCATGCTGTCAGACCGTACATCAGTACGTTGGCAGCGTGATGCACTCTTGGGTTGAGGCCGAAAAGTTCGTATTCGAGTGCCAGGGTAGTGAGGGGCCAGGGGCGATAGGCCCGCGTGTCGATGCCGGGATCAAAGCCTTTAAAGTAGCTGGTAGTCCAGATTTCGTCGAGCCCTTGTAGTCCACTTTTTACGAAGTTGTTGTCTACCAATACGGCGTCGTCGTCGTACACAAAATCGAAAAAAATGGAGGGTGCATACACGGCCATAGCAATAAGTGCCATCAGCATAGCAGCAATAAGCTGACGGCGCAATGGCCATTCTTGGATTTTTGCCTTTTTCTTTGAACTGTGCTGAGTCTTTTTTCCGAGCTTGCTCATGGGCACTAGCTTGAGTGACTTTGGCAAGTCGAAGATAGGGTATGTATTTGGGGAAGTGAAATAGCTACTTTGCGATGGGGGTGAAAATGAAAGAACGGGCAAAATACATGCGTATTCTGCCCGTTAGGCGGTGCTCTTTAATATGGAAGGTAATTCAAGGGAAGAGAGCCTATGACACTATACGCAAGCACATAGGCAGGGTTGCATTTTTTTGTGTTGGTTAGAGTTCGTAGTTGGGCGTGAATTCGCTTTTTCGACTAGCGTAAAAGTCATTGATAATCTTGATGACTTCTTCGGGATCATCGACTATAGGCATGAGCTTCAAGTCATCGGGATTGATGTTGTGGGCTTGTTCGAGCATTACCTCTTTGATCCATTGCTTGAGGCCCTTCCAGTAGTCAGATCCTACTAATACTATGGGTACGGGGGTGATTTTTTTTGTCTGAATGAGCGTGAGTACTTCAAAAAGTTCATCCATGGTGCCAAAGCCACCTGGCAGCACGACAAAGGCTTGTGCATATTTGACGAACATAACTTTGCGCACGAAGAAGTATCGAAAGTGCAATACTTTGTCGGAGTCGATATAGGGATTGTGGTTTTGTTCGTGTGGTAAAGAGATGTTAAGCCCTACCGATACGCCGTTGTTGAGCGCAGCGCCTTTGTTGCCGGCTTCCATGATACCAGGGCCACCACCTGTAATGATGCCATACCCTTCGTCGGTGAGGCGCTTGGCTATTTCCACGGCCAGCTTGTAGTATTTGTGGTCGGGGCTGGTACGTGCCGAGCCAAAGATGGAGACACAAGGACCAATACGGTTGAGGCGTTCAAAACCGTCGACAAATTCCGAAATCACCTTGAACATCGTCCAAGAGTTCTCGGCTTTGAGTTTGCCCCATTGCTTCATTGCGTGCTTGGTACGCAGCACGCCTTCGGGGGCGTGGTTATTATTTTTGCTCATAACTACTACTCTTTAAGTTTTACTGTGAAATGCCTACGCTTTGAGGGGCAAAAAGCCTACCCGTACAACGGGCAGGCTTTTGACTAAAAGGCCAGTTTAGGGCAAAATTTTGGAAAAGTCAAATGAATCAGTCTATTTCCGTCTGTAGGGGGCCATATGGATTTATTCTACGGCTGCTTGGGGGTTGACTTTTGCATTGTCGCTTCTTTTCTGATTCATAGTAGGTAATACGTATAGATCGACTTCTCTTTTTGTAATTTGCTTGTCTGAGAGGATGATGAGTCGTTCCAGCGCATTGCGCAACTCTCGGATGTTACCTGTCCAGTTGAGGTTTTGCAAGGCAATCATGGCATCTTTGGTGATTGACTTAGGTCTAATTTTGTGTTCTTCGCATATTTCTTTGACAAACTCTTCGGCCAACAAGGGAATATCTTCGCGTCGTTCGTTGAGTGGCGGTACGTTGATGATGATGACGGCCAAGCGGTGATAGAGGTCTTCGCGAAAGCGGCCTGCCTTGATCTCTTCAATGAGGTTTTTGTTGGTAGCTGCGATGACGCGCACATCGACCTGTATGGGTTTGTTGTCACCTACGCGCGTGATGCGGTTTTCTTGTAGGGCACGCAATACCTTAGCTTGAGCAGAGAGGCTCATATCGCCAATTTCGTCGAGAAACAACGTGCCACCGTTGGCCTGTTCAAACTTGCCCATGCGCGTTTTGTTGGCATCGGTAAATGCTCCTTTTACGTGGCCGAACAACTCACTTTCGATGAGCTCGGCGGGAATAGCTGCACAATTGACTTCCACTAATTGGCCATTTTGGGCTCGAGGGCTCTTGGCATGAATCCAGCGAGCGACCAATTCCTTTCCCGAGCCATTGGGGCCGGTGATGAGCACGCGCGCATTGGTAGGCGCTACTCGATCGATGGTTTCGCGGATACGCTGCATGGCTTCTGACTTGCCGATCATCTCTTTGACTTGCCGACGCGAGCGCTTTAGCGTTTTTTTCAGCTCTTTGGTTTCTTGTACCAGGTGCGATTTGTCCAGTGCGTTGCGAATGGTGATAAGCACGCGGTTCAGATCAGGTGGTTTGGAAATGAAGTCGAATGCCCCACATTTGACTGCTTCCACTGCGGTGTCAATAGTTGCGTGACCTGAAATCATAATTACGGGTGTTTCGGGCCGAATGGCTAGGATGCGTTCGAGTGCTTCCATCCCATCCATCTTGGGCATCTTGATGTCCAAAATAATTGCATCGTAGCACGTGCGTTTCACCTTAGCCACACACTCTAAACCATCGGAGGCTTCATCGACCTGGTATTTTTCAAATTCCAAAATTTCCTTGAGCGTGCGGCGGATGCTTAGTTCGTCGTCAACAATGAGAATTTTAGTAGCCATGCGTATGGTCGTATAATTTTATTATAAAAAATCATAATATGACAACAGCAACAATTACGCCAAACCACCTATAGGGGTTGCAAACAGGGGGATTTTGTTTGTGAAAAAACAGTGTTATGGATTGGTATGTATGAAATACATCGCAGATCCGCTGTAGTTCAATCTCATAGCGAGGGATGCAAAAATAATTTTTTTTACAAAGTGAATAGTGTTGTTGGACAAGCTCTTCCCAAAATGGGTACCCCATAACAAGTGATACTGGGAAAGGAAAAAGATAGATAACCCACCAAAGCACTACATTTGCCGCCGCTTTAGGAAGGGCTTGTGGTATGGTATGGCAATAGATAAATATGGACATTTACTAGATGTAAAATGTGGTGAAAATGCATTGCGAATCAATCATAGCTCGGCGAACGGGTATTGCCCCGCATCAGGTGGCGGCTGTCGTACGTCTATTGGCTGATGGCGCAACTATTCCTTTTATTGCACGCTATCGGAAAGAAGCCACTGGATCATTGGACGAGGTGCAGATTTACGAGGTACAAAAAGCACTAAAACAATGTGAGGAGCTGGACAAGCGACGCGCTACGATTTTGAAAACCATCGAGGAGCAGGGAAAGCTCACAGATGAATTGCGCCGGCGCATTGTGCATTGTTGGGATGCCACCGAGTTAGAAGATATTTACTTGCCTTACAAGCCCAAACGCCGCACGCGTGCTACTGTGGCCAAAGAAAAGGGGTTGGAGCCGTTGGCTCAGATGTTGTTTGCACAAGGGGAAGGCCAGGTGGTAGTGTGGGCAGCGCGTTTTGTGAGTGAGCAGGTCACTGATGTAGATGAAGCGCTTTGCGGGGCACGTGATATCATCGCCGAATGGATTAGCGAGGACGAAGGAGCGCGCAAACTAGTGCGTGCTGTTTTTCAAGACGGGGCTGTAGTACATGCTAAAGTGGCTAAGGGTAAGGAAGCAGCAGGTGCCAAATACAAGGACTATTTCGCTTTTGAAGAGCCGTTGGCACGTATCCCTTCTCATCGCTTGTTGGCCATACGGCGGGGTGAAGAGGAGGGCTTTTTGCGGGTCAAGATCGCACCGGATGAAGTTCGGGTCATTGAGCGTTTAGAGCGGCGCTTTTTGCGCAAGCGCAATGAGGCGGCTGAACAAGTGCGTTTGGCATTGCACGATAGTTACAAGCGTTTGCTTCAGCCATCAATTGAGACGGAATTTCGGAAATTGGCCAAAGAGCGGGCCGACCGAGAGGCCATTGAGGTGTTTGCGAGCAACCTGCGGCAATTGCTGTTGGCACCGCCTTTGGGGCCAAAGACTGTATTAGCTATTGATCCGGGCTATCGCACGGGCTGCAAGGTTGTCTGTCTCAACGCCAGTGGTGATTTGATGCATCACACTGCAATTTTTCCTCATCCTCCTCAGCAGGAAGTGAATGAAGCCAAGGAAGTACTTCGCGCTTTGGTGCAGCGCTTTGCGATCGAGGCTATAGCGGTGGGCAATGGCACGGCGGGACGCGAGACTTTGGCGCTGTGTCGGAGCATTAGCTTTGATCGGCCGGTGGAGGTTTTCATGGTCAACGAGGCAGGGGCATCGGTTTATTCTGCCAGTGAGGTGGCGCGCGAAGAGTTTCCCGATCAGGATGTGACGGTGCGAGGTGCCATTTCTATTGGGCGGCGTTTGATGGATCCGCTAGCAGAGTTGGTTAAGATCGATCCGAAGAGCATAGGGGTGGGGCAGTACCAACACGACGTCAATCAAGTGTGGTTGCACGAAGCTTTGGAGCGCGAGATAGAGTCTTGCGTCAATGCGGTAGGTATCAACCTCAACACGGCCAGCAAGCATTTGCTCACCTATGTGTCGGGCTTGGGGCCGGTATTGGCACAAAACATTGTGGCATACCGCAAGGAGCACGGGCCATTTCGTTCGCGCCAGCAGCTCAAGAAAGTGCCTCGCTTGGGTGAAAAGGCCTTTGAGCAGGCAGCAGGTTTTCTGCGCATCCGCGATGGGGAGCATCCACTCGACAACACTGCAGTGCATCCCGAGCGTTATTCAGTAGTGGAGCGCATGGCGACTCAGCTAGGAGTGACGATTGAAGTGCTCATCGCCGACGCGTCTTTGCGCAAGAAGATTCACTTGGAAGATTTTGTCACTGAAGAAGTGGGCTTGCCCACGCTGCGCGACATCATGCGCGAGCTGGCAAAGCCCGGTCTTGATCCTCGTGGCAAGGCCAAACCTTTCAATTTTGGCGATGTACATGCCATTGAGGACTTACAGCCAGGGATGGTCTTGCCTGGTATTGTCACCAATATTACCAACTTTGGCGTCTTTGTCGATGTTGGCGTCAAGCAAGATGGGCTGGTGCACATTTCGCAGTTGGCCAACCACTTTGTGCGCAACCCTGCCGAAGTGGTGCAGTTACAGCAACAAGTCAAAGTACGCGTGATAGAGGTAGACTTGGCACGCAAGCGCATCCAACTATCGATGAAGGATGTATGAATTGCCTTTGCAGCGAACGCCACTGGGTGTGGGTATGCACCAAAAGCAGCAAAAAAGGGCATGGCCATCGCGAGCTATGCCCTTTGTGTTTGCGGTAAAATAGCCGATATGGGTCAGACCAATGCACCACTTTGTTGCATCACTTCGTACATCGTCTTGCCAATATGGGCAGGGGATTTGACTACGTGGATACCGCATTCGGTCATGATCTTCATTTTGGCTTCAGCGGTGTCGTCTTTGCCACCGACGATGGCACCTGCGTGGCCCATTTTGCGGCCTTTGGGTGCCGTTTGGCCAGCGATGAAGCCTACGACGGGCTTGGTGCCATGGGCTTTGATCCAGCGAGCAGCTTCAGCTTCCATGCTACCGCCAATTTCGCCAATCATGATAATGCCATGGGTATCGGGGTCATTCATGAGTAGTTCTACGGCTTCTCGGGTGGTAGTACCTACGATGGGGTCGCCACCGATGCCAATACATGTGCTTTGGCCCATTCCCGTTTTGGTGACCTGGTCGACAGCTTCATAGGTAAGCGTACCCGAACGCGAGACAATGCCGATATGGCCAGGCCGATGGATAAAGCCGGGCATAATACCACACTTAGCTTCACCTGGTGTGATGACACCTGGACAGTTGGGCCCTATGAGGTGGCTGCCGCGATGGCTCAGGTAGGCTTTTACTTTTACCATGTCTTGGACAGGGATGCCTTCTGTGATACAGATAATCACTTTAATACCGGCATCAGCTGCTTCCATGATGGCGTCAGCAGCGAAGGGTGGCGGTACGAAGATGACACTGGTGTCGGCGCCCACTTCGCGCACGGCTTGCGATACGGTATTGAATACGGGGCGGTCTAAATGCGTCATGCCGCCTTTGCCGGGCGTGACACCGCCCACGACGTTGGTGCCGTATTCAATCATTTGGCTAGCGTGAAAGGTGCCTTCCTTACCTGTGAAGCCTTGTACGATTACTCTGGACTGTTTGTTGACTAATACTGACATGTCAGGTTTGGTTTTGAATGGTTATACGTAGTAGTAGCGGCCCCTCATTGCTCTTTATCCTTTCTTTGAATGATAAAGACTTCTTCGTCGGCACGGTGCATGAAGTATTTTTCTCTGGCTACCCGTTCGGGATCGTTTTCTAAGGCTTTTTTTTCCTCTTGAGTGATTCGAATTTTTTCTTTGTAGTAGCGTTTATCTCGTTCGAGTTGTTGAATGGTACGCGCCAAGCGCCATTGGTCGATGAAGTTGCGCCGGTCGACAAACAGCATCCATATCAGGAAAATGGCCAGTACCAGCACGTACCTGTTGCGCAGTGGCTTGGGCACGAGTACGAGCAAGTCGCGAAGTGGATTGGGTGCAGCCATCGGACTTCGATTTTTAGCAGGTTTTTTATTTGCCGAAAGGCAGTTACCGCCTGCTGTGTAGGCCAAAGGTACATACTTGCTTTGAGCAGTGTGATTTTTAAGGTCATTTCAAGAGATCTTTTCCCGGATAGTAGGCAGCTTGGCCTAGTGCTTCTTCGATACGTAGCAATTGGTTGTATTTGGCTATGCGGTCGGATCGCGAAGCTGAGCCCGTTTTGATCTGACCGGTGTTGAGTGCTACGGCTAGGTCGGCGATGGTAGTATCTTCGGTTTCGCCGGAGCGGTGGCTAATTACGCTGGCATAGGCGTGGCGCGTGGCCGTGCGCACAGCTTCCATCGTTTCGGTCAAGGTGCCGATCTGGTTGACTTTGACGAGGATGGCGTTGGCTACTTTTTGGTCGATGCCGCGTTGTAGGCGCGTGGTATTGGTCACGAAGAGGTCGTCGCCTACCAGTTGGATGTGGCTGCCAAGAGATTGCGTCAGTAGTGCCCAGCCCTCCCAGTCGTCTTCGGCCAGCCCATCTTCGATGCTGAGGATGGGGTAGCGGTTGCACCAGTCTTTCCAGAAAGCTACCATGTCAGCACTACTGAGCTCTTGTCCACTGGCGGCCAGTACATATAGCCCTTTTTTTTCGTCGTAAAATTCGCTGGAGGCGGCATCAAGGGCGATCATAATGTCTTCCCCAGGTTGGTAACCTGCTTTTTCGATTGCCATCATGAGGGTTTGGATGGCTTCTTCGTTCGATTGCATATTGGGTGCGAAGCCGCCTTCATCACCTACGTTGGTACTATAGCCCTTGCTTTTCAGTACTTGCTTGAGGTGGTGAAATATCTCTACGCCCATGCGCAGCCCTTCGCGGAAGGATTCGGCACCCAGGGGCATGATCATGAATTCTTGAAAGTCAATTTTATTATCGGCATGGGAGCCACCATTGAGGATGTTCATCATGGGCACGGGCAGTACGTGGGCGTTAGGGCCACCCAGATACTGAAACAGAGGCAAGTCGACTTCTTGCGCAGCAGCTTTGGCCACGGCCAGGCTGATGCCCAAGATTGCGTTTGCGCCCAGGCGGCTTTTATTGGGGGTGCCATCCAGGTCGATCATCATCTGGTCGATCTGGCGTTGGTCGAAGACGCTGGCTCCTAGCAGTTCTTCTGCAATTATTTCTTCCACATTGGCTACGGCTTTTTCTACACCTTTGCCCAGGTATCGTTCGGCTTCGCCGTCGCGCAGCTCTACTGCTTCGTATTTACCGGTGGAGGCTCCGCTGGGCACTGCTGCTCGGCCGATGATGCCGTTTTCAGTCAGTACTTCCACTTCGACGGTCGGGTTGCCTCGAGAGTCGAGTACTTCTCTGGCACGGATGTCGATAATGAGACTCATGGCTTGGTTGGTTTTGTCAAAAAATTGTTCCCTGATTCTGTTGTCTATTTAGCAGGGCAGCAGGGCATGTTCAGCGTGCGCTAACAGGGGCCTTTTTGAGCATGTCGACAAACTCGTCAAACAGGTAACGGGCGTCGTGTGGTCCTGGCGATGCCTCAGGGTGGTACTGTACGGAGAAGGCCTGATGTTGCTTGAGGCGAATGCCTTCGACAGTGCCGTCGTTGAGGTTGACATGAGTCACTTCTACGCGGTCGCTGGCAGCGCAGATCGCTTTAAGGCTGACGCCGAAGCCGTGATTTTGGCTCGTAATTTCACCGCGGCCGGTGCGCAGATTCTTTACGGGGTGATTGAGGCCGCGATGGCCGTGGTGCATCTTGTAGGTAGGGATGCCTACGGCACGTGCCAAGATCTGGTGGCCTAGGCAAATGCCAAAGAGGGGCTTGTCGGCAGCCAATATTTTTTGAGTCACTTCAACGGCGTAGTCCATAGCCGCAGGGTCGCCGGGCCCGTTGCTGAGGAAGTAACCATCGGGCTGCCATTGTTCCATTGTTTCAAAAGTGGTATGAGCGGGAAAAACTTTGACCACACAGCCACGTGCTATGAGGCAGTCAAGGATGCTGCGCTTGATGCCAAAGTCGAGTGCAGCGATGCGAAATTGTGCCGAAGCAGGGCCGGCCACATAGGGTTGTGACGTACTCACTTTGGAAGCAAGTTCGAGCCCAGCCATGGAAGGCGTATCCTTTAGGCGGGCTTGTAGGGTGGCCAGCTCATCAGTTTCGGAGGAAATTATGGCATTCATGGCACCTTTGTTGCGGATGTGTCGCACCAGTGCACGCGTATCGATGCCCGAAATGCCCACTACGCCTTCTTCTTCGAGCCATTGTTGTAAAGAGTTGTTGGCCATAGGGCGTGAGTAATGTTCGGAAAAGTTGCGTACGACCAGCCCTGCGATTTTGGCTCCGTCACTTTCTTGCTCGATAGCCCGTGTGCCATAGTTGCCGATGTGTACGTTGGTCATTACCAGAATCTGTCCATAGTAGGATGGGTCGGTAAACACCTCTTGATAGCCCGTCATGCCCGTGTTGAAGCAAATCTCGCCAGTGGTGGTGCCGATTTTGCCCACTGCATAGCCTTTAAACAGCGTGCCGTCGGCCAGTAAGAGCGTGGCTGCAGGTCGTGATATCATGTGGAAAGGTGATTTTGGTCGCGTAAAATCGGCGCAAAGATAGTGGATTTGTCGGCTATTGGCTGATAGTAGCGAGCTGTTGACACATGCTTGCACCCATGCGCTTGGTCATTCAAGTTTTGTGGGGGTTATGTCTGTATAGTCTTTGGGCAAATACTCGAGGCTCAACGCTGGGCTATTGGCGTGGAGCGATGGATTTGATGGTATAGCATTGGATCAGTCCAAATGGTAATGGCAAACGAAATCCAATCTCGCTAACAACGAGCTGCAATACTACACCGACTTGAGTACCAATCTGCAAGAGTCGGGTGGTACGCTGCACCTCATCGCACGTGGGGAAAGTTATATGGGATGCGATTATACTTCGGCACGCATCAGATAGCCATGCAGTGGAATGGTGCAGGTGGAACCCTACAAGCGCAAATGGGCGCCTCTTTGCCAAAAGGCATCTACTGGCTGAGCATACAGGCAGCGCACGGGCGCCATTGGAAGCGCTGGACTCATCAATGATGGCTTTTCCATAGCCGGGAAATCGACTTCCCCAATTTTTTTTCAGAAAAAGTGTGGAATCCTGTAACCATTTGGTTCTAAATGGTGATTGGTTAGTAGTGTAGTGCCTTATTTCTAATCATACAAAAACAAAATGCCTATGATGTGACAGGGTCGATGCGCTGTATAAGTGAGCTACGAGTCATCATGCTACATATAGACGCATCCGTAGCCACCGGGTCTCTTTGAGGCTGGATATAAAGAGTGTCGTATAAGCGAAATTATGAGTGCTTAAACATTAAACATTTTATTGATGAATGTTTTTTTTACAAAACTATTTCATGAAGAGTTTTTTCCACTGCGCGACCGCCTTTTTGGCATTGCAGTGAAGTGGACTCGTGACGAGGATCAGGCCAAGGACCTTGTGGCAGATACGTTTGAGCGCATTTGGAAGTATATAGATCGCTATGAGCCAGGTAGCAATGCCATGGGGTACGCCTTTAGAATCATGCGCCGTGTCTTTTTGAATGACCTGCGCAAAAGCGATCGTCGTGGCGCACAAGTCAGCTTGGACGACGGGCTCTATCGCTTAACTGACACTGAAACGCAGCAGCTGGTGTTTATCCAGTTCATCGAGCTACTTGAAACGGGCGACTTCTCGGCTGTGGACTTGTCCGATGAAGTCGTTAGCGCACTGAAGACGATTGCACCGATCGATCTGGAGATCCTGATCGACAGTGTGATGGGCGTGAAAAACGAAGAAACAGCCAAGCGCTTGGGTATGAACGTCAATACCGTCAAGGTGCGCTTGCACCGTGTGCGCAAGTGGCTCATCAAGCTGTTGGAGGAGTATGCGCGTTCGACTTACAACATTGCCAAGGAACGGCATAATGGCAAAAGTGGGCTAAAATGACATAGATATGAAGCATCTGCTGTTTTCTGCAGCAGATGCTTTTTGCTATTTAAAAAGCTTAATGGTAATAGAAGTAAAAATGTTTTGACATGAGAAGATATAATGGTGATATTCGCAGTCAGGCGTTTAGTTATCGCGATGAGGTGATTCGGTTAGTTTGGGAAACGCAATCGTGTAGCCTGCAAGAGAAGAAAACTATTCTGCGGCAGATATATCAGAACCCTTTATTGTTGCGCTACTATCGATTTCAACGCACACTCAAGAAACTAACCCGGCAAGCTCTTCTTCAACACTTCTCATCTCCCTCTTCTCCGCCTCAACCCCCTGCCGACCTGGGCCAGTACATTTTGGACCGCGTCTTTGGGTCTTCTTCAAATAGCACGAGCACTGAGCTGTCTTCGTAGTCTTGCATTTGTGATATGTGGCATGGTGCCTGCATTGCATCCGGCACTTGTCGAGGCGACGCGCTGGTCTACAGCAATGCATTGAGATGTGGGTGTACAGAGGCTTGTAGCTATCGGCCGATGATCTTCTGCGTACTTCTGGGCTGGTGGCTGAACGCATGCTTGTCCTGTCGGCAAAGGCCGGCTATTGGATTGAGCTGTGGCAAGTGCGCGCTTGCTTTTGTTTGCCGAAAGACATCTACTGGCTCGGCAATGCGGGGACGCCTGGAGGAGTAAGTCCAGTATTGTCGGCAACATCTCGTGTTGATTCCAGCAAGATGTCTATTTAAGATTTTCCAAAAAAGCGTGGAAGTAGTGTAACTATTGTGCTACCTCTGGTGATAGAGGTAAGTGCGGGTCTGCGTATTAGGTGTTGGTGGGACCAATATCGCACGGCGAATATTAATGATCACGGCAAATTACATCAATCATGTGGAAGCGACTTTATCCCAAGTATGGTCCGGATTAGGACGTGCCAATGCCTGTATTGATGCAGGCCATCCTTTAACCCAAAATTTCTTTTTCATGCCAAATCGTTTTCTTTTTGAGAAAGAATTTGTACCTGTTTTAGACAATCTCTTTCATTATGCGTGGCATCTAACGCGCGATACAAAACGCGCCAAAGACCTTTTGGGCACTACGGCTATGCGCATCTTAGCGCAAATGGATAAATATCGGCCTGGCACGAATGCGGAAACTTTTGGTCGGACCGTGATGAAGCGCATTTTTCTCCATGAGCTTCGCAGCCAAGGGCGCGAGGGCTATGAAGTAGATGGGCATGTGCGCGCGCATCACCTGGCGCAGTTTGATCAGCTGCTTGCCTGGTTGTCCGAAGGGCAAGAAGACGTCTTGCTCGACGACAAGCTGAACAATGCCGTACAGATGGCACTGAATCAGCTGAGCGATAGGGAGCGCTACATTTTGGCCAATAGCTTGGCTGGTGTGAAAAATGAGGACATAACCCAAACCCTAAATACAAATGTCAATATACTTGAGGCGCAGCTGCAACGCGTTTACCTGAAGCTCATTGGCGAGCTGGAGTCCTTTGCAGCAACGCAATATGACATCCGTATCAGGCGGAAGGTATGATATAATGGGGAAGTACCGCTTCAGAGCGGGCTTCCCGCTTGTGGAGCGCTCTTTTTAGTTTATGTATTTCCAGCCTATGAAACGAACAAATCAGAAAAACTCATCGCACTGATGAACAGTTGTGCAATCACATAATCGACGTCGTTTAGTCTACAGAACAACGGCCTACCCCACTTTCCCACTTGATGGAAAGGAGCACGTGCTAAGTGGCGTTTTGGTGATAAATGACGCCTGGCAGGTATTTGCCCTTTCCTTATTTTATTGCTTAGCCAACAGTTGGAGAAAAGGCCTCGATGGGACACCTCTTTAGTCGAAGTCGAGCTGAAAGCGCTTTTGTAACTCTTTGAGCAGGGGATTTTTTTGCGCCAGATAGTGGTATTGTTCGTGTCGCGTGACGGGGCGCGGCTTTTCGCGTGGTGTTGTGTGGCTCTGGCTGTCGTCAACGACGACTTGCAGTGCCAGGTGCTCATTTCCGAATACCTGTCGGATGTGATCCATGAGCCCTAACTCTCGGCGTAGGGCCTCTGCCATCATAGCAGAAGCTGCGTAGCAGCGAATGGTGTCGCCTTTTAGTTCGAAGCGCGCGCTGTTGAGGTATGCCTTGATGCTGTCGCGCTCGCATTGATCTTTGTATTGGGCAATGGCCTTTTCCAAATTGCTTGCGTTGAGTTCGGGCAGGGTTTGCGTCTCATCAGCCTGGGTGGGGGTGTTTTGCGTCAGCTGGTCGAGCGATAAGGACGGGGTGCGGCGTAGATGTGTTTTAATGCGCCGCGACGTAGTGCCAGCAGCTGGCTCGGGCTGAGCGGGCGAAGAAGGAGACTGAGATTGTACTTTTTTTTCTGGTTTTTCTGGGGGGGTAGTTGAGAGGGCGTGCTCTTGGGCTCGATGTGCCTCAGAGCTGGGAGATGCTTGGTGATAGGTGGCGGCAGGCTCAGTAGTGGCAGGTGGTATCGCCTCAGTGGGTGCGGTTTTAGGGCTTTTTTTTTCAGGTGTACTGGCTTGGTGGGCGGCTAATGCAATGGCTCGATTGAGCCATGCCATTTTCATCAGGGCGATTTCAACGTGCAGGCGCTTGTTGCGTGCTTCCTTGTAGTGGATGTCGCATTCGTTGGCAATCTGCAAGGCCGACATGAGGAATGACGCAGACGCCAGGCGTGCTTGTTTGTCGTAGCGCTGTAAGAGGGTGTCGCTCAATTCAAGCAGTGGTCGGGTGGCCTCCTCTTTTGCCATCAGCAGATTGCGCAGGTGTTCGGCAAATCCGTCGAGAAACAGGTCGCCTTCGAACCCCTTCTTCAGCACCTGATCGAACAGCTGCATCACGCGCGGCATGTCTTCCTGTAGCAGTGCGTCGACAAACTGGAAGTAGTAGTCGTAGTCGAGTATGTTGAGGTTTTGGATGACCGCCTCATAGGTGATCTTCTGGCCCGCATAGGAGGCAATGCGATCGAAAATAGAGAGCGCATCGCGCAGAGCGCCATCTGCTTTTTGGGCGATGATGTGCAGCGCATCCTCTTCGGCTTCGATATTTTGACGTGTACAGATGTCTTTGAGGTGGGCGACGATGTCGGGCACTTGAATACGGCGGAAGTCGAAGATCTGGCAGCGCGACAGAATGGTGGGGATGATCTTGTGCTTTTCTGTGGTGGCCAGTATAAATATAGCATAAGGTGGCGGTTCCTCCAGTGTTTTGAGGAAGGCGTTGAAAGCTGCCTGCGACAGCATGTGCACCTCGTCGATGATAAAGACCTTGTAGTGCCCTTGTTGGGGCTGAAAGCGCACTTGTTCGACCAGGGCGCGGATGTGCTCCACGCTGTTGTTGGAAGCGGCATCCAGCTCGATGATGTTGAAGGAAGCCTGCTCGTTGAAGGCTTTACAGTTATCGCATTCGTTGCAGGGCTCTTGCTCGGGGGTGATTTGTGTGCAGTTGAGTGCCTTGGCCAGTATGCGTGCACAAGTCGTTTTGCCCACGCCACGTGGCCCACAAAAGAGGAATGCGTGGGCGACCTGCTGGCGTTTGAGTGCGTTCTTTAGTGTTTGAGTGACGTGTTGTTGGCCCACTACTTCGTCGAAGCGCGTGGGGCGATATTTTCGGGCCGATACCACAAATTGACTCATGGCACAAAGGTATGGGGCCAAATGCAAAAGGCAGCAATTTTCTGTAGTGATATGTACGGCTTTGCATGCTTTATGGCTGGTTGGTCCAGTTGGCACCAAAGCGCTCTACTAAGATATTATCAAAATGATCAGCTTGCATTAATAGTTGCTGCAGCAGTTGGCGGGCCGTGGCGAGGTTCAGGTACTTGTCATATAGTACTAGCGAGAGTATTATTTTGCGATTGCGCACGCTAAAGCTGAGTCCTTCCAGCTGGTAATTAGTGCGCAGTAGAAAGGTGTAGAGCTTTTCTAGGTTGTGATGGGGTAATGTGCACAGATAGGCTTCGCAGCTGATCATGCCACTTGGTTCGTGCCAGTTGATGTGTATGCGTGCACTGCCGTGCTGTACTTCCCAAGCATTGGGACCACGGCGCGAAAGGCGCACGTCATGCCCTATCTCTTCAATGAGTTGTTCGAGGGTGTGCCCTACTCCTATCGCTTCGTAAAGCGGCACTTCATGTGGCAATCTCAATGGGGCTTGACACTTGGGGCAATATTCATCTGTTTTTTCGGTAGCTAAAACAAAAGAGCGGCACTCAGCACAGCGCGCCGCACTTTGCCCGTAATGGGGTAAATACCACTGGGCAAGCTCAATGAGGTAGGCCGTAGGTAGGGAAAAACTCTCATGTTTGGCGTTATTGAAAAATGGCACTGCGTTGAGCCCCAAAAGATGGCCTTGGGCATTGAAAAGTGGACTACCACTAAACATGGATGTTAGTGAAATGTCGTGTTGAATGTAGTTGATGCCTCCTTCATGTCGCCGGATTGCCGTGACGGTGCCTTGTGCCACGTGGCATCGAGCTTCTGCGGTGTATCCTATGGCCCATACCGGAGAGCCACTCTTGGGCAGTGCCGCAGCAAGCGGAAGGTCGGGTAGTGGCTCATGGTGTTCAGGAGCGGGCAAAAAAGCCACATCGAGCCATTCATCCCAAAACCAAACAGGAACCAATTGTCGGTCAATGTGTGGGTTGTCTATGACTACTTCCCTGTTGTCGTGCACTACATGTGCATTCGTAACGATGAGACGCCACGGCTTAATCACAAAGCCTACACCCATGTTGTAAGGCGTGGCCACATATACCAATGCACTTTTTCGGGCAGCAGTCCAACTGTGATTCATCGATCGTTTATGGCTTTTTGGTGATGATTTTGGCGGAGGCCTCATTCGAATCAGTATCCTAAAGGTACAGCAGTTAGGTAAAAGTATCGGGAGGGCAATATGGGCTTGGGGCTTGAATATGCGGTGGTAGGTGGCAATGCTACAGGTAAGCGGTACATATCAGCTACACATTTTTGCATTTGTCCGTGATCCATTGGGTTGAATTTGTATATTTGCTCAGCGAATTTTCGCTAAGCAGCTCGCCTTAGCTGTTTTTCGCCTTTCGGCAAATGCGACGGTTACTCGTACAAATAAACCATAAACCTTCCGATACAATGAGTAGAAGAATACGCAAAGCAGCTGTACTGGGTTCTGGGGTAATGGGCTCAGGCATTGCTTGCCATCTGGCCAATGCTGGCCTCGAAGTGTTGATGCTCGACATCGTGCCCCGCGATCTGGGCGAAGCGGAGCGCAATGACCCACGGGCGCGCAACCGCATTGCTGACGAAGCGCTCAAGAAGGCGCTGAAAAACAAGCTCAACCCACTGTACGACAAAGATTTCGCCAGCCGCATCCGCACGGGCAACTTTGAAGACGACATGCCCAAGATTGCCGAGTGCGACTGGATCATCGAAGTGGTTGTCGAAAATCTGGACATCAAGCGCCAGATCTTCGAACAGGTAGACCAGTACCGAAAGGCTGGTTCTTTGGTCACTTCCAACACTTCGGGCATTCCCATTCACTTGATGGCGGAGGGGCGCAGCGACGACTTTCGCAAGCACTTTTGTGGTACCCACTTTTTCAACCCGCCGCGCTACATGCGCCTTTTGGAAGTTATTCCCCATAGAGAGACCAAGCCCGAAGTGATCGATTTTTTCATGCGTTATGGCGACTGGCATCTGGGCAAGCAGACGGTGCGCTGCAAGGACACGCCGGGCTTCATCGCCAACCGCATTGGCGTCATTGCCATGGCTCGCATCTTCGAGCTGGCCTACGAGTTGGGGCTTAGTCTCAATGAGGTCGATAAACTCACGGGTCCTGCTATCGGCCGTCCCAAGACGGGCACCTTCCGCCTGGGCGACTTGGTAGGGCACGATACCACGGCCAAGGTGCTCATGGGGCTCAAGCAAAACCTGCCGCACGATCCCGTAGCGCAACGCCTCGAGATACCGGCGTATTTGAAGTTTTTGCTCGACAACAACTTCCTGGGCGACAAAACCGGCCAAGGATTTTACAAAAAAACTGACGAGCGCGACGAGCAAGGTCGCCGCGTCATTTTGGAGCTCGACCTCCATGCGCTCGAGTACAAACCCAAAAAGTCGTCGAAGCTGCAGAGCTTGGAGTTGTCCAAGCAGATCGAAGAAGTGCCGCGCCGGATCAAGGCCGTCTTTCAAGCCGACGACAAAGGGGGCGAGCTGGTGCGCCGTTCATTGGTCAGCCTCTTTGCCTACGCATCCAATCGCATTCCCGAAATTTCGGACAACATCTACAGCATCGATGATGCCATGCGGGCGGGCTATGCTTGGCAGTATGGGCCTTTTGAGTATTGGGACATCATCGGCGTGGAAGAAGGCATCGCTAAGGCTGAGGCATACGGCGAGCCTGTGGCCGAGTGGGTCAAGGAGATGGTGGCATCTGGCATTACGGCCTTTTACAAGCGCGAAGGTGGTAAGAAGTACTACTACGACATCGAGCTCAAAGCCTACAAGGAAGTGCCCAACATGGACGGCATCGTCATTCTGGATAACTTCCGAGACCTGCCACCTGTGCACAAGACCAGCGAGACGATTTTGCACGATATCGGCGATGGCGTGTTGTGTCTGGAGTTCACCAGTAAGGCCAATAGCATTGGAGAGGGGGTGATCCGTGGCGTAATGGAAGCCATCGACTTAGCCGAGCAAGGCAACTGGAATGGCCTGGTGATCGGCAACAACGCACAAAACTTTAGCGTAGGCGCCAATCTCATGATGATTGCCATGATGGCCTACCAGCAAGAGTGGGACGAGCTGAACTTCGCCGTACAGATGTTTCAAAACATGACCATGCGCTGTCGTTATTCGGCTGTGCCGGTGGTAGCAGCTACGCAAGGCTACGTCTTTGGCGGTGGCTGTGAGCTGACGATGCATTGCGATGCAGCGGTGGCTGCTGCCGAGTCGTATATCGGATTGGTAGAGGTGGGCGTAGGGCTCATCCCCGGCGGCGGTGGCACCAAAGAATTTGCCTTGCGCGCCTCTGATCAGTTTTTCGAGGGCGATGTGAAGATTCCCACGCTGCTCAAGCAATTCCGCACCATTGCGATGGCTACTGTCTCGCGCTCGGCCCACGAGGCATACAAGCATGGCTATCTGCTACCTCAGCGCGACAAAGTGGTACTCAACGTACAGCGCAACATCGGCGAAGCCAAGAAGAAGGTGCTCGAGCTGGCACCTGCCTATACCCAGCCCGTGCCGCGCGAAGATATCTTGGTGTTGGGACGTGGTGGCCTGGGGGCGCTCTATGCTGCCGCCAACGAGTTCAAGCTCGGCCACTTCATCTCTGAGCACGACGTCAAAATTGCGCGCAAGATTGCTTGGGTGCTATGTGGTGGCGATCTGACAGGCGAGCAGCGCGTCTCGGAACGATACCTGCTCGACATCGAGCGAGAGGCCTTCCTCAGCTTGTGTGGTGAGCCCAAAACGCTGGAACGCATTCAGCACATGCTGCAGTACAACAAGCCGCTGCGCAATTGATGAATTGGGCTCAGTGAGGCGCCGCATAGGCGCTTTTTGCCCGAATGGGTTTCCCTATCCAGTTTGAAAAAGAAAACACAATCCGAAAAATGGAAGCATATATCGTCAAAGCATATCGCACGGCTGTGGGCAAAGCCAAGAAGGGCAGCTTCAAACACATGCGCTCCGATGATTTGGCTGTGCGCGTCATTCAATACCTCATGGAGCACACGCCCGAGCTCGAACCCAAAATGGTAGATGACGTGATCGTGGGCTGTGCCAACCCTGAAGGGGAGCAAGGCCTACAGATGGGGCGCCAGATCTCGTTGATGGCTTTGGGAAAGGAAGTGCCGGGCTTTACCGTGAATCGCTATTGTGCTTCAGGCCTGGAGACCATTTCATTGGCTGTGGGCAAAATCAAAGCGGGTATGGGGCACATATTTATCGCAGGTGGTGCGGAAAGCATGAGCTTAGTGCCTATGACGGGCTACAAGTTCGTGCCTAACTACAATATGGTCAAAGACAAGCCCAACTACATGGCCAGCATGGGGCTGACAGCCGAGGCTGTGGCGAAAAAATACGGCATCACGCGCCAAATGGCTGATGAGTTCGCCTTGCGCTCGCACAGGTTGGCTGCCAAGGCCATTCAAGAAGGCAAGTTCAAAGATGAGATCGTACCTGTAACCGTCAAGGAAGTGTTCGTGCAGGATCACAAGCGCCAAGAGCGCGAATTTGTCATGGACACCGATGAAGGTGTGCGCCCCGACACCAGCATGGAAGCGCTGGCGCGTCTGCGCCCCGTTTTTGCAAAGGATGGTGTCGTAACAGCCGGCAATGCATCGCAGACTTCTGATGGGGCTGCCTTTACACTGGTAGTCAGTGAGGAGATGGTCAATAAGCTGAACCTCAAGCCCATCGCTCGGCTCGTGGCCTGTGCAGTAGGTGGCGTTGATCCCCTTTACATGGGCATTGGTCCTTGCGTGGCCATACCCAAAGCCTTGGCGCAAGCTGGCCTCAAGCTAGAAGATATCGAACTGATCGAGCTCAACGAAGCTTTTGCCGCTCAAGCTTTGGCGGTAATTCAACAAGCTGGCCTCAACCCAGACATTGTCAACGTCAATGGTGGAGCTATCGCACTGGGGCACCCACTGGGCTGTACGGGAGCCAAACTCACCACACAGCTGCTCAACGAGATGCGCCGGCGAGGCAACAAGTACGGCATGGTGACAGCATGTGTAGGTGGTGGGCAAGGCATTGCCGGCATTTTCGAATTGCTCTGATCGAGCTACTTTTGAATGATGCGCTTGGCGCAAAAAGCGAACTGCTGCACCTGGCTCGGGGCCGGTGCAGCAGTTGTTGTTGGATAAGTAGCGTCGCAGTGCGCATTCAGACGATGCCTTGGGCCAGCATGGCATCGGCCACTTTGACGAAGCCCGCGATGTTAGCACCTTGCACGTAGTTGACAAAGCCACCTTCCTGGCGGCCAAATTGTACGCATTGCTCGTGGATGCTACGCATGATGTCGTGTAGGCGCTGGTCTACCTCTTGGCGCGTCCAGCTCATGCGCAAGCTGTTTTGCGACATCTCGAGCCCCGAGGTGGCTACGCCCCCCGCATTGGCAGCCTTGCCCGGGCCGAAGAGGATGCCAGCGTCTAGGAAGCGATGGACTGCCTCGATGGTGCACGGCATGTTGGCGCCTTCAGCTACGGCTATGCAGTCGTTGGCCAGCAGGGCTGCGGCATCATCACCATTGAGTTCGTTCTGGGTAGCGCAGGGCAGTGCCACATCCGCAGGAATATTCCAGGGCTTTTTACCTTCCAGATATAACGCGCCAAAGTGTTCGGCATATTCGCGAATGCGTCCACGTCGGTTGTTTTTCAGATCCATAATCCAGGCAAGCTTTTCGGCGTCGATGCCCTCTTGGTCGTACACCGTGCCTGATGAGTCGGACATGCTCAGTACCTTGCCGCCTAACTGAATGACTTTTTCGGCCGCGTATTGCGCTACGTTGCCCGAGCCGGAGATCAGCACTTTCTTTCCTTTGACTGAATCGCCTCGCGTAGATAGCATTTCCTGCAAGAAATAGACCACACCATAGCCTGTGGCTTCGGGTCGGATCAAGCTACCGCCATATTGAATGCCTTTACCCGTCAGTACGCCGGTGTGTTGGTTGACCAACTTCTTGTACATGCCGTAGAGATAGCCGACCTCGCGCCCGCCTACGCCAATGTCGCCAGCTGGCACATCGGTATCAGGACCAATGTGCCGAAACAATTCCAACATGAAGGCTTGGCAAAAACGCATGATCTCGCGGTCGCTCTTGCCCTTGGGGTCAAAGTCGGAGCCGCCTTTCCCACCACCTAAGGGTAAGGTGGTGAGACTGTTTTTGAAGATCTGTTCAAAGCCCAGAAACTTCAAAATGCTCTGATTGACTGAAGGATGGAAGCGAAGCCCGCCCTTGTATGGGCCAATGGCGTTGTTGAACTGCACGCGGTAGCCGCGGTTGACGCGTACCTGCCCCTTGTCGTCTACCCACGTGACGCGAAACGACACGATGCGGTCGGGTTCAGTTAGGCGATCGAGCAAGCCATCGCGTTGGTACTTTGGGTTTTCGGCTACAAAGGGGAGAATCGACTCAGCGAACTCGTGTACAGCCTGATGGAATTCCGGCTCATTTGGGTTTCGCTGCTTGAGGCGGGCCATGAACTGCGACACAGACTCATAGCCCTGTTTGGTCAGGACTGACATAGCGCAAAGATTTGGTTATTTGATTAAGGCTTTATTGAGCAGGCGCACAGCCTGGTTTATGCATATATCTCAAGCGATTGCGATCGTCAGCCGTAAAGGCAAATAAAGTTATTCATTCGGCTTTGGCCAAAAGTGAAATGCATTTTTTTGTCGGTTTCTTTTCATATCCCTACCTGCGAACCACATGCCGCTTGTAAGCATGTGCACAATGTGTAATTTTTAAAACACTTGGTGTTGAGGTGGTTATGTATTTGTCGGTGTGTGTAGTGCGGTGTTGTCTGTAGGTAAGTACTCCACCCGTTATGAGAAAGTCATTTTGTTTTGGGATTGCTCATAAGGCTATTTTTTTAAATGCTCGGCACACGTCGGTGCGGTTCTCCGCGTTGGATGTATTCATCCAATACGTTGTATGATGAGTTATAGGTTTCATTTTTGGGCAATTGCCACGATGTGTGGCGTGAGTGCTTGGTTATATGCCTGTGATCGCACTTCTGCTACAGAGGCGGACTGTCCGACAGGGCAGCCCGTGCCCATTGCTTCTGACACCATGCAAGCTGTAGTGGCACACCACTTTGTGCGCCGAGGGCAGGAAAGTATCGAAACAATTGATTTGCGCGATGGCACCACAGTCGAACTGTACCAAAGTGGATGTGAAACCGTGCGACAAGAGTTTCGCTTTTTGCTGCCACATATGGCCCAATACCCTTCTGACTCTATAGCTGTCCAGGCTGCTGAGTGCTTGCGCAAAATGGCCACCTTGTCGCCTGTATGGAGCACCTTCGCCCAGTGGGCAACAGCGATAGAAAACGTGCGTGCTCATCTATCGCCTGGCGTACCTTTTATGCTGCCCGGACAGATACAACTGAAAGTAGATACCATACGTAGTGGAGCACAAAAATGGCTGATCGTTGTAATGATTCAAACGTGAATTTGTAAAAAAATGATAATCAAATTGTTGATGATGGTTTTGAAAAAAATCTAAAAAGATAAGCGATTTATTAACCTGTATTTGGTCTGCTTGTATATTTTTGTCCTCGTTCGACGATAACATGCTGATGAGAAAACAACCCGCCTTCATGTCGTGGCAGATTCACGTGCTTTTTTCGCATTTGAGGGGCTTTTCTCTTCAGCTTGTGCGCAGTCGTACCCGCACACAGCCCACTTTTACTATTTGACATAAAACTTTGGAATACTTCACTTGCTGGCTGTGAAAATTTGCTAGCAAGTGCAACTATTGTGTAAATGGTGACGTATGAAAATTGATACTATATTAATTTTGTACTTCTAATCCCTAAATAGCCATTAAAGACTTAGCCTTAGTATCAGTAAGTTAGTTTGTTTGAGCCCCGAACGCCATTCGGGGCTTTTTTGTTTCGCAAAAGGACTATAAGGGCAAGCCGGGGGCCAAGGGAGCATTGCCTATCTTTGGGCCGCCTTTTCAAAATCACAAAAATCGAAGCAGAATGAATCAATTCGACTTGATCATTATCGGCAGTGGGCCGGGCGGCTATGTGACAGCTATTCGCGCCTCGCAATTGGGCATGAAGGTGGGTTTAGTAGAGCGGGAGTCTTTGGGTGGCATTTGCCTGAACTGGGGGTGTATCCCGACAAAAGCTTTGCTCAAGTCGGCCCAGGTGTTCGAATATCTCCAGCACGCTTCCGACTATGGGATAAAAGTAGGAGAGGCCAAAGCCGATTTTGCCGCTATAGTGCAGCGCAGCCGCGATGTAGCACAGGCCATGAGTAAAGGTGTGGAGTTTCTCATGCGGAAAAACAAGATCACAGTGATCAAAGGCACGGGCAAGCTGGCGCGCGGCAAGAAGGTACAAGTGACCGATGCGGAGGGCAAGACGACGGAGTACAGCGCCCCGCACATCATCGTTGCTACGGGGGCGCGTGCCAAGGAGCTGCCCAATATGCCGATCGATGGCAAGCGCATCATCGGTTATCGGCAGGCCATGACGCTGAGCAAGCAGCCCAAGCGCTTGGTTGTAGTGGGGGCAGGTGCCATTGGCGTCGAATTTGCCTATTTCTACAACGCCATAGGCACAGAAGTGACGGTAGTCGAGTACCTGGAGCAGGGATTGCTGCCGCGCGAAGATGCCGATGTGTCCAAAGAGCTGGACAAAATTTTCAAAAAGAAAGGCATCGACGTACGGGCGAACACCGAAGTGACAGAGGTGAAGACTACTACCCGCACCTGCACGGTGGTTGTCAAAGATCGCAAGACGGGTAAGACCGACGAGATCAAGTGCGATGTGGTGTTGTCGGCGGCTGGAGTTACGCCCAACACGGAAAACATCGGCCTGGAGACGTTGGGCGTGCAAACCGAGCGCGGTTGGATCAAAGTCGACGCCTATTATCGCACCAATGTGCCTGGCATTTACGCCATTGGCGACGTCGTTCCAGGGCCGGCTTTGGCACATGTGGCCAGTGCTGAAGGCATCACTTGTGTGGAGGCGATTGCTGGGCTCAACCCCGAACCCATCGACTACGACAACATCCCTTCGTGTACTTACTGCGTGCCTGAGGTAGCTTCGGTAGGCTATACCGAGCAAGCTGCGAGAGCGGCAGGCTACCAGCTCAAAGTGGGTAGGTTTCCCTTTACGGCTTCGGGCAAGGCCAAGGCTTCGGGCGCACCTGAGGGCTTTGTCAAGGTGATCTTTGATGCCAAGTATGGAGAGTGGCTGGGTGCTCACCTCATCGGGGCCAACGTCACAGAGATGATAGCTGAAGTAGTAGCCGCGCGCAAACTCGAAACCACAGGCCACGAGATCATCAAGTCGATCCATCCACACCCCACCATGAGCGAAGCCATTATGGAAGCTACGGCGGCGGCCTATGGCGAAGTGATCCATCTGTGATGGATGCGCTCTTGTAGCTCATTATTTCCGTGTGGGCGCCGGGTGGGTGTGGCACTGCCGTACCCGCTCGCACATTTTTAGGGAAGAGTGACAGCAGGCATGGGGCTTAGCCCATTATAGATGTATGCCAAATAGCCTACTCATTTCACTAGTATGTACCTGAGTGGAGCGCAAGATCGCATTGGAGAAAGCAGCTTAGTCTCTCTCAGACTGTTTGCCGTCGGGGATGAAGAGGTGCCGTGCGATGCAGTTGGCAAAGTGGCCAATAAACCTATATAAGTGAGTTGGAACTTCAGATGGGGTTCAGCGGTGTGTGCGAAGTCGTCGTGGAGAAGTGCGAGGTGGGCAGTGCACGTGCCAGTCATGGGCCGTTTTGTGGTGATAATGCTTTGAAATAGTGCGAAAAGGTGGGGAGCTATACTACCTGGCACGTATATGCTACCTAACTTTGCGCCCGTTTGCCGGCAGGCAAATACCCAATACCACGACTGTTGTGGGCGCTTTCCCAAAAACTGTCTGTTATGCACTTCACACACTGCTACAATTCCCTACAAGCTGCTTCCGAGATCCTGATTCCCGTACCAGAACTACGAGACCTGCGCCAAGCTGCACTGCAACGCCTAGCTGCTGAGGTAGCTTTGCCCTTGGCGCGTTTGGAAGCCGAATTTGACGGGGATGCTCAGCGTGAGCTCCTGCTGTTTGGGCGCGATGGCCACAAATACGTGCTATTGGGCATGGGCACCGACTACCAGCCACATCGGCTTGTGCGTGTGCTGCGTCACTATGTTTCGAGAAAGCGACACACACTGGGACCAGTCGTAGCAGTAGAGCTGCGCCATGTGCCGACTGCTGATCAGATGGAGTGGGCGGGGGCTGCTGTATACGGCATTGGGCTAGGGATTTATCGGTACGAGCTATTGAAGACAACACCTCAGCAGGCTTTTCCTCTCGAAGCGCCCACGGCTTGCATCGAGCTGTTGTGTGCCACTAATGGCGAAGCAGTAGTCGATACGGCTACACGCGAATGGCGGCTGGCCCAGGCCATGCATCGCGTATTTGACTTGGTACACACCCCTTCCAACATCAAGACACCGGCATGGTTGGCAGAGCAGGCTGCTGCTGCAGCTCAGCGCGCTGGCTTTGAGGTGAAGGTGTACGAAACCCAAGCGCTGCAGCAAATGGGCATGCACGCCTTGCTAGCAGTAGGGCAGGGTAGCCCCCATGCGCCGCACCTCATCGTCATGGAGCATCGGCCAGCGCAGGCAACTCAAAAGGTTGGACTGGTAGGCAAGGGCATTACCTTCGACACTGGCGGCATTTCGATTAAGCAGGCCCAAAACATGCATCTGATGAAGAGCGATATGAGTGGGGCTGCCGCTCTCATCGGTATTATGGAGGCTGCGGCCATCCTCGCCCTACCAGTTCACTTGATCGGGGTAGTGCCCGCTGCCGAAAATGCCGTGGACGGCAAAGCACTCAAGCCCGGCGACGTCATTCATTCGTATAGCGGCAAGACTATCGAAGTGATCGACACCGACGCCGAAGGCCGGCTCGTGCTGGCCGATGCCCTGTCATGGGTGGTGCGCCAGCATCGGCCCGATCAGCTCGTCGATATAGCTACACTGACCGGTAGCTGTATTCGCGCCTTAGGCACCGAAGCGGCTGGCTTGTGGAGTACCAACGACGCCTTGGCCGAAGCGCTTATCGAGGCTGGTAACCATACTGGCGAGCGCCTGTGGCGCATGCCACTCTGGGACGATTATTTCGAATACTTGAAAACCGACGTGGCCGACATCAAAAATCTGGGTAGCAAGCCCATGGCTGGAGCTATCACTGCTGCCAAATTTCTGGAATACTTTACTGAAGACCACCCCGCTTGGGCACATCTCGACATTGCAGGCATGGCACTAAAGCAGGACGACTTTGGCCACGATCGCATGGCTACGGGCTTCGGCGTGCGCCTACTCTTGCACTGGTTGCGTCAGCATGTGGTTTAGTTGCCAAGAAGGTTTTTGCTGAAAAATGGATCATTTTATTGTGCAAAAAGATGGGAAGGTATTGACAGATTGTAAAGAGCTGTTATATTTGCTTCGCAATCCAACCTGGCTTTTTCTCCATGACATATCGCAAATAGGTTAATCCAATCTCTGATAAATCAATGGGAATTTGGGAGTGAAATGTCCCTTTGTGCGTCCATGTGGGAATGGCGAACGTTTTGGTGAGGTAAAAAAGCAGATGGATTATTGTATGTAATTTTAAATTGAGTACCTTCGTTACTCAAAGTTGAGTATATGATCGACGCGATAATTTCTTCAAAAACTCGCATCAAGCTGTTGCTCAAGTTTTTCTTGAATAGCCATACGCGTGCCTATTTGCGCGGGCTGGAAAGCGAGTTTGGCGAGTCGAGCAATGCGATTCGGCAAGAGTTGAACCGTTTGGAGGAGGCGGGCATGCTCACCTCTGAGATGGAGGGTAACAGAAAGTACTTTCGGGCCAATACGAAGCATCCCTTGTTCAAGGAGATACACAACATTTTGCGCAAGTACATAGGATTGGACCGCATTGTCGAGCAGGTCATTGAGAAGCTGGGCAAGGTAGAGAAGGTGTTTTTAGTGGGGGAGTTCTCTCGAGGCATAGATAGTCCCATTATCGACCTGCTCATTATTGGCGACATCGACAAGCAGTTTTTGACGGAGCTGATCGAACGGGCGGAGAAAGTGATCCGACGCAAGATTCGCTACATCGTGTATCATCCAGATGAAGCGGCTGACATTGAGTGGTCGCGTTTTGAACCTCAGCCCTTGTTGTTGTGGGCACAAACTGATCCGCAATGAAATGCGATGTGGCTGTAATAGGTGGTGGTATCGTTGGGCTGTCTACGGCCATGCAGCTGGTGCAAAAGGCACCTCATTTGGACGTATGTGTGTTGGAAAAGGAAGCAGCCTTGGCTGCCCATCAGTCGAGTCACAACAGCGGTGTCATCCATTCGGGTATCTACTACAAGCCAGGTAGCCTCAAGGCGACCAATTGTCGGGAGGGGTGGCGTCGGCTTATTGCTTTTTGCGATGCCCATGAAGTGCCCTACGAGCTGTGTGGTAAGATTATCGTAGCCACTGAGGAGTCGGAGCGGCCCTACTTGCACACCATCTACCAGCGTGGCTTGGCTAATGGCTTAGAGGGTATTCGCCTCGTCAGTGGCGAGGAAGCACGCGTGTATGAACCTCATGTGCGGGCAATCGAGGCCATTCAAGTGCCACAGGCGGGCATTGTCAACTTCGGTCGGGTGGCTCACGCCTATGCGCGCTTGTTTGAGGAGGTGGGTGGCGTAGTGCTGAAGCAGCACGGCCTGCGTGCGGTCATACATGAGGGGGAATACCAGCGATTGGAGACGACAGCGCAAGAGATACGAGCACGTCTGGTGGTCAACTGTGCGGGGTTGCATGCTGACAGGGTGGCGCGCTTGGCTGGTGCCTCAATCGACGTGCAGGTAGTGCCTTTTCGAGGCGAATATTACGAGTTGGTGCCGCAAAAGGAGCACCTGGTGCGCAACCTTATTTATCCGGTGCCCAACCCCAAGTTTCCGTTTCTGGGCGTGCATTTTACGCGCATGATCGAAGGTGGCATCGAGGCGGGGCCTAATGCTGTATTGGCTTTTGCGCGAGAAGGTTATCGCCTCACGGACTGGAGTTGGCGCGACCTGAGCGAAGCGCTCTCGTTTTCGGGCTTTTGGAAAATGATGCGTCAGTTCTGGCGCGAAAGCATCGACGAGTTGGTGCGTTCGGTTTTGAAGCGCGCCTTTGTAGCTGCCCTGCAGCGGCTCGTGCCTGAAGTGCAACCCCACGACTTTGTGCGGGGGCGCAGTGGTGTACGGGCCCAGTGCATCGACCGGCAGGGCAAGTTGGTGAACGACTTTTTGTTCGTCGAGCGGCCAGGTTGGGTACATGTGCTCAATGCCCCTTCGCCAGCAGCCACATCTTCTTTGGCTATCGGCGATGTGGTATCCGACAAGTGCCTGACAGCAGTGGCCGCAATGTGAGTGAGGAGTGTGAAATAAGCGTAGTGAAGCATATTATAAAGGGAACCCCAAATGATTGAAGCATTGCGAAAAAAACAAAAGCTGATCAGCGTGACGGGGCTGGGCTATGTAGGCCTGCCCTTGGCGCTCGAGCTGGCCCGCCACTTTCGCGTCATCGGTTTCGACATCAGCGAGCCGCGCGTCGAGATGATGCGGCGTGGCGAAGATCCGAGCCGCGAGCTGCCCCCTAAAGCGTTTGAAGGAACCGACATCGAGTTTACTGCCGACCCTGAGCGCCTCAAAGAAGCGCACTTCCACATAGTAGCCGTACCCACACCAGTAGATGCACACCGCGTGCCCGACCTCAAGCCCGTGCTGAGTGCGACGCGTACCGTGGCAAAAGCCCTCAAAAAAGGTGATTATGTAGTGTACGAGTCCACAGTGTATCCGGGATGTACCGAAGAGGACTGCTTGCCCATACTTGAAAAAATTTCGGGCTTGAAGTTGGGCAAAGATTTCAAGCTGGGCTACTCGCCTGAGCGCATCAACCCTGGCGACAAAAAGCACACCTTGCGTCGCATCGTCAAGGTAGTGTCGGGCAATGATGCCGAAGCACTCGAGACCATCGCTGCCGTCTACGGCACTGTAGTCGATGCCGGTGTACACAAGGCTTCATCGATTAAGGTAGCTGAAGCCGCCAAAGTCATCGAAAACACGCAGCGCGATATTAACATCTCGCTGATGAACGAGTTGTCCATCATCTTTGACAAGCTCGGCATCGACACCCAAGAAGTGCTCGAAGCGGCAGGCACCAAGTGGAACTTCCTGCGTTTCTATCCGGGCTTAGTGGGCGGCCACTGCATTGGCGTCGATCCCTACTACTTGGTGCACAAGGCGCGCCAGGTGGGCTACGAGCCACAGGTCATTCTCAGCGGCCGCAACATCAACGACAACATGCCCGCCCACATCGCCAAGCGCCTGGTGCAGATGCTGATTCAGAAGGGCAAAAACCCGCGCGACTGCAAGGTGCTCGTCATGGGCTTTACTTTCAAGGAAAATGTAGCCGACATCCGCAACTCGAAGGTAGCCGACCTGGTGCGCGAACTGATGGACTATTCCATCAACGTGCACATCGTCGATCCGTATGCATCGCCCAATGAAGTGGCGCACGAGTACAAGCTCACGCTCATGGATGCGCCCACGACCAATTACGACGCTGTGGTTCTTGCCGTAAACCACGATGCGTACAAAGACCTGGACTGGGACTACTTCAAGGGCCTGATGAATGGTTCGCCCATCATCATGGACCTCAAGGGCCTATTGCCCAAGCCTGCTCAAGATAACGGCATCACGTATTGGAGACTCTGAGCGACAAGCTATCAAAAGATACACCTTTACTTTTTGAAAAAAACCAATCCCATGCGTACGGCACACCAGACACAGACATCACCGATCAATCAGTTGCATCCGAGCGAAGCGCGCTGGTTTGCTGTGCGCACTAACTACAAGCGCGAAAAGCTGGTCAAACAGCTGCTCGAGCGCAAAGGCATTGCCAACTACTTGCCGCTGCGACAAGTGACGCGCCGCTACACGCGCAAGGTGCGCACCCTTGAGCTGCCCTTGATCAGCTGCTACGTCTTCGTCAAGATCGTGCGCAGTCAGTACGTGCCCGTACTCGAGACGCCCGACGTGTTGGGTTTTGTCAAGATGCGCAAGGACTTGCTGGCCATACCAGATGAAGAGATCGAGCTGTTGCGCCGCATTGCCGGTGAAGGAATCGAGGTAGTGGCCGATCCCGCGCAGTATTGCGAAGGCGATCGCGTAGAAATCATTGGCGGCAACCTCACGGGGTTGCAAGGCCGACTGGTAGCCATCGACGGCAGCCGAGTGTTTGTCGTCGAGCTCGAACACATTGGTTATTCGCTGCGCATGCACGTGCCCGCTCATTTGTTGCGGAAAGTGCGTGTCGCTGTGTGAGATATTTGCATCTTTGCCCGCGCTCAGCGCAAAATGGCTGAGCGCGATCAAGTATGACTGATTCACTTACAGGCCTTTCGGCAAATCATGCCGATGTGTGGGCCTGCGGCGCGGTTTCCTTTTTTTGCGATGTGGCCCTGCGACACATCGTCGGCGAAGCCTTGTCTTTTTGCGAAAGCGAGCTATACCGCTGAAGCTACATCTGCCAAACGATACACATGTCCACCACGCAACATATTCCCATGGTCGACCTGCTGGGCCAGTACCAGCGCATCAAAGACCAGATCGACCGAGCCATTCTCGACACAGTGGCTACTACAGCCTTTATTCGCGGCCCGCAGGTGCGTGCTTTTGAGCAGGAGCTGGCGCAGTACTTGGGCGTGCGTCACGTCATCGGCGTGGGCAATGGCACCGATGCGCTACAACTGGCCCTCATGGCACTCGACTTAGCACCGGGCGACGAAGTCGTCGTACCGGCCTTCACCTTTATCGCTACAGCTGAGGTGGTCGCCCTGTTGGGGCTGAAGCCCGTCATGGCCGACGTCGATCCACACACGTTTAACCTGACAGCCGAAACGATCGAGGCAGCGCGCAGCCCCCGCACCCGCGCTATCATGCCCGTACACCTGTTCGGGCAGAGCTGTGATATGGCCCCTATCCTGGAGCTGGCCCAAGCTCACGGCTGGTATGTCGTTGAAGACAACGCCCAGGCCATTGGCGCCACTTATACCTTCCCTGATGGTACTCAAAAAAAGACGGGTACCATGGGCCACATCGGCTGTACTTCGTTTTTTCCTTCAAAAAACCTGGGCTGCTATGGCGATGGGGGCGCCTGCTTTACCGACGACGATGTACTGGCCGAGCGCATTCGCATTTTGGCCAATCACGGCATGAAACGCCGCTACTATCACGACGAGATCGGCATTAACTCGCGGCTCGACAGCATTCAGGCCGCCATCTTGCGCGTCAAGTTACCCCATCTGGACGACTACAATGCCGCCCGGCGGCGGGCTGCCGACGGCTACGACGCCTTTTTTTCCGAGAGGGCAGAAATACAATGCCCGCAGCGGCACCCTGCGAGCACCCATGTCTTTCACCAGTACACACTCAAGGTGCCGCCCACCCGACGCGATGGGCTGCTGGAGCACCTGCGTCACCGTGGCATCGGCTGTAATGTGTACTATCCCGTGCCCTTGTACCGGCAGCAGGCTTTCGCCAAATGGTTTGACGGACAGACGCTGCCCGCCACTGAGGAGCTCAGTAAATCGGTCATCTCGCTGCCCATACATACCGAAATGGACGAGGCACTGGTGCACCACATCGCCGATGCCGTCTGTGCATTTTTCGACCAGGCGTAGCACTACAACAAAAAAGCAAAAGGCATGAGCCAGAAAGAGCACGCAAAACCCTCCTTTTGGGCGCACGACACCGCCATCATCGACGAAGGGGCCCGCATCGGTGCAGGCACCCGCATCTGGCACTTTTGCCACGTGATGGGTGGTGCTGTCATTGGCGAGGGCTGCTCGCTGGGGCAGAACGTCTTTGTAGCCAACGGCGTGGTATTGGGCGACAACGTCAAGGTGCAGAACAACGTAAGTGTGTACGAGGGCGTCATATGCGAGGATGACGTCTTTTTGGGGCCATCCATGGTGTTCACCAACGTGATCAATCCGCGCAGTGCCGTCAATCGAAAGCACGAATATCTGCAAACCCTCGTGCGTCGAGGTGCTACCATTGGTGCCAACGCCACCATCGTCTGTGGTCACACCATAGGGCAATACGCTTTTATCGGCGCGGGCGCTGTTGTAACCAAAGACGTACCCGACTTCGCACTGGTGGTGGGCAACCCCGCCCGACAGATAGGCTGGATGAGCCGCTATGGCGAAAAATTGCAGTTCGACCAACGAGGCGTAGCCACCTGCCCGGGTAGTGGCGAACAATATCGCTTACAGGATGGTCAGGTAACGCTTTTTGCTTCACCCTGAAAGTGAACCTAGAATGAAAAACTTCGCCTTAATCGGTGCGGCGGGCTACGTGGCGCCGCGGCACATGCGTGCTATCAAAGACACGGGCAATTGCCTTGTAGCTGCGCTTGACCCTAACGACTCGGTGGGCATCATCGACAGCTATTTCCCCGAGGCCGACTTTTTTGTCGAGTTTGAGCGCTTTGACCGCCACATCGAAAAGTTGCGGCGCCAGGGCACGCCACTGCACTATGTGAGTGTGTGTTCGCCCAACTACCTGCACGACGCCCACATCCGCTTTGGGTTGCGCGTCGGTGCCGATGTCATTTGCGAAAAGCCGCTGGTGCTCAACCCATGGAATGTCGAGGCACTTCAGGAGCTGGAGCGTGAGTACGGCCGCAAGGTGTACACGATCTTACAGCTGCGCCACCACCCCTCGCTGTTGGCCTTAAAAGCCGAGCTCGACAGCAACTCAGTGGGTGAGAAACACGAGGTCGATCTGGCCTATATCACCTCGCGCGGCAAGTGGTATTACACCAGCTGGAAAGGTGATATCAAGAAGTCGGGTGGCATCGCCACCAATATCGGCATCCACTTCTTCGACATGCTGGTGTGGTTGTTTGGTCCCGTACAGGAAAACGTGGTGCAGGTGCACACGCACGACCGGGCAGCGGGCTACCTGGAGCTGGAGCGCGCGCGCGTGCGCTGGTTCCTCAGCATCAATAGTGATACCTTGCCCGAAGCAGCTGTGGCAGCAGGTGCTCGCACCTTCCGATCCATCACTGTCGATGGCAAAGAGGTCGAGTTCAGCGGTGGCTTCACCGATCTGCACACCCTGAGCTACCAGTCTATTCTCGAGGGGCGCGGATTTGGCATCGATCAGGCTGCTACCGCCATCCAGATTGTGCACGACATTCGCAACCAGCAACCCGTAGGACTCAAGGGCGAATACCATCCACTGGCCAAGCTCCCCTTGGCCAAGCACCCGTTTCACAGTATGTAGTCTGTAGCCACAGGCTATAGACTGACATTTTTCCACAAGGGCAAGCAAGCTATAGATGAAAGTATTGATCACTGGCACGGCCGGATTTATCGGATTCCACTTGGCTAACTACCTACTTGCCCGAGGCGATGAGGTCGTTGGCCTTGACAGCATTAATGACTACTACGATCCCGAACTCAAGTACGCGCGCCTGGCCGAAGCGGGCATCCCGCGCCAGGCCATCGAATGGAACCAAATAGTGCAAAGCGCGCGCCATCCACACTACCGATTCGTGCGTATGCAGCTGGAAGATGAAGCTGCCATGCGCCAGCTGTTCGAACAGGAGCGGTTCAACATGGTCGTCCACTTGGCTGCACAGGCAGGTGTGCGTTACAGCCTCGTCAATCCAGAGGCTTACGTGCAGAGCAATATGGTGGGCTTTGTGCACATCCTCGAAGGATGCCGCCACACTCAGGTCAAGCATCTAGTCTATGCCAGCAGTTCGAGCGTTTATGGCCTCAACGGCAAGATGCCCTTTTCCACTTCCGACAATGTGGATCATCCCGTCTCGCTCTATGCCGCCAGCAAAAAGGCCAATGAGCTGATGGCCCATACCTATAGCCACCTTTACGCCTTACCCACCACTGGCTTGCGCTTCTTCACCGTCTACGGGCCGTGGGGCCGCCCCGACATGGCCCTTTTTCTCTTCACCAAAGCCATCTTGGAAGATCGGCCCATCAAGGTGTTCAACTACGGCAAGATGGTGCGCGACTTCACCTACATCGACGACATCGTAGAGGGCGTCGTGCGCGTGCTCGATCATCCGCCCCAGGGCAACCCACAGTGGTCGGCACAAGCTCCCGACCCCAGTAGCTCACCCGCCCCCTACAAGGTGTACAATATTGGCAACAACAATCCCGTCCAACTGATGGACTTCATCGAGGCTATCGAAGAGGCAGTAGGGCGCCAAGCTAAAAAGGAAATGCTGCCCATGCAGCCCGGCGATGTGCCAGCTACCTATGCCGACGTCTCCGACCTGGTACGCGACTTGGACTATCAGCCCGCTACGCCCATACACCAAGGTGTGCGCGCCTTCGTCGATTGGTATCAACAGTTTTATGTGGAACATACGGAAAAGCGTGTTTAAGCAAGAGCACCCATTTGGTTAAGCGTTGGGGTAAGCATGAGAAAAATTGTGTACCTTTAAGGTAGTGTCTATACCTCATCATACCTCATGGAAGCTATCCATATACAGCACTTGTTCCGGCGTGCAGGTTTTGGTCTAGGACCTCAAGAGCTAAAGCGCTTTGTAGGTAAGCGCAAAGAGGATATAGTAGACTTCCTACTTGAGGATGCGATGCGTGAGCAAAGCAAGCTGGTCATTCTCAATGAAGATATTCCTGTGCCTAACAGCTCCATGCGTTTGCCGCGCTATGAAAGCTTTAGAGCCGAAAAGGACAAAAGAGGAGTGCTGGCCAATGCATGGTTGGATCTGATGGTAGCGGGGAAGGGAGTCTTGCGCGAAAAAATGGCACTTTTCTGGCACCATCATTTGCCGATGGGTGGGCAAAGCTTTGAGTTGACAAAGTGCTATTTGGAGCTACTACGTGAGCATGCCTTAGGTAGCTTTCGCGATTTGATTCATGCAGTGGCCAAGACGCCCGCCATGATGCGCTATCTGGATAATCACCATTCTCACAAAGATGCCCCCAATGAGAACTTCCCCAGAGAGCTGCTCGAATTGTTTACACTGGGTGTAGGGCATTATACGCTCCAAGACGTCAAGGAAGCTGCTCGTGCCTTTACTGGCTGGCGTTATAACCACGATACGAATGTCTTTTACTTCGACAGGTCGGCACATGATGAAGGTATCAAAACTTTTCTAGGTCGTTCGGGGCGTTTTACCGGAGAAGACATCATTGATATCGTATTGGCACAGCAGCAATGTGCACGTCATTTAGTGCGTGCTATCTATCGCTTTTTTGTCGATCAGAAAGAAGATGAGGATATTATTGAGTACCTGACGGATGTTTACTACGAATCAGACTATAATACTGCGCAGCTGCTGAGAGAGATCTTTCTTTCTGATTGGTTTTATGGCAATGTACATATCAACTCCCTGGTCAAAACCCCGGTAGAGCTGCTGGTAGGATTCCAGAGGCAGACTACGGTAAAACTCATTGGCATCAAAACGCACGATCAGCTCCTGTGGAAAATGGGGCAGCGCCTTTTTGCGCCCCCTAACGTGGGTGGATGGCCGTCAGGCAATCAGTGGATCAATACTCAGACGGTGTTATATAGAACGTGTTTCCCCATAATAACATTTGCTGTAGCAAATCGGACGGTTCCGCGAAAATCGCTGTATTACAAGTTGCATTCGCGAATAGCACATTCGGAGTTGCGCAGCTTTCGTTACTTTATGGACGCGGTCTACGATAGAGACAGCATGTTCGAGCAGCTTTCTGAATTGCCATGTAGCTGGTCTGTGTTTTTCTGGAATATGGATATAGAGGGTCCGGAGGAAGTGCACGAAGAGGGCATTCTGTATTATACAACTTCTCCCTATTATCAATTGAATTGACCACATTTGCCATGGACCGAAGAAGATTTATACAGAATAGCGCTTATCTTGCTGTAGGGACGACGTTCGTGCCGCAGCTACTGGCTTCTTGTGGTACGGATACGATAAAGCGCTTCCGTGGCAAACGCCTTGTACTTCTTCACTTGCAAGGAGGAAATGATGGGCTAAACACATTTGTGCCCTGGCGGAATGATATTTACTATGCTTCGAGACCCAACCTAGCTATCGCTAAACACGAGTTGATCGAGCTTACCGATGAGCTTGCCACGCCTGTATGGGCTCAAGATCTTGCCGACCTATATTTTGATGGCTGCATGGCCTTATATCACAATGTCGGTTCACCCCAACCCAATACATCGCACTTTAAGTCTACCGATATTTGGCACGCTGCTTTTACACCAAACGAGCGGGCTAATCCTCGCACAGGCTGGATCGGCCGATATCTTGACATGGCCTCTCGGAAAAGCGAGGTCCCGCCATCTACCCTGGCAGTGGATGCTTCTGAGACTTTCTCCTTGCTTCTGAAAGGAGAAAACATTCAGGGATGTACGATAGGGGGCCTTAGGGATTTCTCGCATTTCGCACCTTACCTTGAGGAGCTATATAGCACGTGCCACGAGCATCCTGTGGCGTCCTATTTGCAAAAGGTGAGAAGTGAAGCTATTGTGGCGATGCGTACATTACATCAATATTTTTCTCCCAATGCGTTTGATTATCCACCGTCCGTGTTAGGAGCTTCGTTGGCACAGGTGGCAAGTCTGATCAAAAATGGCGCACCTACCTTGTTCTTTTTTATTACACAGGGTGGCTATGATACCCATTTAGCACAACCTGGCCGGCAGAAGCGGCTGCTCTCAGAGCTTGGTGCTGGGTTAAAGGCATTTGTGCGCGATCTTCGGGCAGCTGGCCTGTTTAAAGATACACTCGTTTTGATATATTCGGAATTTGGCCGTCGTGTGAAGGAGAATGTCAATATGGGTACCGATCACGGCGTGGGTAATACCATCTGCATTTTGTCAGATGGACTCAAACGTGCAGGTAGTTGCAACGAGCTGCCCGATCTCAACACCCTTGCCCATAGAAATGATGTAGCTGTACACATGGATTTCCGACGTGTGTATGCGACTGTGCTTGAAAAGTGGCTGGGTGTGCCTGCACCATCAGTTTTGCCTGGCCATTTTGAAGTCCTTGATTTTGTATGAGTTAATATTAACTCTGTTTATCCATTCTTCTTGAATGAGACTTCCTTTTCTTTCAAACCTTTGGAACAGGAAAAAGTCGCATGTCCAACATGACTGTGCTTTCTTGTATGCCGACATGCACAATCATCTGGTGCCCGGTATCGATGATGGGGCACCTACTGTGGAAGTCGCGGTGGCATTGGTGGGGGGCATGTGTGAATTGGGCTACCAGTGCCTGTGGCTTACACCTCACGTACACCGAGAGTTGTATCCCAATACAGCGGAGACAATTCAGCCGGCTTTTGAAGTGTTGCAGGCAGCGGTGCAGCGTGCCGGCTTGTCCGTACAGCTCCACGTGGCAGCAGAGTACTACGTGGACGATTGGTTTGAGACACTCTTGGAGAAAGGATCTCTGCTGACTTTGCCTCAGCGCCACGTATTGATCGAGTTGTCATTTTTTGCTGCGCCGCCGCGTCTGGAAGAGATTCTCTTTCAGATGCGCATCAAAGGCTATCGGCCCATCCTGGCGCATCCCGAGCGCTATGGCTACTTCACTCGCCAGGGGCTAAAGCCGTTCGAGCGGCTGCGGCAGCTGGGCTGCAAGCTGCAAGTCAACCTCTTGTCGTTGGCAGGTACCTATGGCAAAGAGGTTCAGCACTTTGCACAAAAGATGTTGCAGAAGGGCTACGTGGACTTAATAGGCACCGACGTCCATCACGAAGCACACCTGTCACAGCTACAGCAATGGCTGAGGCGCAGGGGGCTGCGCATACCCCAAGGGCAAACCTTGATCAACGCCACTTTGCTAGGCCCAACTGTATGTTAGCTCCACTGCAAGCTGACATGTATATACAAACAGGCACGAGTTACGTATCAAAGAGAAACGGCTACATGAATATTCGCTCCCTGTTCTTACTCATAATATTGGCCACGGCAGCCTCTTCTTGCGTGCGCTATCGCGATCTGCTGGTGTTCAATGAAGGCCCTGAATTCCCCGATACACCCGAGCAGATACAAGCCGACTTTCAGCTGCGCGTGCAGCCCGACGACATCCTCTACATCAGTGTACATACCATAGAGGAAGCCCTGAGCAAACCCTACAACCTCGTCATAGGTACTAATATTACTAGCCTGGGCAACAACGTCAGTCAAAACCCACTAGTGGGCTATCTGGTCGATCCTGACGGTTATATCGACTTTCCTGGCCTGGGGCCCTTGCAGGTGGGTGGCCTGACCATCGGGCAGGTGAAGCAACTCGTGCTGGAACGCCTGCAGCCCTATCTCAAAGATCCGGTGGTGCGCGTGCGCTTCCTCAACTTTCGCGTCAGTGTGCTGGGCGAAGTGAACAATCCAGGTGTGCAAAACTTTACGCAGCAGCGCGTCACTATCCTCGAAGCCCTGAGCCAAGCAGGGGGAGTCACCGAGCTGGGACGCCTCGACAATATTTTGGTCATCAGAGAACACAATGGCATGCGCATGTATGGCCGCATTAACTTGCACGACCGCAACCTCTTCGATTCGCCTTATTTTTACCTCAAACAAAACGACATCATCTACGTGCAGCCGGCCAAAGCCAAAATAGTCACCGTGGCCGATCCCTCTCAAAGGATCGGCACCTGGGTTAGCCTCATCTCTTCGCTGATCTCGCTGACGCTAATCCTGACGCGTTGATACCTGCCTGCCGCTCACTCAATATGTTTAGTCATGCATAACGGTCAGACCAATCACATACCGCCACCCTTCTTTACTGGTGAGTTTGAAGAAAAACCCGTAGACCTACGGCGCTATCTCTGGCTCGTTGTCCGACATTGGTATCTCTTCGTAGGCTGCGTGGGACTTGCCTTGCTCATAGCCTGGTTAACCATTCGATATGCAACGCCTGTCTATAAAGTATCGAGTACCATCTTGATCAAAGATCCTTTGAGTGGTGGAACCTCTGGACTTACCGAAGAAGCTGTCCTGGGGGATTTAGGTGCTGGAAGACTATTGGCAGCTAGGGCGAATCTGGAAAATGAAATTGAGATTCTGCACAGCCGCTCGCTTATGAGGCGGGTTGTGGATTCACTGGAGCTGCATGTTGCTTACTACCAGGAAGGACGTATCAAGCGCAGTGAGTTATATGATCGAAGTCCTATTAAGGTAGATTCAGCTGACTTCGGACCCCAAGGGCCGCAAGGTAACTGGCGGGTGGCTATTCTGAACAGCGACACATATGAAGTCTGGAAAGATGGCAGTGAAGAAAATGTTCGGATACGGGGGCACTTTGGGAGATGGGTCCAACTGGATGAAGAAAAACGATTGCTTTTATCTCTGAAACCGGAGGCAAAGACCTCATCTCATGATGAGATCATCATTTCTTTCCGTAATCCTCTGCACTTAGCAAGTGGGTTAGCTAGTCGGGTAAGCGTAATCCGAAAATCACCTCAGGCCAATATTCTGGTTGTCAGTTTTACTGATCCGGTGCCTCAAAAAGCTGTTGATATTATCAATAAGCTCCTGGAAGCTTACGATAGTGCGGCCAGAGAGGATAAGAATAAGGTGGCACGGAATACATTGCAATTCATTGAGAACAGATTGGGGTACCTTGTAGCCGAACTGGGAGATATAGAGAGCAGTGTCGTAGCGTTCAAAGAGCGTCACAACATCTCGGTACAGGTTGAGGAGAGTGTAAATACCCTACTTGAGCAGATGCGTACATATGATGAAAAGCTGGCCCAGCTTACCCTTCAGCTTGATCTGCTCGACCAGCTTGAATCTTACCTGCAGAATAAACGTGGACGTTATGATGTATTACCTGCTTCGTTTCAGTTTACAAACAGCGGTATTACTACGTTGATTGCTCAATATAATCAGGCCGTGTTAGATCGGGATCGGCTATTGCAATCTGCCACATTGGAAAATCCTGCTGTTCAGCACCTTCAGACTGAACTGGAAAGGTTGTATGATGTGATACTGGAGAATCTACAGCTTGCTCGACAAGACCTGAGACGACAATACGATCAGTTGCAGAAACGCAGCAATGTTGTTCTGGCACAGGCGCGTCGCGTGCCCGGTGTAGAACAGAGACTCCTTGAGATTCAGCGGCAACAAAAAATAAAAGAAAGCCTATTTCTTAACCTCTTGCAGAAGCGAGAAGAGACTGCTCTTTCGATGGCCGTTACTTCTTCGGATTTTCGGATCATAGACCCTCCCGTAGCCTCGACAGCTTCCAAGATAAGTCCGAAAACTAAACCGCGATATGCGCTTGCCTGGATGCTCGGACTGGGCTTGCCCGTCTTATTTCTCGTGCTTAAAGAGCTGCTCAACGACAAAGTGCAGAGCGAAGAGGACATCAAAAGTCAAACGCAGGCACCTATCCTTGGCAAAGTGGCCATGAACAAGCGTCAAGGCCAGGTTCTCGTCGTGCGGCCAGGAAGCCGCTCGGCCGTTGCCGAGATGTTTCGCCTGCTGCGCACCAATCTGCAGTTTCTCATGCCCGAAGAGCAACAAAAGGTATTGCTGGTAACTTCGAGCAGCAGTGGTGAAGGTAAGACCTTTATCAGCATCAACATGGGGATGAGCTTTGTCCTATCCAGGCAAAAGACCGTGCTCGTAGGTCTCGACCTGCGCAAACCCAAACTGATGCGCTATCTCACCGGCGAGGAAGGCACCAACTACAAGGGCTTGACCCATTACCTCATCGGTGAGGCCGAAATCGACGACATCCTCTATCAGGCGCCCCAACACGAAAATCTGTGGTTTATCCCCTCAGGCCCCATACCGCCCAACCCCTCCGAGTTGATGCTCAGCGAACGCCTCGATGCCCTCTTCGCCGCACTGCGCCAGCGCTTCGACAAAGTAGTAATTGACACTCCACCCGTCGGCCTGGTTGCAGATGCACTGCTGCTCAATAGGCTGATCGATAGTGCCATCTACGTGGTGCGCGACAAAGTGACGCGTAAAGGTATGCTGCAAATCGTTGAGGATTTATATCAGAACAAGAAGCTCAAGAATATGGCCATTGTCATCAATGGCATTGATGCAGGTGGAGGCTACGGCTACGGCTACGGCTATGGCTATGGCTATGGATATGGCTATGGGTATGGATATGGGTATTATGAAGAGGAGGAGACAAAGTCCGGACGACGTTCTGGTGTTCCGGGTCTGATTTCCAGGCTTGTTCGTGGATAAGAAGCTGGATATAACTTCTAAAGTAATGGGTGAATATAAATCGTTGCGATTTCCGCTGAAACGAGAGGTTGCCCCTACGCTTGTTATTGAACCTGATAGGCGCTGGCAATTGCAGGCCTGGAAGGAACTGATCCGATACAAGGATTTGCTGTATTTTCTCGTCATTCGAGGTATCAAGGCACGCTATGCCCAATCCGTTCTGGGGGTGAGCTGGGCCATCATTCAGCCGTTATTCACTACGCTGGTGTTTACGGTTATTTTTGGCAACTTGGTCAATGTGAGTTCTGATGGTACGCCCT
>Ga0256839_1000589_pt1 | contig 46654 bp, 53 predicted proteins | sample 354166metaG_FD_185968 | JGI IMG/M metagenome (GOLD analysis project Ga0256839, IMG submission 185968) | Hydrothermal vent microbial communities from Mid Atlantic Ridge, Atlantic Ocean - 354-166 | ecosystem: Environmental > Aquatic > Marine > Hydrothermal vents | place: Atlantic Ocean: Mid... | reverse complement strand
CTCCTGCTACCGCTCCTGCTACCGCTCCTGCTACCGCTCCTGCTACCGCTCCTGCTACCGCTCCTGCTACCGCTCCTGCTACCGCTCCTGCTACCGCTCTGACAGCCGAAGAAATGAATGCTCGCCTCGTTGAAGAATTCAAGCGCATCGGTGATCGTGCACCGATCGATGCCGCGATGGCTGCACTCGGCGTCACGTCAGTGAGCGATCTACCAAGTGATAAGCAGCAGGAGCTGCTGACCGCTGTTCGTGCAATTCAGCCAGGGGCGTAATAATGGGAGAACATGCACGGTTAAGTCCGTCAAATAAGCGCTGGCCAAATTGCCCCGGGTCAGTAAGGGAAGAATCTCGATATGAAGATGCCCCAGGTGCAGCTGCAATTGATGGCACAGGGTCTCATCTTCTGCTTGAAATGTGTCTGGAAAACAATGTTAATGCCCACGTGTATGATCAGCAGATCATCGGTGCGAATCATGAGGACAACCCCAACGGATGGTTGGTTGCCCCGGATCGGATTGAGCGTGTTCAGATGGCGCTAGATTATATCAGACGCCGTGTAGACGAACTCACAGAGATGTGGCCTGATTGCGACGTGTTGGTCGAATCAGAAACCAAGTCAGACCCTGGTGGTGCTTTTGGGCGCGACGATTGGTGGGGTACATGCGATATCACTCTGACTGCACGTCACAAAATGACTGGCGAAGTGTATTTCATTGAGGTCGTCGATTACAAGGATGGTCAAGGGTATGTGTCTGAAAAAAATAACAGTCAGAACATCAGTTACCTGTTTGGAAAATTGCGACCTCATATAGCTAGCCCTACCACGCAAGTTAGGCCGTTCACACCGGGTAACGTCAGAGGTTGCCGTATGACGATCATCCAACCGAAAACAAATCCTGTTGTGCGGTATCAGTGCACAACTCGACCAGAAGATGGTGTCACTGTGACCTCGGTTGTTGAAGCTGCCGAAGAGTTAGCCATGGCGGCGCACGCAACTGACGATCCAAATGCACCACTGGTGCCAGGCAAACATTGTCAGTGGTGCAAAGCAAACCCGAAACGCGGCGGTCATTGCACCGAACAATCTAATCAATCGTTACGAGTGGTGGAGGCTATGGCAACAAATGAAATTGTGCCAGGTAATCAGAGTCTGTTTGAATACATCAGTAAAGTGATGACTGATCCAAAGTCATTGACTGAGGAACAATTAGCTGAATTAGCTGACGCGGAAGAAGGTATTCAGGCAGTATTCGACAAGGTCAAATCCGAAATCAAAGACCGCATCGGTCAGGGTATTACTGTACCAGGTTACGCTATGCAGCCTGGCAGAGGTTCAAACAAGTGGAACGAAGACGAAAAAGTGATCGCCAAAAAGCTGAGGGGTCGAAAACTTAAAACAGCGGACATTTATCCGCCGAAACTCATTTCCCCCGCGCAAGTAATGAAACTCCCACAGCTGAATGACGCTCAAAAAGAGCGTATCAAAAAAGAGTTGATCACGTATGTGGAGGGGAAACTCACTCTGAAAAAAGTAGCGCGTGAAAAAGTTGCAAACGATTCGGTTGACTTAATGTTTGCCGATGTTCCAAAAATCGAAACTGATTCAGTTTCATTCATTTAATGAGGTGACATATTATGCCATTGATCAAAGGTATCCTATCCTTTCCCACACTTTTCACACCGAAGGTCGCAAAAGGCGCAACTGAAGCCAAATTCGGTGTGTCGGTGCTCCTCCCCCCAAATGACCCTCAGGTTTCTGCGCTCCAGGCAGAAGTTGACGCCGCTAAAGCCAACGGGTTCCCGTCAGGCTATACTGGCGCTGATGAATGCTTTAAGGCATACGATGTGAAATACGCGGGTAAAGATTACTACGACCCTCGCTTCAGCGGCTGGTTTGTGTTCAGTTGCAGTGCAAAAGCGGATGATCGCCCCGCAGTAGTAGACGCGACATCGACACCTATTATCGATCCGAGTCAAGTCTACTCGGGTATGGTGGCCTACGTGAGCGCCAATATCTCAGCGTACACGAAAGGCAAGGGTGGCATCGGCGGCTGGCTGAATGGTGTTATGGTGACTGAGGAAGAACCACCGATGGGTCGCCTGGACGGTAAGCCGTCGGTCGAACAGATGTTTGCAGGGGTGACTGCTGCTCCTGCTGCTCCTGCTGCCGCTCCCGCTCCCGCTGCCGCTCCCGCTCCCGCTGCCGCTCCCGCTGCCGCTCCCGCTGCCGCTCCCGCTCCTGCTGCTCCGTTACAGATGACGGCGGCAGCAAACGGCGTAACGCTCGAACAATATCTGGCGACACCCGGTTGGACCGAGCAAATACTGATCGATCAAGGTCTCGCCATTCGACCTTCATTTGCATGACTTGACTGTTACCCTCTCTCTCGCGGGAGGGTGTTTTAAAAAGAGGTGGTGACTATGATCAATTCGCTAAAAGCGTTTCAGAGAAATAACAAAGAAGTATGTGCCAGGGGTGATGGATTTTCTATTGACCCGCGACTATTGGTTGAACAGGAAGATTTCAACCCGCGTGATTACAGCGACCCTGATGTAATCGAGCATATCGAACGCCTGAAACAGTCCTATATCGAGGGGCGTTATATACCTGCCATTATCGTGACCATCATCGATGGCAACGTAGTCGTTCGAGAAGGTCATTGTCGTCGTCGCGCTGTTCTTTCTGCCATTGATGATGGTCACGATATCAAGCGCGTCAAAGTCGAAGAATACCGTGGTGATGACGTTGAACAGACCGCGCTTATTCTGACATCCAATGACGGACTTAAACTGAAAGCATTGCAACGTGCTGAAGTGATATCACGCCTCAGTGCTTATGGCCTGAATGACACCGAAATCAGTAAGAAGATTGGTTGCACATCAACCCAAGTCGCACGCTATCTCACCATGTTGCAAATGCCTCATGAGTTGAAGGAAATGGTTAACGCTGACAAGATAAGCGCAACCTATGCGTTGCAACTCTTCGCTGATCTAGGTGCCAAAGCCGCTACTGAGAAAGCGAAAAAGGGGCTGGAAACTGGCGCCAAGAAAGTCACGCCGAAGGTGGTCAATAGGAAGAAACGATTGACGCCAAAGATGACTCACCACATCAATGATTCACTACTTGCAATCTCAGGTGTATTCGACGCTGAAATACCTGACGACTACTCCGGTGATGTAAAAATCACGATCAGCGTTGATAAGTTCCGCGCGTTGGAGGAAGCAGTGAAGTTAATCAAAAGTGTAGAAGTTACTGATGAATCCTGATTTCCTCTTCGGCATCACACACGGTGATATCGTGTATGACGAAGAGACATTCCCAAACGCATTCACGGTCGGGTTCTTGCACCGTATCACTCGGCGCAGGTGGTTATTTGAGATCAGTTTCAGGCGTAACGATACACAACGGTTATGCAATTTCATTGATGTGATGCGTGAACAAGGGTGTCGCGCTATCGGGTTCAATAACATTGGTTTTGATTACCCGGTGATGCACTTCATTTATCAGAACAGAAACGCAGGCATCACCGCTGCTGATATCTATAATAAAGCGATGGCGATCATTGATGCTCATGGGTCTGCAAAGTTTTCTCATATGGTGTGGGAATCAGAATGGAAGGTTGACCAAATCGACCTGTACAAGATCCATCATTTTGACAACGTATCAAAAGCGACAAGTCTAAAGGTGCTTGAATTCAATATGCGAATGAACAGCATCGAAGAATTGCCATTCCCAGTTGGCACAGTGCTAACCAGTGATCAGATTAATATACTCATCGGTTACATGTGGCATGACATTGATGCGACCGATATGTTCGTCGACCGTACTGCATCACACATCAAAATGCGCGAGGGTTTGTCAAAAAAGTTCGGTAAGAACATGATGAACATGAGTGACGTGAAGATCGGTGAAACGATCTTGGTCACTGAGATGGAAAAGCGCGGTATCAGTTGTTATGAATACCAGGGCGACAGGAAAGTTAAACGCCAGACAAAACGCGACTCAATCGACTTGGCGCAGGTTATATTTCCATATGTGAAATTTGAGACCTTACCTTTTCAGCAAATCATGACGTATCTACAGTCGAAGGTCATCACTGAAACGAAGGGTGTTTTTAAAGGGTTGATCGCTACTGTTGCTGGCCTTGATTATCACTTTGGTACAGGTGGACTGCACGCGTCAGTCGAGTCACAGGTGGTTCACACAACTGACACTCATCAACTGGTTGATGTGGATGTCGCCAGTTTTTATCCGAACCTCGCTATTAAGAATGACCTGTTTCCAGCCCACCTTGGCAAAGCATTCTGTGACGCCTACGTCGGCATCTATAAAACTCGCAAGGAGTACGCGAAGGGTACACCGGAGAATGAAGCGTTCAAGTTAGCGCTAAATGGTGCTTACGGCGGCAGCAATAATAATTACTCACCGTTCCTTGATCCATTCTACACAATGTCCATCACCATCAATGGTCAGCTACTGTTGTGCATGCTCGTTGAGCAACTACTGAAAGTACCAGGGTTGCGCATGATTCAAGCAAACACTGATGGTGTCACCTATCTATGTCCACACGAATATCTTGATCACACGCGCTCTGTGTGCCGTTGGTGGGAGGGTTTGACTAAACTCGAACTGGAAGAGGCGTTGTATAATCGGATGTTTATCCGAGATGTAAATTCATACATCGCTGAAAAGTCTAATGGAAAACTGAAGCGTATAGGTGCATACGCGCATGTCACAGCCGAAGAGAGCCCCGGCACAAGGGAGCTGCCGTACCATAAAGATTGGTCTGCCAGGGTGGTTGCGCTGGCTGCTGAAGCAGCGCTGGTACACGGTACCGATATCCGTGAGTTTATTATTAAGCATAACGACATATTTGATTTTTTTCTTCGCACAAAAGTGCCGAGATCAAGCACTCTTGAATGGGGAGGTGAGCAAGTCAGCAACATCGTGCGTTACTATGTCAGCACAGAAGGGAAGCCACTTGAAAAAGTGATGCCACCGAATGGTCCACCAGGTGAGTATAAACGCGCAAACAAACTGACCGATTCATATTTCGCCGAAGTCATGGCTGAGATTGGTCCAGGTATTTGGGATGAGCGCATCCATACCAAAAACAAGTCAACATATGCTGAGCGTCGCAGCGGTGTGAACACTGGTTGGAATGTGATGTTGTGCAATGACATTAGCCAAGATGAATGGGCGCAGAGCAATTATCACCCTGATGATCTCAATTACGAATGGTACATCAGCCAAACAGAAAAACTCGTAAAGCCGTTGTTACAGGGTTCAGTTTAATGTGGTGAATTGATTGAGGATAGTGCCAATGGGAGTCCGTGAAAACAAAGTTGAAAAACATCTCGATGAACAAGTAAAGTTGATCGGTGGGATAACCCGGAAATGGATTAGCCTCGGATGCAACGGTGCTCCTGACCGCATTGTAATTCGGTATGGTGGGGTTTGTTTCGTCGAGGTGAAAACTATCGATGGCAGCTTTAAACCCGGTCAAGAGCGTGAGCACAATCGATTGCGAGAAAAAGGCGCGCTCGTTTGCACAGTCTACGGCAAGGAAGGTGTTGATAAATTGATCGATGATCTTATGAGATTTAACAAACCACTGGCCGAACATTACAGATGACTGACCTACTCACACCTCAGCAGCTCCACGATTACCAGCGAGAATGTGTGGTCCATCAGTTGACTCACCCTGACTCGATGCTATGGCTTGGAATGGGATTAGGCAAAACCCCGATCACGCTCACGACAATCGTTGACCGTATGCGTGCAGGGCAGGTAGAGAAAACCCTCATCTTTGGCCCATTGCGTGTGATACAGGCTGTATGGGCGAGAGAATCACGAAAGTGGACTCATACCAAGCATCTACGATTCAGTGTGATACATGGGACAAGGGAGAAGCGCTCACGTGCGCTCTTTGCCGATGCTGATATCTATCTGATCAACTATGAAAACATGAACTGGCTAGCTGAGCAGCTCGACCATTACTACCTCAGCCAGGAGAAACCGTTACCGTTTCAAATGGTGGTTTATGATGAGGTGTCGAAACTAAAAAACAGCACAGCGCTGCGCATGGCTGGCGGTAATCGTGACCGCAAAGACGGACGCGGTGAAACTTACAAAATCAAAATTACAGGCTGGCGAAAAATAATACCCCACTTCAAATACCGGACAGGGTTAACCGGGACTCCCGCATCAAATGGTTATCTGGATCTACACGGACAGTTTTTGGCAGTCGATGGCGGAGTTCGTTTGGGTGAATACATCACCCATTACAAGGATAGTTACTTCACCAGTGACTACAACGGGTGGAAATATTCACCGACTGATTTAGGTAAGCAATGGATCGAGCACAAGATTAGCGACATAACCGTGAAAATGGACGCGCGTGAACACCTCGATCTACCTGATGCAGTAACCACAAATATGATGGTTGATCTTCCTATCGCTGCGCGAAAGGCGTATGACGAAATCGAAAAGCAAATGTTCACCCAGCTCGACAGTGGGAATGAAGTGGAAGTATTCAGCAGATCATCGGTATCAAATAAGTGTCTACAATTCTGTAATGGGTCTCCATATCTTAGCAGTGACTCACCTGAATTTGAGGCGGTGCATGATGCAAAACTGAACGCGCTTGAAGAAGTGCTTGAAGAGGCTGCCGGGTCACCTGTGCTGTGCAGTTACTCCTTCACTGCGGATGCTGACCGCATCGTGAAGAGGTTCAAAAAGTATAGGCCAGTCAACCTGACTAAAACGAAATCAGCAGACACAGAGAAGATAATCAACCGTTGGAATTCCGGCGACATTAAATTGCTGGTTGGTCACCCGGCATCAATGGGGCACGGGGTTGACGGACTACAGGAAACTGGGCACATCGTCGTGTGGTTCGGTATTAACTGGTCATTGGAATTATATGACCAAATGTGCGGGCGAATCGATCGCCAGGGGCAAACCAAACCAGTGTCGATCATCAGGATACTATGCAATGACACCGTTGATTTAGCTGTTGCTGACGCCATTGAGCGAAAGACTGATGATCAGGAAGGACTGAAAGCAGCGTTACAGCGATACCGACACGGCATCACAACGAATGACCTCAGCGTAAATTTCTTCTAGCCCTTTATTTGCTCGATCCATTTAATTACGGCATACCCAAGAGCACCTACGAATGCCGTAGTGATTGAAATTATACTCCAACCCATGATCTGAGTTTTTATTTTCTCTTTTCGAGCATTTGAGACCTGGTGTTCTTTGACGAGGACACCTATGAATCTGTGATGCTCTGCATGGGTCACTGCGTCGAGGTTGTTCCGTTCCTCAAGGACTTCACGAATAGCCTGTTTGACAACCTCTTTTTCCGTCATGATACTTTTCCAATGATGCTTTTTAACAAGGCGTTCATTCCTTGATCTTTAACACCGAGGCGTTGAGAATGTTCTTTTCTCAACTCGCCGAAATATTTTGCGAGCACGGCAGAGGGGATTCCGAGAAGGGTCGCAAACACTGTCCAAGCGCCTGAGGCTGATGCAAGGGACTCTATTCCAGTTGTAAAGATTTGGACCGAAATGGCAACTGTGAATATGAGAATGACAAAGCACGTAACTTGAGCCATCATGAGTGCAATTTTGGGGCGTGTGCTTTGTTTATCCGCAGCTGTCATGGCTTTATATCTATCAGTCCACCCTTCTTCTTGGGCAATTTGCAAATCAATGCGCTTCTCCATAAGCGATGCTCGGGCCTCGGGAGGAAGGCTTTCAACAGCATCAACTATCTGGCTACCTGTAGCACTTGGTGGTAGTTTTTTATCTTCTGGTAATAATGCGTTAACTGCCCCAAGAATCAAGGGGCCTCCAGGGATTAAAGAAGCAGCTACAGAAGCTAAAGGCCCTTTAATCGCATTAAAAATATCCGAAAAGTTCATACACTACCCTCAGTTTCAGGGTTGATAAATTCACCGTCTTTTTTGATCTCGTAGTGAATGTGCGGGGTGATGCCAGGGTAGCGACGCTCAAGATCCTGGGCCATCCCAATCGGGGCATCAGCTTTGACCACCTGGCCAACCCAGATTTGAGGCTCAACATAAAATACCCGGTGGTGGATGCCCGTACTATCGGTAATCTGCACATAACGAAACGACAGATCATCACCGTAAGGATACCCAAGCTTTGTAACCATCCCGGCCACTGGGGCAAGGACAGCAGCCCCAGCTGGGCACTGGTAATCGATTCCACGGTGAGTGCGGGAACCTCGCGGGGCACCGAAGTACCCCTGACCCCACTTGTCGCTTTCCCGCAGAGGAAGACCTGTTTTGATTAGGGCTTTCATCATACTGTTATCGCTCCATAATCTTTCCAAGTACCAGGCGCTCCTGAGACTGTACATATGGCTTTAGCGTAGCCGCCTGGTGATGGAGTTTTATATTTCACTTCGTCCCCCACAATAAAAGTTCCTAATGTTCCTGCTGGCACGGCAGAAGATAATAGAAGAACGTTTTCCCCATTAACCTCAATATACTCAACTCCTTGTGTCAAAGAGTCCACTGGGCCTGCGGTGCGGCTTTTCCATAAGAATCCATTACAGTTGTCTCCGTCATCATAATAATGCATAGCCGCCAACACAGGCAGATCCACATAAGAATCATAACTATTTGACGCTGTGCCTCTGTATATTCGTACAATAGCACTTCTTGTTCTAGTACTACTGGGGGTTACAGGTAACAGAACTCCATTTCCCCCATTAGAGAGAGTAATAGATTGCTCTGGGTTACTGTTGCCCTGGCCTACTAATCTAGTTCTATCATATAAAAATTGTATTTGGTAAAAATAAGTACCAGAAGCAATTTTCCAAGTAACGTAAGAAGAACTAAAAAGACTGCCCATAGTGCTTACGGCGCCTGTGCCAATAACCAGGCTTTTGTTGACAGATACTCTTTCTCCTTGCTCTATTACTCCATCAGAAGATAGCATATGTGAATAGTCATTCCATCTACTTAGGCCAATACCAGTAGAATCTTCTACCAAAATGCCATGTGATTGTCCCACACTAATAGCTGTTGTTGTGCTAACATGTTTGGCACAGCCTTTCACAATCAGGTGGGTATCGGGATGAATTTTTACATCTGTATCAGTGTAAGCCGCACTAGCTTTATTTAAGTTATAAATAAACTTGCACCCTTCTAATGTAACTACATGCCCACTCTGATTTGCACTTGATATATTAACTCTGGGCGAGTCTCCTGCCCAGATAAAGCTTTCTTTTATTGTTATAGAGCTATCTACAATATAAACCTCACCAAATTCCATATGTAAATTTTCCAGCGTAACAGCGCGAGAATTAACTACTTTTATTTCTCCGCCAATTGTTCTGGAAAGTTTTCCTCCAAGACATCCACCAATGTAAGTTGATTTGGGCTTGTCTGTAGCCGTCACAGGAGTTACATGTACATTATTTATTGTCAGCCCATCCCCAAGGCCTCGAATATCTACTTGATATTCCAATGAGTTTACTTGCTGGGCGTGAACCCCGTCTATAGTCAATTGGTCTAAGTAGTTATCAGTTGTTCTAATAATTTGTGCAACTCTAGTGCCTCTTATGCCAACTACCCTGTGAGCCGAACCTAAGAATAAAACTCTTATGCCACTCAGTAATGTAGCACTATTGTCTACTTGAATGTTCCTAATCTCACCTCTAGGTAAATTTGGGTATTGTTCTACCCAACCGACAGCATCAGTTGAATTAACAAGAAAAATGAACCCCCCAGTGTATGTACCACCGGCTATGGGGATAAACTTAGTAGTAGGATCACATACAATAGACAAATCTATAGGAATTAAAATAGACTTAGAAACTGCGTAAGCCGAACTAGGTCTCTTAATATACACTGTTCGTAAGTTTAAATTTCTTGAAGAGTCTATGAAATTTTGTATTGCAGCAGCGTCATCAGTTATCCCGTCACCTACAGCGCCGTACCTGCTAACATCTCCATACTCATACTGATAATTAACAACTCCAATCTCTCCACTTTTCAGTGGATAGTATTGCACCGCCGCACTGGTTGAATCCGCTGCCGGGCCAAGTTGTACCGAAGCAAGAGCCGCAGTCAAAGCACCACTGGAGAGTTCCACAGTGATGGTCGTACCCGACACACCAGTAATGACGCCATAGGCGCCTTCCGAAGTTTTTACCCTCCGTCCTACATGAAAATTAGTAGTATCTGAAACAGTAAAGGTTGTAGCAGATGCATAAGACGCCGCAGTCTCCGTGTACCAATCACGCAGAGCAAACACTCCGTTCACCAGTTCGGTGCGTAACCCGGCGTCTGTCCCTGTCCCCGTTGTCAGTGTAATATCGCCATTAGAGTCAAACGCCAAGAACAAACCCGCTCTTGCAGCGGCGTCTTTTGCAATGGTCAACACCCCATCAATGTCAATGGTATCTGACAATGCGATCTGGCGACCGAGCGTGTCACGTAATTGCTGAATCAGAAAAGTGAGGTGATCCATCTGATTCTCATGCACCTCGGGGAAAAACCCACCCTGTGATGCAAACTCAGTCAGTTGGTTCTCGATGTAGTTTGATCTGATGTACCACGTGTAACCCGACGGGAGATTGCCTGCGAGCCTGGTGATTGTCCCGCCTGTATCAGACCCGACACTGTTCACCGTGTAATCTGTATCGACAGTGAGTAGTGTCTGCACACCGTTAGTGTCTGTTTCATATACTGAGAGCTGTGTTTTATCCTTGACCCTGAACGTGTACGAATACTCGTTCGATGCACCGTTGCCGGTGTATGGTCCCGACGTGATATTAAGGGTGGTAACGGTCATTGTATGGCCTCTGCTTCTGTTAATGTGAGTTTAGCATTTACTTGCGATCAGGACCAAAAAGTAACTCGCGTGCAGTCAGGTCCTCACCTTCCTCAATAACATCATACAGGTGCTCCCCGGTGGCCCACGCCTGATTGACGCCGGGAATGCCCGCTGCCGCTGCCACAACTTTGCTGGTGTTCTTTATTGCCGATTTTGTTATTTCTTCATCGGTGAACGCTCTCTCACCGATCTGCTTGGTACCCTGTATACCCTTCTCAAGCAACGACGCAACCGGCGAGCTGTTGTACCCATAATCACCAATCAAACCACTGGCAACATCGCGTACGAAAGGCACTGATGTCAACGGATAAAGCGCTACTGCTGTAGCAAACTTACTCAGGCGCTCGTCGTCGTCTTCTGGCTCATCGAAATCACCGCGCATCAGCATTTCAAAGAATACCGGGAGAGTGAACAGGAACATCAGCTTCGCGGCTACCGCCGTAGTCGAGTATATTCCAGTACGCTTACCCTTCACCAGGTCACGGCTAAGATTCCCCAACGAGCTGAAAAACGTCATGAACATGGTAAACGTGGTGTGGATCTTGCTTTGGTTTCTAAGAATCGTTGCCATGTCTTTAGTCGCACCCGAGCCTTGTAGGTTCTCAACAGACCAATCGGCACGCTTGATTGCCCTGGCTTCGTCACCTGACTCACTGATCTCCTTGTTATACGCTGCATGCCACGTCGGGAGGTCAACCATGTAAGTCTGAATCAGCGCGATGTGTTTCATCGACGCTTCTTGAACAGCAGCCATCAGCCCTGTTTTTCCGCGCAGCCTATCCATGGCATTTTTGATTTCACGATCCATTGTCAACGCGCGATGACTCATCACCTTCGATCGCTCAGTGGCAAACTCCCAACCAGTCTGCATGTCGTCACGACTACCCAGCAGATTACGCACAGCTTTTATGTACCAACTGCGACCTACAGTGGTGAAAATACCCTGCATAGTCGGGCCTGCGCCAAGTTCTGCTGCTGTGGTCAGCAGACCAAACAACTGCATGATGCCTGTGGACGCCTTGAAGCCCATCACACCAAGGGTGGTGCCGAAACGCAACCTGCCGAACGCTTCATCGATATACGTTTTCGTGGGCTGTTGGCGACCATCTTTTGCGACATCATTCAACCATGGCTTAAGCTGCTTGAACTCTTCTTCACCGAGTACACCAGTGATCGCGTCTGCGATTTCAGGTGATTGAATCAACCGGTTAATCTGCCGAACTGCATCATGGTGAGTGATGTAGTGGATGACCTCGTTGAAGTGGTCTGGTACTACCTCAAGACTCAAATGAATTCGATCATAGAACCCTGTGCGCTCATTGGTTGCCCCAGCGTTCACCGATGACTGTATGCTCGCGGTGTTGTTAAACATTGATTCAGTCTCAGCGTCACGCTTCTCCGCGTTTTTCTCAGCCTTGTGACTGCGTTTCGGTGAGTATTTAACTGGGTAATACCCGCCTTTAAACGTGCCGTATTTTGTGACAACAGGTGTTGGTATCACTTTTGGCGGAGTCAACCCCGTAGTACGGCGATGAACTTCCGCAAGCTGCGGGTAAAGCAACTCCATTTGATCCCAAATACTCTGCACCAATTGCCAGTCATTTTTGTTCATGTGAGCAAGTACAGCTTGCAGCTTTGAATTGTTAAAATTGATTTCGGCTTCAATAGCAGGATCAGCCCAACCCTCACCAAGTAACAACTTTTTCAGGTTACTTTGGTTACCTGTGTTCAGTGCCACTGCGAGTATCTGGTGACCCATTAAATAATCATTGATCTCAGGTATCCAGATTTTAGTGTTATGGCGCTTCTGATCGGCTTTGCTACGGTTTGAAATCAGCTTCATCACCGGCGTAGCAATCTCATCGACCATCTTAATCTTGGCATCAAGAGCGTCTGTTAGCTGCTGTACCAGGATATCTTGACTCAACCCTGTGCGTTCGCCGCCGTCAAGCCACGAAGCCAAGAACGGCACCTTGGTGAGCTGTGATGCCCACTTGCGTACATTCTCCATTGCAGTTGCTTCGCGCGAATCATCGATTCGACTGCGGCTCCCTTTTGTGGCAAACCGCTGGTCTTGCTCGTTAATGTGGTCAACCCAACGCTGTTTCAGTTTTTTGAAATCGATTTCTTCCTGTTGCAGTTTGATCTTGTTGGCATATCGGGCGACATGCTCGATATTTTTCACCGAGTCATTGATGCCCTGGAGATCGGAAAACGGCACGTCTTTCCAGTGGGTGACATAGGACTCATCGAGGACTGCATCAGATAGTACCAAGCCGTCACCGTCTGATTCTATGTGGTCCTTCATCCACGTGTTGATGCTCTCAACTTCCTTCAACGTGGCTGATTTTCTGAACTCAAAGCGACTGAGAATTTTACTGATCTGATCCCAATAACCATTTTCTGCGCGGATTATTGCTTCACGTATCTTCTTCTTTCCATACCGTGACATTCGATCAACGATTTTCATCGTTTCGTTTTTCGCGTTCGTCGCCTCCATACCCAGGTAGTAGTTCATCACCTGTCGCAGCTTAGCGGCGGCCGCACCGTCGCGGTCACCCTCTGCTAGCATGCGAGCAGCCTCCTGTGCTGCACGGATCTCTGCACGACGATACTTGTTTGGGTGAATCTCACGGAATGACAACTTGCCAATGTTTGTCTCAGCAAGGGTTTTGATAGTGGCACGGTCAATGGTCGGCACGGTAGTGCCTTTTGCCAGTGTTTTGAGTTCACTCAGAATCAGCTTTCCGCGTTCCTCATTCTGCACAGCCTCATCGGCCTCACGCTCAATAGTACCATCAGTGAGAATGTCACCGTGGCGCTCTATCATGCGAGCCTCAGCATTGGCCTCAGCACGGTCGCCGATGGGCGCGGCCTCTATCAAATCCTTCAGCATCTCTGACCCGGATTCGTACCCAAGGAACACAGCAGCTTCATCCGGGTGCATACCCTGCTGACCCTTGGCAGTCATGCCGATGAGTTTAGGTGGTACAATGATCGAAGTTCGGCCAATCTTGTTTGTCTTCTTTTCCCCGACCATTTCTTTCACGGTGGCGTGGTCGAGTTTCAAATCACCGGCTTTCAACCTCTCACGCGCAGCATAGACACGCTCTTTTTTCAGCGTTTCGATTTCCTCATCGATGATATCCTGCTTCTCTTCTTTCCACCATTTCTCAGTTTGCCGGGTGAGCTGTTTGATAATTTTGTCGCGCAGCGTTTCAGCCTGCACATCCTTCACTTTCTCTTGCCGCTTCTGGTAATTGACGAACTCTTCTTCAGTCATGCCCGCCATCGCAGCATCAGTGAACATCGGCTCAACTCGCGCACGTGCTTCTGCTGCTGTGATCTGTTCTTCAGTAGCAAGCAGTCGATCAAATACTTTGCGCATTTGATCGTCCATGTTCACATTAAGTTTTCCACGCAGTGACTGGTAGATGCGTGTCAGCCAGCGTGCGAATGTGCGAAAGGCGTTGCGCAGCTCGATTGATGGCGCTTTACCTTCCATCAGGTATTTCTCAAACCCACGTGCGAACTGCTCATGCACAGCACGACGGATTGCTGCATCTTTGTCACGATCACCGGTGGTGGCCTGGTCAAGGAATGCAATTACATCATCAGCAGTAATTGAACCCTCTTTGGCTGTTGGTGGGGTTGTTGGTTGTGAGAATCGTTTGGTGAATTTTACAAAAAACGCACCGTTACCTTCGCCAATTTGAACCCCATCATAATCACCGAGTAAAGGTATCCACTCATCAGGTGTTCCGAATTTCTGTTCAAATTCACTGCGCCTTCTGAAATTGAGAACGTCACGATATATGTAACTTTCCCAATTTTGAAATGTCATTGCATCTCTGAATCTTAAAGGTTTTGATGGTAAATCATTTCGCTGCATTTCAATAACCTTACCAAATTCAGCAGCTTCTTTTTTATTTGTTGAAACATACAACCCCTTTCCATAAACAGCAGAATGGGTGCCGGTTGTATCTGAAATACCTCTATATAATTTAGTTTTCCCACCGATCTTTAAACCGATGTCAAGAAATCGTTCGGTATTGATTATTTTCTTTTTCTGTTGATCTGTGAACTTCTTTACATCACTCTGCTTCAACACATCAAACTCATCACCCAGGTAACCGTTCGCCTCTTTAGCAATATCTTCAGCGTTACGCTTGAACCAATTGTTAATACTTTTCACCAGGTCAGTGTTACCTTTCAGCTCCATCTCATACATGAAGTGAGCAAACTCATGCAGGAATGTTGAAAGGTCAGCAGCTTCAGTTAGGCGGATGACACTGTTTGCCGGGTCGTAATAGCCTCGTGCTTTTGATTTAGCGGGTGATTGTGCAAGCAAATCACGCTCTAGTAACGGTGTTAAATCTTTCAGTTTGAACTCCACCGGTTCGCCGTGCGATATTACTCCTGAAAATTCACGCGGTGCAAATATCGCTTCTTCAAGGTTACCCGTTGGTGAAACCAATAAATCAGGTCCATTAACAACATCTTCAATAATGTTACCTTTTCCTTCAAGATACCTGTCATTATGATCTTCCGCGTACTCACGTGATGTTGTTACCCAATCACCTGGGCGAATGCCATCACCTATGACAGCACGGTAAATGGTGACCTCACCAGGGGGATATCTTTCATCGTTCAATGTGTCATATATTCTCGACCATCTGACAGCGTCAGTAGCGTCACTCGTCAATATTTGGTTGTTTTTAATTAACCAACTCATAACTTCTTCAGGGACTTTACTAGGCGAATCATATTTAGCATTGAGAATGTCATCGGATGGCTTACTTGTTTTTTTATTTTTCTGCTTGCCATAAGGATCACCGGTTAGCTTTATCAGTTCAGCTCTGACTAGCGCAGCCCTATCACTAATAGACTCCCACTTCTTATCATCATATGCACCTGGCTTACGTAATACCTCAAATTCACTTTCTATTTGTGCTAGTTCCTCCTGTAATTTACGCACTTGTTTACTGTCAACAATATTCTGCTCCAACACCTGCTCGACAGCGATGCGCGCAGCTTCGCCAGTCTGTGGTCCCTCGATGATCAAACCCGCGTCCTGGTAAACCTGTCGCACTGTTTTACCACTGCGCTGCGCCTGCGCTGTTGCCCAGGCAGGTACTACTTGCGCCATGATAGAAGCGTTAGCGGCACTGACCTGACCTGAGTCAACCAGTTGTTCACGTACCGTGTCATAGATTTCCTGAGCCTCGACATACTCGCTGGCATTCTGCTTAGCTTCATTCATCAGTGATTTGATGTAACTCTCAGTCTCCTTCTTCGCCTGCTCTTGACGAAACGGTGACACTGACTCACCGGAGAGAGTCATGGCGTCACGCAGTTGTGCGTAGTGCTCAGTACCAGCTATCTCACCAGCGAAGTCACTCACAGGGACTTGTACGTCATTACCAAGCGCAGCAGCTTCAGCCGCCTTCTCAGACAATAGTTTCAATGCTGGGTCGGCCTGGATATCTTCAGAGGTCTTATCTTGCAGATATAACGATACCTGAGCGCCATCGATAAATACTTGAGTGTCATTATCACCATCGGCTTCACTGACAAACTGCTTGAATGACTCTTTGTCGCGCTCGCGTAGTTTCGAGTTTTCAGCATCAGCATTGAGTGAATCGATGCGTAACTGCTCATCCGTAGACAGTTTGTCACGCTGCCGTGTCTCAACTATCACACTCGCAGCAGTACCTGCACCTGCAAAGATCAACGACGCCTGAGCACCTACTTTAGCGGCACCTCCCACACGCTCAGCAGTTTCAATGCTGAATATTCTGTCCATTGCAGATGACAAGTCTTGCTCAGTGAACGAGTCTTTATCAATGTACTTCGCCAGTTCAGTACCGATAACATTGGTGAATTCTTGAGCACCCTCAGTAACCGCTTCAGTACCTACAGAAATACCGTAGTTTTTAAGCAATCGACCAATCATTTGCCGACCTGTTTCAGTCGCTAATGACTTCTTAATTTTGCTCTTGATTACTGCGCGCATCACCGGTGTGACAGTGCGACCGAGTGCCATGAGTGAGATGAATTCAAGACCCGCGTTGATTGAACCCACCAAAACCGCTGCACCTGCTGCGATTTTCGGATTCATCAAATTGTCTTTTTCATCTTTTAAAGCTGAGAACTCGTTGAATGCCAGCCCTGCTTCAAGATCGAATGCAGCCTTGGCGACACCAACGCGACCTGCGATGCGCGCCCCTGCTGTAGCACCGGGGAGTTTACCCGCGACATAGCCTACCCCGGCCCCTGCGACACTATATCCGAGACCAGTGCTGAGTATTTCATACATGATTGGCAGCTGCTCAGCCGCTGCAATAGGTGCGCCAGACAGAAACCCATACACCTCATTGTCTTTATTTGTCAGGGTTTCGATTTCTTTCAATCGATTTATCTGGTCGTCAGTGACAGCTTCACCAACCCCCAATGCTGAATACATCCTGCTAAGGCCAATATCAGACGATTCAACTGTCAACTGACCTTTCTCAAACCCGCTGCCGATGTCACTGAGATATTTCCCAGCCGCAGTCAGCGTGTCTTCAATTGACTGCATAATATCAACATCATCTTGAGCAACGATAGCGTTGTCGATATTGGTCAGATATCCAGCAGTGACCGGGCTTTTATCTCTAAGACTACTGAAATCGAACTCATTTTTGTTAACGATCTGTTTAACTGAGTCAATGTCAGCCTCGACAGCGAAACTCGGAATCCCTGTTTTCCTACTCAGATCCAAAACTTTGGCATGATTGTCAGGGTTAACTTTCGCCGCTTCACCCATGGTGAACTCAAGATTGTCATCTTGAGTGTTGAAAGATGAATCAACCTCTTCCCCAGTTGCTACTTCTGAAATTGAACTCAGGTCAACTTTGCTTGGGTCGAACGGCATTATTTTGTTCCCTGTTCATATACGTTTTTCAGACTGGTGACCGTCACGGGTTGATTGTTATCGATAAGGAACTGATACGCATCAGTCAAATCTTTGACATCGATGTTTGGGGTGTTGTTAATGATCCGGTTCAACACTCGAACATCGTTAGCTGGCGTGTTACTCAAATCAATCTCGATATCGGGCGCAAGGAAGTCAAGACCAAAAGCAGAACGCTCGACTACAATTCGCTGAGTGAATTCGCTGATTATTTGATTTTCTTCAGCAGGCGTGATTTTTGACTGCTTATTTTCTTCAAACTCATCAATGGCGTCTTGAAGATCGCTTAGGAAATCGTTGGCAAGTTTTCCTTTTTCAGTGAACCCACCGCTCCTCTTTTTCCAACTGCTTCTTTTCCCAAACGCACCTTCAGCGGCATCAATGGCTTTAGATGTCAACGATTTAACCCGGCTACCTTGTTTACCTTTCTTAGCGGCATTGACTTCACTGATTACTTTTTGCAGATCGGCAGGTTTAACTTTGTCTGCGATACTCATTGGTTCAAAAGCCGCTTTTTCTTTGACACCAAGTAATCTGAAATTTGCCAAAACAACTTGGTCAGTTAGCTGGTGTTTACCTGACAAAATGTTATTCCGCTGAATGTCAGTCATCCCCAACCAAACTTCAGGATTCTTCGATTCTATTTCAGTCGGTGACAAACCGTCATTAACTTGACCGATGGCTATCTGATAATAATCATTCTCTTGTTCTCTTTCAGCCTGTTTTTTCCGGTTGAACTGGGTCATTGTTTCGGTCATTATTTTTTTGCGCAGTTCAGCGTCTTCTATCTTATTCACTTCTTCAACAATATCAGACCTGTTTTCATATTGATCAACCAATCTACTCGCAGTCAGTATTGCAGCAACAGCGTCAGATTGTGTCTTCTCAATGTTAGTTTTCCGATCAATCGCAGCTTTAATCTTTACTTTGTCTGGGCCTTCCAACCGATCACCATATTCTTTGAACGCAACCCTGCCTTCATCTGCGCTACTCTGAATGGCTGCACTGATAGTGGAATTTGCAAAAGTCGACTCGAACGTTTGCAACTTCTCTGCTGTTGCTTCTGGACCAAGACCCATCAAGTCAGATGAATCAATAATAGCTTGCCTGCCAAGTACGTTTTGCACTCTCAATCGATCAGGGTCATTCCAATACAGTGACGCATTCTCAAGCGAATTTTCCAATTGCGACTCGATGGTCGCTATCTCCCAAGCTTTAAGTCCTTTCGATGCGTGTCTGGCAATATCAGCACTGCTGCGGGCAATATGCGCATCAGCCGCTCGGTCAAACAACTGCTTTGACTGAGCGTTAAGTGTTTCGCCGTATTTCTTTTTCAACTCTTCAAGTGCTTTTGAAGTATCAGAAGATTTGTCATACGCGTCACGACCCTGGGTGTTGAAGTACCCGGTGTCAGGATTGAAGAATATGTCATTTTTATCACGCTCGAATTGCACCAGTGCTTCTTCAGATGATGTAATATCAATGCGCTGCTTCATTTGAAGTCCTGCATTGACTACATCCGCGACACCTTTGGCGATCTGATTACCAAATGTACCGGGGGGAGCATCTTGCGCCAATGGTTGCGTAACTACCTGTGACCTTACTTGATCTGGTTCATATTGTGCGATCTTGGGCATGTCAGAACCTCAATTAAAAATTGGCAAATTCATCGCCAGAGAGTACACCTGACGTTCCCCCAGCATACCCTGTCTGACCCTTGATCAAATTCGCAGAGCTGTTTGGTGTATACCACTTGTCAGCCACACCTGTGCCAATCACAGCAGCGCTACCGCTAAGTAGAGTCCCTGTTGCCGCTGTCCTTCCTACTGATGCCGCTGCATTGCCCTGAGAGAGCGTCAGCTCTGCCCCAGTCTGTAATGATCTGACCTGTGATTCGACATTACTACGAATGCGTAGTGCGTCAATTTCACCGAGGGTTTGAGTGTCTTCTTGTAATTGCAGTGCCGAGCCACTACCCAGCTCAACCCCAGCAGCGCCAAGTTGAGCGCGTTGCTTTGATAACAGCAGGGCTGTTTTGCGACGCTGGATGTTTTCAGCTTCAGTGCCGGCGCGGCGAACTTCTTGTGCTTGATTCTCCGCGACGCGCGCGTTATACCGACTGGCTCCTTTCTGATAGTTCCCTTGATCGATTTGAGATTTTGCAGCAAAAGCTGCCGAGGCAACTGTTGCCACCGCCATTATAGTTGTTGGTTCACACATTAGCGTGTTCTCTCAAGATGAAATCTATGAAACAGTTCATGGGCTACTCCATGGGGTTCAGGATCATCAATTGTGAACCCGATGCGTCTGAGCCAATTGACGCTAACTCTATTCTCAGCATGCACATAATTGAACAGCCTTGGACAAATACTTAGCATCTCATCAATCACTGCTGGGACTTGAGTCAAAAAATGACGCTTATGCTTCACAGCGCCTTCAGTACCAAGGAGCCACGGTATACCAGACCCTGACAATATATCACGGATCACCAACCCTATCATTACACAAGGGTCACCATCTACTGTGACAACAACAGAGCTGTGTGATAGATCCCACCCGCGCATTAGTGCTTCATATGGTAAGTGACGGTGAGAAGCCCACACCTCGTCAACATCAGCCTGGCGCATGTTGACAGCGATGAACTCGACCAAATCATTAGTTGGTTCGATGAATTCAACTCCCACCTATATCAACCCTGGGAATGACTGAAAGAATGGCTAACGGCAGCGGTGACCTCTGCTCGATACGAACGCCGCCACCTTTACTCCACTGCGGTTCGATGTTGACTTCCTGCTTGTATGTTTTCAGACTGATGGTATCGTACTCATCCGAATCAAACCTCGGCTTTATCTCTTGATACGTTATGGTCTGATCACCAGCATCATTGTCTTTGCGTGGTCCAACAAACCCTCCACGCGAACCCTCAACCTCAATGAACACTTTGGATACTGAAACTGATTGTGCTTTGACTGTTTGCACAGTCGAAGCCGTGTCTATGTCGAGCAACTCAATCGCCGGAGTGTAAGGTAAACCTACATGGATTTTAGATGCGGCACGCTCCAATGTTATCGAGCCACCAGTGACAATTTTATTTTTGGTCACGTATCCATCAGTCAATATCGCAACACTCTCACCTTCAAGGTGATCCAAGCCAGTAATGACCGTAGCCGGTGACCCGTTATAAGATAGCCCGGAGTCAACACAGAAGGCGTCTTCGGCAATTTTACTTTCACGTTTCTCAAGTCGTTCAACATATCGCACAGTATTACCGTTGATTGTGCGTTTAACTATGACGTACAGAGCATCGCGACCATCTTCACTAATAGTCGCTACTGACTCAAATTCTCCAGCGGTTTTATGCTGATGCCACCCCCACACCTTGTGCTCACGTAAATAAGTAAGCCCAAGTAACACCCCGTCATCACGAACACACCACAAAATTCCATAAGGTTCATCAGCGTAGGCCATCTCAATAATCTGATGATCTTCAAAGAGGTGTTCAGACATTATTGACAGGTCATTCCCCGCATATCTGTCACCAAACTCATCACCATTCAGATCACGAATGCGTGCGCCTTTTTCCTGCAAATATAATACTGTGTCGTTGATGATCACAGGTTTTACCCATGACGATCCATTATATGATTGATTCTTTACACCAGCAGTTGACGGGGTTAATATCCTATCTTGACCTTCATTCACTTTCCATTCGCCACCAGCGGTCAGAAGGATTAACGAGTCAAGTGATATAATGTGTCGGATCTCATTGACCTGTTTGGCCGCGATGGTGAACGTCACTGCATCATCATCACGCGCCGGGTTCGAGGTTCGTAGAGAATTATAATTAGCGACTTGTGTAGTAAATACAACTTGTGATTCGTTGTTGGTGTTAGCGAAAATCTGGCGCTGATCATAGTATTCAACAGCGGCAGGTTTGTTGTCTACGCCACTAAACGGTTGTCGATCTTCAGGTGGAGCGTCGCTAGTGATAGGAGCCAAGTTGTAATCATCAAAATTAGTGTTATTTGATTCTCCAATCCAACCGTACATTTGAGTATTATTTGAAGGGTCTTTATAGATGCGATAATACTCAGCACCTGTGACAGCGTTCCAACCTAACCGAACACCACCTGTGACAGATAGTGATTTTGTAGTTATGGACGCTGGTGACGACGCCAACGACTCAACCCCGTCAGCGTCAACCGCCGTAACCACGTAAGTGTATGTTTTGCTGTATGACCCGAACCCTGCTCCGATTGTTGTTGCGCTATTAGCACGTGTTGCGTCTCCACCGCCGGCATATGCGTCATAAAAGGTTGAATCCGTCCCCTGGAGTTCAAAAGTGTCATTGGTTAATGACGTGATTTTATATGATTTCCCATTCACCTGTGTCATACCAATGACGTTATCAATGGTGATGGTGTTACCTGTAGAGAACCCATGAGCGACAGCAGTCACAACAGCAGGGTTTGCTTTGGTTATCCCCGTAATGGATTTTACAGTTGAACCAGCAAAAACTGGCGCAGATACAGTTGAAGCATAATTGATGACAGTCAGAGTCCAATTGTCATCGGCCAGTCGATTGAGGTTTCTTGGATCATGGTCCGGGTGAACAATCGTCATCACATCAGCGTTTTGGGTGTAGTTGAGGCGTGACAACTGCGCTTCAGTGTATGGTGTTGCGATCTCAAAAATGGCGGGACCAGGCCCTGCTAGCACATACCCACCGGCCTTAATCACCCTCATCTTCAGATGCTCAAAGACAAGGATGTATGTCTGGGTCGTGTTAAAAGAGAATGGGATAAGTCGACCGACTTTTGACGAGTCACCCAACTCACCGATGAAACGCAGCCCAGGGCGTGAATACACCCCTCCCTGGGCTCGCACAAAGAAGTTTTCACATAGGTTAAGGCCGGTGGCGTATTTAACCGTGTCAGCGCGTGACTGCAACGCTGGTGCAATCTCACCAGATGTGAAGCTGCGCTGTATGAATTGTGGCACTAACTATCTCCTGATTGTTTCAAACTCGCTTAGTGCAGGTTCACTGTATTGCTCATTCAAATCATCAGCCATGGCGTTATCCAGGTATAATTTATATATTTGGAACGATTCATTTCGCAACTGCCTCCCTACTTCAGCACCGATAATCGGTATCGCCAATTCAGCAGATAACAAGTGAGACAGAGCCAATACAAAGTCAGTGCTAAACAAATTAGGATCGTCTATTTTGACTGAATAACTAATGCGCAACTCGGATTCATTTGCCCCAATGACTTTATTGCTATCAATGTTAAACACCTCGTAAGGTATTCGCCTACGCATATCGTTGATCGGCAACAGTTGACTATCAACCAACCGAGATACAACATCAGAATCAGCGTTTGACAACTGCTCGTAGGAACTTATCAATCGGTTGATTTTCAGACAATCAGAAGGATATTGGTACGCGTAATTCCAGTTGAATACGTCATCCGTCAAAACAGCGAGTGTTTTTATTTTGTGATTGAATGACCACGGCAACTCGGCAAGCAAACGATCCCTCATGATCGGATATTTCAGTTTGCATTGCTGAGCCTGCAAACTGTTTTCGTCAAGCGAGTTGATACTACCAGCGCGAATATTTGACAGTGCCAAATTACAAATTTCAACCACGCTGGTCATGATTATTCACCGTAGAGTTGTTTCACACGATCATCGTCTTCACGTTCGATCTTCAGCGATGTCAGCTGTAACCGGATGGATTTCGTAGACCCCTCCTTGTTACTCGATTCAGATTTATGATCGACAAATGCATATCCGCGAACCTTAACTACATCACCAACGGCAAGGTTGTTTGTTTTCAACTCATCAACAAGATCACCATCAACACTGATGCTTGTCCCATAAGGGTAATAATCACCGTCGGAACGGCAGCAGACATCCTGTGACGAACTTTCTTTCTTGATCTTCACCTGACCATCGTAGTCCATGATTCGCGCCCTCAGAGTGTTTCGACAGAACTGCCAGCTTTACCGATGAACAGCGCTTCTGCCGCGTCACCCTCGGTCGAAGCATGAGCAATATCATTCGCGTCTTGCTCAGCCTTTTCAGCAGAGGCGGAAACTTGTGACGCCTCTTGAGCCTCGCGCTTTTCCCTGACAGCAGCTGATTCTTTCGGCATCGCTGCCAGCCACGACGGCATTGTCTTTTTGCTGAACGGCTTGTCAGTAAACAAGACGGGACGCTTACCTTCAGGGTGGTAATATTTCCCCCCGAAAAACCCCGGACTTTTGACTTTATAACTTGGCATCTCATCGCTCCTAGATGGGTTAGAGAAAGGGGCCGAAGCCCCAATCAATTAAGCACCTGTGACGTTGGTCTGGTTACCCATAGTAATGCCAGCAGTAACCTTCCCGGTGGTTGGCGCGACACCCACCACAACATACTCCATGCCAAGATACCGCTCAACGATACCATTGGGCAGAAAGTCCAGGTTGATCTTTTTACCAGCGACCAGATCAGCCAATGCGATGGTTTGACTCGCAATGGTTGTACCCAGCGCAGTAGTGGCTCCCGTCGAGAGTTTAATCTCAAGGGTGGTGAGATTGTTGAACGCCTCAGTAACCTGGGCCAAAAGAGGGATTTTGACACCCTTACCGATGTCGTCATTCAATGCGGCGGCGGCACCATAGGGTGTGTCCGGCGCACCCAGGTCGATGACATTGGTGGAATCCACAGAGGCCGTGATTGCCTGGTTGTCTGAAAACAACTGTTGAGCTGAAAGAATCATTGTATTGATCTCCAAAATGTTGAAAAGGTGCCGAGCATCACCTCGGCACCAATGGTTTTAATTTAGACCACTCGCGCCTCAGTATTGATGATGGCGTCAGTCTCACGAATGGGGATGCCGCGATAAGTCAAAACTTCCTTACCTTCGATCTCCATCGGCTTCAGTCGCACGAAGCTGTCAGACGCGCCAGCGTTCGTGGCCAAAGCATCAAGCGCTTCCATCACGTCACGGTTGCAGTAAATGGCAATCTTGCCACCGGCTACACGACGATTCTGCAACTTGTAATACGCTTTGCGCATGAAGTCGTACAGTGCAACAGACCCAGCCTGCATATTGGACACGTCGATGTTTGCGATACGCGATACATAACGCCAGTCTTTAACTGCGAGACCGATATGATGAGTGAACTTTTCTTCCATCGCATAGTACGCATTGCCTGCGCTGTCGAGCACACGCTGCTGACCCATGTCTTCACGTTGCACACCAGCGGACGTGCCTTTCGGATACAACACGCTGCACTGGTTATCACCCCAGGTCACGAACCAGATTGATGTGTTATCAGAACCTACACCACCGGAGTCAATGATCTGATTGCCGTTTGAGGCGGACAAACTGTTGAAGCGCGGAGAGAAGCCCATGAACTCTTCAGGGTCAGATGCGTTATTGCCGTAGATCATTTTGGTGGCGACCTCATTGGCCATGGCCTCAAGATACGCCTGAGCCTCCGACAGACGCACTGCGCCCTCATTGGTACTCAGATCCAGCAGACGCTTGTCGATGGTGCTCAGCCCCTCGACAAAACCAGTGGTATCTTCGACCTGAGCAGTCTTACCTTTGCTGTTCGGGATACCTTGATACAATTTACCCCACGTAACATTTGGAAGACCCGAGCGCACAGTATGCAGGTGAGTAGTGCCCTTGTTACACTCGATGGCGATCGCATCTTCGAGCATCGGGTTCATTTCCAGCAGCATTTCGATGATGGGTACAAACTGACCTCGCCCATCCTGCTGCTTATAAATGTCGATCAGATCGACAAAAGTATTTCCTAATGTAGCCATGATGCACCTCTGTTATTTACTGTTTGGATAAAGTAACGACACTCGGTCTTCGGCTTTGGATGACACAGCACCGCTAGAACCTGGTACGTCTTCTTTCAGCGTCTTACCGATGCGAACCATGAACCGGACAACTTCAGGGTGGTTGCCCACACCGTGTTCTTCCAGTAGCTGTTTCAATTCCGGCGTGCCATATTTGTTGATGGCAGATTGTGCGATTTTGACATTTTCTTCAAACTTGTCTCCACCGAACTCACTGTCATTCCTTGATTTGTCACGCCAGTCACTCATCAGCTGGTTAAAGTTGTCGATCTGCGCCTGCGAACCCGCCTGGACCTGCGCTGCATAAACATCGATCAGCTTTTGAGCCTGCTCTTGGTTCAACCCCAATTCTTTGAAAATGGGAGTAACTTCTGAAAGAGCGGATTCATCCAGCGTCACACCGTCTGGCATGGCAAAGTCGGCATAGGTGTCGGGAGGTGTATCACTATCTTTTTCACCAGCGTCGCCTGCGTCTGAGTTTTCATCAGCGCCTGCGGCATTCTTAACAGATGAATTTTCACCAGCGTCAGAATTCGTATCAGTGGTTTCATCAGTCAAGACAGTCTTTGCGTCAACTGACTCATATCCACTTGTGTCTGTTTCAACACTCGTTGTTGCAGCTTTCTCAGCCATCTAAATTTTCCTCAATCATTTTCATATAACTCGCAGGCGCGTACTCTTTCAAATCACTTTCAATTTGCAATCCAGCTTGTCTTTTTCCTGCATTATACGCGTGCTTGATAGGATCTGTGTGAAATATGTTCTCAAACAGACCGCACTGTTGCAAATGCTTCCACATGAACTCGCGCCCAGCTTCAAACTTCATGAAATGCTGAACAGCAAGACTTTCTAAATCTTGTTTTTTTTTCTGAGGTTTTTCGTCATAAAAACTGTCGTTTCCCATTATGAAACTCCAGCCCTATCCATCATTGTGTCCAGTGCATTACTGTCCCCCATGGGTGTCTCAGACGCAGTCTTCGCCATATTGGTCAACGTCTCACCCTGTTCAATCGCGGCCATCCTCTGCTGCATTTCTGCTTCAGCAGCAGCAGCATCTTGTGCGTCTGAATCACTGACGATGGTGGATGGATTAACACCAAGTGCTTCGGCATAATCATCAACAGCCTGATTGATATTGACTTTGTGACGAGCCGCAGGCCAAACAGCCGCAACTGATCCAGTGAATTGGGTAATTCGATCAATTGCACCAGTATTAACCAGCCGCTGGGCTTGTGCCAACACTGAGATGTATTCAACATTAAGTTCACGATTCTGTAGTTCTGGCGGCGGTAGCGGTAGCACGCCGTTTCGTTGCAGCATGTTAAACGTGCGATCAATTGCCGGATCAAGTAGTTCGTTATGCAATCGCTCCAAAACTGGACCGAGCATCAGCAGTTTTTCTTCATGCTTCTCGGCCACTTCACGCGCAGTAATCTGCCGACGATCAGTATTGGCCAACATCAAAAACAAATCTTCATAGAATGCACGTTGAATGCGGTTTTCTGTATTCAGTATCTCACTAGTTATAACATCAATTCGCGGATTGTAATTCTCATAAATGCTACGCAATCCGCCATTATTACTGTCTGAATGCCATATAACGTCGTTTGAACTGAGCTGACCACCTTTCATTTTGTTCTTGAGTGCGGACGGACCTTGTAACGGAGGACTAACCAGCTTACCTATCGCCTGGTACTTGCGACGCTCGGCAAGCTGTAGCGCTTTCGTATCGCCCAGTGCAGTGATCCCAGGGCAATCTGTCGCATAGACATCTTCGCCTGTCACATCCCAGCGTGGGGCTACTACAGGGTATTCTCGAAATCCCGACTCACGTAAAAATTTATCCTGCGCGTCACGAGAACCTTTATTAGCCTCGTAATAAACTGAACGAAATGGCATGTCACTCGATTTGACACTGGTATTATCCCGGTCGTCATTCGGCTCAATGGCATGGACAATCTTCACCCATGCTTCAGTGTTACCATCTTTCCACTGTTTCTGCACTGAATCACTGCAATTATCAATCCCAAACTGCTTAACCGTCTTACCTACTGATAATTCATACTCACGATACATCGTGTCATTGATGTTCTGTCCGTTCATGCCGAGCATATAGCTGCCAATTGTGTACGGTTTACACCAGATAACGTTCTCGAAATCCTCGAATATACCCATTACGGCGGTGCCAAATACACCAAGTTCAGAATACAACTGATGCAGCGCATTATAGAAGTTCGACGCAGAATATACCTTATACATGATGGTCTGCACTTCATGCAGCCACAACTTAACTGCCATCACATCATCTAACTGCTTGTCACCGGTGCCAAGGCGAAACCATGGGCGTGCTGGAGATGTAATTCCAGACATCATGCCAGATGCCAGTGTGCGTGATGCCAATCTGCTGGTGTTATTGATCTGCTTTGTGTTTCGCTTGAAACCTTTGTTTCGGTCAGATGAGAGGAATCTACCACGATGAGCCAAATGGTAATCCGACAATTCACGCCACAACGGAATGAAAGTGTTACGTTCAGAACGTAACGCTTCAAGTCGCTTATTGTAGCTTTTGATGGATGGCATGCTATTCCCCTAATAGGGTCTTTACTGCTGTTGCTGCTCCGTTACCCTGCACGCCACGTGTGCCAGTGAGTATGGTGCTTCGACTACTGCGCCCTGCGGCTTTGCGTCGTCTTTGTGCATCGGTATCGTTTCGCTTCGATGACTGAGCTGGAACGCGCTCTGCTTCTGGTAACCGCGGGGGTGGTATAGGTGCTGATCCGCCACACATATCAATGCCCTTTAAGTATTGAAATAACCATAATAATATCAGCCAAGTGGGTCATAGTCACTAAACGAATCCGTGGCACTTAGCGGGTCATAGTCACTAAACGAATCCGTGGCACTTAGCGGGTCATAGTCACCAGTGTCGGAATTGCGTACATGAACCACCGCGTCGAGTTGGTCACGAGGAACCTCACGAGCAGGTACATTATATGCGAACGTGAGATACAATTGGTCAGCCCAGTCCGGCGAGCATTTGATCCTCTTCTTCATGTCTTTCTTTTTCTCTAGCACTAGACGATCTTTGTCATCATGCCAGTAGTCACGTGATGTCAATTCTTCTTCTAATTGCGGATCATCGATTATCGCACCACCTTCCATCAACCATTGGCGACACCTAAACCCCATTTCGGCAGTTTTATTAGCGAAGTGTTTTTCATCATCAGCTCTTCCACCGAAATTTACTCCAATGACATGGTACCCAAGCTGCACCAGGCGATCTACCATAGGACCACCGATACCTGTCTCATCCAAAAATGTTACGTCAGGTTTATGCCGATCCAAAATCATTGTGATCTTGCTGATGACATGCATACTGTTGCGCGACTTCTCGCCAGGAATTCGATACGTTTTTTCCGATTTCGCGTCTTTTCCACGACGAAACCCAATCATGCAATTATCATCGCCGCCGCGTGCTACATCAATACCGCAGATCAATGGATCATCACCTAAGTATCGCCCAGGTCCGCGCTTTTGTGCATCAAACACCACGTCTGAGGGTATAAATTGAGTATCGCCTGCTCGCGGAAACCGCCCCAACACCCGGACCCTAAAGAAATCTGAATCTTCTCCCCAGTCATCAAGCCACTGTTTGATGAGTTTCTTGTTGGTCATCTTCGCAGTCCGACTGTCTATCTGCCGCACTGACCAACGATGCTTACTCCGATTAAAGCACTCCCGAAACTTCCCAGTGTTACGCGTCGGATTGCCAAATACAAAAAACATCGGCTCACCATCGGTCAACCCACCTTCGGCAACCTCCCATATTTTATCAGGGACAGCACTCGCCTCATCGAAAATATAAAAAGGTGTCGAGTTTGCAGCATGCAGCCCCGCAAACGCTTCAGAATTCTCCTCGCGACAAGTTTGGGCATCTACGCGCCACGATTCTGGCCATGAGTGGTGATATAGAGACATTGACCCGCGACCATTGTTGTATTCAAACCAGTGACCAACAATACAGCGCGCCCTCCACTTACCGAGTTCACCCCAGGTCTTTGTTCGCAACTGATCAGATGTGTTCGCGGTGACGATACCTTTCGCATAAGGGCGCGTTGACATAATCCATAAAATGATCCACGCAGTAAGGGCACTTTTACCGATGCCGTGGCCTGACGCCGTGGCCTCGCGGATTGGGTCAACGGGTGTAATGCCATCGAAACCCCGCTCAGCGACTTGTTTTCCGATGTCAATTAATGTGTCACGCTGCCACGTATCAGGACCAGTAAAGCCTTCCAGTTCACCATGGTCCCAATCAAACGCCCACATAGCCCAACCATGCGGATCAGCGTAAAATTTAGAACACTCGTCAGCAAGCAACAGGTCAATTTGACCAGCGTAATACTCATCGCTGGATGCCATCGCTGATGCTATTACACCCATTAGCTTAGCCTTTCGCGTACACACCGACCGCTGCCGCCGTCACTGATTTCGTGACCTCCAGGTCGATAGGTCCGGGTATTGTGATCGCATTGTGGGTCGCGGTCAGCTCACGGATTGAGCCATCTTGATACAAGTCACCTAATGTTGACACACCCTCTTCATCAAGTTGGAAAGTGACAGTTTCAGCGCCTGTCAATTTTCCGGCTGAAACTGTCAACCTAATACCAGCATCAATCGATATTTTTGCAGTAGCTGCTCCTGTAACTGGTGCGATTATAGGTTTCATATTGATAACACCCACACACCATTAGCGTCCAGTGTGATTGTAATAGACCCTGTGGTATTACCAAATGCAGCGCTTTCGATGCTAGTGGCAATGATATAGCTGTTTGTCGCTTCATAAATCACGAGAGTTCGACCATTGGTGAACCCTCCAGCATCTTGCGCAATAACAGCGGGATCATCCGCGTCAAATGACAAATCAAGGCCTACTGTTAGACCGCATGTGATGTTAGCCAAAGCGACAGGGCCGGTCCATGCAGTGCCAATGGTCACCGGGGTGAGTCCACTGTATAGGTTATCGACATCAGGATCGATCACCGATTCTGTCACAATACCGAGGTTGATTGTGTCACCCGCAAGCGTGGCATCGAGATCAAGTGGCTGAGTGCCATCGAAATGTCGCTCAAGCCATTTTGAATGGACTACCCAGGCCATTAGTTAACCCTCCGTTCTTGTTGAGTTAGCTCCAGCTCTGCCAGCTCAAGAATGTCTGACCAAGCGTTGATTGACGCTTTTGTATTTGCGATCTCTTGAGATAATTCAGAAAATGGCGTTGTGCGAGAGTGCAGTCGTGCGAGTTTCGCAGTCAGGTTTTCGATGCGGGACCGTGCCCTTTTTTTCCTGAATTCAGCAGACTTTTGACCGCAGTTGATGTACACAGGCGCGCCAATTATTTTCGACTTAAATGGCCACATTATATAAGCTCCTTTATCAAATCTGATACGAGTGGTCCAACAAGCTTGAAAATGAAACCTGTTTCTTTGACCTGCACAAACACGGCGCCAACCGTCACAGATTGACCATTAATTGATAGTGTAGCACTACTTGGTGAGATTATGCGAAGCGTCGTTATATCGACAGTTTCGCCGACTATCGATATCGTGCCAGTAGCTGGGTTGATGCTGGTAAGGACATCTACTATCACCGTTTGACCATTAACACTCATCACCTCCAATGACGGTGAAATCACTTTATCAGCTAATATGTCAACAGCTTGACCTGATAATGAAATTGATCCAGTAACTAGATCAATGTTTTTTGACAAAAACATTGATGCAGATTGACCACTAATTGTTATTGCACCTGGCGATGGTGATATTGATCTGCCAAACGTAATGTCAACTGTCTGACCTGATACTGATATTGCGCCTAAACTAGGGGTGATGATGTTTGGTTGGGTCAGTGATACAGGTTGACCCGTGACACCGAGGGAAGCCGTCACTGGTGAAATTGTTGTGCCACTAGGTGACGAGACACTATACGGCCCACCAAGCGGGTATTTGCCAAGTTCTGCCCAGCCTGCACCGGGCATCCTAGGTCGCCTCTAGTCCAGTCACAGCGCTATCTGCAATAACTTCAGCACGCTGCCACTCATCAGATGTGAGTGCGCTGATTTCGGTAATTGCTGGACGTGCAATGTCTTCGATTGCCAGCATAATTGCAAGCCATTTGTTACGCATACCAAGGATGAAATTAGCAGCGTCCGACACAGATTGGAAATTGCTTGCGTGCTGCTCACTTACCACGAACTCATAGCCAGACGTGTCTGCTAACTCAACGCCTCCACTAGCGGCTACCGCAGCCAAATAATCTGTCGCCTGCTGCGCCTTGGTGAGATAGATGCCATCTTTTTCTGGATTTGCGTAACGTCGGCGAGCTTCATCAGCGGCAGATTTTACTCGTTTTATTGCATCTGTCTGGGCTGGAATTAGCGGGTCGTAAGCATCTATTGCTGCCTGTATCTCGCTCTCCGTGCCGCCTGAGTGACTGACGCTTACCGTGCCATCATGGTTGATAACTTGGTGCACCTCGTAGCCAAGAGTTTCTAGGTACTCAGGAAGCCCGAATTTATTCGCCAGTGTAACCATTATTGCAACTCCAGCAAAGTGAAGAAAGCTGCCTGATCTGCATTTTCAGGGGCCGCATTCCATACAGCGGTATCCGCATCTGGCATAGTTGTCCACCCAACTCTATTCGTGCCGTCGCGCAATGCTGTAGCGATATTAGTTGTGTCGCCAGCCACACCAAATGGTGTCCAATAGCGTCTGCGGCAATTATGCATCGTTGCACCTGCGTTTGTGTTCCATAGATAGCCGACTGCCAGGTCACGATTGAATAATCCTTCTACAGGAGCACCAAAATTAGCAACTATATATCCAGGAGCAATTTCTAGTGATATGTCCCCAGTCTCTGCAATTGGCTGGCCGATTGGTGTGTAATCAGCGTTGAGCTCATAGATCCCCCAGCGTATTTTTGCGCCAGAACCTGCGGTAGCTGACGTGCGTAACCTGAACCTGATACCTGTTGCTACACCATCTACTGGCCCAGGGTAGTGCGCTGCTATGCAGTAGAATGCGTTATTGAAATAAGCACCACTCCAGTTATCCGTAAACGGTGTGTATTTATTAACTACAGCCTGAACTGTGTTCTGCGCTGTGTGACCTAACCCGGAATACCCCGTCGGCAAATCTGCTGAGTATGCCTCTGCACTTGCACTAAGCGTTAGTTGGCTCCCAGTAGTAGATCCAATGAATCTGTCTTGAACAAGGTTGCCAGCACCATCGAGATACCAAATACCCCACTGGAGCGCAGTTCCATCCTCAAACCATACAGCGATTCGCTGGCCTGCCGAAGCATTAGCAGAAAAAGCCTGTGCTCCACTCACAGCACCGCCTAGCGCCACACTTGTAGTCCCGCCTGCGGAAAGTGTTTCTCGTGTCCTTGGTAATACTTTAGCCATTAGTTAGGGACTCGCAGTATAAGTCAACGAGGTAATACTTACAGTATCTCCAGCACCAATAGTAACCGAGGAAAGCTCAATATCTCCGCCACCGCCTGTTGCTGTAACAGTACCTCTAACAACTTCAACGTTGTCTCTATCTACAAATTTAAACAGGGCTGCCGTACCTCCAGTAGCATTAGTGTCGTCATTAATAGCATTCATTGTGGCGGTGCCAGAAGCAGCAGCACCAAAAGCAGGAGTAGCTGTCCAAGTTAAGGTGGCAACTTCTACATCCCCGGAGGTCATAATCACAAGATCTCCAGTGACGTCAGTAACACCAAGATCTATTTGATCTACAGTATAATCTGCTAATCCATTACGAACAGCAGTAGAGTGAGTGAGTGCCATGTTAAGCTACCTTTACCTTGCCTTCTTGTTCCCACTGAAGCACGTGGTGCAACAGAGCATGATGAGTATCTCTGATATTATACTTCATATTTTTACAATATTGGCTATTAAAAACATCACTAAAAAAGTCTTCTACTGGAACAAAGGTTTTTATTATATTTCCAGCAGAAGGAGTTCCTCCTGAGATCTTCATAAACTTAGCTCCTGTATTAGACTACTTTTTATTTTTTGTACTTTGTTTTTTACTTGCAGATATTCGTCTTCTGCAGCATCTTTAGCCTGTCTGGCAGCCTGTGCTGTTTTTTGTAGGGACTTAATTCCTTGCTTAATTTTATTAGACTCTGCTTTAGCAGAAGCTACTATACTAGCTGCCTCTTTGCGAGCAGAATCTATAAGGACGTTTCCCTCTTTCTCCGCCTGTTCCAACCTTTTTTGTATTGCAGAGTCTAGCTCTTTGAATCTTTTTTCTGCGTCGTTACTTTTAGAGACCAGTTCATCACAAATACTATCTAAGGCATCTCTTTCAGAAGAGAGAACTTTTATTTCTTTTGTTAAAACAGTTACTTGTTTTTTATGGTCTGCAATATTCTCTGCTATAGCTAGGGCCTTTTCAAAAATCTTAAAAGTTCTTGCTCCCTTTCTGAGCTCCCCAATAATTTCAGAGGTACTTATGTCTTTATCTTCAGTCATGTAGACCTCCTTAATTTTTTAGAGTACAGTGTAAAAGTATAGAATAAGAATCTCCGGCGGCTCCTCCACTAGTGCTAAGAAGAATGTCTCCCTCATTATCTGTAGTAGGATCTACAGACATGCTCTTTCCTCCGTAGGGACGGTAGTCCATATAGCCCTGTCCTTGAAGATTTTCTATTACTTCGTCTGTAGCATCATCAAATTCCAAAACTACATAATCAAAACCAACTCCTACTGCCCAAGTGATTTCATCTACACGAATTCTTCCAGGAATATTTACTCCGTCTGGACCAGTGAGAGTAGATCGATCGACTACAACTACATCTATCTCATCAGCAGTATTAAATTCGCCTGTAATATTAACGACATATTTACGGTTGCCATTAATCATTGTTTTTATGGTGGCCATAAATATTCCTATTAAGTAGCTATAATGCCATGGGCTCGAAGTTTAGCGAGAAGAGCATCTACTTTATCAGAAATAGCCTGTACTTCAGCAATAGAAGGCCCTATAATAGTTTGATTAAGGTCCGCTTCTGCGGCCTGCTGAGTGCCTATAACCTGCACTCCGTTGGATTTATAAGTAGGAGCATCCACCCCACTAAAATGTGTATCAGCCATATTATTTATTCCCTGCCCCTGGTAAAGGGCGTCAACTTCTCATAAAGAGAATTTATAGATTAATTATTTACTTTAAGATATTTAGCGGCGGACTCTAGTATTTCCTGAGAATCCTTAAACATACCTAAAGCTCGATTACAAGTATTACAAAGAAGTCCTCGTACCTTGCCAGTAATATGACAATGGTCCACAGACAAGGCTTGTTTTTCTTTACTGTAGGAGCTGTTGCAAATTTTGCAGCAGCCATTCTGCTCCTCGTACATTTTATTATAATCTTCTAAAGTAATCCCAAACTTTTTACGAAGCTCATTGTTTTTTACTTTGTCTGGATTATTTTTTCTCCATTGTTTAGCATAATCTGCTTTATTTTTATTGGGCTCAATTTTTACCCATTTACAATTTTCTGGAGAATAATTACCGTGTCTGTCTATTCTGCGAAGTTGGTGTTTTTCTGAAGGTCTATTACCTACATCTTCAACAAATTTCCAGAAATCTTTCCACTCTTTACAGATAGAGAATTTAGCCTCCATTTTTTTCATCCAGCGGTAAGTTCCCATAAGAGGATGTTTTTCTTTTTGTCCCCAATCTTCGGGACGTGCCTGCTTTAAATGTCCATGCTTTTTTAGTCGTTGTCTGTGTTTATCACACAAACCGTGCGCTACATGAATATTTTTACAGTCTCTTACTTCACAAAATCTTATAGTACTCATAATAGTCCTCCATAATGGTCAGGTTAATGAGTTATTGGTTTTATACTAGAGTATTCTACGCACCGGGCGAACCAAAGATTCCTCGAGGATCACTCCAACCAAAGCTATACCGGCCAGAAGCCTTGAACTTCGCATTGTCCGTATCAAAATCATTATCCAGACCAAAACTATCAGCAGATCTCTCAAAGTGCTTCATGCCATCTGGGGCAGAAGTTCTGATAAACCATGCATCAGCATCAGTCAAGTAGTTATTAACTACGATACCTCCAGGAAACTGGCCCATATCCCGAAGAGCATTAGGATCGTTATCAGCAGTACCGACACGAAGAGTGCTGTTCAGAATACGATGAGCTTCAAAGGAAAGCTGTACAGGAATAATGAGAGACTTGGGCATAACATTAATCTTAAGTCCACGATCATTCGTGAAGTTCATAAGATCAATACATGCCTGCTCCAAAGACGCCTCACTAATATCTGCTGCAGTAGTCAGCTCGTTAGCGTAAGTGCCGCCAGCATAGTTAGGATGATCGGTAGCACACAGCTCCTTCCCGTCACCTCCTGCATAGGACGGATTAAAGGCTCGATTGTAGACATTAGCAGCAACAATCTCCTTGGTCTGGCGCATACTGAAGGCGAGGTTTCTAGCGTTTCTCTTGCCGACAATATCATACAGATCGTCATCGTACATCTCTTTGGTAATTACAAAACCAAGAGCATAGACGACATGATTGTAACGAGTAGTGAAGCCCTGCTGCATACTGTCATAATTAACAGGCTGCCCTTCAGGCTTGACTTGCGCAAGACCAAATCCAGAAACGCTCATATCTTCTTCAAAAGCTTTTCTAGAAGTGAACGTATCAAACAAGGAAGTGTACTGCACGGAGTGCTCGTCGTAAGCTTCTCCGTACCACTTATTTACGCCCGGCTCAAGGGCGCGAGCAAAATTACCAGTTGTAATAGGCATTAGTTATTCTCCTTTAGATTAAACGCCAACATTCAGGCCACTAAGCGAGTGATTAGCAGGAGTGACGAGCCAGCGAGTGTATGCCTGGCCCCCAGTAATATACTCATTATCAGGACGCTGTACCAAGCCAACAAGGCGAAGAGGCAAGGTATTAGTGATAGCGTGAGAAGTAGAATCTATCATCATATTAGAGACTCCAGTAGTAGCATCAGGACCGCCTCCAATAATCTCCACATTCTGTCCTACATCTGCCAGCTCCAAAGGATCAACCAGTCCATCTTCCTGCGCCTCCAAAAGAACATCAGGAGCCACGCACACCAACACAGTACCAACAGTATTGGCTGGAATGCTCTTAGAATTTACCCCAGAAAGAGTAGGACGGTCGTTAGAGAGAAAATGATCCCCCTGCTTACCAAGAACAGTGTCAGCAGCGTGGTTAAGAATACCTACAACAACACCAATAAACTGAGTGCTCCCCGCAGTATACAGATCAAGATAACCATCAGCGGTCATTTTAACCAAATCCCCAGTAGCAATAGCCGAATGTGAAGCATCCAGATCATACTGACGGAGATGTGCCTGCCAAGGAGAACCCGACAGAGTACCGACGGGAATAAAACCGTTAGGACGGTTTGTATTAGCCATTTTATTCCTCCATAAATGACATTCCGGCCGATACTAGTATAAAATTAATTAATTTCAACTTTTCCGTACCGACCAGTTATTTTATTAACATTAGCTCGGATAAGTTCTTCGGAGGAGTCAACTTTAGACAATTTAGCCTGCTGATCTTCTTTGTACCATTCTTCTTTGATACGCATAAGATATGCAGTAACTCCTTGCCCAACGCTTTTAGATATAGTTTTTCCTACAACAGAGCCTTGTTTAACATCATCAGATCCTATATCTAATGAATCATCAACTACGTGATCATAGCCTGCTTGCTTAAATTCTGTTATACGATTGTCTACATCGTTTACCCAACGATAAACAAATCCTTTTTCCTTACCTTGTACGGTAAGTATGTTTCTTGCCTCCCCTACGGGAATTCTCTTACGTGTATTATCTTTCTTAGTGCTTCGGCGAATTGTAGCCATTGTCTTCTTCCTTTATTAGCTAAAGTAACCTGATTTTTCTAGAGCTGAGATGTATTCCTGTTCATTGGAATAAGTGCCATTACGGACAAGGGTCCGCATAACATTTCTAGCATCTTCGTCCAGATCTTTAGCCGAATATTTAGCTGCTCTAGCTTTTCCTCTGCCTCGCTGGGCTCCCTCTACAGGGCTAGGTCTAGTACGAGTACCATTAAATTTATCGGGGAAAGTCTCCTTTACTTCTAAGGCAATTTTGTTAAGCAGTGCCGGAGTAATCTCGCCATATTGCTGGGCATATTCTGCGCCAACAGCATCTGCATACCTTCTTAACTTAGCATCCTGTTCATACCAAGTATTTTCTTCTACCCATGTATCAAAGACTTCAGTACTTTGTGTGGGCTTAGGAGGCTCTGGAGCCTCTCTCGCCTTAATAATTTTCTCGTCAATCTCAATAACACGGTCGTGGTCTTCTTCTTCTAGGGCTTCCTTCTTTTGCCTCTTGAGGTCCTCAACTGTGCGGTCCACTACATTATTTTGCAGCATCTCTAAGTGCTTCATTAGAGCTTCTTGCTGTTCCTGCAGACGCTTTACTGCTCGATCAGACTTATGAATCTTATCGTACAGTGGTTGTCTATCTAGAAACTCCTCTGCTGTAAGGTTTCTGCGACCCTCTACTCCTTGGGGATTCCATCCCTTAGAAATAGCCTCTTGTTCAATATCTGAAAGTTCTTCTGATGTGCTTGTGCTTTCCCCTTCCTGCAAAAGTCCATCACCAACTTCTTCAAATTCTTCTTCGCTAATAGTGCCTTCTTCAGACATTTCTTATTTCTCCTTAATTGAGAATTGCTAAACAGTCTTCATCATTAATAACAACAAACTCTTCGTTCGTTTCTGGATCAGTTAGGAATTTTCCTGAGTGCTTTATATAAGCTATCCTATCTCCTACTTTGGCCCAAGGGCCGTCTTCTTTCCAAGCAAAGTCTCCTATTGCTACTATTTCTCCGTATACTTGAGCTGCTCTCTCTAGCCGCTCATCAATATTAAGCTCAAACCCCCAATCTGTAGTCTCTTTTACAGGCTCTGGTCTTACAAGAATTCTATAACCTGCTGGCTTAAGACTCATCGTCTTCTCCGTCATATCCTGCATTTAGGAAAAAGTCTAAGCCCTCTATCATTCCAACTCTTCTGGCCGTCTCTGATTCGTTGCCCAGAGTACTGCCTGTAGCAAGATCTTCTTTTATGGAATCTCGTACTTCCATAAAAGCTTTATACATTTCTGCCGTTACTGGATGCTCTTTCCAGTCTAAAAATTCTACTTTTGTCATCGGATCTATTCCTTTTGTTTGTCTTCTTTCTTCTCTGCAGCTCTCTCAAGCCTCTCTTTTAAAGCTTCCTCTTCTTGAAGTATAGTATCCAGCTGCAACTTATACATTTCCAGCTGAGTGCCAGCTTCTTCGGACTCTGCTTTAGCCATAGCAAGCAAGGCGTCTGCCTTGATCTTTATGGAATCTTGTTCTAGCTTTATTTTTTCTATTTCTAATTTGGCCCACTCCCTATCTGACTCGTCTTGGAACTGTATTTGCTCTAAACTAGGCTGGGGAGGAGGCATCTGCATAAGGATTTCAACTCCCGGCTGATCTTGCGCCTCAAGAATTCTTTTAGTAACTTCTTGTGGATTGACTGTTCCTAGTTGCAATAGCTCTAGGAGCCCCGCGGCCTTAGCCAGCCTCTGTTGTTCTGTTGCTACATTAGGATCTGCAGAAGGTACTACATCAGCATCGCCTATTTGATAATCGCCCCTACCTATTGCCGCAGCTTGCTCCTGTCCAGGATCTAAAATTAAGAAATATTCTTCTACGCTTAGATGCATACTATTGAGTCTATAGAGCTTCTTTAGTTCTTTCTTTAAAGACCTGTACAATCTCTTATATATTCCACTAAATACCTTCATTCCCTGTTCTAGCACGGCCATAGTGGTGGTGGCTTTTTGGTTTTGTCCTGGATTCTCTCCTACCATAGAATCTACGGTGCTGGACAGACGCTCTCCTGCATTAATCATAAGTCCTAGCAGGTTAAACATAGTAGAATCAGGGGCATTTATAGGAAGAGGTACTATATTCTTAATGATATCTGCTCCAGAAGTATTTACAAACTTCCATTCTCCAGGAGAGAACCTGTAGTTGCCTCCCTTAAGCCTAATGCCTCTTCCAAGAAACCCTGAAGGCATGTTGGATAAAGTACCTGCGTCCAAAAGCTGATTGATTGCAGAATCAATAGTGCTGTTAATTGGGCCGAGAAGAGTTCCGAAGCCGATATCATAAAATCCTCCATCAGGATTGGGTATGAACGGGAATTTGGTAAAGTAATTTACAGGTTTTATGTGTACTATATTACCTAGATTATCTTGCTGAATATCCTGCGGATCAAATCTAGGTACAATTCGTAGTACTTTTCCAGAATCTTCCTCAATTGTGATAATGTACGGTTCAGAGTAGCCATCCTCGTCTAAATCGTAAAATGTATGTTGTTCTAGTATGCAGTAAGGAGTGGCTTCGTCCTGCTCAGGTTGAGACATGCCAGACCTGTCTGAACTCTCTTGAGATTCTTCGAGTCCTCTAGGAGGACTTAAGTCTACATCTCTGTAAATACCTAAGAGCTGCCTTTCTTTAATGTCTCTTTCTGTAAGATATAGACGATGGGTTACTCTAGTGGCATCTTCTAAGGATTTAGTATAGTAATCTACTACGATGTCTTGTGCTAGTACGAGTTCAGAAACATTGTGCTGCTTTATGTCGCTATAATAGGTTTTCTTGAAGGCACATCCTACGATGGGAATGATAATAGACAATTTGTCCATATCTTCTTCCCAGTTTTCCATTTGCTCCATGAGCTGGTAACTCATGTGCTTGCCTATTCTTATGGCTCTTTCCGTCTTTGAACCGTCCTCGTCAAATCCTATAACCCGTCCCCTCACGAGATTTTGTCCGGGAATAAGGGCAGGGTAGGCCCTAGAAGCGAACTGTAACGCTGCTGTGGTAAGCAGAGGATACTTAACATTGGCAGCATTTGGCCAAGGATAGGATTTTGTTTCGACTACCTGAGAAGCCAGACTAAGGGACGCTTCTATTCTTTCTTTCCATTCAGAGCGGCTGTTTTCGTCCCTTTCGTATCCGGCCTTTACTTCTGAGCCTATGGACGCAAGAATATCTTCGTCAATTGTCTCCGCTATGTTAGACTCATTAACTATAGCCTCCAGAGTTTCGATAGTCACTTAGCTTTATAATCTCTCTTTACTGCGCCATCAACGGCCGCATCAATCTTAGATTTACGTCCTTTTAGAGAACGGGCTGCTCCTCCCAAAAGACCAGAGCCCAGCATATAATTCTTAACCTTCTTTTTCTTTCTTTTCTTTTTTTCCATAGTGCTCTAGTATCCTGTCCAAACATTTCTTCCTAAATCTACGTCTTCTCCGAACTCTTTGTACCATTCTTCGTCCTCTTGTTCTTCAGGAGTCAATCCAGGAACGATCTGGTCCAAAGTAAGTCCTATCCAAGCAAAGGCATCCACTTGGTCATCATGTACGTCTCTAGGAAATCTTATTAATTCCTGCTCAAATGCAGGGTACCACTCTGTGTTATTGTTAAAAAATACTCCGCCTTGTCGTAAGCGAGCTTGAATACTTCTGGCCCTAGATACTTTATCGTTCACGGGAACGAGCTTGTTAAGATTAAGGAATACTCCTCTTCTGAACATCTCTTCATTAAGAAATGCTCCTATAGCCTTTTCTATGGCGCCCGCTTCTACTGTAAATATTTCAGGAGAGTACTTGATTTGCACATTGAACATTTCGTCAATGATCTCTCGTGCATCCCATCTACCTCTTCTGACATCTACTACATATAGCTTATTATCGCTATCTACTGCAACAGTACATAGGACAGTATAATCGGCTTTAGCTGACTGACTTATAGCAAAGTCTGCTGCAGTATAATATGTTAAATTCTTATTTTTTATTATATCAGGATTATAAAACTGAAAATCGTCTCTTCTGAAATAAGCAGTACTTTCATCTATAGGATGATTTAAGTATTCTTGTGAATATCCAGAAGGATTTCCGTCCTCTACAAAGGACTCTCTTATGGCCTCTAATCTTTCTTTAGGAAACTTCTCCGGCCATAATATTTCTGAGAAGTCGGCATTGTGTGCTGCATATCTGCGAGTTCTCCACGACTTTTTGTTCAGGAGCTTCTCTAAAACGCTGTCCATGTGCAGGATAGTGCCTACTACTCTTATTTTGCCGGAGTCGCTTAGGGCGGGTATGACGGCGTTTGTGAACCATCCATATAACTTGGCTCTGCGTTCTTTGTTCTCTACTGCCTCATCGTCTTCCAAATCATCTACTACGATGAGATCGGGGCGTTTGTTTCTCCACTTACGGCCACGAATGCGTTGCCCTGCTCCTTTGGCCATTATACGGAACTTGTGTCCGTCATCCATTTCGACAATAATGTTGGTTTCACTGTCCTTTATGAACTTGCCAACTCCAAACAGATCTCGAATATCTTCGTTTTCTATGAGCTGCATCTTTATGTCATTAAGGAACTCTGTGCTTTGAGACTCTGTATCAGATATAATTATTATATACGTGTGTTCTCTGAATAGAGCGGTGGCAAGTACATAAGAAAGTGTTACTGCTGTTGATTTTGCGTGGCCCCTCGGCGCAGCTACCGCTACATATTTAGAAGAACCACAACAAAGTTTCCATAATTCTCTGTGAAACTGGGGTATTGGCTGAGGATCATCAAAAGTGTGTGTTAAGCAGGAGCCTGTAAATCCTTCTAATATCTTTGTATTAAGAGGTGTTTTTACTGGCAAACCTTATTTTCCTTTCTTTTTTACATTGTGCTTTTGTGGACGGCACAGATTAATGCTCTACTCTTTCTTCGCTGTCATCATCAATATTATTGACAATGAACTCTTGTGCTTTTGTAGGAAGTTCTGCAAATCTACGGGAGAGTTTGTTCAGGCGTTGTTCTGTTGATACCCTCTCAATACGAGAAGTAGGCTCTCCTCTAATAAGGGCTCTCTTGTCGTACAGGACAGATATAGCCTGAAGAAGAACTTTCATATTTACAGGAATGCGCTGAGTTCCTCTTTGATTCCAGTCTCCGTTATCGAGCCTGTCTTGTATGTGTTCTACTACATCGTCTATAAGAGATGTGAGTTTTACGTCTAGCTTACTCTGCAACTCTTGTCTGCATAACTCAAGAATAGAATTAAACCAATCTTTCTGTTTCCAGTACTTTACTGTTTCAAAAGATACTTCGTTATCTCGGGCAGCTGCGGACAGATTACCAGTAGCTGCATATGTACGAGCAACAGCAAGTACAGTTTCTGCACTATGTTGCATATTGTACAGAGTATCTATTATTTCTCTTGTTTTATGTTCTATTGTTTTAGTAGGCATATTATATTTTTTATATAAAAAAATTATTGAAGTACCTATTGCTCCTTATGCTGATTACATCAACATGTTCGCAATATAATACTAAATTATATTTCATACAACTAATAATATTCACCAGTTCATATTATTAATTATATTCATATAATATAAGTATTATTACTTAAGTACTTATTAAGCGTATATGTAATTACAAGTAATCACATCTACTTGATAATACTAAGTTCACTTAATTCACTAAGTATTATTAATTACTTTATGTACTTAGACACCATCTTTTAAAAATAGTTCCATAAATATTTAAATTATTTTATAAGTGCTTGTTTTATAAAGGAATTTAAATTGAACTTTATTTTCTTAGTTAGTGACTACTAACACTTCACCTACTTCCCCCAAAAAGTGGGTAACGTTTGCACTAGCCCCTCACAAGTTTAGGTTTTAAAAAAATATTACCAGGACCCTTTTATTTTTTGGGAGTTTTTATTACTGGTTTTTCCTTCCTTAGACGTGCTTTTATTTTTGTTTTGGGACAGTCAAATTGTGCTTATTTTGTCTCTTGTTTGCTCAGAATGCAAAGTAAAAAAATATTAAAAAATTTGTTCCACTTCAATACTCCATATTCCCACAGCCCCTATGTTTCCCCCCCCCTACCCCCTCCTGAAAATGAGAAGCATTTAGCTTTACAATCACTGGCACAGACAGTACGTTCCACGGGGAACACTTTCCTTATCATTTTTTTTTTTTTGCTTTTCACTAATTGATGTAGTCCGGGACTATTTGAAGGGGTTGCACGAGGCCTCATCACGTGCTATGCTTTGGCCTGTAGATAGTAAGCAAGGCTCTCTAACAATTCGATACGTACCCATGTCGGTGGGTGAAGTGTGCACTCCACGATGGTCATTCTTGAGTGATCATCCCTGAGTGTATCTTTCACACAACCAAAGGAGTAATATGACATGAGTAACAAAGAAAACACTGTGCTGGCTGATACCGCCACAAGCGAATGGGACAGCTTTGAAAAAGTCATGATCGACGCCATGAATTTGCAGATGGGCATCGACGATCTGAACGACAGCAAAGGCTCCGTAGCCGGTGAATTAATGTCCTTGGCCAAGAGGTTTGTCAAGCATAACAAATTCCGCGTCGGTACCAGTCCAACAGCACGTGGTGACCTGAAAGGAGATCCTAGCGGGTTCCTCGGCAAATGCTACGCTGCGGAACAGTTCCTTAAGGATCCTCAACGTGCTGGAGACTTCTACAGTAGGGTAATCCCGAAGTGTTGGACGCAGGCCAAAAGCAATATCGTCAAGGCTTGGACGGATTACGGGCTGGTAGTAACGGATTACTGTAACGACAAAGGGGAATGTATTGAAAAGAAACTTCGGGAAGCCCTAAACGACGCACGGAAGAAAGAACGCCAAAAAGAACAGCACAAAGCATCAGTGACACCGATCCGGGTTGCAGATCTACGTGCCGTGGGTGAGGAGGAAGCGGCCTTGTCGTTTCCCGATCTTCTTAACGCTCTGAGCATGCAATACAAGGATTTGCCAGAAGATCAGCAAGAAAAGATGGTGGTGGCCCTAGTGAAGGTTCAGCAACGTTATGCCAAGGTACTGAAAGAGCTAGTGCCTGTGCCGCCACAAGCACCGCCCGCAGAGGGGAACGTAGTAATCAATCAACACTAACAAGTAAGGGTATAGAGCGTTTGCGGAATGTGAGCGCTCTATGCCGTTATGCTGTTATTGTGCTGAAACACATAGCGAATTGAGACAAAGAGAACAATTCTATATAGGTTGCTTCTCTTTTCTTAATGTGTCATACTGGGCCGTCTTTTTGAAAAAGGTGATTAAAACAGAGTAGTCCGGGACTACTCCACAAAAAGGAGTAAACAACATGATGGACACACTTGATCTTATCTTTGCGTGGCTTGCCATTGCCATGATAATTCTGTTTATGTTCATTATCCTTGGAAGTGTTGCGGACTGGATTGACCGCAAATTTCCTTGGTAAGACTATGGTACTATGTCGGTTCTGATAGGTATGCACCAAGCCCTTTTAGGTTGCATAGTATTTATTAAGGCATTACTATAGTAGCGTATCCTCAAAACGAGAAGTATTTATGTCTGCTAACAGGCTAGCCAAAGAAAAGATAGCCAGAATGCTAAGAGAAAGAACCAAGGCAAGTAGTCTGGGACTATATCAACACAGGACATTGGCACAGCAATTCGAGAGAGAATTCTTGCTAAGAAACAATGCTCGCCTTGTGCACGGGTTCTACAGTTCAATCAATCTAAAGGAGGAAAAGAACAAATAGTGTTACGGACGCTTTTTAATGAATAATTAACGTGGAGAATGTACACAATGAAGCGCTTATTCAGTATTAAAAACATCAAAACGGGCCAGAGGAGGCCCTTTCTTTGGAACGGGCATAAAGTGTGGCATTTCGAAAGTAAACAGGATGCTAAAATCGCACGGGACTGGATGAACAAACCTCTTACAGCCAAAAAGAAGCCACCGCTGTTTTGTGTGACAAGGGGGCCCGATAATGCGAGAACTTGAATGGTGTGGGTGGTGCGACGATCTCACTGTTTCTTATGTCCACGATAAAAACAAGTGTTCTCGGTGTGATCATGAATATAACATTCCGGAAGCTTTGAAATTTCAAGCGGGGCCAGAAACGGAGAAAAGCCATGACAAAATCACTAAAAGAGCATGACCTAAATAATTCCCCTAGAGAGCTTGTTATACTCCCCTTGGCGGGGGGCAAGTACTCCGTAGTTGAAAAGTTTTACTCTCGAGGAAAGCGTCCCGGATATACTTTTCTAAAGACCTTCAACACGTATCAGGAATGTGTAGCCCTGATAAACACTATGAGGTAATTAAGTAGGCGGGTAGGAAGAAAAATTGGCACCAATTTCAAAGTAAGGAGTAAGGACATGAAACTCTGTATGACATATAAAGACGGCAGCATTAAAATAATAAAAGGAATCAAAAGCATCAAAGAGCGTAGAAGGCACTATGAAGTGCTCGCTTTAGTGGCTACATTCGATAACGGAAAGAAAGAGGAGTATAGAGTGAAAGATGTTGCCGCATATTGGACTATAGGAAAGTGAGGCAAAAATAGAACTTGAATTGAAAATACTTAAAGCTTTGTGTGAAACTGAGAAATTTATAATCAATTGTAAATAACCATTGAGCAACCTCACCGAGCCGTGGGAATATGTCGAGGAGCTATAGGAGGTTATCTAATATGCCTATTTTCAAATGTGAAGGTTGTGGTTGTGTTGAAAACACAGCTACAAGTAGATACTGGATAAGGGGCAAGGGCGGAAAAGCGTTATGCTCTGAATGTGATCCTAAGATTGGTAAATGGCACGGAATATTCACAAAACGATCCGCTAAATCTTATATGCTTGGTAATGATGGGTTCCTGTACAGCAAGGAGCACATCGAAAACGGTGAATTAAAATGGAGAATAGAGCATCAAGGATTTGAAATAATTGGGCCTGCCTAATTAGATTATTAAAACGGCTTTTTAGCTTGTTACGTGT
>Ga0256839_1000588_pt1 | contig 46675 bp, 41 predicted proteins | sample 354166metaG_FD_185968 | JGI IMG/M metagenome (GOLD analysis project Ga0256839, IMG submission 185968) | Hydrothermal vent microbial communities from Mid Atlantic Ridge, Atlantic Ocean - 354-166 | ecosystem: Environmental > Aquatic > Marine > Hydrothermal vents | place: Atlantic Ocean: Mid... | reverse complement strand
TGTATTTCTCAGGCTGTCCCTGCGCTGGCATCAGGCCGAGGAGCTGAGATTTTCATAAATGACATAGGGCTTGGCGTCTTCCTCTATCACCGCCCGATCAATGACAACTTTTTTGACATTTTTCATGTCAGGAAGTTCATACATAATGTCCAGCAACGCCTTTTCCATAATGGTACGCAAGCCACGTGCGCCGGTTTTTCGTTCCAATGCCTTACGGGCAATGGCCAACAGGGCATCAGGGCGAATCTCCAGCTCTACATTTTCCATGTCAAACATGTGGGCAAACTGTTTGGTAATGGCGTTTTTAGGCTCCTGCAGAATGCGTATCAGGGCGTCTTCATCCAAACGCTCCAGCGTGGCCACCACGGGCAACCGGCCGACAAATTCTGGAATCAGGCCAAACTTGACCAGATCATCCGGCTCCAGCTCTTCGAACACAGCCAGGTTGTCGCTTTTTTCCTGCGGCGAGGTAACTTCAGCCGAAAACCCGATGCCGGATTTTTCCGACCGTTGCTGAATGATTTTTTCCAGACCTGAAAACGCACCGCCACAGATGAAAAGAATATTTTTGGTATCCACTTGCAGGAACTCCTGCTGGGGATGTTTGCGCCCACCTTGTGGCGGCACCGACGCCACAGTGCCCTCGATCAGCTTGAGCAAGGCTTGCTGGACACCTTCGCCCGAAACATCCCGAGTAATGGAGGGGTTATCCGATTTACGGGAAATTTTGTCGATTTCATCAATATAGACAATCCCGGTCTGGGCCTTTTCCACGTCATAATCACATTTTTGGAGCAGTTTCTGGATGATATTCTCCACATCCTCGCCCACATAACCGGCTTCAGTGAGTGTCGTGGCATCCGCAATCGTAAAAGGCACATCCAGAATCCGCGCCAAGGTTTCAGCCAGCAGGGTTTTGCCTGAGCCGGTCGGCCCAACCAGCAAAATATTGCTTTTGGACAGTTCAATATCATCCTTGGACTGATTGGACTGAATGCGTTTGTAGTGGTTGTAAACCGCCACGGACAAAATCTTTTTGGCCTTTTCCTGGCCAATCACATAGTCATCCAGGTGCTGGTGAATCTGCTTGGGCGAAGGCAGCTCTTTCAGGCCTTCCGGCTTGGTTTCCTCCAGCTCATCGCGAATAATTTCATTGCACAGATCCACGCATTCATCGCAAATAAAGACACTGGGCCCGGCGATGAGCTTACGCACTTCCTGTTGGCCTTTTCCGCAAAAATTACAATACAGGTTTTTGTCTTTTTCAGTTGTCATGGAGTTTGTGTGCCGTTCTTTGTGTGTACTGACAGATGTCTGCGTCTGCCCAAAGTATAAAGCAAGCCGGAAGAAAACCCAAAAAATGCCAGCAAAATCACCGCCTGTTGTGCCATTAACACAACATTTCCGGCATGGCGTTGGGCAATCCGCCTTAAATTGTCACTTCTTGAGATAAGGCCTGCGTCGAAAAAATCAAGCGCGCTGGCTGATCACTTCATCGATCAAACCGTAATCCCTGGCTTCCTCGGCACTAAAGAAGTTGTCGCGGTCAGTGTCTTGTTCAATGCGTTCCTTGGGCTGGCCAGTGTGCTTGGCCATCAAGGTGTTGAGCTGATCCCGCAGTTTGAGGACTTCTCGCGCATGAATATCAATATCCGTGGCCTGTCCTTGAAAGCCGCCCAGCGGCTGATGAATCATGACACGGCTGTTGGGCAAACAGAAGCGCTTGCCTTTCGCGCCGGCGGTGAGCAAGAACGCCCCCATGCTGGCCGCCTGCCCCATGCAGATGGTGCTGACATCAGGCTTGATAAACTGCATGGTGTCATAAATGGCCATGCCAGCGGTAATCACCCCGCCAGGACTGTTGATATACAGGGAAATATCCTTGTCCGGATTTTCCGCCTCCAGAAACAACAACTGTGCCACAACCAGATTGGCCATGTGCTCTTCCACAGGGCCGACCAGAAAGATAATGCGCTCTTTTAGCAGGCGTGAATAAATGTCGTATGAGCGTTCACCCCGGGCGGTTTGTTCAACCACCATGGGAACCAGTGCCATCAATTCGCCTTTATTCATGCCATTAACCTCGATATGTTTTGTGAAGGAGCCCAGAAGATCATGGCCTGCCCGAAACACTGCTGCGTGCCGAATCGGCCATGACAGGGTGTGTATATCCTTACGCTACTGCGCCGGCTCCAGAATTTCGGCAAATGTTTTCTTGTTTTCCGTGCTGTTGACCTTGTCGGCAATCAACTCGATCACTTGGGACTCCAGAATGGTGTTTTCCACTCCACTCATCAGATCAGGGTTGCTGTAGTAAAGTTCCACGATCTGCGCTGGATTTTCAAAGGTTTCTGCAATTTCATTCACCTTTTCACGCACCCGCGTATAGTCAACCTGAACATTTTCCTTGCGGGCGATATCGCCAATAATCAGGGCATTCAAAAGACGTTCGGCAGCCTGCTCACGGAATTCCTCGGGGGGGATCGGCTCTATATTGGAAAGTCCCATCTGGCGGGCCCGTTCAGTGGCCTGCTGCGCCAAAACACCCGCCTCTTTTTGCACCATACTTTCAGGCAGTTTGACATCCTGGCATTGCTTGCGCAGTTCAGCCAAAATGGCATTGCGGACTTGCAATTCCAGCGCGTTTTTCAACTCTCGCTCCAGGTTGGCACGAATGTCCTTGCGCAAATCTTCTTCTGTGCCGGATTCGACCCCGAAGGACTTCACAAACTCTTCATCGACCTTGGGTAATTTGGCTTTCTTGACGTTTTCAACTTCAAAGTTGAATGCCACTTCTTTGCCAGCCAGTTCCTTGACCGCAAAATCCTCATCAAAAGTCACATTCAACTCGCCCTTTTCACCCTTTTTCATGCCAATCAGCGCCGTTTTCAGGGTATCGGGAATGGGGCTTTCCCCTAACAGGGCAATCATTTTTTCGGAGCCTTCGGCCGGAAAGGTTTCCTCGGCGGAGCGGGCGCTATATTGTAGCGTCACCAAGTCGCCATTGGCGATTTTACCGGCACTGTCTTTCCATTCCTGACGCTGCTTGCGCAATTTTTTCAGCATGTCATCCACGTCCTTGTCGGTGACCTCGGCCACATCCCGCTCAATGGTGATGGCGGAGAAGTCGATATCAGGAATTTCCGGGAATGTCTCCAGTTTGGCGACGAAGCTGAAGCCACCATCGTCCAGATCTTTCACTTCCTGTACTTCCGGATTGCCAGCCAGGGCCAGTTCGTTTTCTTCGACTGCCTTCCTGATGGCCTCGTTCATCAAATCACCCAGAACCTCCTGCCGCGCCTGGGAACCGAAACGCTGAATCAACAGTTTTTTAGGAACCCGTCCACGGCGAAAACCCTTGAGCTGAATTTCCTTGCCGTATTCAGTGATTTTGGATTCCACCTGAGACTGGATTTCTTCAGAAGGAATAGTGACATTGAGAATTTTTTCAACGCCGTCTTTAGGCTCAATCGAGATTTGCATGCTGGCTCCGTAATATCAGGAAATATGGTGCGAAAGGAGAGACTCGAACTCTCACGGGTTTCCCCACTGGAACCTAAATCCAGCGCGTCTACCAATTCCGCCACTTTCGCAGTGTTTTACTCAAGCGCCAGAGAACAATCATCTGGCATAAAACAGTTATTTTGTCTGGCACACACAAAACCAGTCACTGGCTAGTAGTGGTGCATGATTTACAGGATAAGCGGAGGGAAAATGGGGTGGACGATGGGGATCGAACCCACGACATCAGGAGTCACAATCCTGTGTTCTACCGACTGAACTACGCCCACCACAATCTTTTCTTTATGGCGCGCCCGGCAGGACTCGAACCTGCAACCCTCGGCTTAGAAGGCCGATGCTCTATCCGGTTGAGCTACGGGCGCCTCTATAAAATGGTCGGGGTAGACGGATTCGAACCGCCGACCCACTGCTCCCAAAGCAGTTGCGCTACCAGACTGCGCTATACCCCGACTGTGGTTAACCACTTACCTGTAAAGGCGCTGAATCTTAAAGAAATCGGCCTTGCAGGTCAATGATTATATCCAATAATTAAAGCCAAGTGTTGCCAGAATAACATCCCTGCTAAACCAGGGATTTTTCCTGCGGGCAAAAACGGTAAGTCACCGTTTTCTCTATTGATAACCCTGAACTGGCGCGCCCGGAAGGATTCGAACCTCCGACCACCTGGTTCGTAGCCAGGTACTCTATCCAGCTGAGCTACGGGCGCGTTCAGGATGGCGAATTATGCGGATTCCAGAAGAAATTGTCAACCTCATTGATGGATTTTCCGCCTAATTTCCAAAAAACATCACTGCCTTTTGTGCGGAACTGGTATGCCCTCTAGTGCGATCTCCTTGTGGCTTCAATAAATTCGCACGTTATCAACTGCCTGCGTGCTCACGCCACATCAGGATACAGCTCAGGCGGGCGGCTACGGTTTTTTTGACGTTGGTCCGAAAATTTGGCAAAACCAGCAATGAAGATACTGTCCACCTCAACAGCATTCAGATCGTTGCCAGAAAAACCGCGGGGATGAATAAGCCAAACGTATTATTGAGGACGCCACGCCTCCCCGTCATTCCCGGTTCCTCCCCGTCATTCCCGCGAAAGCGGGAATCCATCTCATTCCCCTCTGACAACAACCCACACCGAGCCACCTGAGACCATGGATTCCGGGTCTCGCTACGCTCGCCCGGAATGACGGAGGAGAAAGGAAAGCCGCCCAGAATCACGGAGGAAACAGGAAAGCTGCCGGAATCACAGAAGAGAAGGCTCACCACCCGGAATAAAAATGCCCCGTCATTCCCGCGAAAGCGGGAATCCATCCCCTTCCCCCTGACAACAACCCACACCGAGCCACCTGAGACCATGGATTCCGGGTCTCGCTACGCTCGCCCGGAATGACGGAGGAGAAAGGAAAGCCGCCCAGAATGATGGATAGAGAAGGAAAGCCGCTGCCGGGAAGAAGTGACACATTTCGGCTGACGCATGCCTGCGATTAAAAGCGTCTCATCGCATTATCTGCGTCACGTTTTGTGAAACCAGGTCCTAAATCAACCCCAGTTCCAGGGCTTTTAACACCGCACGGGTGCGATCGCGGACACCCAGTTTGGAAAGAATGTTGGACACATGATTTTTCACCGTCCCCTCAGCCACAAACAGGGAGTTGGCAATTTCCTTGTTACTGTGTCCACCGGCCATCAGCCGCAGGATTTCGGTTTCCCGGGCTGTCAGGTTCTCTGGCTGTTCAATGCTGCTAAATTCATTTTTCAGGTGGCTGATGTTTTCCCGGATTTTTTCTGTGGCTTGAGGGCGGACAATGGTTTTTCCCGCAGCCACCTGTTTGATGCCATCCACCAGTTCCTCCAGCGGCACGTCTTTGAGCAGGTAGCCTTTGGCACCGGCGCGCACGCCAGCCAGCACCATTTCATCATCATCAAAAGTGGTCAAAATAATGGTTGGTGGCAATTGCTGCTGCCCCTCAAGTGCCTGCAATACATCCAGACCCGACAAACCTGGCATGCGCATATCCAACAACACCACATCCGCGCCGGATTGGGGGATTTTTTGCACGGCTTCAGCGCCATCGGCCGCTTCTCCCACAACTTCAATGTCTTCGGCCAGATCCAGTAAGGCCTGAACACCTTGCCGCACCAGGTTTTGATCGTCAACAAGAAAAACTTTTATCATTTTAGCCACCTGTAGGGAAAGTCAGCCGCGCCCGAAAACCGGGCAAATCCGGGTCGATAATAACAAATTCACCATTCAGTTGTTTCACGCGCTCCCGAATGCCAGTCATGCCATTACCTTCAGACGCACCATTAAGTCCCCGGCCGTTGTCAGAAAATTCCAGTTCCAGATACCCCGTCTTTTTCTGCAGGCGCAACCAAAAGGCGCTGGCCTGGGCATGTTTGAGACAATTGGTAATCAGCTCCTGGGTGCAGCGCAAAACACTTTGGGCCAGTGCCGGGTCTTCCACCAGCAATTTTTCCGGCATATCCAGATGAACGCGGTGAGTGGGGATTTCTTCAATAAGCTGCCGCACGGCACGGCCCAAATCCAGTGTCCCTCGGTTACGAAAGGCGCTAACCACTTCGCGCACATCACTCAGCAACAGACGCGCCAGGGTTTGGGATCGATCAATATGTTCCTTGATTTGCCCATCCGCCAGGTGGCTGGCCACTTCCAGATTCATGCTCAAGGCTGTCAGGTGATGGCCCAGCAAATCATGCAGTTCGCGTGAAATACGCAACCTTTCATTAATGCGGGAACTGTCAGAAAGCAACACCTGTGTAGCGCGCAGCTCGGAATTCAGCTTGCGTAATTCTTCCTTGGCGTGTTGTTGGCGGCGCGCCACCAGAGAGATGATATAGGAAAACAGTGAAAACCCCACAAACAAAAAGATGAACAGGGTTTTGTCCAGCAAAGATGTTTCATCACCAATAGAATAGGTAAACAGTTGCCAGCCAATCACTGAGTTTTGGATCAGCAAAATCAACAAACTTAAGCGATTCTCAAGAATCCATGGCAACAGGACAGAGACAATTAGCGCGTACAGCACGCCCATGGCGCTGCCAGTTGCCCAGTTAATGGTAAAGACCATCAACAACAGCGCAATCAGCAACAACCAGGAACGGCCACTGAGGCGATAAGAACCCAGTTTTTGGGTCAAAACCCAGAAAATGACCCCAAAGGCCAAGTGGCAACCCAACCAAATCAGGGTTTTCAGACCGCTTGCAAAACCGGAGCGCACCAACACGAAAATCAGCGGCACAGAGACACTAAGCCAGATAACCAGACCAGCCAGTCGAATAAGGTTAATATGTGAGAAACGATAAATCATGGCTACCTGCAAGTCGGCCTGCCCTTCTTTGGTCAAAGACGCAGCGGCTTGCGGTTGGCTCCCGAGCTACAGCTCCGCCAGGCTGTTGATAACCGCGTCGGCGCCAAAATCGCTGATTGGCTGCCCGTGATTATACCCGTAAGAGACACACACCACCGGACATGGGGCCTGCTTCCCCGCCTGGATATCATGTCGAGAGTCTCCCACCATCAAGCACTGCTCAACCGGCTGCCGCAAAAAAGCCGCGGCATGCCGCAAAGGCCATGGGTCTGGTTTTTTACGTTCCACATTATCACCGGCCAGAATCAGGGAAAACCACCCATACACGCCAAACTGTTTCAGCAAGGTTTCTGTAAATTCCAGCGGCTTGTTGGTAATGCAAACCATGGGCTTGCCTGCGGCCCGGACTTTCTCCAACCCGGCCCTGACGCCAGGAAACAATCGGGAATACTGGCCGACTGTATCACGATATGCCGCATCAAAAAGCGCCTTTGCCTGCTGAAAATCCGGTTCAGGCACACCCGCCTGGCTTGCACAGTAGGCCAGTGTGCGCTGGATCAGCTTGGGCACTCCATTGCCAATCCAGTGGCGCACATGCTTTTCATCTGGCGGCGGTAAGCCAAGCCCCTGGCACATTCTGTTGCAGGCTACCGCCAGATCCCTGGCTGAATCCACCAAAGTGCCATCCAGGTCAAAGAACACCGCCTCTGCCTGTTGCAACCATGGCCCTGCAGGGGCGCTCTTTGATGTCTTATCGGGCATCTTTGGGGGTGTACTTACGCAAAGCGGTAAATTTGTGGGCAGAGTCCTGGCGAAATACATCCGTATTCTGCAAGTTGACATCGCCTTCTAGCCAATAGCGTCGCAAACTGCCATCCCGCTCGGATCGAACAAGAAGCTTAAGCCCGTTGCCCACAATAATAATATCATCCTTGTGAATGTTTTTAGGCAGCAAGGTTTTCTTGATCTTGCGGCCCTTGTTATACAGTTTTTCCAGCCGCCGGCGTTCATTATCTATGTCTTTGTTATCTATGTCCCCATTGGCTATTGCTGTTTCTGTCTGGATCTGTGGCCGCTGGGCATTTTTTTGCCGACTGTCTTTAATCAGACGTATTTTATTTTTGACGCGGTAACGGCCTGTGTCCAGTTTTTCCAGCGCCACGGAGGTGGTGTCGATGGGCGATTTCAGCCACCAGGCATCCCGCCGACCATGACTGAAACGCACCAATAAATAAGCGTCATCTCGCACCATAATCTGGTCGTCATTGCGGATTTTCTCAATACTCAGCTCTCGCGATAATGGCTGGCCTTGCATAAACTGTTGCCGCAGCCACTCACGCGCGGAAACCGGTTCTGCCGCCGTTGCATTAGCTGTCGGCGTGTCTTTTTGAGTTTTTGCCATACCCTCACCAGTCGCTCCTTCAGTCATGGCATGGCTTTGAACCGGTTGTACCTTCTTTGCAACCTTGCCTTTGTCTCCAGTTCGGGCGCTCTCCGGCTGGCTGTTGTTTGCCAGTGTAATTTTGGGGATTGTCGCTTTGACATCATCCATGCTCACTGAGGACACATTTTCTGCGAAAACACCTTCCCGGGTTGGTTTACTGGCTGTCAGTTGTTTAACTGCAGTCTTTCCAGGCTGACTCGCCATCGCTCTTGGTCGTGCGGGAGCGGCCTGGGATTGTCGGGCTTTCTGACGACGTGTTTTGGCCCGTTTTTTTGCCGGCTTGGACAAGTTAATGACCACGCTTTCAATGATTGTGTTAGTCAACTCCACCTTGACCGGTTTATCACCAGCCGCTTGCTTGACGGCCGCCATCAGTTTATCGTGCCAGTCAGAAGGCGCTGTAATGCGTATCTGCCAGTTGTTCTTTATGGCCAAGCGGGTGGCTTCCTGGACTTTCTTCAGGTCCTTGTCCGCATAATAGGCTGTGGCATCATATTCAAAAGTGGGAAGCTCGCTTTTGGGAATGGCAACCGCAACCCCACTTAAGCCGAAACCGACAGCCAACAGCCATGGCGCGAAATGCCGTAAAAGAATACTCATTGGTTAATGCCTCCACGAGTGAGTTTCAAAGGGGATAACAGTGTCTTGAGCTGCTCCTCGCTCAAATCGGTATGCTCCCTGGCCACTTCCAGAATTGGCCGCCCCTGCTGATAGGCCAGCTTGGCGATTTTAGCCCCGAGCTCATAACCAATCACCGGATTAAGCGCCGTTACCAGAATGGGGTTTTTATCCACGCTTTGCGCCACGCGACTCTCGTTAATGCGGAAACCGGCAATGGCCGAGTCAGCCAGCACACGCGACGCATTGGCCAGAATTTCCAGACTCTGTAACAAGTTCAAAGCGATCACCGGCAGCATGACATTCAACTGGAAGTTTCCGGATTGACCCGCAACGGTGATGGTGGTGTCATTGCCCATTACCTGGGCACAGACCATGGCGGTCGCTTCAGGAATCACCGGATTGACCTTGCCTGGCATAATACTGGAACCCGGCTGCAGTGCGGGCAATGCGATCTCGCCCAAACCAGCCAACGGACCAGAATTCATCCAGCGCAAGTCATTGGCGATTTTCATCAGGCTCACCGCCAGGGTCTTCAACTGCCCCGATAATTCCACAGCGTTGTCCTGAGCGGAAATGCCCTCAAACTTGTTTTCCATGGGGGTGAACTCGACACCGGTAATGTCTTTCAGGGCATGAACAAATTCAGCGGCAAATTGCGGGTGCGCATTAATACCCGTACCTACCGCTGTGCCTCCCTGGGGCAGATGCGCCGAGCGCTTGAGCGCATCCATAATGCGTTCACGATCGCGTCGAATCAGTTCCGCCCAGGCATCCAGTTCCTGGCCAAAAGTCACTGGCATGGCATCCATCAGATGGGTTCGGCCGGTTTTAACCACGTCACGCACACTGTCTGCCTTGGCGCGAATGGTTTCTTCCAGATGTGCCAGGGCCGGCAACAGTTTTTCCTTGGCCATCAAAACCGACGCAATGGCGATGGCTGTAGGCACCACATCATTACTGCTTTGCCCCATGTTAACGTGGTCGTTGGGGTGAACCGGCACGGCTTCTGTAGAGGCCACATGCGCGATCACTTCATTGGCATTCATGTTTGAGGACGTGCCCGAACCTGTCTGAAACACGTCAATGGGAAAATGCGCGTCCAACTCTCCTGCCTGAACTTTTTTCGCCGCGGCCTGAATCGCTTCGCTGCGCTGTTTGTCCAGCAAACCCAGTTTTTCGTTACTGCGTGCTGCGGCTTGTTTAATCAAACCCAAAGCACGAATAAACTCCCGGGGCATGGTAATACCGGAAATCGGGAAATTATTAACGGCCCGTTGAGTCTGGGCACCGTATAAAGCATCGGCGGGGACTTTCAACTCACCCATGCTGTCATGTTCAATGCGATATGACCTTTGCTCTGTCATGCCGACACCTCGTTATTTTTAGAAAGGGCGTATTATAGGCGAGAGTGCCCGCGGGCACCATGAAACTGGCATAATTGACCCAGAACAAGAAACTTTTTCTGCCCTGGCAGCCATTCCTCTTCCACGCTGCCCTAAGGTCTTTAGCCAGTCAATCGGAATCAAGCGATTTCGTACGAAGATAGCCCCTCAGAATGGGGTCGAGAACAAAAAAAGAACCAAAGATCAGCAAGCGGTCATTTTCCTGCAACTCGCCGATCGCTTGCTGATAAGCCTGCCATGGGTCAGCCTGGGCCAGTTTTACAGTGGTCCCTGTTGCTGATTCAATGAGCGCCTGGCATTCGTTCACTGACACAGCACGCCCGGATACCGGCTCCGTGGCCACCCATGAGTCCACCAAAAAACGAAATTGCGGCAACCATTCAGCCGCCTGTTTATCCGCCAACACACCAAATAAGGCCACTGTGCGCCCAGCCACCGGGTTTTGCTGCAACCATTGCGCCAGCGCATTGGCGGATTGGGCGTTATGGGCCACATCCACCAGCACTTCCGGGGCAGATTGCAGTAGTTGCAGCCGGCCGGCCAGCTTGACCGCGCGCAAACCAGCCGCGTAGTCTTCTGGTGAAATTGTTAGTTTATCAGCCACGCTTTCCAGGGCGGCAATGGCTGTGGCGGCATTATCCACCTGCCAATCACCCGCCAACGCCGGCATGGGTAAAGCGCGCAAATTCCGCGACCAGCCTAACCAATCAAAAACATGGCGCTCACCGGCCTCGTGTCGTTGCACGGTAAAATCCACATTTCGCTTGAACAAACGGGCGCGTTTCTGACAAGCTACGCGCCGCACACTTAAGGGGCTGTTCAAATCCCCGCAAATGGCTGGTGTGAAGGGGCGAAAAATGCCGGCTTTCTCACGCCCCACCGCTTCCCTGTCATGCCCCAGCCACTGGGTGTGGTCAATATCCACAGTGGTGACCACGGCGCAATCGGCATCCACCACGTTGACAGAGTCCAGCCTGCCACCTAAACCCACCTCAAGAATGGCCACTTCCACCTGCGTTTTCTTGAACAGCCACAAGGCCGCCAGCGTCGTAAACTCAAAGTACGACAGACTGACATCCCCACGCGCCTTTTGTACGGCATTCAATGCCGCCACAACGGCCTCATCCGATGCCGGCTGGCCCTGCAAGGAAAAACGTTCGTTGTAACGCAACAGATGTGGAGAAGTAAAGCAGCCAGTGCGATAACCCGCCTGGCGGCAAATGGCATCGAGCATGGCCACCGTGGAGCCTTTTCCATTGGTGCCGGCCACGCTGATGACCATCGGCGCCACCGGCGCCAGTTGCAGGCGCTTATAGACCTCGCCCACTCTCTCCAAGCCCAAGTCAATTTTTCCACCGTGGGCAGTTTCCAGCCAGTGCAGCCATTGCGCCAGCGTGGTCAAAGGAGGCATGCTGCGTTGGCCTAGCCGGTTTCAGGGGTGATAATCGCGTCGGGTTCCCGTGGCGGATTTTTGGCGTCGCACAATAAACGAAGGATATTCGCCAGCCGATCCCGCAGTTCTCGCCGATCCACGATCATATCGATCGCGCCATGCTCCAGCAGGAATTCACTGCGCTGAAAGCCTTCCGGCAGTTTTTCGCGCACAGTCTGCTCAATCACACGCGGCCCGGCAAAACAAATCAGGGCATCAGGTTCCGCCACATTGATGTCTCCCAACAGCGCCAAAGAGGCCGAAACACCACCAGTGGTTGGGTTGGTCAAAACAGAAATGTAGGGAATGCCCGCTTTTTTCAGCTTTTTCAAAGCAGCGGCGGTTTTGGCCATTTGCATCAGGGAAAACAGGGACTCCTGCATACGCGCTCCACCGGAGCTGGCGAAGTTAATCAATGGTGACCGGGTTTCCAAGGCATGGTGCGCGGCACGGACAAATTTTTCCCCCACCACAGAGCCCATGGAACCGCCCATGAAATCGAACAGGAAGGCGCACGCCACCACATCCCGGCCCTTTAATTGCCCCTGCATGCTGATAAGCGCCTCTTTCTCGCCGGTTTTCTTTTGTGCCTGATGAACACGATCACGGTATTTTTTCGTATCCCTGAACTTCAAAGGGTCTTCCGGCTCCAGCCCGGCGTCCAGCTCCACAGCCGTGCCTTCATCCAGAAAGTTCAACAAGCGCGCGCGCCCGGTCAGGCGATCATGGTGGCCGCACTTGGGGCACACCCGCAGGGATTTTTCCAGCTCCGGCTGATACAAAATGGCCTCACAACTGGGGCATTTACTCCACAACCCTTCCGGAACATTGCGTTTTTTGTGCCCCCCCTCGGTACGAATGCGGGAAGACATGATTTTCTGAAACCAACTCATGGGTTATTACCTCTACTGTGCATCGGCACAAGACGTTGACGAACCCGCCTTGCCCGGTTTTTGTCAAGTCAGTGTATCCAGCGCTGCTCTCACAGGGCTCAAAAATGCGTCAATGGCTGATAATAGCTCGTCCCTGGTCTGGCTGGCCGCCATGGCCTTGACCAGGGCGCTGCCAATCACCACCGCATCCGCCTGTTGCGCCACTGCCTGCGCGCTGTCGGCGTCGGCCACGCCAAAGCCCACGGCCACCGGCAGAGAACTATGGGCGCGAATAACAGCCATTTTTTCAGCCAACTCACCGGTATCCAGATTGGCGGCTCCGGTCACGCCTTTCAGGGAAACATAATAAACAAAGCCTGAGGCCGCCTCCAGTATGCGTGCCAGGCGCTGCTCATCCGTGGTTGGAGCTACCAGAAAGATTTGGCTCATGTCCTGTTCACGCAGCATTTTCAGCAATTCGGCGGATTCTTCCACAGGGGAATCCACCAGCAAAACACCATCTACGCCAGCGATGGCGGCAGCGGCAACAAATTCCGCATGGCCAAATCGCTCCACGGGATTCAGGTACCCCATGAGAATCACGGGAGTGTCATTATCCTGTTGACGAAAAGTCGCCACCATGGAGAGCACATCTTGCAGGCATACGCCTTGGCTGATAGCCTGTTCAGATGCCTGCTGAATCACCGGGCCATCCGCCATGGGATCCGAAAATGGCACACCCAGTTCAATCACATCCGCGCCACTGGCCACCAACTGGTGCATGGCTGCCACCGTCCAATCCGGCTGCGGGAATCCGGCGGTTATAAAAGGGATCAGGCCCTTGCGCCGGGTATGACGAAGCGATTCCATGCGTTTTTGCAAACGGCTCATAAGTCGATGCCCTCCAGGGCGGCAATGGTATGCACATCCTTGTCACCCCGGCCGGAGAGGTTCACAATGACATGCTGATCCGGCGACATGCTTCGGGCCAGCTTCAAGCCAAAAGCCACCGCATGGGAGCTTTCCAGCGCCGGTAAAATTCCCTCACTGCGCGTGAGTGTATGGAAAGCCTGCAAGGCTTCCTCATCGGTAATGCCCACATACGTGGCCCGGCTTGTTTTGTGCAGCCAGGCATGTTCCGGCCCCACACCCGGGTAATCCAGCCCCGCCGAGATAGAGTGGGTTTCGGTGATTTGGCCACAGTCATCATCCATCACAAATGTGCGGTTGCCGTGCAAAACACCCACCCGGCCAGCCTGGATGGAAGCCGCATGCTGACCTGTGTGCAAACCCTTGCCTGCGGCCTCAACACCAAAAATACGAACATTGTCGTCATTCAAGAAAGCATGAAACAAGCCCATGGCGTTAGAGCCGCCTCCTACGCATGCCACCAGTGCATCGGGCAAGCCGCCAACTGTGGCAGCGAATTGCCTGCGGGCCTCACGCCCGATCACCGCGTTAAAGTCTCTGACCATTTCCGGGTAAGGCGCCGGACCGGCGACTGTGCCGATAATGTAAAACGTGTCATCCACATGGGTGACCCAATCGCGCATGGCCTCGTTCAAAGCGTCCTTCAGTGTCCGTGAGCCGGAGCTGACTGCGCGCACTTCCGCGCCCAGCAATTTCATCCGGTAAACATTAATGGCCTGACGCTCAATATCGACCTCACCCATATAGACCACACACTCCAGCCCCAGTCGGGCGGCGACCGTGGCAGTGGCCACACCGTGCTGACCGGCGCCGGTTTCAGCAATCACCCGGTTTTTGCCCATGGCTTTGGCCAGTAAAATCTGGCCGACGGTGTTGTTGATTTTATGCGCGCCTGTGTGGTTCAGATCTTCACGCTTGAGCCAGATTTGAGCGCCCTGATTTTCCTCACTTAGCCGCTGAGCATGATACAAGGGAGAAGGTCGGCCCACATAGTGCGCCAAGTCGTGATCCAGCTCATGTTGAAAACCCGCGTCTCTTTTCAGCCAGGCATAGGCCTGTTGCAATTCATCCAGACAGTGCATAAGGGTTTCGGAGGCGAAAACCCCGCCAAATTCGCCAAAATGGCCTTTTTCGTCCGGGAATTGGTAGTAGTCCAATGGTTCGTTTGCGTTCATACACACCTGATATTCTTGATAAACTGACGCATCAGTCTTCGGGATTTAACACCCGGGGAAGATTCGATGCCGCTGCTGACATCCACAGAACGTGCGCCAGTGGCCTGCAGTGCGTCACGGATATTGTCCGGATTCAGCCCACCTGCCAGAATCCAGCGAGGGTCATTATCAGTCGGAAAAAGAGACCAGTCAAACACTTTGCCACTGCCACCGGAGTGTTTTTTTCCATAACAATCCAGCAACCAGCCACTGGCCCGGGAATAGGGTCTGACATAATCCTGTGGTTGACCATTGTCCAGCATGGGCACGGCCTTTATCCACGGACGTTGCCACTGCGCACAAAAATCCGGTGTTTCACTGCCATGAAACTGCAAGACATGTAACGGAACTGCTTGAACGACCTGTTGAACCTGCTGATGTTCCGCATCAACAAACAGGCCAACCACTGTTATCCACGGGGAAATTTTTTGACAAATTTCTTGTGCGCGCTGCACACTCACATAACGGGGCGAATGCTCAGCGAATACCAAACCGATGGCGTCACAGCCGGCTTGTTCGGCAGCCTGGGCGTCAGCCACCGAGGTAATGCCACAGAACTTGACCCGGACAGCCCCTCCGCCGGACAGGTTGGCCTTATCCATGATCGCCAGAGGCTGTCGGTTTGACGATAAAGGATTCCGCAGAGTCGCGGCTGGACCGGGCTGAAGCCACATCGCTCCCCAGCGGTTCACCGGCATCATGCTGAAAATCGACCGGTGCCTGCGGGATTCCGTACACCGCAGGGTAGGACACGCCCTCAAACACCAGACCTTCTGCCGGAGCGGTTATGCCAGCCTTTTTTCGGTCCCGACCTGTTAACACTTCAGCCAGCCAGCTAACCGGTCGCTCTCCCGTCCCGATGGGAATCAACGCACCGGCAATATTGCGCACCATATGATGCAAAAAGGCATTAGCCTGAATATCAATCAACACCTGGTTGCCCTTACGGCTCACACCAATATGAAAAACTTCCCGCATGGGCGTGCGGGACTGGCACCCAGCGGCCCGGAAAGCGCTGAAATCATGCTCGCCAACCAGGATTTGAGCCGCTTCGTGCATACGCTGTTCATCCAGTGGTTTCATGACCCAGGTCAAATGGCCCCGATCCATGGCCGGCCGCACCCAGCGATTAAGGATATGGTACCGGTAGCGACGCGCCGTCGCGGAAAAACGGGCATGAAAATCAGCCGGAACAGCCTTGGCCCACAATAAGGCGATGCCCCCCGGCAGAGCGCTATTGCCACCCAATACCCAGGAGCGGGCCGAGCGCAGGGCTGTGGTTTCAAAATGAATGACTTGTCCGCGCGCGCTCACGCCCGTATCTGTCCGGCCCGCACAAACCACCGTCACAGGTTCATCAGCAACCTGTGACAAGGCTTTTTCCAGACACGCCTGAACCGTCGGCTCCTGGCGCTGTGTCTGAAAACCATAAAAGCCCTGCCCGTCATACTCAACGCCGCAGGCGATCTTGATTTTTTCCGTCATTCGATTATCACCCGACACAAAGAACAGGCGGGAATAAAAATGGCTGCCAAAGGCAGCCATGTGGATACCGGACACAACAGCCTTTAACTGCCATCCATCTCTTCACGCAATTTGCGCGCTTCAGCCTGTTGTTCGGCATTGCCCTCTTCAATCACCTCATCCAGCATGATGCGGGCGCCGTCTATGTCTCCCATTTCATAATAGGCGCGGGCCAAATCCAGTTTGGTCGCCACGGCATCGCCTTCGGGTACGATATCATCCAGGTTAAAACCGAGGTCAACGTCTTCTTCGGGGCTTTCTTCAGGGCCGGGCTCAAAGTTTTCTTCTTGCCCTGGCTGGGATTTTTCCGGCGCCTGATCCTCTCCAAAGTCAAAGTCCATCAAGTCCTCGCTCTCGTCAATATCCAACTCTCCAGTCAAGTCGACCACAGGCGTTTCTGCTTCGTCCACACTGGCACCATTGTCTCCACTTTCTTCATCAAGGGAAATGGACTCCAGTTCACTCTCCAAGTCTTCCAAAGACAAGTCAAGTTCCGTCGCCTCTGGCAAAGGCTCATCTGCCTGCAACGTTTCAGAAAACGCTTCTGGTGACGTTACATCGTCTAACGTATCCAGTTCATCGGCCAGAGAGCGGGCATTATCCGCCATATCTTCACGGCTGTTATCGGTGGATTCAGTGTGTTCGGAAGATGGCTCAGGAGCTTGTTCTTCCTCCAGGTATTCATCCAGGTCAAACTCAAAGTCACCCTCAGCAGCCGCAGTCGTCTCAGCTTCAATCTGTGGGATTTCTTCTGTAATGTCATCGCTGACAGCTTCATTCGGTTGTGATTCTTCGGAGGACGAAGCATCATCGAATGTCGGCTGGTCATCCAGGGTGTCCCCTGTCACATTGTCATCACTCAAATCTTCTTCAAAGACCTCCTGGTCTTCTGTTAATGCGCCCACACCAAACAAGGCATTTTCCGGCGCGATTTTCCGGCCAAGCTCGGCAATTTCCTGCCATTTTGAATCCCCCGGATCCGCCAGGCGTCCGTAGAGTTCCTCAGCCATATTTTCAAATTTCTGCTGGTCATTCTCACCGTAGTAGTACAAGGCGGCCTCATAGAGCAAATCCACATTGTCCGGTTCCTGTTCTATGCGCTCCAGCAACTCTTCGATGCTGACTTCCGGCTGGTCATCACGCTTCTCCGCCCTGACTGCGATGCTGTCCAGAAAACTGCCTTCGTCACTGTCTTCTGGCTCATCATCTTTCCTGCGCAACACTTTGGGTAGCAGTCCCAACAACAGCAATAACAACGCAGCGCCTGCCGCATATAATGGGTTAGCACTAATCCAGTCCAGCATTTTTTGCCAAAAGCTGCGCTCCTCTGAGCCAACCGGGGTGGTTTCTGCGTGCGGCTGGCTGTTCTCACTCACCAGAACGGGTTCTTCGACAACCGAGTCATCCGGCTGCTCAGCGGCCTCAGGTGCTGTATCAACACTTTTTGTCCCTGAGGTTTCGGCAAGCTGCTTGGCTGAAGCTGATTCGCTGGAATCCGCTTCAGTGGCGGCCAAAGCAGGCTCTTGACCCCACACATCATCGGTATCAGCCACGGACTCGCCCGCCTCTGCCTGCTGGGGTGTATTTTCTTCCTTCGAAGTCGGTTCTTCGCCCGGGTTTTTATCGCTTTCAGGTGTTGAGCCATTCAAGGTTTGCAGGTTTTCCTGCGCGATGCGCGCACCATCTTCCAGCGCCTGACGTTTTTTATTTAATGCCGCCAATTGTTGTTGCAATTTGGCCAGGTCAGCGTCTTTCATTTGCAAGACGGCTTGCTGGTCATTGACAATGCTTTCCAGCTCTTCAATACGACTGGCCAGCTCCTGTTTTTCCTGCTCCAGGGTTGCCAGATCTTCTCGCGCCAATGCCAGCGCTGCCTCATCGCCGCGACGGTTGTCCGTCTCCCCGACGCTGCCTGTGGACCGGGTTTCACTGTCCTTGTCGGCTGCCGGCGGAACCAGATCCAGTTTGTAGTCCTGATTCGTGCTGGCCACTGAGGGTGCTTTTTCCGCTGTGCTTTCGGTTTGATAAGCCGATGGCACCAGACCCCGGGCTTTATCCTGGTAGCTGACCCACTGCTGGGACTGGGACGCCACTTCCGCCAGCGCCTCTTCACGGGAAATATCACGCACCTGTGCCGCAGCGGGAATATGAAGCACACTGCCTTTTTTCAGGCGATTCATGTTGCCGTCAAGGAAAGCCTCTGGATTGGCGCGCAGGATCGCCACCATCATTTGGTGTACGCTCACATCCCGCGACCGTTGTTGTGATGCAATCGACCATAGGGTGCTGCCAGCGGTGACTGTGACTGTTTTCTGTGCCGGGGTGGCTGCTTCAACAGGAAATTCGCGCGTCAACGCTGGTTTTTCTTCTGCCGTGGCGGCATTGGCTTCTTCTGCGGCAAGGGCTGGAGGTGGTGCGACTGGGGCTTCTGGCTCAGTCGGCTCTGGCTCGGTTGTCACCTGCTCCTGAGCCGTATCATCAAAACTTTCCGGTTGGTTCAAGCGGGCGGGCGCCACGGTAGCCACCGGCGCATAACTGGGTGGGTCCAGCAACAAGGTATATTCGCGTAACAGCCGCCCTTTGGGCCAGTCGGCCTCCAGCAACAGACTGACAATCGGCTCATTCACGGGCTGGCTGGAAGTTATCTCAATATAGGCGCCGTTTGCACCCTGGCGAACGGCCAGCTGGATGCTGGGCGGCACCAGTGTGGGGTCCAATCCCACGCGCTCGTAGTCTTCTACGCCGGCCAGCTTCACTTGCAGGTTCTCAAGGGATTCGCCCGGATTCAGAATCAACCGGATTTGCCCTTTAAGCGGTTGCTTCAAAGCTGACTCAACCTTGAGCTCTCCCAAACCCAGCGCCTGTACGGTCTGACCGGCCAGCAACAGGGGAATGGGCAGTATTAGCCCGCGAATTCGTTTCTTCATACCACGCTCCACTTTTATTTTGGTTGGCAGTCTCTTGCCAGTTCCCTTCCGATCCGAGCTTTTCGCACTGGAGGGTTGTCGCTGATATTAACTAAAAACCAACAAAATTTCCAAGAATAAGTCTCAAAAACAGTGCATAAACCCTTAAAAAGACTAATAATTTTCGCCAACGACCTATCTTTTTTGTTTTTCATTCACCCTTCTGCACGTCTATTTGCTTGCCTCGACGCCGGATTCCGACCTTTAGTTTTCCCCATGGCGGATCAACAGCTCAGCAATTTGTACGCTGTTTAATGCTGCTCCCTTGCGGATATTATCCGCCACCACCCATAAATCGAGCCCGTTTTCCACATTGAGGTTTTCACGGATGCGGCCCACATAAACCTGGTCTTTACCGGTGGCCGCTACCGGGGTTGGATACTGGTTTCGACGCGGGCTGTCGAGTACTCCAACACCAGGTGCTTTTTTGAGCAATTGCCGGGCGCGTGATACGCTGATTTTTTTGCGTGTCTCAATATGAACAGCTTCGGCGTGCCCGTAAAAAACTGGCACGCGCACGCAGGTTGGATTCACCAGAATGTCATCCCGTTCGAAAATTTTGCGGGTTTCCCGAACCATTTTCATTTCTTCGCGGGTAAAACCATTGTCCTCAAAATCATCAATACGGGGAATCACGTTAAAAGCAATCTGGTGACTGAATGCTTCCGATTTGACGTCCTTGAAGTTCAGCAAAGCGGCTGTTTGCTGAGCCAGCTCTTCTACGCCCTTTTTGCCGGCACCGGAAACCGACTGATAAGTGGATACATCAATGCGCTTGATACCGACGGCCTGCTCAATCGGGTTCAATGCCACCAGCATCTGAATGGTGGAACAATTGGGGTTGGCGATAATATTGTGTTTTTCATAGCCTGCCAACGCATGCGGGTTAACCTCCGGCACGATCAGGGGAATTTCCGGGTCATTGCGAAAGTGCGAGGTATTGTCAATCACCACACAACCACTGGCGGCCGCTTTGGGCGCAAACTCGGCGGAAACCGCCGCCCCGGCTGTAAAAAAAGCCAAGTCCGCCCGGGAAAAATCAAATGTGGCCACATCGCCTACGGTGACTGTTTGGCGGCCAAAGTAAATCTCCTGCCCAGCGCTGTTCTCACTGGCCAATGGATACAGGTTCTCCACGGGAAACGCGCGCTCCTTGAGGATTTCCAGAATGGTTTCACCGACCACTCCGGTGGCGCCGACCACGGCCACATTGTATTTGCGTTGCTGCGTCATATTTTCTACTGTTTTGTTGTGATGTTGTTCGTTATTGTGTTGTTGGCTGGATTCTGGTTGCCCAAAGTCATTCAATCACCAGCGGATGCAAAGGTTTTTCCCCGCATTGGCCGCGGTGACGCAAGGCGTGATCCATTAACGTCAAGGCCATCATGGCCTCAACAATCGGTACTGCCCGGATACCCACACAGGGATCATGCCGTCCCTTGGTAACCACTTGCACCGGCTGACCACACTGATCAACGCTGGGAGCGGGTAAACGCAGACTGGAGGTGGGTTTGAACGCGACACTGGCGGTAATGTCTTGTCCACTGGAAATTCCGCCCAGAATACCGCCTGCATGATTGCTTTGAAAAGCGCCATTCTCAATAACATCCCGGTGTTCGCTGCCTTTGTGCGCCACACTGGCAAAACCCGCGCCTATTTCCACACCCTTAGTGGCGTTAATACTCATCATTGCCGCGGCAATATCGGCATCCAGTTTGCCGTAAACCGGCTCACCCCAACCGGCTGGCACACCACGGGCGCGCACATGAACCCGAGCGCCGACGGAATCGCCACTTTTGCGCAAGGCATCCAGATAGCTTTCCAGTCGCGGCATATCAGCCTCATCTGCCAGAAACAAGGGGTGGTTGTTGACCGTACCGTTAAATTCAGTATGAAAAACACACTCGCCCACCTGCCCCAGCCAACCGGCAATGGTGATTCCGAAATTGGCTTGTAGCCAGTCTTTGGCCAATGCGCCTGCGGCAACTCGCATGGTGGTTTCCCGAGCCGAGGAACGCCCGCCCCCCCGGTAGTCCCGCAGGCCGTATTTTTTCCAGTAAGTATAATCCGCATGCCCCGGGCGCACCTGATCCTTGATATTGGCATAATCCCTGGAGCGGGCATCGGTGTTTACTATCAGCATGGCGATTGGGGTGCCGGTGGTCTTGCCTTCAAACACCCCGGATATCAGGCGCACGCAATCGGCTTCCTTGCGCTGCGAGGTGTGCCGCGAGCGCCCTGTGGCCCGGCGCTTTAATTCATTCTGAATCATATCCAGATTCACCGGAAAACCGGGCGGAAAACCATCAATCACGCAGCCAATCTCCGGCCCATGACTTTCTCCAAATGTCGTCACAGTCAGCAGCTTTCCAAAACGGTTATGACTCATGAGGGGTGTCCGTCAGGGCCTTCAGCGCCCGGCTAAATTCTGCCTGATAGTTTAACAGCTCCTCCCGAGAAAACACACAAATGCCTGAGCCACTCTGTTCAAACAGCAACCAGGTTATGGGCACATTCGGCAAAGCCGCCTGCAAGGCCTCGTCACTATGGCCCACCTCCAGGAATAACAGGCCATCGTCCGTCATATAGCCCGCCGCCTGAACCAGAATTTCAAGCGGCAGACACAAACCATCACCCTCGCTGACCAACCCTAAGGGTGGCTCATGTCTGTATTCATCCGGCAATTGGCGATACTCTGCAACACTCACGTACGGCGGGTTGCTGGCAATAACATCATAGCGGCCGTTCACCGCCTGAAACAGGTCAGATTGAATCAGATGTAATCGGCTGTCCAGTTTATGCTTATGGCGGTTTTCCGCCGCCAGAGACAAGGCATCTGCAGACACATCGACAGCATCCACCTGCGCCTGTGGAAAAACCGAGGCCATGGCAATGGCAATACAGCCACCACCAGTGCACATATCCAGCATGCGTTGCGGTTGCTCTTTTCCCAGCCATGGCTGAAAACGCTTTTCAATCAATTCCGCAAAGGGAGAACGTGGAATCAGAGCCCGCCGGTCCGCGATCAGTTCATGACCGGCAAAGTACGCCGTTCCGGTAATGTAACCCATGGGGAGACGCCGAGTAATACGCTGATGCAGCAGCGTCTTCAACCGGGCTTCCTGGGCAGTGGTCAGCATGACTTGCGGATGGGCATTGACCCACTGGGGATCTTTTTTTAGCACATGCGCCAGCAACCACAAGGTTTCCTCTTCGGCACTGGCTGCGCCATGACCAAAAAACACCTCTGCGGCTTGCAGTTCATGCACAATTTCCTCAAACAGGTCATGACTGGATGAGGTGGCATTTTGACGAGCAGTCATTCAAATTCCATGGGGATCCGGCAAAGCACATCTGCCGAAATATTCCGGGTAGCACCCATTTACCGTCAGGGTGGAAAATTGTGCCATTATTTCCGCCGAAATACCAGCACGCGGTTGTTGGCTGGCATGGACCAGTCAGCCTGCAATATCAGGCCGGCTTTATCCATGGCCGCGGCCACCGCTTCACAGTCACGAATGGCGCTGTCCGGGTGCTGTTGTTGCAGCCACCGGTCAAAAGCCGCATTGGACGGCGCTGTATAGCGACCACCGTAGTTAAAGGGGCCATAAATCACCACCCGCGCACCATCGCGCAAGTTCTGGCCCAAGTCCGCAATCCACGCCTTAACCCGAACCCACGGCATGATATGCAAGGTGTTGGCCGTAAAGACCACATCAAAGCCGCCCCTATCTGTTTTGCCCTCCACAACCGGAAACGGATCGCGGCCGACCTCGTAAGCCAGTGGCGGGCGCACATTGCCCGGAGAATGGCTCTCCAGCCAGCCCCGTATCCCAGCGTGTTGTTCGCGTTTGTCGGATGGATGCCAGGTGAGCCATGGGAAATGCGGCGCCAGATACACAGCATGCTGGCCGGTTCCCGAACCCACTTCCAGCACGTGTCTGTCACTGGGCATTATCACCTGTTTCAATTTTGCCAGAATTGGCTTCTGATTGCGCTCACAGGCTGGAGAAAATGGCTTGTCTGGCAAACTATCCACAATGATTCCCTGTCGTCAAAGTCATCACACGTTTACTAATACTAAATACTAATGAAACCCTTTCACGTCCACTCGGTCCAAGACAACGCGGCCTGAATACCAGTCAAGCTCGCACAGGAGCATATGTCCGCCAAAAACCATGTGAAAAAGCGGTACAATGCCCGCGTTTAACCTCTTTTGTCTTTATGTTATCAAAACAATCATTGACCATGCGCCGTAAAATCACCGGAAAAATATCTCCCTGGCTTGTTGTGCTATTGCTTATTGCGGCTGTCAGCGGTTTTTACGCTGCCAAAGTGGTTTTTAGCGAGCAAGACAGCCAGCCTGAGTTTGCAGCCTTGAAGGTGTACCCCCAACCAAAACCTCTGAAGGGTATTCATCTGGTCGATAAAAACGGCCAGCCATTGAGCGAAGAACAGCTCAAGGGACACTGGACGCTGGTGTTTTTTGGCTACACCCATTGCCCCGACGTTTGCCCAACGACCCTGGCTGACATGCAGGCGCTGGAGAAAAAAATCCGTCAAACCGGCTTTACTCCGCCTCACGTGTTGTTTGTTTCTGTTGACCCTGAGCGCGATCAACCGCAACAACTCAAGCAATGGATTGAATTTTTTAACCCGGATTTTCAGGCCGCCACGGGTTCCCCCGAAGCCATTGAAGCATTCACCCGCCAAGTGGGCGCGGCTTATTTTATTGGCGAACACGAACCCGGAGACAGCAACTACCCGGTTGACCACACCGCCGCCATTTTCCTGCTGGATCCGGCAGGCCGTCTTTATGGCCTTTTCACCAGCCCGCACCAATTGCCGGATATGGCAGCCGACCTGACAAAGCTGGCGAAAAAAAAACCCTCCGGGAGCGGCGCATGACACTGGCACGCGCGCTGGCCACCGGGCTGCAGTACATCCTGCCCCATAAAACCCTTAGCCACATTGCCTACAAGGTGGCCCGCATTCGTTACCGGCCGATCAAAAACTGGATGATTAACCGCTTTGTCCAGGCCTTCAATGTCAACCTGAACGAGGCCATTAGCGACAATCCGGATGACTATGAGCACTTCAACGCCTTCTTTACCCGGGCGCTGAAACCTAGCGTACGCCCCATCAGCTCAGACCCGCATGACGTGGTTTCGCCAGTGGATGGCCGCATCAGCCAGTTAGGGCCAATCCGGGAAGGACGCATTATTCAGGCCAAAGGTTTTGATTTTAGCGTGGCCGAATTACTGGCCAGTGATACGCATACCGCCGCGCAGTATGCTGGCGGCCAGTTTATCACCATTTACCTTTCGCCCCGGGATTATCACCGCATCCACATGCCTGTGGATGGCAAACCGCGTTATTCCACACATGTGCCCGGGCGGCTGTTCAGCGTCGCCGACTGGACGGCCCAAAGCATTCCGCGGCTGTTTGCCCGCAACGAGCGGCTGGTGTGTTATTTCGACACCCCTTTGGGTCAAATGCCACTGGTGATGGTGGGGGCCATGCTGGTATCCAGTATGGAAACCGTGTTTCATGGGCAGGTGACCCCGCCCTATGCCCGCCAGGTAACGCAGATTGAACCCCGTCCATCCCAGCCATTGTCCCGTGGTCAGGAAATGGGCCGGTTTAATTATGGCTCTACCGTGATTTTGCTTTTTCCCCCTGGCAGCATCACCTTTCTGCCGGAACTGGCGCCGGGCACTCCGGTTAAAATGGGCGAAAAAATTGGCCATTGGAGCACTCCGGAAGCCACAGGTGAGTGAGGAACCCAACCACTGGCCCAATCATAATTTACGATGGTAACTTCCAGGAAACCATCACTGCTTTTGGTGGTCAAATCAATAAACCATATATTCTGCATACTTAAGGGAACACCATGACCGGATTCCGCTATTTTACGGCTTTTTCGCCCATTGCCATGACGCTGTCGCTCTTGTCGGCCAGTGTGGCCATCGCGGCCGACCCGACTTTTTCCACACCTCCCAAAAAAACCGTACCGGCACCCCCTGAACTCACATCCTTTGCCCAAGCCGCCAACTGGGCGGACACCATCGCCATCGCCCAGGTTGAGGACATTGACTACAAAAAAAAACGCAATCTGAATGCCAGCGGCACAGCCTGGCTAAAGATACTGGTGCCTTATAAAGGTGACATAAACAAAGACGACTACATCGAAGTCAAGGCGGAAGGGCTCGAAGACTGGGTGTGTTATTACCCGGATCGAATCAACGAAGGCGAGCGTTATTTGGTGTTCCTAAAAAAAGACAAGAATGGCCAGTACACCGGTTTCAAACCCTGGTGCCAATTGCAGGTTTTGCTTGATGACCAGGGCCATTATGCCTTGCGTTTTCCACTGGATACCCCTGCCCCGGTTCCGGCTGAATATGTGCGTCAAATCAATTTTCAGGACCCACATGCACGCATTGATGCCACCGAATGGAGCAGTCTGCGGCGCGAAGACTGGGCCAAAAGTCATTCAGCCCGAGAAATTGTGAGCGACAACGGTGTCACCAAACGATACGAAATGAAATACACCAAAGGCATTCCGGTTGAGTATTTTCGTCCGTTGATGCAGCTGGAAATCAAGCCGCGCATTTCCTCCAAGGATATCTGACAGATCACTTGAAAAACCGACAGGCACGTGGCTTCATGAACCTGTCTTCCATGGCGCAAACGCGATAAAATACCCGCGCTCCCGATTTGCTCATAACCATGACATACCCAAACACGCACCTGCCTGCCAGTCAGGAAAACACCCCGGGCTTTCATACAGAAAACCCGGGCAAACGTTTACAAAAAGCCCGTGACTGCCGCAGTTTTCAGAAACACTGCGATCAAAGCATCCGGCAGGCCCTGGCCGAAGACGTCGGCTCCGGCGACATCACCACGGATGCCATATTCAACCCCACTCATATCGCTTGCGCCCAACTGATCGCCAAAGATGACGGCATTGTGGCTGGTTTGCCTGTGTTCTTGCGCGTGTTTTCCCTGATTGCAGACCAGCCGATGGATCTTCATGCTTTGCGTGAAGACGGCCAGCCAGTGCGGGCAGGACAGGTCCTGGCGCGGATTACAGGGCCGGTCAAAGATATTCTTACCGCGGAACGGGTGGCGCTCAATTTGCTGCAACGCGCTTCGGGTATTGCCTCGATGACACACCGGTTCGTCACCGCTGCCCGCAAAGCCGGCAACCACAATTTTCGCATCCTCGACACCCGCAAAACCGTACCCGGCCTGCGCTGGCTGGACAAATACGCGGTGCTGGCCGGCGGTGGGGATAATCACCGCTTTGGCCTGTATGACATGGCGCTGATCAAAGAGAACCACATACAAGCCGCCGGTGGCATTACCGCCGCAATCAACCGGGTTCGGGCTTACCAACAGTCGCAAGGACTGAATACCGCTATCGAAATCGAGGTCTCTACCCTGGATGAATTGCAGGAAACGCTGCCCCTGCGGCCAGATCGCATTCTGCTGGATAACATGGATAATGCCACCTTGGCTGAGGCAGTCCGCATCACAGCCGGCACCATCCCGTTGGAGGCCTCGGGCAACGTCACCGAAGAGCTCATCCCCGAACTGGCCCGAATCGGGGTGGACTGTGTGTCTGTTGGCGCCCTGACCCATTCGCCCAAAGCGCTGGATATGAGCCTACTCATCACACCGGAATCAGCCTGAAACCCTTCTGTCACATTCACTAGAGAGCCATCATGACTCACAAACAGCCAACTGATCTAAACAGTATTGAAGCCTTGACCACCCATTTGCGCGAACGCCTGGGCGATGTCATGCCGGATTTTGAAATTGAGGAAAAGGCCCGGCTGGCGCACCGCATCAATCAGCTCAAAAAAGCAAAAAATGCCTTAATCCTCGGACACAACTACATGGAGCCGGCCCTGTTCCACAGTGTCCCGGATATCACCGGCGACTCGCTGGAACTCAGCCGCCAGGCCGCCCAAACGGATAAGGACATTATTGTCTTTTGCGGGGTGGAATTCATGGCTGAAACCGCCAAGATTCTCAACCCTGAAAAAACCGTCCTAATCCCCTCAGCCAAAGCCGGCTGCTCGCTGGCGGAATCCATCACCGCCGAAGACGTCCGCCAGTTAAAAGCGCGTTTTCCCGGCGTGCCGGTGGTGACCTATATCAACACCTATGCCGACGTCAAAGCCGAATGCGATATCTGCTGCACCTCAGGCAACGCCCATGCGGTGGTTGAGTCTCTCAACAGCGATTCGGTGATTTTTCTCCCTGATGAATACCTGGCTGGCAATGTGGCCCGGGAAACCGGCAAACATATTATCTTCCCCACCAAAGATCCGCTGAAAGCCGCACAAACACAGGCGGAGCTGGACTACCAAATGATCGGCTGGCACGGCCGGTGCGAAGTACACGAGCAATTTACTGTAGAAGATATTGAAAATGTCCGCGCCCAGTTTCCCGACGTGGTGGTATTGGCCCATCCGGAATGTTCACCGGAAGTGGTGGCCGCGGCGGACTTTTCCGGCAGCACCACGGCCATGATCAATTTTGTCAAAAACCAGCAGATATCACGCTATCTGCTATTGACCGAATGCGCCATGGGCGACAACATTGCCGCGGAAAACCCAGGCAAGGAAATGTTGCGCCTGTGCGCCGTGCGCTGCCCTCACATGAACGAAATCCATCTAATCGACACATTGCATGCCCTGGAAAAAAATCAGTATGAAGTGACCGTGCCCGAAGACATTCGCCAACGCGCCTGGCAGTCCGTGAACCGCATGCTGCAAATTGGCGCCTGAACGCCATGGACACCTCCGGCGCACAGGATAACCGCGAATTACTCTCATGCGATGTGCTGGTCATCGGCACCGGCATCGCCGGCGCCACCACTGCCTGGCAACTGGGCGATGCCGGGCATCGCGTGCTAGTCATCACCAAGGCCGCCAATGCCAGTGACAACAATACCAACCTGGCTCAAGGCGGCATCATTTATCGTGGCGAGCACGACTCCCCACAATTGCTGGCCGAAGACATTTTCCGCGCCGGCGCCCATCTGAACAACCCCGAAGCCGTCCGGGTCCTGGCCGAACAAGGCCCAGCAACACTCAAACGCCTGTTACTGGACGCACTCCATGTACAGTTTGACCGTGATTCCGGGAAACACCTGGCCTTATGCCAGGAAGCCGCCCACCGGCAACCGCGCATCATTCATGTGGCCGATGCCACCGGCAAAGCCATTCAATCGGCCTTGCTGGAACGGTTACAGACGCACCCAAACATCACCCCGCTGCATAAGCATTGCGCCATTGATTTGTTAACCCCGGATCATCATTCCAGCGACCTTGTGCGCCGCTATCAACCCAAACATTGTGTGGGCGCTTACGTGCTTGACACCCGCAGCGGCCAGGTCAAACGCGTCATGGCCAAAGCCACCGTGCTGGCCACCGGCGGTCTGGGGCAGATTTTCCTGCATAGCACCAACGCCCGCGGAGCGCGGGGCGATGGTCTGGCCATGGCCAATCGCGCAGGCGCACGCATTATCAACAGCGAATTTATCCAGTTCCACCCCACCGCGTTTCACAAAGCCGGCGCACCGGCTTTTCTCATTTCTGAAGCCGTCCGCGGCGCCGGTGCCCGCTTGGTTCATGCTGATGGCGAGCCTTTTATGCATCGCTATGCGCCGGAATGGGGCGATTTAGCACCACGGGATGTGGTGGCCCGCGCCATTCACCAGGAAATGACCGAAAAAGACGTGCCCAACGTGTATCTGGATTTGGCCTCGTATTTACCGGCAGAAAAAATTCGCCAGCGTTTCCCCACCATTGACCGCTACTGCCGCCAATATGGCATCGATATCACCCGCGATAATATTCCGGTCACCCCGGCGGCTCATTACAGTTGCGGCGGCGTCTGGGTCGATATCCACGGCCGCAGCAGCATTGAAAATCTTTACGCGGTGGGGGAAACGGCCTGCACCGGAGTCCATGGCGCCAACCGGCTGGCCAGCACATCCTTGTTGGAAGGCTTGACCTTTGGCGCCCTCACCGCTGCGGCCATCGACAAGGATCTTCCGCACCTGCGCCAGGAGCAGGCCAAGCATATTCCACCCTGGCGCAACACGGCCGGCGAAGTCGCTGACCCTGAGCTCATTGCCCAGGACTTGCGCCGGATACAAAGCATTATGTGGCACTATGTGGGCTTGCGCCGTAACGCCCCCCGCCTGGCCCGAGCCCTGCGCGAACTGCGGGCGCTGGAAACAGAAATTGAGCAATTTTATCGAAACTCCCGCCTCACCGATGATCTGATCGGCCTGCGCAATGCCGTACGCAGCGCCGTTATCGTCACTCAAGCGGCCTGGTCCAACAAACACAGTATTGGCTGCCACTATCGGGAAGATGCCGCCGACGATAACCATTCTTGATACCAACTGCCCGGATTTGACCTGCCATGAATACGCCGTTTTCCCATCATCCACCCATCACACCGGCCCGGTTTCATCTGGCTCTGGCGCAAATTAATCTGCATGTGGGCGATATCGTCGGCAATACACAACGGCTGTGCGACTTGTTCCGGCAAGCCGACCACCGTGGTGTGGACGTGCTGGTTTTCCCCGAACTGTCGGTATGCGGCTACCCACCGGATGATTTATTGTTACGCGATGACTTTCTGCATGCCTGCCAGCGCGCCGTTGAGGAAATTCAAACCTTCAGTCTCGGTAAAAAAACAGCCATTGTTTTTGGCGTTCCCGAAAACACTGAATCTTGTCTGTACAACAGCGCATTGGTGATTCGCAACGGCCAAATCCTGCATAAACACCGTAAACAGAAACTGCCCAACTATGCGGTTTTCGACGAGAAACGCTGGTTTACCCCCGGGGAAATCACCTGTCTGTACCGCCATCAGTTGAATAATGGCCAATGCATAAATCTGGGCATCAGTATTTGCGAGGACATCTGGGGATCGGCCAAACCCGTTCAGCAGCAGGTTGACATGGGCGCTGATCTGCTCATTAACCTTTCAGCCTCGCCCTTTGCCACGGACAAGCCGGGGCAGCGGCTGGAGATGCTGAAAACCCACGCCAGAAACTGGCAGCGGCCCATTGCCTACTGCAATCTTGTCGGCGCCCAGGACGAACTGGTGTTTGATGGCTCCAGTCCTTTTGTGCAGGCCACAGGCGAGTCTGTCAACTGCCCGGCTTTCAGCGAAAGCCTGCTCACCGTTCGCGGCCAACAAGATGAGGATGAACAAGAGTGGCAATGGACAGAATCAGATGTCATTACGCTCAAGCGTCCATTATTTTTACAAAAAGCGCATTGGGTTGACAGTTCAGTGCCCGCCCAACAATATGCCGCCATCGCCATGGGTGTGGCTGACTATTTCACCAAAAATGGTTTCAAGCGAGCCTGGGTGGGGCTGTCAGGCGGCATCGACAGCGCCTTGACCGCTGCCATAGCCGCACAAGCGCTGGGGCCGGAGAATGTCACTGGCGTGCTTATGCCGTCGCGGTATTCTTCATCGCATTCCATAAGCGATGCCGAGGCATTGGCACGCCATCTGGGCATTGCCACCAAAACCGTTTCCATCGAGCCCGTTTTTCAGGCCAGCCTCGACAGTTTGCAGCCGCTGTTCGAAAACAAACCGGCGGATCTGACGGAAGAAAACCTGCAAGCCCGGATTCGCGGCAATATCCTGATGGCATTGGCCAACAAGCACGGCGGCCTGGTATTGGCCACCGGCAACAAAAGCGAGTTGGCCGTCGGTTACTCCACACTTTATGGCGATTTGGCTGGGGCTTTCGCGCCATTGAAAGACCTGTATAAAACCCAGGTTTATGCGCTCGCACACTGGTTGAATGACACCGCTGACAAACCGCTCACTCCCGAGAACACCCTTAACAAACCGCCATCGGCTGAGTTGCGCCCGGAACAAAAAGACAGTGACAGCCTGCCTGACTACCCGATGCTGGATGCCATTCTGGAGCAACTGATTGACCACCGCCGGGGCGTTCAGGCCATTATTGCTGACGGTTTTCCCTCTGAAACGGTTCAGCAAGTGGCGCACATGGTCAAAACCAGCGAGTACAAACGGTTTCAGGCCCCACCAGGGCCGCGCCTGAGTACCCAAGCCTTTGGCCGTGACCGACGCATACCTTTGTCCCACGCCTTTGACTGGCGCCTGTGGTGAACGCAGCCACCCGCCCCCACGCACTGGTTTTCGGCCTGAGCGCAGACCCGCCCCATAACGGCCATGTCCAGGTGGTGCAGGCCGCCTGCCGCTGGTTGAAACAACAGGATCGCACACCGACGCGCATCCTGATTGTGCCTGTCGGCAAAATCAACCCGATCAACGGAAAATACAAAGCTTCGGCCAGCTTCTGGCATCGCTTTCACATGTGCCAACGCGCTTTTGAGCCCCTGGTCGGGTCTTCCCCATACGCGGTTCAGATCATGGATATCGAATGGCAGCGCATTCAGGCCGGATGTGCTCACAACACCACCTGGGACACGCTAAACACGCTGGCGCACACGCATTTGTGGCATGAATCTGTGACCCTGCTACTCAGCGCGGACCACTTCGCCAGTGATAATCCGGCTTTCTTTCGCTGGCACCGCTGGCAAGAGCTGATGGCCCGGGCCGATGGCTTGATTGCCTCCCGGCCTGGCTATCATGTCTCTGAAACCACCTGGGCCATTGTGCAAAAACAGGCTGGTGACGCTGGTCGCCAGTGGCAATATCTACAAACCAGCACCTGCGCCATTGCCTCCCGCCAAATCCGGCAATGGCTAAACAGTCAAGATGCGCTGGCCATAAAAAAAGCGAAGTCGTTTCTGCCAGAAACGGTCTTCGCTTATGTAGCCGACAATGCCTTGTACGGCTTGCCAGAAAAAACCAGTCGCTAAATCGCCACTAATCCAGTGACAGAGCGCTTTTGGTTTTGGCCCGGCGACGGCGTTCCTTTTTCCGGTATTCCCGTTCACAGCCATCCTGATCCACCATGACGCATGCCAGATAGTCACTGGCCTCAATCAGCGCCGCACGAATGGCCTTGCCTGCCGGAGTGTTCTTGCCACCGCCCACACTGGCGCCGACACCGCCGCGATGTATCCCCACACGCATGCCACCACTTTTACTCGTGCCTTCCACCGTGCGGGAGTGCACAATCTCGCCGGTATTGGCATCAATCACCCGCAGGTCAATGGCAATATAGGATTTCTTCCGCTTGCCGCCCAGAGATATCCCCTTAAAGCTGATACCACCACCGGAGCCACTGCTGTTTTCAGAATAATCAGAGACCTTGCCGGTAATCAGATACTGGGCACCGGTAAGCTTGCCGATTTTGGCTGCGCTGCGGGAAGACACCCGCCCGGAAGCGCCCAAATCCTGCTCCTGCAAGACGGCATCCAGCTTGTTGCGTTCCACAACCCGGAAAGCATCCGTATTCGCTAGCTCATTGGCGAGCATGTCCGCCATATCAGCACCAGCTCGACCAGTAAACCAGTAAGCCGGATTACCGCTGCCGCCACCATGGCCGGTATCATTTACAAAATCCAATACCGCGACCACAGGCCGCCCTCCTGCCATAGCGACAGACGAAACCAGCAAGGCAATGGCCAGTGTGAAAAATCTTTTCATATTATTCCCCTCATTAAAATTAACGCGAAACCAGTTCGCAAAACCGGGTTGACCTTTGCAACCCATCCCCTATGATACCCCAGACGCATCAAGCACTGTCTACAGGTCAATAGCCGTGAACAAATCCCGAATCGAACAATTGCGTGACAAGCTGGATGAAATCGATGAACAGATTATCCAACTGCTCGCTGAACGTCAAATGAATGTCGATGCCATTGGCCGCGAGAAACTCATCACAAAAAAAGCCACCCGCGACTATGCCCGCGAAAAGCAGCTGCTGACCCACGCCCGCAATCTGGCCCAAAAGCATGGGCTGGAGCCTGACCTCATCAATGAACTGTTTAGCGTCATTATTCGCGCCTCCCTGGAAAAGCAGGAAAACCAGAAAGTGGCCAGCTCAACGCTGGGCAGCAACAAGACAGCGCTGGTTATCGGCGGTAATGGCGCCATGGGCCGCTGGTTTGTGCAATTTCTGCAGTCCCAGGGGTTCATGGTGCATATTTCCGACCCAAACACCCAGGACAATGCTGCAAAAAATATCGGCGACTTTCGTCAACAAGCCCTGGATTATGATTTCATTATTGTCGCCGCACCGTTGGCCGCCAGCGCCAAAATTCTTGAAGAACTGGCCCAGATGAAGCCCGAGGGCATCATTATGGATGTAGGCTCCATTAAAAGCCCCTTGAAACGCCCTTTGCGGCAATTGACTGACGCTGGCTGCCAGGTGGTGTCCATTCACCCCATGTTTGGACCGGATACCCGCCTGCTGTCTGGCAAGCACATTATCTTCATTGATATCGATGGCCGCGGATCACTCACACAGGCCCAGGCATTGTTTGAGCCTACCATGGCCCGGGCCATCACCATGAAGCTGGAAGACCATGATCGCCTGATTGCCTATGTGCTGGGGCTGTCTCACGCCATTAACCTTGCCTTCTTAACGGTGCTGGCCGAATCTGGCGAGGCGGCTGATACACTGGCTCAACTATCCAGCACAACCTTCGACGCCCAGCTTAATATTGCCAGCAGGGTTGTGCATGAAAACCCCTATTTGTATTTTGAAATCCAGCACCTGAATCACTACAACCTCGGCACACTGCACGCGCTGGAGGACACCATCGCGCGTCTGATTGACATGATTCGCAACAATCAGGCTGATGCCTTTACGGAACTGATGACTCACGCACGCGCATGGGCGGAAGCCCAGCAAAAAAACCACTCAGCATGATGCCACAGCCCAAAATAAATGGGCTTTTTTGCGTATAAATCCACCATATTTGTAAAGAGTGGGTTAGAATGAGCCCGCTGGTAAGGAATACAGCGGCAAAGTTTACCTTCTGCAACACTGCAACCTGGTTGCCACATCTTGTGAGTTCTTAAGTTCTTTCTGCTTTTCTTCCCACGCTATTGAGATTTGGTGCCTTACAGGGCGCCAAAAGCAACAACATTTATTTTGGAGATACACTATGGCTACTACTGGCCGCGTAAAATGGTTTGACGAGAAAAAGGGTTTTGGTTTTATTGAGCGCGAAGGCGGCAACGACGTATTCGTTCACTTCCGCGCCATTCAAGGCGATGGATTCAAGACACTGGCCGAAGGCCAGGAAGTCGAATTCGACGTAGAAGACGGTCAAAAAGGCCCACAGGCCGTTAATGTCAACGTCCTGTAACTGGGCTTAACACCCATCACAGGCGGCATTATCCCGTCTCTCAGGTTCTGGCCTGACACAAAAAAGCGCATCAAAATGATGCGCTTTTTTGTGCCCGCAGATATGCCCGCCAGCATTAAGCCAAACCGGCTTTAAGGCAATTCCTTCAATAGCTGGTCAGTTTTCTTGGCAATGGAAGCATCTAGCAAATCAATGGTTGGTAACATCCAGCTCAACCAGTAACGCGGCAATCGGTCTTTGTTTTCTCCAAAGCAGGCCAGCGCGATGCGGCTGGAACCGGTTTTCTTGGCCACTTGCTTGCGCGCATCTTTCAAAAAGCGCCGGATCTCGTTGGGCAGTTCCTCATAAGGCAACGGCTTTCCGTGCTCACCACGATGGGTGACAATACCGGTCATGGTGCCCACACTGCGAATACAGCCGGCCAGCTTATCCAGGCGTTGTTTTTTCAGGAAAGCGGACAAGGTTGCCGCCGCTGGCAACATGAAAATTTCGTGAGCCACATCGTCTTCGTCACACAAAACACCCGCCAGCCAGGCAGTGCCTTCAATTAATTCAATCGCCACTTCGATGTTTTCGTTGGAACTCAGTTCCTTGATGACTTCGTCCACATCATAGGTTTTTTCATTCTCGGTATAGCTGTCGCCGCCATGGCGCGCGCCCACTTCGGCCACAAACCACCCAGCCTGGCCATCAATGCGTCCCTTGAGCAAGTCAAATCCCCAGGATTTCAGGGTTTTGACTTTAATACGACGGCTATTGGCTGGCACTTCCAGGTATTCGAAAACCAGTGTGCCCAATGCAACAGGATTTATCATGTGTTTTCTCTTTAAGTTGGGTTAGATAAGAATTCGGTCTGTATGACCTGAGTCACCAGAAAGCGCTCGGGATACCCTGGCGCTTTCTGGCTGTCCAGTCAATCAGGGGTTCATGGCCGCCACAGCCTGCAAGACATTAATGCCTGCTTCGTTAACGGAGTTTTTACCCAGATAACGCGCGTTTCTGGCGGCCGTGTAGGCCTTTTCAAATACCGCCGGTGGCAAGCCGGAAGCCTTGATAGCTTGCTTCAGGTGTTTGGGCAATATGCGAATTTTTCGCTCTTTATCGTACAGAGAGCCTGCTTGGGCAATGGCTTTGATAACCCGATACATAACGGGGTTAATGGGTGCGCCAAAACCTGCAGGCACACCACTCATGGCTTTATCCATCAGTTCACCGGCTTCTGTTTCGACAATATTGCCATCGGGAAGAACTTCAATAAAGCCACGGGCTTCAAGCAGGTTCAGAGCCATTTCCATGGCGTGCTTTTCGTCTTCATCACGCGCCTGGGATAACAATTCGTCCACTGTCATGCCCTGAGAGGGAATTTTTTTGAAAATCTCCATGCCATACTTTGTCATTAAAGGCTGACGGATGGGATGTTGAGCCAGGTCTTCGTAAAAACGCCCCGACTTGCTGGCCTCAAATTCACCCAGCAGCCGTTCGGCACGGGCTTTTTCCACCCATTCGCGGTTAGGGGAAAGAAATAACTCATTGGCATGCATCAGACTTTTTAGCGCCACAGAAGAGATTTCCCGCCGATCATTTTTCTGATCGGCCAATACACCGTGGCCATAGTCTGTTATCGTAAAAACTTCCGGATTTTCCTTACCCTCAGTGGTGTGAATCAGGCTGAATGCTTCCAGGGCATACAGCAACTCCCGCAGGGAAAAGTTATCCTCAAACCACTGGGCCTTGTCTTTGGCATCAGCAAATTTGCGCGCAATTTCCTGTTTTTTCTTGGGCATTTCCTTGAGTTCTCGCCCATATTCTTCCAGCAGTTTCTTATATTCACGGATTTTTCTGTCCACCAGTTCACGCTTGATTTCGTCAAAGCTGGCTTCAATTTTCGGGTTTTCCTGGTTTTTCTTCCACAAGGCATCAATGGTGGCCAACACATCCACCTCGTCTTCGCTAATCGCAAAGGAATACAAGGGCTGTTCCGGCTTGTCATGGAACAAGCGATAAACTTCCAGCGCTTGCTCACCGGCCGGAGAGAGGGTTTCCTCATCCAGCAAATAACCCAATTCCTCCAGGGTCACCAGGCCTTCTGCGGTGACTTCATCGCCATCGGCCACGGCAGCGACCATTTTGAGTATGGAAGGAGAAATCATTTCGCCTTCAATAGGCGTAACACCTGCTTGCAGGGTGTTTTTGACCGCCTGCCCCAGACCCGTAAAAGTCACCACATCCCCGTCGGGAACGCTGTAAGCAATCAGGCGCATGTTTTCCAGACGATCTTTGATGTCTCCACTGGCTGTCAAGTTGACAGCACGGGTCGGCCCCATGGGGGAACGTTTGATGGCTTCGGCCAATTCGCCGTCAACGTGTAAATTGGGCTCCAGCACAAAGTACAGCTCCAATACGGCTTCGCCGGCTTCATTCAGTTCACGGCGTGTAATCTTGCGTTCCTTGTCCTTGACCTCATGGGCAAAACCTCGCTCCTTGAGCGCTGCCCATGTGCTTTCCGGCACGTTTTGGGCCCGGTGGGCACTGTCCAGCATGGAAATAATTTCCGAGGCAATCCAGCGATGCCCCTCTTTCCACTCATCCACAGGCGCCACCAGGCCGGAATCAAGACTTTCTTCCAGCAAATTCGCCAGCAACTGACCGTTGTAAGTCAAAGCCGCGTTAGCTGGCACCGGAAAGGAGACCAAACCAGCAATTTCCAGGTCTCCCAGAATGTGGGAGGGATAGTTTTCCACGGCATCGCCCTGGGCACCGTGTTTAAGTAAATTCAATAAGGCTTGCGCGTGTTGTTTCTTGATTAGCATGCAGACTCCGAGTTTGTTAACAGATATGTGAAGTAATAATGGTTGGTTTAACTGATTCCCTATCTGGGGGTGACCACACGTGATTCAAGCCCGAAAACACATTTTCACCAAATAACACGCTTTCGGCAGTATGCAGGTTGTCATGCCGACAGAATTAAAACGCTTGTTCCAATTTTGGCAGTTCCTGCTAGAATACGGCCATCTCAGGCCACAGCACATTGCTGGCGTTTGTCTCACTGTTAACAAAGGATTACCCCATGCCCGTTATTTCCGCCAATACCCAGGATATTCAGTTTGTCGCCGATGAATTACTCCAGTTGGAAAAGCACTATCAGCAACTACCACCCTGCCAGGACATGGATGCCGAAACTTTTGCAGCCGTGGTGGAAGAGGCCAATCGCTTTTTGCTGGAAACCGCCGGTCCATTAAACCGCAATGCCGATGAACAAGGCTGTACCTTGCAAGGGGATAAGGTCACCACCCCAGATGGTTTCAAAGCCTTGTACAAGCAATACTGTGATGACGGCTGGAATGGTCTGGATGCGCCAACAGAATATGGCGGCCAGGGATTACCCTATCTGCTGGCTGTGATTCTTGGCGAGCTCAACACCTATTATTGCCCAGCTTGGGCCGACTATCCCATGCTGGGGCATGGCGCCCGCGAGGCGTTGACCGCCCATGGCAGCGATTTTCTCAAGCAGGCCTACATGCCCAAGCTCACCACTGGACAATGGACAGGCACCATGTGCCTGACCGAACCCCACTGTGGCACAGATCTGGGCTTGCTGAAAACCCAGGCCGTCCCCCAGGAAGACGGCACCTATGCCATCACCGGCACCAAAATCTTTATTACCTCCGGCGAGCATGACCTGGCGGAAAACATTATCCACCTGGTTCTGGCGCGCCTGCCGGACGCCCCCCCTGGCACCAAAGGCATTTCCATGTTTGTGGTGCCAAAATTCATTCCCGATGAAAATAACCAGCCGGGTATCCGTAACGCGGTCAGTTGCGGTTCGCTGGAGCACAAAATGGGACTGAAGGGCTCATCCACCTGTGTGATGAATTTCGATGGCGCCACCGGCTGGCTGGTTGGCGAAGAAAACCGTGGCCTGAATCACATGTTCACCATGATGAATGGCGCCCGTATCAGCACGGGCGTCCAGGGATTGGCAGTCAGTCAGGCCGCCTATCAAGGCGCTGTGCAATATGCCCGGGAACGCCTGCAGAGCCGCTCCCTGGCCGGCCCCAAATATCCCGACAAGCCAGCAGACCCAATTATTGTTCACCCGGATGTTCGCCGTATGCTACTGACCATGAAAGCCCTGGCTGAAGGTAACCGGGCGCTGGCTTATTTTACCGCCCAGCAAATCGAAAAGACCCGCTATTCCGATGATGAAAATGTGCGTCGCCGGGCCGCGGCACTGCAAGCCTTTTTAACACCAATCGTCAAGGCATTTATTACTGAAAGCGGTATTGAAGCCACCAATCTGGGGGTACAGGTCTATGGCGGCCATGGCTATATTCGCGAACACGGCATGGAGCAGTTGATTCGTGATGGACGCATTTTTACGTTGTATGAAGGCACCACCGGTATTCAAGCGCTGGATTTACTGGGCCGCAAACTGTTGAAAATGCAAGGCGGACAACTTGGCCCCATTGCTGAGGAAATTCAGGCATTTATCGATCAACATCCAAATAGCCCCTATGTTGACACACTCCGTCAACACCTGCACCAGTGGCAGCAATTGAGTCAGGAACTGGCGGCCAAGGCACAACAAAACCCCGAAGAAATCGGGGCGGCCAGCGTGGACTTTCTGATGTTTTCCGGTTATGTTCTTCTGGCATGGCTCTGGGCCCGCATGGCTGAGGTTGCCACACAGCAGCTGGATGCAGACGGCCCCAGAGGCAAAAACTTTTATCGCGCCAAGCAAAAAACGGCGGAATTCTATTTCAATCGAATTCTGCCACGCGCCGCCATCCATGCTGCCACTCTGCGTAGCGGCGCAGACAACCTGATGGCCATGGCGGAGGAGGAATTTTAAACATGAAACCACGGCAATTGACTCTGCTTTGCGGGTTATTGGTGCTGCTGACCTGCACCACCGGTTGCAGTGACACCCAGACCAGCAACCATGACAAGAACAACAGCATTGCCGAGAACCACAGCAAACACGCCCTGTCCGGCTATAAACAACAACTTGACAAAGCCAAAGCCATCAAAGGCCAACTGATGCAACATGACAAACAACGCCGTCAGGCCCTGCAAGCCGCAGAAGCCAGCGACAGCAATCACGCAACGGATAATCAGTGAACTCACAGGCGCCACACCATGCCTTTCGCCTTGGGTATGCGCTGTCCGGCCTGGGATCATTGCACCCACGCTGGCTTTCTGGGGGAACCTGGCTGTTAATACTGTTAACCGCCTGGGTGTGGTTACGCTTTTTTCTTTGGCAACCACCGGATTTACAGCCACAGGCCACGGTTAAAACCGCCGCGCCTTCACAACCGGTAGTACCCGGCCAGGCTAAAAGTTTCTCCCTTTTCGGTCAGCCTGGCAAAACCGCGCCAGATAATGCGCCAGTGTCGCAACTGGAACTGCGGCTCACCGGCACCATGGCGGGCAGCAATCCGTCCACTGGCCTGGCCTTTCTTGACAACAAAAAAGGCCAGCAAAAAAGCTTTGCCGTCGGCGACACGGTTTTTGGACTGGCCGAGCTGGTGGAAATCCACCCTGACTATGTGATTTTGCGCCGTAACGGTCGAGAAGAAAAACTCCCTCTGGCCACAGCTGGTCAGTTCTCTCACCCATCTGCTCAGCGAAAACATAGCAGTGGCAACCGCTCGGCCATACCCGGTATCCGGGGGTCGTCAACTTCCAGCCGGCCCGACCGCGCACAACAAAACCAGATCGACGCCATTCGTGACAAATACCTGCTGGACCCGCAAGAAATCGCCAAAAGCATTCAGGTAGTCCCCATTACCGATGGCTCATTTTCCGGATCCGGGCTACGGGTGTCCACCTTGCGCCAGGGGGCGCTGCTTCAACGCGCCGGCTTGCGTTCCAACGACCTGATTACCGCCATCAATGGCAAAGCCATTTCACCGGCCAATATCATGAATCTGGCCAGCGAACTGGAAAACGCCAGCCAGATCAATCTCACTGTCCGGCGCAATGGTCGTACCCAAAACTTGCAGCTGAATCTGGACGCACTCAAACAGCCACACTGAAACTCCACGGGCAAAAAGTCTGCTGTGACTTGAAGCGCCGGGCTTCGATGCTACAATGCGGACAGCTTGACCGGCCAGACCGGTGCTATACGAATTCAACCATTCTGTTGCAGGAACACCGCATGAACCCGAGCCAACCGCGCCATTTTTTATTGCGAATCGCCCCAAGCCTGTCTGTTGCGCTCTTTTACCTGCTGGTGGCAATGGCCCATGCTGCCACCCCGAAACCAGAAAATGACACCCACACCCTGAACCTGCAGGACGCCGATATCCGCCTGCTGATTGAAACTGTTGCGGATATCACCGGCAAGAATTTTATTGTGGACCCGTCGGTGTCCGGCAAGGTGACTGTTATTTCCGGCCATCCCGTGCCCAGCAGTGAAATTTACGACACCTTTCTGGCCATTTTGAGTGTCAACGGATTAAGCGCTGTCGATACTGGTCAAGCCATTAAAATCGTGCCTGATACCGACGCTGTCCCGGTACTCGATACGCACGGGCATGATGAGCAATTTATTACCCGCATTATCAAGGTGCAGCATGTGCCTGTCACCCAGGTGGCCAGCATCCTCAAAGGCATGAACAACAAGGCCAAGATTGTCACGCATAAAGGCAGTAACACGCTGGTCATTTCCGAACGCAAGAATGAAGTCGAGCGGTTAAGCGCTATCGCCCGCGCCATAGACAAGAAATCCGACGCCTCACTGGAGATGATTCCTGTTCGTTATGCCAACGCCAGTGACCTGGCGCAAACCATCGAAGCCCTCACCGACACCGGCAATGCCGGTCCCGCGGTTAAAGTGGTGGCTGATGAACGCAGCAACTCGATCCTGATAAATGCCGACGCTTCCCAAAAGGCCAAGGTGCGGGCACTGGTGGCGCAGCTTGACCAGCCCCTGGCCAGCGATTCGCAGTCCCGAGTTATCTACCTGCGCTATGCGGATGCCGAAACCCTGGTGCCGATTCTGGAAAAGCTCGCCAACACTGGCGCCGATCAAAACGATTCAGGCAAGGTCAGTATTCAGGCACACAAGGAAACCAATTCCCTGGTGGTCAATGCACCACCACCCATATTGCGGGAAATCAGCAATACCATCCGCCATCTGGACATTCGCCGCCCACAGGTGCGGGTCGAAGCGATTATTGCCGAGGTTTCCCTGGATTTTGTCAAAGAACTGGGGGTGCAGTGGCAAGGCCTGGGTGCAGGGGCCGGTGGCGGCACCAATTTTGGCACCCGTGGCAACATTCTGAACCTGAACAGCGTGGAATCTCTGGCCACTTTGAACCAAGGCCTCAATCTGGGGTTTATCGATACCGACAGCAATGGCAATATCCAGCTGGGCGTATTGCTTTCCGCTTTAGCCTCCAACACCAATAACAACATCCTTTCAACACCTTCGGTGGTGACGCTGAACCACAAGGAAGCCAAACTAACGGTTGGCCAGGAAGTGCCGTTTGTGACCGGTCAGTACACCAATACCGGCAATAACAATGGCGCCGCCAGCCCCTTTCAGACCATCCAGCGGGAGGATGTCGGCATTACGCTCACGGTAACCCCGCATGTGAACGACGGTGACCAAATCGTAATGGACATCTCCCAGGAAGTTTCCAGCATCGCCCAGACTTCCCAAAACGCCGTGGATCTCATTACCAACAAACGCACCCTGAACACATCGGTGATGGTTCCCAACAACCAGATTCTGGTCTTGGGCGGGCTAATTGATGAAAATGTCCAGGAAACCATCAGCAAGGTGCCGGTACTGGGCGACATACCGGTGGTGCGCAACCTGTTCCGGCACAAGAAAAAAACCAAAATAAAACGCAACTTGATGGTCTTTTTACGGCCGGTTATCTTACGCGATAATGAAACCAGCCGTGACCTCACCCATTCAGCCTATAACCGCATTCGCCAACTGCAACAAAAAGCCAATGCCCGCGACCGGGACAAGCAGGTACAGCCTGAACTCAAGTCTCTGCCTGAAACAGGCAATTCTCAAAGTGAGAACCCCAACTAACCATGAGCGACACGCCTGCGGACACTGAAAAAAACCATCCCCTGCCCCCGTTTTCCTTTGCCCGCAAACGCGGTGGCACGGTAGAGAGCTGGAATGACAACGGGGCGGTTCTGGCGCTCTCGGAGGCTGCTCCGCTGGCCACCTTGAGCGAATTGCACCGCTTTGTCAAACACACCGCGGCGGTGCATTATTATCCACCCGAAGCATACCAGCAACTGATCCAAACCCTGTACCACAACCAACAGCATGTGGCCGGGGATGTGGTGGCGGATCTCCAGGACGAATCCAGCCTGGATCAAATCGCTGAAGACCTGGCCGAGCCGGATGATTTGCTCGAAAGTCACGACGATGCTCCCATTATCCGGCTGTTAAATGCCTTGCTGGCCGAAGCGGTTAAGCTGAAAGCCTCCGACATTCATATTGAGCCGTTTGAAGACCGCCTCTGCGTACGCTATCGCATCGACGGTGTACTGCAGGAAGTCATCAGTCCGGCCAAATCCATCGCCCCGCTGATTGCCTCCCGGGTCAAGATCATGGCGCAACTGGATATTGCCGAAAAACGCCTGCCACAAGACGGCCGCATCTCCCTGCGTATTGCCGGGCGACCAGTAGATGTGCGGGTCTCCACCATTCCCGGCGCCTTCGGCGAACGCATTGTCATGCGATTGCTGGACAAACAAACCGGCGCGTTGGACCTAAGCGCCCTGGGAATGGATGCAGCCACTCTGTCGCGGATACAAGCGCTCATCCACCAACCCCATGGCATTGTGCTGGTTACAGGGCCCACCGGTTCAGGGAAAACCACCACCTTGTATGCCGCCTTGGCCACCATTAATGACCGCAGTCGCAACATCATGACCATTGAAGACCCGATTGAGTACAATCTGCCTGGAGTCAGCCAAACCCAGGTCAACGACAAAGTCGGCATGAGCTTTGCCAAAGGGCTGCGCGCGCTTTTACGGCAAGACCCGGATGTCATCATGGTGGGGGAAATCCGCGACCTGGAAACCGCGGAAATCGCCACTCAGGCCAGTCTGACAGGGCATCTGGTGCTTTCCACCCTGCATACCAATACCGCCGTGGGCGCCATTACCCGACTGGTGGATATGGGCATCGCCCCTTTTCTGCTGGCCTCCAGCCTCAAGGGTGTCCTGGCCCAGCGGCTGGTTCGGGTATTGAACCCCGAAACCCGCATCGCCTATACGCCCGATGCCAGGGAACGCGCCTTGCTGGGATTGGGCGATGAAAATATCACCCTGTATAAAGCCAACCCGGACTTACCCGTGCATGAAGCCTATCGCGGCCGCACCGGCATTTACGAACTGGTTGACATTGGCCCTGAAATGCAAAAAGCCATTCACGACCGCACCAGTGAGCACGCTCTGGAAACCATTGCCCGTCAATCCACACCTTCCATTCTGGCCGATGGCGTGGCAAAAATCCGTGCCGGCATCACCAGTGTGGAAGAAGTCCTGCGCGTTACCCGGCAGCACGGTCACTGAGCATGGCTATTGTGGTCGCACCCGAGCCTATCGAAAACGCCAATAGCAGCAGGTGTTGTGACTGATGGATGCTTTTGAATATGTTTCTTTGGACAAGCAGGGCAAGCAGCGGCGCGGCACCCTGCAAGCCGACAATGAGCGCCAATTGCGGCAATTGCTGCGGGAACAGAACCTGGTTCCCCTGGAAATTCGCCGGATTACCGGCCAGCACGCTGACAATGACACCTTGCACAGCCGTAAAACCACCCTCAAACGTGGTGAACTGCCATTGCTGATCCGGCAACTGGCTACCCTGGTAGCCGCGGGGCTGCCACTGGAACAGGCCATTGGCACCACCATCGAGCAAAGTGAGCAAAAAAATACCAAAAAAGTGCTGATGAAGCTGCGGGCCAGACTTCTGGAGGGCCATAGCCTGGCCCGGGCCATGCGCCAGTTTCCCCGCGCTTTTGATGAATTGGCTGTCACCACCATTGAAGCCGGCGAGGAGTCTGGTCACTTGCCGGAAGTTCTCGACCGTTTGGCCGCTTACCTGGAAGAACGCGAAGACCGGGGCAAACAATCCCTGATGGCCCTGTTATATCCACTGATTCTGGTCATCACCGCCATCGCCGTGGTTTCCGGTCTGATGGTGTATATCGTGCCGCAAGTGATTCAGATTTTCGAACGCAGCCATGCCCAGCTACCTGCCGTCACCCGGGGATTACTGGCCGTAACGGACTGGTTCTCCCGTTATGGCTGGTGGCTGTTGTCCTTCTTTTTTATTGCCGGCATTGTCTTCGCGCTTGCGCTTCGTCATCCCGATTTCCGCCTCAAATGGCACACCATTCTGTTGCGTGTTCCACTGATTGGGCCACTGATTCGCACGGCTCAGGCCGCCCGATTCACCCGTACGCTGGGCATTTTGACCAAAAGCTCCGTTCCCATAGTGCCTGCCTTGTCACTGTCGGCCCAAGTGGTTAGCAACCTGGTCATTCGCCAGGCCGTGGAACAAGCCGCGGCGCGTGTGCGCGAAGGCAGCAGTCTGAATCGGGCCGTGCGCGAAAGCGGCCAGTTTCCACCATTGACAGTCCGCCTGATTCATTCCGGCGAACAAAGCGGCACCCTTAGTGATATGCTGGAGCGGGCCGCCTCAGCCCAGGAACGCGATGTCAACCACCGTCTGGGCACACTGATTGGCGTCATGCAACCGGTGGCCATTCTGATCGTCGGCGTGTTGATTTTGCTCATTGTGCTGGCCATGCTGTTACCCATTTTCCAGATTAATACCTTGCTGACCTAACACAGACCATGAACACGGATCAGACAGCCGCTCCGCCCATGATTGCCTTTACCCGCGTCAGCAAGCGCTACGGGAAGCATAACCGCGCGCTCCATGATGTCAGTTTTTCCGTTCAGCCTGGAGAAATGCTGTTTCTCACCGGTCACTCCGGCGCGGGCAAAACCACCATTCTCAAACTCATTATGGGCATGGAAGAGATCTCTTATGGCCAGGCGATGGTCAATGGCTATGATTTGCGCGCATTAACGCCTCGCAAACGCCCCCGTTACCGCCAGGGTATCGGCATGATATTTCAGGATCACCGCTTACTTGACGACCGCAACGTACTGGCCAATATCGCCCTGCCCTTGCTCATCCGCGGTTACGATACCGCCTTGAGCCAGCGGCGTGCCAGGGCGGCCCTGACCCAGGTGGGACTCAATGGCAAGGAAAACTTTTACCCGCAGGAATTATCCAGCGGCCAACAGCAACGGGTTGGCATTGCACGAGCCATGGTGGCCCGCCCGCCCCTGATTCTGGCTGACGAGCCCACTGGTAATCTCGATCCGGATTTGTCCCTGGAGCTTATGGAGCTGTTTCTGGATTTGAACAAACAAGGCACAACCATTGTCATTGCCAGCCACGACCTGTTTCTGATTAAACGTCTGCAAAAACGGGTATTGGTCTTGCAGGACGGGGCGCTGATCGACGACTTTCGACCGGAGTCTTTAGCATGAGCCGGCCACCTTCATACCACACAGATTCTGAAAACCCGACCATTCAGCCTGCGCCCATTACCGAAAGTCCCCCTGGCGCCATTCGCCGCTGGCTACGCGGTCACCTGCGAGCGCTGCAGGAAAGCCTGGCCGCACCCAAATCATCGCCATTTAGCACCAGTATGACTGTGGTCACATTGGCCATCAGTTTTTTTCTGCCGCTGATGCTCTGGAGCTTGTGGATCAATGTGGAAAGCATCAAAAAAGCCTGGCAGCATCAAGGCAGCATTGCGGTTTTCCTCAAACCGGGGGTCAGCGCCCAGCAAGCCGGATTGCTCATGCAACAGCTCAAAGAAGAACCGGTTATTGAATCGACCTTGTTTATCACCCCGGAAGAAATCCGGCAGCAACTGCAGCAGGATCCACAGTTGCATCAGGCATTACAACTTATCACCACTGGCGACCTGCCCACCCAGTTGTTGCTGAAACCCGCCAAAAACGCCACAAGCAGCCAGATTGAACAGCTCATCGCCAACCATCGCCTCAACCCCAAAGTGGAGTATATCAGCTACGACCCCGCCTGGCTGCGGCAAC
>Ga0256839_1000587_pt1 | contig 46688 bp, 46 predicted proteins | sample 354166metaG_FD_185968 | JGI IMG/M metagenome (GOLD analysis project Ga0256839, IMG submission 185968) | Hydrothermal vent microbial communities from Mid Atlantic Ridge, Atlantic Ocean - 354-166 | ecosystem: Environmental > Aquatic > Marine > Hydrothermal vents | place: Atlantic Ocean: Mid... | reverse complement strand
GAGAAATCGAAATGATATTAGTCGGAATTTTACATTTATCTGGAGATGATAGCGTGCTTAGCCAGTTAAAAACTTTAGGTTATAACGTTGAACAATATTAAGAGGAGACTTTTTTTCCTATTAACATCATGTTGGTAGGTCATACCAGCACCTTAAAGAACATTCTCCAGAAGTGGCAATCCTAAAAAATAGCGCCCATTAACCAAATAAAACAAATGCTTATGATTTTTTGATCTATCTTCGTCTTGCAATTGTAAAGAGCCGGCACTACTAAATTTTATTCATAAACAGGGAAATACAGTGGAAAACTCTAAACAAGATAGTAGTAGGGTTTCAACAACAATCTTAAGCTGGTCTGCACGAATTTTCTTCTCACTATTTTCCGCCTCAGGTATTGGGCTTATGCTTGGCATGCTCATGTCCATGGATGTAAACGGCGTAGATGGCGAAAGTGGTTATGCCGCTCTCGTTTATATTCCAACCATGATGTTTTTCACATTCTTAGCACTTATTTTTATCACCAACAAACGAGCGCACATCGTGTTAGCTATAATTTCTGCACTGATATGGATCATTGGAATGGTAAATGGCATTTAAGTTAAATCACCCTATTAATTTCAAAATGAGAAATACATCACAGAATAACTAAATTGATTTCTATATAGTTTCTTACATGGCAAGGACAGAGCCTATCTAATTTAACTAAAAAGAAAAGGAAATCAAAATGACAAACGAAAGCTTACAAATCAGCAGCGAAGAATTACTAGAACTTAAAAAAGAGAATCCATTAGAAATTGCTGTTATTTTAGAAATGCTCGCAGAGTCAGGAGAAGACTACTACGCAGAAATGGAAGAGTTAGAGCACCCACGCCGTGCTGCCTAAGGAAAGGCTGAATAACACTACCTATAATTTTGCTTCTCAATTGAGGAGTAAAATTATTTATTCTCTTAAAGTTACTCTGTCCTCTTAAAAAAATACACTCCCCCATTTCTATACCGTTTTGTGTTATTTTCTTACTTTTTTCAATAAGAAACTATCATGACAAGTAAACCTTTTGACCTCAATAACCCCTGTATATTTTGCAATCCAAAAGATGAAGAAATTCTTGCGGAAAATGAACTCGCGTTATTGATAACTGATAACTCACCCGTTAGCAATGGGCATTGCCTTATCATCCCAAAACGTCACGTGAAAACACATTTTGACATCACAGCGGACGAGCATATTGCCTTTGCAAATCTCATGGAAAAAGCCAAAGAACTAATACACCAACAAGGTCATAATCCCGGTGGTTATAACATTGGAAGTAATAATGGCGTGGCTGCAGGGCAAAGTGTTTTTCACCTTCATGTTCATATCATTCCTCGTTACACAGGAGATACAGAATTACCAAAAGGTGGAATTCGCCAAGTATTACCTAAAAAAGCACAATATAATTTAGGTGATAGAAAGTCATGATTTTTTACGTTCTACACTACTACCTTAAGGAAACACAATCAGGTCTAACTATTTTACAAGCCTCTTCTGTAACCGTAGTAAGCCCAAGAGTGACCCAGCCCTGCATACCATCTCTGTAATACTTTATTTTCTCAGCGGGGTAACCAACATCTAGCAAAGCTTTTATGCTTTCTGATGTTTGTCCACACCATGTTCCATTGCAAAAAAGAACTAACGTTTTTGCATTAGAATAATCCAAAACATCCGTTATTCTATTATCAGCAAGTGCCTCATTAACATCATCTTGATTCTTTCCGTCAATAATTTTTACGGAGAACCTCTGAATTAAAATGCCTAAAGTACTTTTTAATGTAGCACCTTCGCTTCTCACTAATGATGTCCATGGAATATGAATGGATCTGGGTATTGTTCCTTTACTTACCCAATTTGTTAAACGTGAGTCCACTACAAGCACTGAACCAGTACTAGTTTGTTGGAGGTATTCAAGTACCTCAAGCTCACCAATAGTTTCAACATTAGGCGCTGCCAACATAGGTTGAACACAAAAAGGAGGGCAAGGTCGTGAGGTTTTATTAAAAAGAGAAGGGATTACCGCATCCTTTTTCTGCTCACGCATAATCACAATACGCTCTCCTTTATGAATCACTGAAATACTATCAATACTTGATGTTATTCCAACTGCTTTTGGAGACTCATTAGAAACAATACATAAGGATTGTGGCTCAGATGAACCTGTAGCAATTTTTCTTATTAACCGTGTAAAAACCATTTTTATTCCATTATCCAATAAAGCTATTTTAGTGCCAATAAGTCTTTAAAAGTTCACATCAGATTAAGGCATTTCTGACAAAATAATTGATAGGAAAATAATTTCCCCATTAAACAAAACATAGCGAGTAAGTTATTACTTAAGTTCAAATTTCTTTTGTTGACCCTCTGTTTTTATTGGGCGAATATAGACTCAATTAACTAAGCAATAATTGCATAGGGTCCCTATCGCAATACAATTTAAAGGAAATAATGAGTAACTATATAGCCTATGTAATTAATCTTGATTATGCAAAAGACAGAAGAAAGTATATGCAAGAACAACTTGAAAAGGCGGATATTTCTTTTGAGTTTGTAGATGGCGTTATCGGAAAAAATTTGAAACTTCCGCACCCTGATTATGACAAGAGAAAGTATCGTTTAGCACATGGGAAACGTACCAGCATGGGCGAACTAGGTTGCTATTTCAGCCATATAAAAGTACTAAAACTGTTTTTAAAAACGGATAAAGATCACGCACTGATTATGGAAGATGACATCGAGTTTGCTGATAACTTTAAACAAATCCTAGAAGAAGCTTTAGCTTACGATAATCATTTTGATTTTTTAAAGTTATGCGATATTCATAGGGGAAAAAAACTGCCTGTTTTAACTTTACCTTCAAAATATCAACTTTCCGTTAACTTCGTTCGACAAACAGGGGCAGGTGGATATCTTGTTAATCGTAAAGCAGCAGAAATGATGATTGAAAAGCTCTTACCTATGTGGCTTCCCTACGACCATGCCTTTGATAGAGAGTGGGGTTTTGACGTAGTGACTCTATCTATTAATCCAAACATAATTTTTCAATCTCAACTTTTTGAGACTCAGATAGATGTGAAAAGTAAAAAATATCCTTTCCTACGCCGCTATTCGACGGTATTTCCTTATCGGTTATATAACGAGACTTTTAGACTATTGTTTCGTAGCAAAGCCTATTTACATCAATACTTTCTAAAACAGAATAAGCAATAACCCAACAAAGGCTCATCTGCATGGTTTGCTTTTAAAGGCATCCACAACTGACCTAAGTTTTGAATCTTCACTTTCTAATAAAAAAAATTATCTTTTCCACTATTGGTCTACGATTATATTCAAATCGTTAAAGATACATCAACTGCCATTTTTAAACCTCTTCATATATTTCAAATAAAAAAAGGGACGCAAAATGCGTCCCTTTTTCTGAATAAAACTAAATGTATCCGACAAATATTTGAAGCAGGATTTTTGTTCAATATCAAGGCGGGCATTTGGCTACAAGACCGAAGCGTACTCTAGTACGTGAGGGTTTGTAGTCAAATGCCCAACGCCGAGATTGGACAAAAAGACTATTCAAATTACATCATGCCGCCCATTCCGCCCATTCCGCCCATATCAGGTGCTCCACCAGCTGCGCCAGTAGGCTCAGGCTTATCAGCAACCATTGCTTCGGTTGTGATGATCAAGCCAGATACAGATGCTGCATTTTGAAGTGCAGCACGAGTTACTTTAGTAGGATCTAGGATACCCATCTCAAGCATATCGCCGTATTCGCTAGTGCGAGCGTTGTAACCGAAGCTACCTGCACCATTTTTAACTGCATTTAATACGACTGATGCTTCGTCACCTGCGTTAGTACAGATTTGACGTAGTGGCTCTTCCATTGCACGAAATGCAATTTGTACGCCCATGTCTTGGTCGTGGTTGTCGCCTGTAAGATCAGAGATGCCTTGAAGTGCGCGAACTAGTGCTACACCACCACCCGCAACTACACCCTCTTCTACTGCCGCGCGTGTTGCGTGAAGTGCATCTTCTACACGGGCTTTCTTTTCTTTCATTTCAACTTCTGTTGCTGCGCCTACTTTGATAACTGCAACACCACCTGCTAATTTAGCAACACGCTCTTGTAGTTTCTCTTTATCGTATTCAGATGTAGTAGTCTCAAGTTGTGCACGAATCATGTCTACACGAGCTTTGATGTCTTTTGCATCGCCTGCACCATCAATTACAACCGTGTTTTCCTTATCAATTACGATACGCTTTGCAGAACCTAGATCTTCTAATGTTATAGCTTCTAGACTTAAACCCACTTCTTCAGAAATTACTTTTGCACCCGTTAGGTTTGCAAGGTCTTCTAGCATTGCTTTACGACGATCACCAAAACCTGGTGCTTTAACAGCCGTTACTTTTACGATGCCGCGCATATTATTTACAACTAATGTTGCTAATGCTTCGCCTTCGATGTCTTCTGCTATGATAAGTAGAGGACGACCTGCTTTTGCTACCGCTTCAAGTGCAGGTAGTAGATCACGGATGCTTGAAATTTTCTTGTCATGTAGCAGTACAAATGGCTCGTCTAGCTCTGCTGTCATGTTCTCTTGGTTATTTACGAAGTAAGGAGATAAGTAACCACGATCAAACTGCATACCTTCAACAACGTCTAGTTCGTTATCCAGTGCTGTGCCTTCTTCTACTGTGATTACGCCTTCTTTACCGACTTTGTCCATCGCTTCTGCGATAATGCCACCGATGCTTTCGTCAGAGTTGGCAGAGATTGAACCAACCTGTGCGATTGCATCTGAGTCTGCACATGGCTTTGACATTTCTTTTAACGCTTCAACTGCAGCGGTTACAGCTTTGTCGATGCCGCGCTTAAGATCCATTGGATTCATGCCCGCCGCAACTGATTTCATGCCTTCGCGAACGATTGCTTGCGCTAGAACTGTTGCTGTTGTTGTTCCGTCACCTGCTACATCATTGGTTTGAGAAGCAACTTCTTTAACCATTTGTGCGCCCATGTTTTCGAACTTATCTTCTAAATCGATTTCGCGTGCTACTGATACACCATCTTTTGTGATGGTTGGCGCGCCGAATGATTTCTCAAGAACTACATTACGTCCTTTAGGACCTAATGTAACTTTAACTGCGTTTGCTAGGATGTTAACACCTTCAACCATACGAACACGTGCGTCATCACCAAATAATACTTCTTTAGCCATTTTCTTATTCCTCTAAATTTTGTTTTATAAAATGAAAGACTAAACTTCTAGTACAGCTAGAATATCTTCTTCTTTCATCATTAATAATTCTTCGCCGTCAATTTTAACTGCAGTACCTGCGTATTGACCGAATAGTATACTGTCACCAACTTTTACATCCATTGTTCTAACGTCACCAGAATCTGTAATTCTGCCGTTACCTGCGGCGATGATCTCACCGTTGTTTGGCTTTTCTGTATTTGCGCTATCAGGAATGATGATTCCGCCTGCGCTTGTTTTCTCTTCTTCTGTTGGGCGTACTAAAACACGGTCGTGTAAAGGACGAATATTCATGTGTTACTCCTTCTAATGTATACTTAATAATTAATTTACGTTTAATTTGGCTCGGTGAGAAGGACTTTTTAGCACTCTCACTCAGAGACTGCTAATGATAGGGTTGAAAATTAGTATTTCAAGTTTTTTTGTTTAGTTTTTTCTATTGCTTATTAGTGGGACTAATAACGGGAGTCTTATCTTCCACTTCGGTAAATTCACCTTCTACAATATTAGGGTCATGAGGTGCTTGCTGTCCTTCATTAGCATCATAAGAACCACCTCCAAAGCCACTAAACCCACTCATTTGTACATTTACACCCACTTTCATCTTATCTGCCGAGCGCTTCATGATATTTTTAGCGATAAATTTACGGCTGAATGGAAGCAAGCAAAGAAAACCCATAGTATCAGTCACAAAACCAGGAGTCATGAGTAGCGCCCCACCAACTGCGAGCAGTACACCTTCAATCATCTCTTGCGCGGGAATTTTCCCTTGCCCCATATTTTGTTGCAAACGCGCTAATGTAGATAAGCCCTGTTGGCGCAATAAGCCTGCACCGATTACAGCGGTTAAAACCACTAGAATAATAGTTGGAAATGCTCCGATTAATCCGCCAACTTCTAAGAGCAAATATATTTCTACAATGGGGACAACTAAGAATAAAGCCGTGAAAATTGGGAATGAGCGCATTGCGTACTCCGAAAGTACAAAAAAAGGAAAGGAAGTGAAATAACTTATCCTTTAAGCATTGAGACGATCTACCAAAATATCAAGTAATAATGGGTGCTCGCCCACTAAGGGACTGATGCCAATTTTAAAGTTGGGATAACGTTGCATTACTGAATCACAAATTGTCACAATATCACCACCCTCACCTGCATGACGACCCGGTAATGAAAACAGTAAAGTAACTATGGCGCTCGTTTTTCCACTAGTAACGCCCTGCTTGGCTTTTGCAATCAACCAATCTTCTAACAGCTCGCCATTAAAATCATACTGCTTTCCTTCTCGGCGCTCCATCACTGCTTGCTCGACAATATGCCCTAGCATCGCTTGTGCTTCTTCTGCCACGCCATTACGCACGGCTGTTATTTGTGGGCTAGGTGAACCATGATCAACCAACACAATATTATTTAATGGCAACGAAAATGATTTAGCTGTTTGCTGGATATGATCCACGATGATCTCTGCCAACATTGTGTCACTGTTTAAAATCGGATGAGGTGGTATATACAATGTATCGGTAATGACTAAATGAAATTTACCAAACTCCTCTTCTAACTCTGCCTGAACATCGGGAATAAATTTAGTCAACGCACGGCTGTTGCCAAAAAATAACGGCAAAATTATAAAGCTCTTTTGTTCCTGTTTGAGTTGATCTCTTAAAAAGCCCTTTAATAGCGAAGCTTTAACACCGCCTAATTTATCAGCAGGGATAACATCAGTATGCTGCAATGATACAGGATGAATTTTTTGTTGTGTACGCTCGCTCAACTGCTGTGCAATGCTTCTTAGTTGCAAAGTCGCACTTGCTTTGGTTGATCCGTTGTCTGCAAGTATATTTATGGGGTTAGATGTAGTCATATCGGCATTCTACTATCTATTTTTATATACTACCCCCCTCTTTTTCGATGATTTGTATTTTTCAGAGCCTTTTAAAAGTACAAAACGTCGAAAAACAGGGGGGGTGGGTATAAAAATACCTCTAAATACCATCTGTATTTGCCCTTTTATCCCTGTTTTGCATCTTCATAGTTTGCTGTGCTTATGATACCGTCTCCACTATGAATGACTCGTCGAACTGTTCACCAAAAATTCGCACCAAAATATGTGGCATCACCTCTATTGAAGACGCTTTAAATGTCTGCAATGCAGGAGCAGATGCGCTTGGGCTGGTTTTTTATGAAAAAAGCCCGCGTAATGTGAGTAGCACGCAAGCCTTTGAGATTTGTAGTGCGCTTCCTCCCTTTGTTACTACGGTCGGTTTATTTTTAGATGCCTCTGAAGACTTTGTGAACGATATCTTAAAAAATGTGCACTTAGATTTATTACAGTTTCATGGTTCTGAATCACCTAAGTATTGCGCCTCATTTAATCGTCCTTATATTAAAGCAGTAGGCATGAAAGAGTTTTTGCAAAGTAAAAACCAAGATAATATAGAAACGAGCTTTAAAAAATATGCAGATCAATACCCACAAGCACTGGGATTTTTGGTCGATAGCCACGGTGCGGGCAAGGCAGGTGGCACGGGTGAAACATTTAATTGGAAGAAAGTACCCAAAAAATATAATAAACCCATTATTTTAGCGGGCGGGCTATGTTCTGAGAATATATCCGAAGCTATCCAAACAGCTGATTCTATTTATGGCGTGGATTTAAGCAGCGGTGTTGAAAGCGCACTGGGAATTAAAGATAAAGAAAAAATAAAGGCATTAATGAGAAATATAAGAATGAGTGAGGTACGACGTGTCCAGAGTTGAAAACGATAAGAATCTAATCGGCATAGATTTGAGTGCTATCGATTGGAATAGTTTTCCTGATGAGAAGGGTCATTTTGGAATCTATGGTGGACGCTTTGCAGCCGAAACATTAATGGATGCAATTGAAGAATTAGGTGAAGCTTACGAGTCACTCAAAAATGATGCTCAATTCCAAAAAGATTACGATGACGATTTACGCCATTATGTCGGCCGCCCTAGCCCGCTTTATCACGCTAAACGTTGGTCAAAAGAGTTAGGTGGAGCGCAGATTTATCTAAAACGTGAAGATTTAAATCACACAGGTGCGCACAAGATCAATAACACCATTGGGCAAGCCTTGCTCGCCAAACACATGGGCAAGCCTCGCATTATCGCAGAGACTGGTGCAGGTCAGCACGGCGTTGCAACGGCAACTATTGCCGCGCGTCTAGGCTTGGAATGTGTCGTTTATATGGGTGAGGTTGATGTTGCTCGTCAAGCCCCAAATGTTTATAGAATGAAACTGCTGGGTGCAGAGGTTGTGCCTGTTTCTTCAGGTTCTAAAACCTTAAAAGATGCACTTAATGAGGCCATGCGTGATTGGGTAACCAATGTTGATAATACATTTTATTGTATTGGCACAGTGGCAGGGCCTCATCCTTATCCAATGATGGTGCGTGATTTTCAAACGATTATTGGTCGCGAGGCAAAAGAGCAATGTTTAGAGCAAACAGGTAGATTACCTGATGCCTTAATCGCCTGTGTGGGTGGCGGGTCAAATGCGATTGGTTTATTCCACGAGTTTTTGCCCGATCTTGATGTTGAAATGTACGGCGTTGAACCCGCAGGGCTTGGTTTAGACACAGACAAACACGCTGCACCATTAAGCATGGCAAAACCTGGCGTATTGCACGGCAACCGTATGTATTTAATGTCAGATGAAGATGGGCAAGTTATCGAGCCTCATTCAATATCCGCAGGTTTAGATTACCCTGGTGTTGGGCCAGAGCATTGTTTCTTAAAAGACACCGGTCGTGCAAATTACGTTGCGATTAAAGATGATGAGGCGATGGAGGCATTTCATGCGCTCACACGCATCGAAGGAATTATTCCTGCATTAGAAAGTAGTCATGCGCTTGCCTATGCGATGAAGCTTGCACCAACGATGTCTAGTGATAAAAATATTATTGTGAATCTATCAGGACGAGGCGACAAAGATATTAATACCGTTGCAGCTTTAGAGGGGATCAAGCTATGAGTACCGCTCTTAATAACAACCGCCTAACTAACTGCTTTAAAAGACTAAACGCATCGGGCAAAAAAGCCTTAATGCCTTATATTACGGCGGGGGATTCTAACCCTGCTATTACTGTTCCGCTTATGCATCGTATGGTCGAGTCAGGTGCTGATATTATAGAGTTAGGCATTCCCTTTTCTGACCCAATGGCAGACGGACCAACCGTACAATTAGCGTGTGAGCGTGCCTTAGTACATGGTACTAGCTTACGCGACACCATGGACATGATGACTGAATTTCGCAAAACCGACAACATCACACCTGTCGTTTTAATGGGTTATTTAAACCCTGTTGAAACCATGGGCTACGAAGAATTTACCCAAGCCGCATCTAAAGCAGGCGTTGATGGTTTGTTAACCGTTGATTTACCGCCAGAAGAAGCCACTGATATTGTGCCTATATTAAAGGCACATAATATCGACCCTATCTTTTTATTATCACCCACCACAACGGATGAACGCATTAAGAAAATTTCCGATGCAGGTAGCGGCTTTCTTTATTATGTATCACTAAAAGGCGTTACCGGCTCTAGCGCATTGAATGTTGAGGAAGTAGCAGAGCGTGTTGCTACGATAAAATCAATTTCTAATATGACGGTAGCGGTTGGTTTTGGCATTAAAGATGCGCAGAGTGCAGCGGCAGTATCAAAAGTTTCGGATGGTTCAATTGTCGGCAGTGCCATTGTGAAAATTATTGAAAATAATATTGATGATGCTGATACAATCATGGATCAAATAGGTGCGCTATTAGTTTCAATGCGCACGGCTATGGATAAAGCTTAGCAAAGCTCTTCATGTCCCCTCCACCTAGCAGGGGGAAGATTAGGGAGGGGGTAGAAAACTAGAAGTAATAATTTACTTCCAATATTCTACCCCCTCCCCAGCCCTCCCCCGCTAGGTAGAGGGGCTAAAAACAACACAGATACAAACAAAAGCACGGAAAAAATTATGAGCTGGTTTGAAAAACTACTTCCCTCACGTATTCGTACAGATAGTACAACGGCAAAAAAACGTTCAATCCCAGAAGGGCTTTGGCATAAATGCCCATCTTGTAGCGCTGTCCTTTATCGAGCTGACCTTGAAAGAAACCTAGAAGTTTGCCCTAAATGTAATCATCACGAGAGATTGGGCGGACGTACAAGGCTCAACCTATTCCTAGATAAAGAAAACCGCGAAAATATTGCAGAAAATATCACACCTATTGATATTTTAGGTTTTAAAGACGGTAAAAAATATAAAGATAGAATTACCGAAGCACAAAAAAAACGTGGCGAAAAAGATGCTCTACTCGTCACAAAAGGCCAAGTACATGGCATACCATTAGTTGCCGCGGCATTTGATTTTGGTTTTATGGGCGGTTCAATGGGTTCGGTTGTTGGCGAGCGTTTTGTGCAAGGTGTAGATGTTTGTATTCGCGAAAAAATTCCGTTTGTTGTGTTCTCTGCCAGTGGTGGAGCGCGTATGCAAGAAGCGCTTTTCTCATTAATGCAAATGGCAAAAACTAGCGCTGCTTTAACACGCTTATCAGATGCTGGCTTGCCCTTTATCTCTGTGCTTACCGACCCAACTATGGGCGGTGTATCAGCTAGTTTTGCAATGTTAGGCGATACCATTATCGCTGAACCAAATGCATTAATAGGTTTTGCGGGGCCTCGCGTTATTGAGCAAACCGTAGGTGAAACATTACCAGAAGGTTTTCAACGCAGTGAATTTTTAATTGAAAAAGGTGCGATTGATCGCATTATATCTCGTCATCAATTACGTTCTGAAATCGCTGATATGCTTTGCCTTTTTATGCACAAACCTCGCCCAGAAAACATGGCAGAGACAGACGCAATTGTTCAGCCTGAGCCTATTGTGGCTTCTGAAGCTGATCAGAAGCCTGAAGAAAACGCTAGTACCGAGAGCGACAATAAATAAGCTAGTTTAATTTATTTAAAAGCCATTAACCTACAATAGCATGAAAAAAACATTAGCCGACTGGCTAAACTGGCAAGAAACACTTCACTTATCTGAGATTGATCTTGGATTAAATCGGATTCGTGAAGTTGCCAGAAAGCTGAATTTACTCTCTCCTGATTTTCCCATCATTACCGTTGCTGGCACGAATGGAAAAGGCTCTTGCGTTGCATTATTTGAATCCATTTTAAATGCGCAAGGGTACAATACAGGCAGTTATACCTCTCCTCATCTCATTGATTATAACGAGCGTATTAAGCTCAACAGCATCAATACCAGTGATAGCTTAATCGTAGAAGCATTTGAAGAAATTGATAATGCACGAGATGGTATAAGCCTTACTTACTTTGAGTTTGGCACACTCGCTGCGATGCTGATATTCAAGCAACAAAAAATAGATGTGGCTATATTAGAAGTGGGTTTAGGCGGTCGCTTAGATGCATCGAATCTTTGGGATACATCACTCGCCATAATCACTAGCATAGGTATCGATCATGTAGATTGGCTAGGTGATGATCGAGAAATAATAGCTGTCGAAAAGTCAGGTATTATGCGCAAAAATACTCCTGTGGTTTGTGGGGATTTAGATCCTCCTCATGCAATCGCAAAAAAAGCAAAACAAATAGGAGCCAAACTTTCTCAAATTAATAATGATTTTTCATATCATAAGAATGACGATAACACATGGAACTGGGAAGGATTTAATAAATCCTACACACTACCCTTGCCTGCGCTAGCGGGAGAGTTTCAACTTAATAATTCTGCTACGGTTATTGCTGGCTTAGTTACTTTTAACAATGTATTAGAAGTAGATTCAAACAATATAAAACAAGGGCTTAAAAACGTATCCATCATAGGAAGACTACAAACCATTCATCAAAAACCTAACTGGATAATTGATGTAGCACACAACCCTCATGCGGCAAAACAACTTGCAAAACACTTAAACTCAAATCCTATAACAGGAAAAACAATCGCCTTGTTTTCGATATTAAAGGATAAAGATATTGATCAAGTCATTTCCATTATGGATTTAAATATTGATGAATGGCATATTGTAGAATTAGAAGGATCTAGAAGCACTCGCATAAATAATTTAGAAAAAGCCATTACAAAACAAAACTCAAATAAAATAGTTAAAACTCATCAAAACTTTTTAGATGCTTGTAAATCACTCAAAAGCACGAGTAATTTACAAGATAGAGTAGTCGCTTTCGGCTCTTTTCTGGTAGTATCCGAAGTTATAAATGCATGTCATCAAATAGACGGATTGGGTGATAAATTAAATTAGCATTTCCTACACACTCTACACATAAGGAGCATTAAAAGAATCATGGATAACGCAATGGTAAAACGTGGTATTGGAGCGGTTGTTTTAGCAGTAATTGCAGCATTGTTATTAGGCTATTTGCTTAAAGATAAAAGCCGTGAAAGAGAAGAAGTTGTCATGAAACTTCCGAATGCGCCCGAAATGAATATACCCAGCCTAACCGGTAGTTTTACAGATTCAAGTGATGCAAATACACCATCATTACTTGATAAGGCTAAAGCAACTATCAGTGAGACCACAAGTAATGTCACTGACTCTATTAAAGAATCAGGCTCAGCAATCATTGCATCTTCTACTGACGCTATTAGTAATGCAACAGACATGGCAAAAAGTTCGACTAAAGCAACAATGGACTCAACTTCAGCGTCCATTCAAAGCATGAAACCAGGTTTTGCAATTAGACCATCACGTCAAAATGAAGAAAAAGAAATTGTTGATATAAAGGAACAGCCTACTAAAAATACTCCTGCTATCGAAGAAACCGTAAGTACGGCAAAAGAAACTGTAGTAGCAAGTACCAATGTTGCTAGTACAAAAACATTTAAACCCCAAATAGTAGAGAAAAAACCAACAAAAAAGAAAGCTCCTAAGCAAGCTAAGGCAGCACCTGCCAAACCTAAGCCTCCAACAAATAGCAGTATTTCAACAACCCCAATAGGTAAATACTCTATACAATTATTAGCAACATCGAGTCCATTACGCGCAAATAAACTGGCTAAAACAATGAAAAGTGAAGGTTACAAAGTGTTCGTTACACAAGCAACTCGTGAAGATAAAATCCTGTACCGAGTGCGAGTAGGTGGCCATGCAAATAGATCTACAGCAATAAAAGCACAAGAAGGCATGAAAAGACGCTACCAGAAAAATTTCTTCGTGCAAAATAGCCTAGTTATTTCTAACTAAATTATTCTAATTAATACTTCAACTGAAACTAGTTAAAGCAATCTTTACCCAACCCTTCCCCCAAAAGGATTATTGTAGATGGATGTGAATATTTTTGATATCGGTATAATTGTGATCATACTGATTACAGCTCTGATTGGTTTTATGCGCGGTATCGTGTGGATGACGGTTTTCTTAGCTACATGGGCAGCAGCCATCATCTTTGCCATAAAGTACAAAGACCAACTGGCATCAGCTTTACCCATCAAATTGAGTAGTGAAGTTGCTCAAACAGGTCTAGCAGCTTTATTGATATTTTTAGGAGTATTAATTGCTGGTGCAATTTTAAATGCCATACTTCATAAAATTCTTAATGCTGTTGGCCTAGGTACATTTGACCGAATTTTAGGAACTGGCTTGGGCATAGTATTAGGAGCATTTGCAACCACATTACTCACAATGTTACTAGGACTTACCGAGCTACCTGATCAAAAGTCATGGAGTGAGTCTAAATTTATCCCTAAATTTCAAGAAACGGCTACTTGGTTAAAAGCTAAAATTCCTGAAGACCTAAACAAATATATTGATGACACTTTAGGTGGCCAAAAATCTGATACAAATTCTGCTATTAGCCCAGCAGAATTACAAACTGCTGCACCTACCCCGTCAGCTAACTAATACCCTTCTCAACTTTAAACCTTGGTGAAAACCCATGTGTGGAATAATTGCTATTCTCAGTAACACCCCCGTTAATCAAGAAATTTATGATGGACTACTCGTCCTCCAACACCGCGGGCAAGATGCCGCAGGCATGGTCACGAGTGATGGAAAGCGCCTTTATATTCGTCGTAGAAATGGCCTTGTAAATGATGTTTTTCATGAAAAGAACATGAAAGGCTTACTTGGCAATATGGGAATTGGTCATTTACGATACCCTACTGCTGGTTCCTCGTCTGCCTCAGAAGCACAGCCATTTTATGTGAATTCCCCTTACGGAATTTCATTGGCGCATAATGGTAATTTAACCAATGCTACGGGATTGAAAAAAGAATTATACAAACAAGATCGCCGACATATTAATACTGATTCTGACTCTGAGATATTACTCAATATATTTGCTCAAGAATTACAAAAATATGCCACATACCGTGTAAACCCAGAAGAAATATTCGCTGCGGTTACAGGTGTACATAAACGTTGCCAAGGTGCTTATGCTGTTGCCGCAATGATAACGCGCGATGGTATTGTAGGTTTTCGTGATCCGAACGGCATCCGACCATTAGTTTATGGAAAACGCGAAACAGAAGATGGAACAGACTACATGATAGCCTCTGAGAGTGTTGCACTCGTTACCCAAGGTTACGAAATCGTTCGCGATATTGAACCAGGCGAGGCTATTTTCATCACCGCAGAAGGTAAAGTACACACTCAACAATGTTCAGATAAAGCACGTTACAATAGCTGTATATTTGAATATGTTTATTTTGCACGCCCTGACTCTGTCATTGACAATGTATTTGTCCACAAAGCTCGTATGCGCATGGGCCATAACCTTGCCGAGCGAATTAAAAAAGAATGGAAAGATCATGACATTGATGTCGTCATTCCTATTCCTGATACCAGCCGCACTTCTGCTTTAGAGCTCGCCATTACGCTGGGCGTGCCTTATCGTGAAGGCTATATCAAAAATCGTTACATCGGTCGCACCTTTATTATGCCGGGGCAAACTCAGCGTAAAAAGTCGGTCCGTCGTAAACTTAATCCGCTTGATATTGAGTTTAAAGGCAAAAATGTCATGCTGGTTGATGACTCTATCGTGCGTGGTACAACCTCACGAGAGATTGTGCAAATGGCACGTGATTCAGGCGCTAAAAATGTTTACTTTGCCTCAGCATCCCCTGCTATTCGCTACCCCAATATCTACGGAATTGATATGCCAGCGGCGACCGAATTAATCGCCCACGGCAAAACAGAAGCCGAAGTTGCAAATGCCATTGGTGCTGATAAATTAATCTATCAAAATCTTGATGATTTGATTGATGCCATCACTACGGGAAACTCTGATCTTAAACAGTTTGATTGTTCTGTCTTTACAGGCGAATACGTTACAGGTGAGTCTGAAAGTTATTTCACAGAGCTAGAATCAAAACGTAATGACGCAAAAAAACGTAGCAATGAAGACCGCGTTGCGATTGATATGTCAGATAGCGACTAAACCTCAAACATCTAATCAACTGAATATAATCAAAAAATGGATGCGCCTGTAAACATTATTGCAACTGCAAATGATTTCATCAGACGTTTTCCTGAATGTCCTCAGAACCTATTCATTATAATTTCTATTAACGAGCAAAAACTTTATCTTATTAAAGATAATAAAGTTATAGAACATTACATGATTTCCAGTGCAGAAAAAGGCACTGGAAATCTAAGTGGCAGCTATAAAACGCCACTAGGTGTGCATGCTATTTCAGAGAAATTTGGTGATACTGCAAAGCTTGGTTCTATATTCAAAGCACGAAAAGACACACACAAGCTCGCTAAAATTCTCACTCATCCAAATGATATAAGTAATAAAGATAATATTACCTCACGCATACTTTGGCTCACAGGGCTGGAAGACGGAATAAATAAAGGCAACAATATAGATACTCATGATCGTTATATCTATATTCATGGTACAGACGAGGAAGGACGCTTAGGAAAAGCTGTATCTCATGGCTGTATTCGCATGAGCAATCAAGATGTAATTGATTTATTCAATCAAGTGACCCTTGGAACACTGGTAAGTATCATTAACTGATTGAATTAAATAATAAGCAGTGTTTTTAAGCCATTTTCACTTACCACCCCCCCTCTTTTTCGATGATTTGTGATTGTTTTAAATACAAATCATCGAAAAAGAGGGGGGGTGGGTTAAGAATAATGGGGAATATCCAATTATTTAAGTTAAAGCACAGTAAAATAGGGGGAAACTAGCATTTACTAGGGTAAAAATGTCACTTGATTAAAAATATTCTGTAAAAAATATAAACCCAATATACAAACCAAGCACGCTATGAAAGGAGTAAGAACCCAACCAACTCCTATCGAGCCTAGTACCCGCCAGCGAATATTAGTACTCCCCGTAAACACGCCAATACCCACAATTGCGCCAATTACCGCTTGTGAGCTAGATACTGGCACTAAGGGGATCGTTGGTAAACTATTACCATTTAGAAAATTCTCTAAACCCTGTGATGTAAACAAGAAAAGTACAATAGAATGTGCTGTTACCACTACCCATGCAGAAATAGGTGACAATGAAACAATATCTTGCCCCACTGTCATCATCACCTTTTTGGAATATGTAAAAATTCCAACCGCAATAGCAATTGCACCCAATAAAAATAATTGCTGGATAGACGTAAACACATAAGAGTCACCCATCATGGTATCAATACTAAAATCAGTAAACGGTGATGATGAGACAAAAACGCCCATCACATTAGAGATATTATTTGCGCCAAGACTATAAGCACCAAAAGCACCAGCGGCGATTAATGCAAATCGTGTATAAGCATCTAGCCGAATCAAGTGTAATTTTGCATTAGATACTATGTAACGTGTGGATAAAAATAAAGGAACAGCGATAAAACCCGCAATGACAGGGCAAGCAACCCAGGTGAGTAAGATTATTGTCAATGTTTCAGAATCTGTTGGTTTACCACTAAAAATATTCCAGCCTACAATTGCACCCACTATCGCTTGGCTTGTTGATACTGACAATCCACGTTTTGTCATCCAATACACAGTTATAGCCGCTGATAGTGCGGCCATAAAAGCACCTGGCAAGGCATTAATAGCACCTAACTTACCTAGCGTATGTGATGCACCTGCACCAGAAATAACTGCACCTAATATAACAAAAACACTAGCAACTATGGCTGCTGTTGTGAAACGCACCATGCCTGTGCCAACCGCTGTACCAAAGATATTTGCAGCGTCGTTTGCACCTAGCGCCCAGCCCAACGCCAAACCACTTAACAAAAAGACTAAAACCGTTAGATCCATTAAATTTTTCGCTTAATGGTAAGAATAGAAAGTATATCGCCAATATCTTCAGCGGTATTTGCCAACTCATCTATATGCTCCACAAAATAAGCAAGGTGTCTTTTACGAGCTAATCCCAATGTGCTCGTAAATATTTCACGCTGAACTTTAGTACTAATTTGATCGGCTTCTGATTCGTAAAACATGACTTTTGTAACATGATCACGAACCGCTTCAATATCACGAAAGAAGGAGCGTACCGCGAGTATTAATGAATCAACTGACAGTATCGCTGTATCTGACAACTGCGTATAACCATGATGATAAATCTTAGGGATTTTTGGCGTTTGAATAGAAAAGCGAAATAAATTAGCTTCATATATATTAATCAGTGTATCAACGTGCTCCAGCAGACCAAGTACATCACCACGAAGTTCGGGGATTAAAGTTTGTTCATAGAGTTTAGTTTCTATATCACGACGTAATGTATCCGCTGACTGTTCAATCGTTAGAATGCGTTGCAGATAATTCTCAAAATCATCACAAGGCCCTTGATCAAAATAAACCGCTAGAGCACTTTTATAGATTAAACCTGCTTCTGTGACTTTATCGAGAAATTGATCAATCTGTGCTTCTAGTTTCTTAGCTCGTCCAAATAATGTTGGTATCTTTATTGCTGATAGATTCATTGTTTTCTCGTGTAAAAACCTCTGATATTATTCTTATTTATCCATACATCTATTATGTTAATTAATAGTAGTAGAGTATTTAAAGATGTCCATTTTTTTTCGAGATATGAATAATCACATTAAAAATACATTAATTGATATTTTGTTCTATATATAGATTACGTGTTGGAAAAACACCCCATTCAACAAGGAGATAAAAATGAAAAAAAAGCAGTAAGTTAAGATTCTTTAGCGCAATAGTCGCCGCATCGTTTTTTATGGCATCAGGAGTTAGTGCAGCAGAAGATTGCCCACGAGGAGATTTGGATAAACGTTTTTGTGACAGAGATGGTGATTTGATTGCAGACGCTCCAACTGATTCATCTAAATGGTTAGATCCTGATACCTTAGTTTTTGCTTATACCCCTGTTGAAGATCCTGCGGTTTATAAGGCTGCATGGAAAGATTTTTTAGATCACTTAGCTAAAGTTACTGACAAAAAAGTTATCTTCTTCCCTGTGCAATCAAACGCCGCACAAATAGAAGCCATGCGCTCAGGGCGCTTACATATTGCTGGCTTTAATACGGGCTCAAATCCTTTAGCGGTAAATTGCGCGGGTTACAGCCCTTTCACAATGATGGCGAATAAAGTTGGGAAGTTCGGCTATGAAATGGAGATTATTACTTACCCTGGTAGTGGCATAGACAAAGTTGAAGATATTAAAGGAAAAACATTAGCTTTCACTTCACCCACGTCAAATTCAGGGTTTAAAGCACCTTCTGCTATTTTAAAATCAGAATTTAATATGATTAAAGACCGTGATTTTAAAGCAACCTTCTCAGGAAAACATGACAACTCGATCTTAGGTGTTGTCAATAAAGACTATCCTGCAGCCTCTATTGCCAATTCTGTTAAAAATAGAATGCTTGGTCGAAGCGTTATAAAAGATGATCAATTAAAAGTTATTTATAAGTCGCAAACTTTCCCAACCACCAGCTACGGCTATGTGAACACCTTAAAGCCTGAACTTGCAGCCAAAGTAAAAGAAGCATTCAAAACCTTCGCGTGGGACAAGCCAGATGGAACAATGACATCACTTCATAAAGAGTTTAAGAAGAAATCTGATCAATTTATTCCTATTACTTACAAAGAATTCTGGACGGTTATACGCCAGATAGATGCCGCAAACAAAGTATCTTACGCTTGTAAATAAGTGACGTATCAAGCTTAAAAAATAAGCCTGAAGTCATTCGTGATTTCGGGCTTTTTTATGCTAAAAAAAAGGAAATAAAGAGAAGATGCTCCAACTAAAAAATCTCGGAAAACGCTATAAAACAGGGGATGATGCACTTAAAGGCGTTAATCTTGAAATACCCGATGGTCAACTTGTTGGCCTCATTGGCCCATCAGGTGCAGGTAAAAGCACGTTAATACGCTGTGTTAATCGCTTGGTTGAACCAACTACAGGGACTGTAACGCTAAATAACATCGAAGTTACCTCACTTTCTGCTGGAGGCTTGCGCAAAGAGCGACGAAAAATGGGCATGATTTTTCAAGAATATGCGCTAGTCGATAGACTAACCATTATGGAAAACGTCATGTCTGGTCGTTTAGGCTATATGGGCTTCTGGAAAAGCTTTTTCCGTAAATACCCGCAAGCTGATATTGATGAAGCCTTTCGGTTGTTAGAACGCGTAGGGCTAGATCACATGGTAGACAAGCGTGCAGATGAATTATCAGGCGGGCAAAAGCAACGCGTAGGTATCGCTCGTGCATTAATTCAAGACCCTGAAGTTATTTTGATTGATGAACCAACCGCTTCGCTTGACCCAAAAACATCACGCCAGATTATGCGACTGATTTCGGAGCTATGCCGAGAAAGAAACTTATCTGCCATCGTTAATATTCACGATGTCGCACTCGCTCAAATGTTTGTTGAGCGTATCGTTGGCCTACAAATGGGAGAGATTGTATTTGATGGTGCGCCTGATGAACTAACCCCTGATGTTCTCACACAAATTTATGGTGAAGAAGATTGGGAGGCAACGATAGACGAAGTCGATGAGGATGAAGACATCACAATTGATGAAAAGAGTGTCGAGGCTAGCATATGAATGCAGCAATAACGTCTGGTAACGAAAAGTCTCGTCGCTGGAAGCGCCCTCCTCTCATACAAGATACTAAATGGCGCTATGGATTACTCATTTTAGCTATCGCTTATTTTATTGCTGCATCTTTTTCTTACGATGTTAACTGGTCTCGCGTTTATGAAGGGCTTGATCGCGGTTGGGAGTTTATAAAATCCTTCGCTAACCCTGATTTTAAAACACGCTGGTCGGATATTTCAGAAGGAATCTGGGAAAGTATTGTCATCACTGTGACCTCAACGGTTGTAGGGATTATTCTCGCGATTCCCCTTGCTTTGGGCGCTGCCAGTAACTTAGCACCCAAAATCATCTATTATATTTGTAGGGGCATCATCGCTGTTAACCGAGCATTGCATGAGATCATTGTTGCCATTTTAATGGTTGCCATTTTTGGTTTTGGGCCACTTGCTGGCTTTATTACATTGACATTATCCACCATAGGTTTTATCGCCAAACTCCTAGCTGAAGACATCGAAAATATCAGTAAACCTCAAGCAGAAGCAGTGAAATCGACAGGCTCTGGCTGGTGGCAATGGATTAACTACGCCATTCAACCCCAAGTTATGCCACGCTTAATTGGCTTATCTATCTACCGTGTTGATATAAATTTTAGGAGTTCCTCCATTCTCGGTTTAGTGGGTGCGGGTGGAGTAGGCGCTACATTAAATACCGCATTTGATCGCTATGAATTTGATACTGCAGCCGCGATCATCATTATCATCATCGCCATTGTGATGGTGCTTGAATATGTTTCGGGCTTCATCAGAGCAAGAGTACAGTAGGTTTAAAAAAGGAAAATAAGGATATGCCAGTAACAACAAAAGGTGATTTAAAAGTATGGCAACGCCGTGATCGAGCCAAACAATTTAAAATTTGGTTTGCATGGTTAATCGGTGTGGCAATTTTTATGTTCTGCTGGGAAATCATTTCCGATAAGACCACCTGGTTTTTTGTTTTTGATGCTCCCCGCATAGCCGCAGATATTGGTGGGCGTGCATGGCCACCTCGTTGGAGCTATCTGTCAGAGTTATGGAAGCCCATGTGGGACACTATAAATATTGCCACCCTTGGCACACTATTGGCAATAATCATGGGCGTACCCGTTGCTTTCTTAGCCGCAACAAACACCACACCTAGCAAACGTTTTTTACGCCCACTGGCTTTATTAATCATTGTCTCAACGCGCTCAATCAACTCATTAGTTTGGGCATTACTGTTAGTGTCTATTATTGGACCAGGCATCTTTGCAGGCACTTTAGCCATTGCCATTCGATCCATAGGCTTTGTTGCAAAGTTATTATACGAGGCGATTGAAGAGACAGACATCAATCAAATTGAAGCGATTCAAGCAACAGGTGCGAGTAAATTACAAGTAATAGCCTACGGTATTGTTCCTCAAATCATGCCTGCTTTTGCGGGTTTGAGTGTATTTCGTTGGGATATTAATATTCGTGAATCAACCATCTTAGGTTTAGTCGGTGCTGGAGGTATTGGTCTGTATTTATCCTCATCATTAAACATACTAGCGTGGCCACAAGTGGCTGTTATTTTAATTATGATCTTAGTAGCTGTTGTTATCAGTGAGTGGGTATCATCTAAAGTTAGATTGGCGATAATATAATGTATACCCTCATGAAAAACCTCACCTAATTACCCACCCCCCCTGTTTTTCGATGATTTGTATTTATTACAAATCATCGAAAAACAGGGGGGGTGGGTAATAAAAAACACAAAAAAATCACTAAATTATCCAATATACTCATCCAAATAAACCTAAAAGCAATACTCTTTGATCACGACGGTACTCTTGTTGACTCAGAAGGCACTCATTTCCAGCTTTGGGAGGCAATTTTAGATAAATACAAGGTGAAACTATCAGAACAAGACTATAAAGACTTCCATTCAGGTACTCCTACACCCAAAAACGCTGAGATACTGGTAGAAAAATATAAGCTCAAAATCGTACCACAGGTATTAGCTGAAGAAAAAGAGAAAATAACACACACGTTTTTAGCCCATAACACTTTTTCATTAATGCCTGACTCATTAGCTACCATTCAACACTTTCATAAAATGGGGTTAAAGCTAGGTGTAGTAACTGGCGCTGGGCGTTTTGGCGTGAACTCAACACTACAAGGCCATAAACTAGAAAAATATTTTGATGTGATTACTACAGGCAAAGATGTTACTAACAGTAAACCTGACCCTGCCGTCTACTTATTGGCAATGAAACTCCTTGGAGTAAAATCCAATGAATGTATCGCTATTGAAGATACTGAAAACGGAATTCGCTCTGCTATAGCTGCTGGGCTTATTTGTTGCGCTGTAAAAAATGATTACTCCTCAAGGCATGATTTATCGATTGCTACCGCTGTTTTTAACAACATAGGAGAAGCCAAAAACTGGATAATTAATAACACTTCTTGACCTATATCTAATGCAACTTCTGAAATAACTCCTATATTAATAGTAACAACAGTCTTTTAAGGAGTTAAAAATGGATACCAAAACAGTCCAAGAGAAGCTTCAAAGTGCTTATAACAGTATGCTTGAACATGTTGAAGAGCTAGTCGATAAAGATAAAAAACCTCTCAAAGAAGCGTTTGAAGAAGCCGAGGAAAAACTCAGCGAATGGCGGGAGCTAAGTCGTGAAGAAGTCTCCAATATTAGTGAAGAGCTAAAATCTAATCTATCTGATGTCGGCGAAGCCAGTCACAAGCTTAACGAAAGTCTTAAAGAAACATTGTCTTTTGATGCCAGTTATTTAGCCAGCAGTGTATGGAATAGCTTATCCAAAGTGGCGGATAAAACTATTGTGGAATTATCTGAACTTGGTGAATCACTACGCAGGCATACGGTAACAGATGCTTCTAACTATTCAGATCAGCAACAAGTATGGCTTAAAGATGCCGAGCTATGGCATGAAAATTATGGAGAAGCTCTTAAACAATTAGATAGTATTAGAGCGGATGTTAAAAAAAAGATCCGACAAACAAATGCCTATAGTAAATCCGTTACAAATGATAACGCTGACCAGTCACGACATGATTTATTATCACAAGAAAACCAAGAAGTAACTCAATCAGTTAATAATATTTTTCATCAATACTTTGGAGAGAAATCATGATTACTGAAATCCCCATAAATGAATCACACGTGTTTGCTTTTAAGGTTACAGGTAAGCTTGAGGAAAATGACTACAAGATTTTTAGACCTAAACTCGAGCAATTATTTAAAGAAGTAGGTCGCCCCCTATCTTTACTGATCAAACTAGAAAATTTTGAAGGGTGGACAGCTAAAGCCGCATGGGAAGATCTAAAGTTAGGCTTCACCCATTATGATGACTTCTTACGAATAGCCATTGTTGGTGAAACACTTTGGGAAAAATTGATTAGTGGCTTCGGTGATTTATTTACAGAAGCCGAAGTCCAATACTTTGAAGATGAAGCCTTAGCGCTTGATTGGATCATAGAGGTTCAAAATAAAGCAGAGCAAGATGAATATATAGGTTATAGACATATTTTAGTCACCACTGACTTTTCAAAATATGCAAAATTTGGGCTTAGAAAAGCGCTTGAACTAGCAAAACCTTTTGATGCTAAAATTACTCTTATGCATGCCGCTGAGGTATTCTCATCCGACATATACCCTGCTATTGGAGAATTAGCCGTACCTGTAATGGTAGATAACCCAGAACAAGAAAAGAAACACATTGAGCGAATAGAAAAAAAACTTTCTGACTTATTAAAAGACTTGGGATATGAGAAAAATCGTATCAAACTAGTAACAGTTATTGGGCATCCAGTTGATTCAATTATTGATTATGCCTTAAAGCACGATAATGATTTAATCGTAATGGGCTCTCATGGTAGAAGAGGCCTAGCAAGGTTGTTAGGCTCATCTACCAATGGTGTCATTAATAATGCACCTTGTGATGTTTTAACTGTAGTGAATAAGTAGTCTGATTTACAATTTACAGAGTTGCCTTATCTGCCTTTAATTGTAATAAACCTACACCTATTAACACAAACAAACTGCCTAATGTTCGGTTAAACCATTTGCCCCTCTGCCCTGTCGAGAGCCACCGTTTGGCTTTTTTCGCCAGTAAACCGTAACTGACAAGCGTCACAAAAGAGATTGCCATAAACGTGAACGTCATGATTAAAAACTGTGGCACGAGTGCTTGCTGTGTATTGATAAATTGAGGAAACAATGCCGTGAAAAACAAAATGGCTTTTGGATTTGTCATGGCGATTAAAAAGCCTTCTATAAAGAATCTGTTATTACTTTTTGTTTGCTCTATAGCAGGCTTATTTTCAGTATTAGAAAAAAAGTTTGCTTTAGAACACCATTGGCGAATGCCCAGATAAACTAAATAGCCAGCTCCAATTACTTTAATAACCCAAAATAAAGTGGTTGACGTTTTGAGTATCGCACCCAAACCAAATATTGCGGCTGTTGATAAAATCAACAAGCCACAAATATTACCAAACGATGAAAGCACAACTTTGTTTATCCCAAAGCGAATACTATTAGAAATGGATAATAAAATGGCAGGACCGGGGCTTATCACGGCGACTATGGCAACTGCCATATAAAGCAACCATGTTGTAAATTCCATATCTAGTCCTTAACTTTCTCCACCTACCCTATCTAACGAACAATCATGACAGAACAACCTGCTCTATCACTGATAACTGTACCCGTTGCGCCAAGTAATCGCTGACTTCTACGAGACTTCTTGCGGCGACAACCCATCATCACAAGATCGGGGCTAAAATCTTCTATCGCCTTTAAAATGGCTGTTCTTCGCTTACCTTGTGTTAGCTTGCATTCAACTGAAACTGAAAAGTTTTTTTCAGCAAGGTCTATCAATTTTTGCTTCATTTCAGATTTGAGCTTCTCTTGCGCGCCCTCTGGAAAATAACTGGCAACCATCGGCATTCCATAGTCTGGAATAACAGTAACTAATCTCACTTCACTGCCATACTTTTGCGCCAAATCATTAGCCGTTTTACAGAGTTTTTCTGTCGTATTTTCTGTTGATAAATCAACAGGTACTAGAATTTTACTAAACATGCTTTACCTCCAATTTTTCTTTTCTCACACGACCTCTTTGAGAGAAGAAAACCATTGCCAATAAACCACCCGCTAAAAGATATAACCATTGCTTGGCAGGTCGCTCAGTATTTTCCATTTTCACACTGGCAATTTCCCAATCAAAATCGAGTTTTTGCTTTTCAGCTACACCACCAAAGACCAAGTTATCAATTATTAACTTACCATCCTCTTCTTTCAACTCCAAGCCTGCTGCATCTCTAAGCCTTGCAATACCATCTCCTAGTGATTTATCGCCTACAGGTAACATCACCACTTTATCAATCGCTCTGCCTTCTAAGGTTTCACCTTTTACTTGAACACGTATTTGACCTTTATCGGGTAAGTCACCTGCAATCTGGAAAATTTGTGCTGCAGGCACTTCAGTCAATGGCGGATAGAATTTATCCATTATAAAACCAGGTCTAAAGAATAAGAATGTAACCATAAGCAATGCTATCGTCTCCCATATTCTATTTTTGGTTAAGAACCAGCCCTGTGTCGCCGCAGCGAACATCAGCATTGCGATGGTTGCGGTAATTATCACCATGGCTAAATGCACCGGCCCCGTAATACCAATTAATAATAGCTCGGTATTGAAGATAAACATGAACGGCAAGATGCCAGTACGAATATCATACATAAATCCTTGAATACCCGTTTTGATAGGATCACCACCCGAGATTGCGGCCGCGGCATAAGCCGCTAACCCCACGGGCGGAGTATCGTCCGCCAGTATACCAAAGTAGAAGACGAATAAATGCACTGCAATTAATGGGACAATGAGCCCATTTTGTGCGCCCAAACTCACGATAACAGGTGCCATCAGTGAGGATACAACAATATAGTTTGCAGTCGTCGGTAAGCCCATGCCTAACAGTAAACTGATACCTGCGGTGAGTATTAACATCGCAATCAAACTACCACCTGATATAAATTCAACAACCTCGGCTAAAATTAAACCAACACCTGATAGCGTAACCGCACCGATAATTAAACCAGCTGCTGCTGTCGCGATACCAATACCAATCATATTACGTGCGCCAGAAACCATACCCTCTTGAAAGTCGTGCCAACCATCAGCCCAATACTGAGCAGGATTAGATTCACCGCGCATCATACTTTTTAGATATTTATGCGTAAGCAATACAAAAATCATTGCCATAGACGCCCAAAATGCCGATAACGGTGGCGAGAAGCGCTCAACCATTAAGAACCAAATCAACACAACTACAGGCAATAAGAAATACAAGCCAGATTTAACGACTGGGCCTGCTTCTGGTAACTCTGTAATATCTTCACTCTTTTGTAAGTCAGGATATTTAACGGCAAGTTTTAACAATAAGAAGTAAGCGACAACAAAGATTACACCTGCTATCCAAGGAGTAGCGTCACCTGCTGCTACTTTTAGCCAGCCAAAGCCATATTTCATGGCCATTGATAGCACTAAAATAATGACGATTACCGTTAGGAAACTGAACATTTTTTGTAGTAGTGTTGATGAATACTTAGAAGGCATTCCTTCTAGTCCTAACTTACAAGACTCTAGATAAACGATATACCCCAACGCAAAATATGAAATCAACGCGGGTAAGATTGCGTGTTGTACAACCTCTAAATACGAGATGCCAACAAACTCAATCATTAAGAATGCCGCAGCGCCCATAACGGGAGGCGTGAGCTGCCCATTTGTTGATGAAGCAACTTCAACCGCGCCTGCTTTTTCTGCTGAGAAACCAACACGTTTCATAAGTGGGATAGTAAACGTACCGGTGGTTACAACATTGGAGATTGATGATCCTGAGATCAAACCCGTTAATGCTGATGAAACAACCGCCGCGATTCCTGGGCCACCTTTAAATTTACCTAAAAGGCTAAATGCTACCAAGATAAAATAGTTACCTGCTCCTGCCCTTTCAAGCAACGAACCAAATAATACAAAGAGAAAAACCATGCTGGTTGAAACACCTAGCGCAACACCAAATACACCTTCTTGTGTTATCCAGAAGTGACTCATTGCACGTTGGAATGAAGCCCCTTTCCATGCCATAACATCAGGGGCGAGATGCCCAAAGAAGACATAAGCTAAGAAGATCATCGCAATGATCATCAATGGTGGGCCAAGCGCTCGACGCGCTCCCTCAAGCACTAAAACAATTCCAATACCTGACACGACTAAGTCTAGTGTTGTTGGCAAACCTGGGCGATCGGCTAATTCTCTTGCAAATACCCAGAGATATAACGTAACAAGCACTGCGACAATCGCCATAACCCAATCCTGTATGGGGATCCGGTCACGCGGAGACCCTTTAAGGGCTGGATAAGCAAGAAATCCTAGGAACATAGCGAAAGCTAAATGAATTGAACGTGTACCCGTGTTGTTTAACACCGGAATAATATCGGGAATCATGTAGGGAAATGGAGACGCTATCCATAATTGAAAGAGTGACCATGCAAAGGCTACCCATAACATTAATTTACCGACGCCACCTTCTGGGCTTCTTGCGCCCGTATCGTTTTCGGCAATCATTTCCTGTAATTTTGAATCATCAATCTCAAAATCATCTGCTTTACTTTCAGCCATGCTATCTCCTTATAAATATTATTTGGGTGAATCTCCGCTCACCTTCTTATGCTTTCTTAGTAAAAAAGCATAAGAAGAAAAGCAATTCGTTTTTACTAAATAAAAAAAAGCGAGGCAAACGCCTCGCTTTTTTCAACAGTAAGATTACTTAATCAAACCCGCTTCTTTGTAGTACTTAGCTGCGCCTGCGTGTAACGGAGCAGAAAGAGAAGCTGAAACCATCTCAGTTTTCTTTAAGTTTTTAAATGCAGGGTGAAGCTTCTTGAAATCATCAAAGTTTTCAAATACTGCTTTAACCACTTCGTAAATCACTTTCTCAGGTACTTTTGCAGAAGATACGAATGTTGCACCAACACCCATTGTCTTTGCCGCTTCTGGGTTACCTGTATACATACCCGCTGGTACTGAGGCATAACGGTAGTAAGAGTTATCACCAACTAACTTATCAACGGCAGGGCCATGAATATCAGCAATTTTTGCATCACAAGTTGTTGTTGTTTCTTTGATTAAGCCAGCTGGATGACCCACAAGAATAAAGTAAGCATCAATTTTGTTATCACAAAGTGCCTGACCCATTTCTGATGATTTAAGCTCAGAAGCTAATTTAAGATCTTTACGACTCATACCGAATGCTTTTTCGATAACATCATAAGTTGCAACTGTACCTGAGCCTGGCTGACCTACGTTTACACGCTTACCTTTGAGGTCACCAAAGTTTTTGATACCTGAATCCGCACGAACAACTAATGTTGCTGGCTCGGCATGTACTGAAAATACCGCACGAAGGTCTTTAAATGCACCAGCATCTTTAAACTTAGACGTACCATTATAAGCATGGAACTGCCAATCAGATTGGGCAACACCCATTTCTAACTCGCCTGAGCGAATAGCATTAATATTAAAGACTGAGCCACCTGTTGACTCTACTGAACAACGAATACCCGTCTTCTTACGGTTCTTATTAACCAAACGACAAATTGCGCCACCTGTTGGGTAATAAACACCTGTAACTCCACCTGTTCCGATTGATACATACGTTGTCTCTGCAGCCATTGCTGGTGTAGAAAGAGTTGCGCTCAGTAACAAACCTGCTGTTGCTAGTGCTGTTGTAATTTGTTTTTTCATTGTTATACATTCCTCCGAGGATTAATAAAAGCTGTAAGAACAAATGTTCTTCCATGAACGCTTTATAGAAGAGCATCACTGATTCTGCAAGTTTTATATTTTTAGATTTTTTATACAAAAAGAATAATGATTAACAACAGACTAAAAACTCTGGCTTCAACTATCACCATTTTGGCCTCATTATTTTACAAGCATCCTTATAAGAAGCTATTTTTTGGCCTTTATTATTCAAATGGTTTGCCATTTGCTCTATGATTTCAGCATTGCTTTTTGCACTACATCCATCTTTTAATAAATGATTATTTTCGAACCCTAGACGTATATGCCCACCTAATTTTGCAGCTTGTTTGCCCACTGTATACTCTTGAGTTCCAAAAGCACAAACCATCCAACTGCTTGTAGGAGTTTTAAAATTGTTTTTAAATATTTCTGTTCCAAAAATACCTTCTACCTGATGCTTTCCTACAACTAACAATAAAGGATAAGCAATCCCTGGAAGAACTCCTTCCTCTAACCATCTCTTATATAACGCCAAGTCGTGCTGGTTATAAAGTATTAACTGAGGGAAAACTTTATTGTCACGCATCCAGTTAAAGTGCTCATTAATTTCTATTTCATCATGATTTTTGATTTCTCTTAAGCCAATTGAAACACCTTGCGGTTTCACATTATAAATCATCTCAAATTGCTCATCAGATGAATATTTACCTACCGCCTCAGATGTTACCTGAATAAATAATGTCCCCTCTGTACGATCTTCTACTTCACGTATGGCCGCTTTGTACAATGTACTATTTAAACTGTGTTCTCCTTTTTCATTTCTTACATGCAAATGAATCATGCTTGCACCTGCTTGTTGACAAGCCCTAGCTTCCTGACCTATTTCGTCTGCAGTTAATGGAATGGTTGGCAAATCTATTTTTGTTTTACGTGCACCATTTGGGGCAACTGCAAGCAATATCATTTACCTGACACCTCGATATTTTTACAAACTGAATGGATACTATTGACCAAGCGTTTGACAATTTTTTCAACATGATTTTCATTAATAATAAAAGGAGGAGCTAATAAAACATGATCCCCCTGAATACCATCAATCGTCCCTCCCATAGGGTAAACCATTAAAAAATTCTCCATCGCCTGTTTTTTAATTTGTGCGTGTATTTTTAAACTAGGATTAAAAGGTTGCTTAGTTTCTTTATTTGCAACCAACTCGATACCAACAAATAAACCTCTTCCCCTAATATCACCAATGAATTGGTCTAGTTCTGGTATCGCTGAGAACTTAGACCTAAGTTGTTCAACTAAATTATCTCCTTGCTCTCTAACATTACTTAATAAATTACATTCTTGAATTTCAAGTTGAGTCGCTAAACCTGCGGCGCAAGCGGTAGCATGCCCAATATATGTGTGTCCATGTTGAAAAAAGCCAGAACCACCTTCGATAGCATTTACAATTTTTTCACCAATTAGAACCGCACCCAGAGGTTGATAGCCCGCGGCTAAACCCTTGGCTACCGTTTGTAAATCCGCTTGTATGCCTTCCTGCTCACAAGCATGTAAAGTTCCTGTGCGCCCCATACCACACATAACCTCATCCAAGATCAATAACACATCATACTGATCACAGATTTCACGAATACGCTTGTAATACCCTTCAGGTGCAGTCAAAGCACCTGAAGTTGCGCCTACTACAGTTTCAGCTACAAAGGCAGCAACATTTTCTGAGCCTAATTCTTGAATTTTCACTTCTAATTCATTGGCAATTCGTTGACCATATTCAAAATATGTTTCTTGCTCTTGTTTATCGCGGTATTCATAAGGTGCAGAAATATGATGCCCCGCTACCAATAAAGGGTCGAATGGCTTACGCCTCCACATATTCCCCCCTATTGCCAATGCTCCTAATGTATTACCGTGATAACTTTGCTTGCGTGCAATAAAATATTTTTTGCTTTCTTTACCCTGCTCTAAAAAATACTGTCTGGATAATTTAAGTGCTGCTTCGATTGCTTCTGAACCGCCAGAAACAAAATAAACTTGAGAGAAATCGCCTTGCGAATGTGTAATTAAATGTTCAGCTAATTGCTCTTGAGGTTCATTCGTGAAAAAGCTGGAATGCGCATAAGGAATTTTTGACGTTTGGTCAATGATTGCCTGCTTGACTCTCTGATTGGAGTGCCCTAAACAAGAAACCGCTGCACCGCCACAAGCATCAAGGTATCTATTACCTTTGCTATCTATAACATAAACGCCATCACCTGATACCACCGTTGTCAGATTTGGCATTGTTGTCCGATGCATTACTCTATTCATAACAATTACCCCTCTTCGTTAAGGAGAAACTGATCAAGTCCAATTAGTTTTCGCTTGTCAAATCAGCCGATATTTTCCACGAAGATCGACACAATAGAATGACTATTACGTCTCACTTCGTGAAAAATAGCGACAGATTTTTCTACGCTAAATTCTAATCGACTTAATCAGTCTCTCCTTAAGTTGGGTATAGTAGAGAAGATGTACAGTTGCACAGATATTTACATATTTTGAATTAAAAAATGGGACTTACAGTCATTATCAGCATTGATTTCGATCATTTTTTTGCATTTATGAATATTTAAACTTTAACAATCTAAGTGCATTGCCTACCACAAACAAAGTTGAACCTTCATGAATTGCAACAGCCAAACCTATATTAGCAAAACCCAAAATAGTAGCAGGAATTAATAATGCCACTATTCCAAGACTGATCCATAAGTTTTGTTTAATAATACTTTTAGATTTACGGCTTAAAGCGATTGCAAATGGCAAGTTATCCAACTTATCAGCCATAAGCGCTATATCGGCAGTCTCTAACGCCACATCAGAGCCTGCCGCTCCCATAGCAATACCAACTGTGCTTTTAGCCATAGCTGGCGCATCATTTACGCCATCACCTACCATTGCGACTTTACCCTCTTCTGCTTTTAATTTTTCTATTGCGGCAACTTTATCTTCGGGTAAAAGATTTCCCATTGGATCTGTTATACCAATTGTTTTAGCAACAGCATTAGCAACTTCCTGATTGTCGCCTGTAAGCATAATCATACGACTTATGCCTATCTCTTTGAGTTTTTTTAACGTTGTTTTCGCCTCTTTACGAGCAACATCCATAACCGAAATAATACCAAGGTATTGTCCTTCTGTTTCTAATATTACCATTTGCTCTGTAACTTCTACTGGGATTTCTTCATTGGTTAATTCTTTAAACAAACGACGATTACCAATATGTACTGTCTTATCCATGACTCTTGCTCTTACTCCTCGTGCAGTTAATGCCTCTAAACCTTCTGCTACAGGAATTTGTTTACCTTTTAAGAGCTTTTCCCCATCTTTCACAATTGCACCAGCTAAAGAGTGATCACTTAACCGTTCTACTGCTACGGCAATAGCCAGAAGTTCATTCTTATCAACACCAGAAAAAGGAATAGCATTAGTTAGTCTTGGACGGCCTTCTGTTAACGTGCCAGTTTTATCAAAGGCAACTGCATTTAGCGATCCTAAATCTTCAAGAGGACGACCACCTTTTACCAAAACTCCCTGTTTAGCAGCTCTTGCTACTCCAGCTAATACCGCACTTGGAGTTGATATTGCTAAAGCACATGGTGATGCTGCCACCAGCACTGCCATAGCACGATAAAAGCTATCTTTAAAAGGCTCATCAATAACTAAAAAAGCAAATAACAGAATGAAAACTAACAGTAAAACAGCTGGAACAAAGTATCGCTGAAATTTATCGGTGAGAAGTTGTGTGGGTGATTTTTGTGTTTCTGCTTCTTTCACCAATTCAACCAAACGCGATAAAGTACTGTCTTTTGCCTCATTCAACACCATAATTTCAAGCACACCGCTACCATTGATGGTTCCAGCAAATGCGCGATTTTCAGATGATAAAGTATTCAGATCATAAACAGCTTTAACATTCTCTACAGCCACTTTTCCAACGGGTATACTCTCGCCAGTTATAGGTGCCTGATCAACAGCACTCGTGCCATCAACTACAACACCATCTGCAGCAATTTTAGTATTTGGCTTAACAATTATAATATCGCCAATTATCAGCTCTTCGATGCCAACTTCTTGTTGCTTACCATCACGTTTAATAATTGCTGTAGGTGGTGCCAAATCAGATAAAGCAGCGATAGACTTACGCGCCTTATTCATAGCATAAGCTTCAAGCGCATGCCCTAAACTAAATAAAAATAATAGTAATGCGCCTTCTTGTCACTTTCCTAGGGCCGCAGCACCGGCAGCGGCGACCAGCATAAGAAAATCAATTTCAAATTTACCATTACGGATGGTTTCAATTGCTTCAAGAAGAGTAAAATAGCCACCTAGAATAAATGCCAATATATACAACACAGTAGATATTGATTCAGGCACACCACCAATAAAAGAAAGTATTAGACCGGAAAACCAGAAAACACCGCTACAAATAGCAAAATATAGTTCGGTATTCTGACCTAAAAATCCGCCATGTGCATGATCGCGTGCATCATTGACTGTATTACCATTCTTCTCATATTTGTTATTATTGCTTTCATCATGATCGTGACCATTATGGTCGGAATGTGATTCGCTCATTTTGCATCCTTCTGCCTAATACTTGTAACAAATACTAGACCATTTTTCACAGGACTTTGTAGAACTATGCGACTTCGGACGATTTTGAAAGTATTGGTGCTATTTCGTCAAATTTGCAAAGAGCATAGGTAGTTGTTCGGGTAAACGGTCTACATGATCAATAACAGTGTAGTTATTTTCACCAAAAATACGTTTAACATAACTGTCTGCATTTGGATCAAGCGTCAAACAGTAAGTTAAAACGCCTGTAGAATAGAGCTCTTCCACAGCCTTTTTTGCATCATGCCGTAAATGCTGAGGATCGCGCTCGTCTATATCCGCTGGCTCTCCATCTGTAACTAACAGAATTAGCTTACGTTTTTCTTGTTGTTTATGTAGATGGTGACCTGCATGACGTAAAGCGGCTCCCATTCGTGTAGATAACCCCCCCTTCATGCCTGCTAAACGAGATTTAGCTTCGTCATCAAAATACTGATTAAAATCTTTATAACGGTAGTATTGTACATCGTGACGTCCATCAGAGGCAAAACCATGCAATGCAAATGGATCTCCGATACCTTCAATGGCAGTGGCAACTAGAGTTGCCGCCTCACGAGTTAGCTCTAATACGGTTTTATCAGAGCCAGCCATTACTTCATTGGTAGACTCAGATAAATCCAATAGAACCACTACAGATAAATCACGTGTTTTAAGCACATTACGCATGGTGATGCGCGGGTTTGGTTGCTCGCCCATACGAATTGAGATCATGGCATCTATTGCCGCATTGATATCAACCTCATCACCATCCTCCAAATTACGTTGCCGTTGAACACCTTCAGGCGTAAGTAAATCAATGATTTGCTTGATACGATGTGCTATCGGCTTGTATTCATCCAAAATCATCTGGATTTCTTCGACATGACCTCGTGGTTGACGACGCTCGTAAACCGTTGCCCAATCAGGGCGGTGTAGCTGAATTTGATAGTCCCATTCTTGATAATGAAAGGGATCAGATACGGGTTCTTTCCCCCAAGCATCATTGAAGCTGTTAGCAGTATCAGTTAGGTTATCCTCATAAAAACGCATCACGTCTTTATTCGTCCATATTTCTTGTGCATCATCACCAGCCAGTTCACAATCTACTTCGTGCGCCATCATTAACGCGCTTACTTCGCGTCTAACTTGTTGTTGACTGGCAGGAATATAGTCAAACTCTACGTCACCCGTAAACTCTTCAAATTCCCACACATAGCGATTATCGTCTCGATATGGTATATCAATACGTTCAAGAATACGTAAGCTTGGCACTTCTTTACGCTTTGAAAATAGATTGAAAATATCTAAACCTAGATTCCAAGAATATTGATTATTGTCTTGGTTTTCTTCAATTCCATCGTGGAAGCTTTTTGCTAATGCATTTAATTCTTCATCAGCTGAAGAAACAGAATCATCAAGTAACATGAGTGATAAATGCACCAAAATAGGCATTGATGGATGTTCTATTTTCTCATCACTCTCATGATCCGCTTCTTCCATCATTCGACGCCAAAGCTTTTTAAGACCTGGAAATTCACACACAGCCTTATATTCAACACGAGCATCTTCAACCAAACCGATGAAAAACATCTGTGCAGGGCTCAAACCCTCTGCAGATATTGGCTTAGAAGAATACACCATATGTGATGCCATATGAGCTGCAGTCGCACGATAGACCTCTAACCCCGCAATATCACCATAGTCATCAAGAGCATCAGGCAAATGGAATATACGATGTTCTATATATGGGCGAAAATCTGCAAAGTCAGCACCTGTTGGACGTAAGAAGAAATCCCTACCCCACAAAGCACGGAGATAAAAATTTAACTTTCGTTGTGTTTTTATAAACAGAATGCCACGACGTTCTTTTTGCAACATAGCACGGCTATCTGCTGATTCTAAATTGAAGTAAGCTGTTAAATTATTAAAATCACGGCGATAGGCCTGCGCCCCAAAATTTGCCCAGCGGCGCAGCCCACTTAAAGTCAATTTCGATAGCAATTCATCGATATGATTTAACATTGGTCGCACACCGCGCGAAGCAGTGGAAGCTAATTGATGAATGAGAGTTAGATAGCCACGGAATAGCTCAGCATCACCCAAATTGCGAGCGGCTGTGGGCATACTTGAGAATAATAGCGAAACAACTTCGGCAGAAGTCATTGATGAAAGCTTCAGTGCAGCCGTTAAACAATCACCAACTACATCTTCGCCACATTCTTTTGCAACTAATGGTATTTCTTGCAAGTAAGAAATAACCACATCTGATCCACGACCCAAGTTACATAGGCTTTTTGCACCATCCATATAGATTTGCAAGCCTGCTGGTGACATAACTCTTGAAGCTTCTTGAAAGGTGCTTTCTAAAACATCTCTGACTTCAGGAGCCGCGTCTTGAAGAAATTCTTCGTAGTCTTCTAATTTTATTGACATCGTTTAATCTCAAATTCAGCCGTTATCGTGCTTTACCCAAAAAATGTCTCAACCGCTGCATTCAATGTATCACGCATATCAGGATCATCTGTTAGTGGTGTTACCATCGTCATGCTACAAGCATCAAGAGGCGCTACGCCTTGCTTGATAAGCTGCCCTGAATAAACCAACAAACGCGTAGAAATACCTTCATCCAGCCCATGACCTTTAAGGTTACGTGCGCGATGTGCAATGTGTACTAGCTTTTCAGCGGTCTCAACATCAACCCCTGACTCTTTAGATACAATGCTTATTTCTGTTTTTTCTACGGGGTAATCAAAATCCATGCCGCCAAAACGTTGCTTGGTAGACTGCTTTAAGTCTTTCATTAAACTCTGGTAACCAGGGTTATAAGAAATAACCAACTGAAAATCAGGGTGCGCTTGAATTAACTCACCTTTTTTATCTAAAGGTAGACTACGACGGTGATCTGTTAGCGGGTGAATAACAACCGTAGTATCTTGTCGTGCTTCAACAATTTCATCAAGGTAACAAATTGCACCGATACGTGCCGCCGTTGTTAATGGGCCGTCTTGCCATTTTGTGCCATCTGCATCAAGAAGAAAACGCCCCACTAAATCTGATGCTGTCATATCCTCATTACAGGCTACTGTAATTAAAGGCTTGCCTAATTTCCAAGCCATATATTCAACAAAGCGAGATTTACCACAACCAGTGGGACCTTTAATCATCATTGGCATACGAACACTATAAGCAGATTCGTATAGCTCTATTTCTTTACCTACTGGCTCATAATAAGGCTCATCTTTGATGATATATTGCTCAGAATCTACGATATTTTCAGTAATGGACATAGCTATTCTCTCTTTCTTACTAAATTCTAGAATCTAGAATCTAAAGTTAACATGTTTTGTACCACGCTGTGTTAGCCAGCTTGGCTACAAATTTTAATTTACCTAGGTTTATTAGTCTTCGTCTTCATCGACAGTTTCTGATTCTCCACTCCAACCCGCCGCACGCGCCTCTTCAAATGCTTTGTCATGAATGCGTTGATGCTTCTCAAATAACGCTGGTGGTAAGCTACTTACCATACAACCGTACTTATCCCACTCGTCATTAACTTTGTCTAGCAAAGCATCAACACCTGCATAGTTCCAGCCTTCACAGGTTTCAGTTTCTTCAATTAAGCCGAAGACCCTAGCATCACGAATGATTTTCCCTATCGTGGTCATGCCGCCATTGATCTCGTTATTAAGACCTACATAATTTTCTGAACGCGCCATAGTATTTCTCTAAAAATTAGTCTTTTTATGCTTTGAGCAAGAAACTGTTTATATAAAAATTCATCAAGCTATTATTATAGTAACTATAGCTACTTTAATAAACTCTAATATAAAAAGTTTTAAAAAAAGCCTCTGACAGAGTTATGTCCGACAGAGGCAATAAGGAATGAGAGTTCAATAAAATCAAAACTCTAATTTGTTATGAAACCCTCATTCCTAAGTTACCTCATGGTTTTCTGTTTATACAGAAACACCACGATAAATAACCATTGATGCACCTGCTGACTGTGCAAAGTTGTCAAAACCTAACAGACGAACATGGTTGTCTGGATGGGCTTTATGACAAGCTTCTAGCTCAGCTAGAATAACATCTACATCTGTTTCACCAAACAAAGGTAGTTTCCACATGTACCAGTAGTTGCTAATTGCATTTTCTGGTTCTGTGTGCTCAATACCTGGGTTCCAGCCTTTATCAACAATGTATTGAATTTGAGCGCGAGTAGACTCTGTGCTCAAAGCAGGAAGGTATGAAAAAGTTTCGTATTTACGGCTTAGTGCGGCATCGCTTAAGTTCGAGCCATAATCTTGTACATCACTCATAGTGATTTACTCCATAATAATTAGTTTAATAATAAGATATTCAAATCCTCTCACCATCTTTAAGATAGTGAGAGGAATAAGGTTAATCTATCTTATTTGTGTGCTACGTCAATCTTGTCTACAGTATCAAATTCGAATTTGATCTCTTTCCAAGTTTCCATTGCAATCTTAAGTTCAGGGCTATGTTTAGCAGCTTTATTAAGGATGTCTTTACCTTCTTTCTCAAGCTCAACACCCATATTACGTGCTTCAACACATGCTTCAACCGCAACACGGTTTGCAGCTGCACCAGCAGCGTTACCCCAAGGGTGACCTAATGTACCACCACCGAACTGAAGACAAGAGTCATCGCCGAAGATGCTAACTAGTGCAGGCATGTGCCATACGTGAATACCACCAGATGCTACTGGAATTACGCCAGGCATTGATCCCCAATCTTGGTCGAAGAAGATACCGCGTGAACGATCTTCTTTGATGTATGACTCACGCATGATATCAATCCAACCTAGAGTTGCATCACGGTCGCCTTCCAGCTTACCAACAACAGTTCCTGAATGAAGGTGATCACCACCAGACAAACGAAGAACTTTAGTAAGTACACGGAAGTGAATACCGTGGTGTGGGTTACGATCAAGTACCGCATGCATTGCACGGTGAATGTGTAACAACATACCGTTGTCTTGACACCATTGTGCTAAACCAGTGTTTGCAGTCAAACCACCTGTTAGGTAGTCATGCATGATGATTGGAGCGCCAAGCTCTTTCGCATATTCAGCACGCTTCATCATTTCATCACAAGTAGGAGCAGTTACGTTTAGGTAGTGACCTTTACGCTCGCCAGTTTCAGCTTCAGCTTTATGGATAGCTTCCATAACGAAGTCAAAACGTGCTCTCCAACGCATGAATGGCTGAGAGTTTACGTTCTCATCATCTTTTGTGAAGTCAAGACCGCCACGAAGACCTTCGTAACAAGCACGACCGTAGTTCTTAGCAGATAGACCTAGCTTAGGCTTGATAGTACAACCTAGAAGAGGACGACCATATTTGTTAAGAATATCACGCTCTTGTTGGATACCCTGAGGTGGACCATTACACGTCATAACATAAGCAATTGGGAAACGGATGTCTTCAAGACGAAGTGCACGTAGTGCTTTAAACCCGAATACGTTACCAACGAGAGAAGTAAGGATATTTACAACAGAACCTTCTTCAAATAGGTCGATTGGGTAAGCAACAAATGCGTAGAAACAAGTATCATCACCTGGTACATCTTCAATTGCGTAACAACGACCTTTGTAGTAATCAAGGTCAGTTAAAAGGTCAGTCCATACAGTCGTCCATGTACCTGTTGATGATTCTGCTGCAACAGCTGCTGCAACTTCTTCGCGTGGTACGCCGTCTTGTGGAGTGATTTTGAAACATGCCAAAATATCTGTTTCTTTAACAGAGTAGTCTGGTGTCCAATACGTATCGCGGTATTCTTTAACACCGGCATCATATTGCTTAGCCATAGTTTAATTCCTGTGGGTTGATTAAAATGTCTTCTTCACCAAAAATATGATCAACTATCAATCTTTAACAAAGAGCCCGTGTATATTGCCTTAATTTATAAATAAGTAACACTAAAAAAAACTATACTTATTCATAAGAAATATTTAGAGTTGACCTAGAGGTAATCATGCATCAAATCAGCTTAAAACAAATCCGTATATTTGAAACTGTCGCGCGCCACCAAAGCCATACTAAGGCTGCCGCGGTTCTTCATATGACACAACCAGCAGTCTCCATGCAAATGAAGCAGCTAGAAGAAAATATCGGTATTAAGTTGATCGAGCGCCATGGAAAGTCAATCACGTTGACGCGTGAAGCTCAAGCACTTCGACTATATACCAGCAGCGTATTGCACTCTTATAGAGCTTTAGAAAACTATGTTGATGACTTAAAAGACTGCGAACAAGGTAACTTAATAATTTCTGCAACCACAACTGCTAACCACTTTACATCACGCATTTTATCTAAGTTTTCGAGACTTCACCCCAATGTTAACTTAAGCCTAGATGTGACGAACAGAAGAACGATTCTTACTCAGCTAGAACACAACGAACCTGATCAAGTAATTATGGGAGAACCTCCAGAAGAGATGGATTTAACATCTGAAATATTCATGAATAATCCTCTTGTTATTATTGCTCACCCTGACCACCCATTAAGAGATCAAAAAAATATCTCTTTGAATAAAGCCTTTAAGGAAAAATTTGTAATTAGAGAGGCTGGTTCAGGGACTCGAATTGCTATTGAACGTCATTTAAAAAGATATAATGCTAATTGTGAGAGTAGCTTAGAAATGACTAGTAATGAATCTCTTAAACATGCAGTTGCAGCAGGCTTTGGACTAGGGATTGTCTCTCAACACACAATTGAATTGGAATTAAAAAGTGATTATTTATGCATACTAGATGTTGAATCATTTCCAATTTTACGGCATTGGCACCTAGTCACTCGCAAGGGAAAGCCTGTTTCGCTTATCGCTTCAGCCTTTCGTGAGTTTTTGCTAGAAGAGTGCAAACAACTTTCTTAAGGAAGCTCCGAATAACCTAGCTGAGTTCTGGCAACGCCAAGTTTTCAAGTTCGAGGCATTGATTTTAAGCATAGTTATTCTATGGTTAAAATCAATAACGAAAAAATTGGAAACTTGGCTAAGCCGCGCTAGCTAATAAAAGTGGCGAGCTTACAAGGCATCAATTCCGTTATTGTAATTTTTTGCGAAGGGAGCGACCATTCTCAAAAAATACGCCTAGGACTTGATGCCTTGTAAACTCGCAGAATTCCACTAGGTTATTCAGAGATTCCTTAAGGAAAGACTTGTATCTGAATAAGTTTTGTCCTTAAGCAGGCGACCATTAATCATCTCGCTTAGATTGTTTACACGCTACAATATCACTAAGCGGGGTTATATTCTGACCTCTATTTTTAACACCTCCAATAGTGTTGGTGTTTCTTTCGTAGAGTTGCTGAGAAAATTTCTCAAATTCAATTTGTACTCTTTTCATTACCTCAACAGCTCTATCATCATAATAAATAAATTCATAATGAACTGCATCTCCAAGGCTCTCTCTTTGCTGCGGCTTAAAGTACCTCCATGCAAACTCAATGTGGGTGCGACGATGCGTATAAACAAAGTTTACTTCTTTTTCATCAATGATGGCTTGATACTGCATACTTCTTATTGGTACAAAAACACACGAACTACCACTCTGATGAAATAGCGTGCGCATAATATTATAAGTACTCGCGGGCAATACTCTCTCTTCAATACCTCTTATTTCACCCGTCTCAAAATACTCCATATTACTTCCTTTAATTCAATTAAAAGTGTTTTTCACAGCTTATAATTAATGCACACCTCTTAATTATTTGCAATTTTTCATAAAAACACCTTATTCAAAAGAAGAAGAGCCAACCAAAATATACATTGTCTAAACAATATGCCATACAACCTTTGTTTGTAGACTTTGATAAACCTTATCGCTATGATTTCGCCCCTATGAAAGAATCAACAAACATCACCTATGTGTTTTCACATACCACTTTATTAGAAGCGTTAAAAGAGTGGGAGTTAGAGCAGGTAGAACACTACCCTCATCAAGAAGAACGCATACAAATTGCGACCGTAGCCATGCAGCACTTTTTACGCTCGCAACAGGTGAAAGACCATAAAATGATTGTATCTGGTGAGCCGAATGATTTCGTGATTGAAATGCCTGTTTCTATCTTTGATCAAGAAGCTGATAGCGACTCTTAGGAAAGCATGGTCAAGTAGCAAAGAATCGAAGCAAAAGAAGCCCTAGCAAGAAAATATAAACGCCATAACGCATTGTCATAACTTTTTTAAAGCTCTCTGGCATTAATGTTTCTGTTGACGGAAAAAAATGTCGAACTAAACCGATTAAAAAGACAGAAACACCTGCCAATAAGAATAAAACACCGAATGTTGCTAACATTTTCACCTATAAACGACCTTTTTATTAACCCACCCCCCCTCTTTTTCGATGATTTGTATTACAAATCATCGAAAAAGAGGGGGGGTGGGTTAATAAAATAGCCTATAAACACATTTTTTAACTACTTTTAACGTAGCCTTGACATTTTTATCGCTTAAATACATTAATGACATCTGTTTGAAGTATTTTCTACCCAATACCACACCTTAATGATTCAATAATCGCCCACCATCAACAGGAATGACGTGTCCCGTAATATAGTCTGCGTCTTTTACTAAAAATAGAACCGCTTTAGCTATGTCTTCAGGGCTACCTTCTCTTTTTAAACAGGTCTTTTCTAATAAATTATGATGCTCTGCTTCCATTTCAGCACTTTCATTCTCTGGCCAAAGTATTGCTCCTGGTGCGACACCATTCACGCGTACATTAGGCCCTAACTCTCTTGCCAATGATTGGGTCATCATCAATAATCCTGCTTTTGCGGTGCTATATACAGAATAATTTTTTAAAGGACGAAAACCATGCACATCAATCATATTGACTATACAACCCTTGTTCTTTATTAAGTGTGGAGCTGCCGCTTGGGATAAAAACATCGGTGCTTTAAGGTTGCTACTCATCAAGTTATCCCAGTTTATTTCTGATATTTCACCGATGGGCGTAGGAAAAAAGCTTGATGCATTATTAACCAGTATATCTAGCCGACCCGCTTGGTTAACAATTGAATCTATCATTGCAGGAAAGCCTTCTACGCGATCTAAGTCAGCTTGCTGTAAAAAACAAGAATCAGATCGGATACTATTTAGTTTATCTGAAAGCTTTTTAGCATCATCGGATGAGTTTCTATAATGAACAACGACTGTTGCTCCTGCATCATGCAGTTTTTGTACCGTAGTAGCACCAATACGACGCGCCGATCCAGTGACTAAAGCGACTTTACCTTTTAGATTTTGCATATACAATATTCACCCTATGAAACATACCCAAAGTTTACCAGAACCCTTAGCGGATGCCTTACAACATAGCCAAAAACTTGTTGAACGTATTCGTATTGAAATTAAAAAGAAAGGCAGTATCACGTTTCGTCGATATATGGAGATGGCACTCTACGAGCCTGCTCTAGGTTATTACGTGGCAGGTATGCATAAAATTGGGGAGCAAGGTGATTTTATTACTGCTCCTGAGGTATCCCCCTTATTTTCACAATGTTTAGCACAACAATGTAAGGATGTTTTACAAACAGTTTTATTAAATGAAAAACAAAATGGATCAATCTTAGAACTGGGTGCGGGAACAGGCATTATGGCGACAGAGATTTTGTTAGCTTTAGAGAAAGAAAACTGTTTACCAGAGAACTACTACATTCTTGACCTTAGCCCAGACCTACAACAACGCCAAAAAGAAATACTTGAATTACGAGCACCACACTTATTAAAACTCGTGACATGGTTGGCACAATTACCCAAGCATTTTTCTGGCATTATTTTAGGAAATGAGGTGCTGGATGCCATGCCTGTCGATATTTTTACCCAGCAAAATGACAGCGTATTTAAACACCATGTTGTTTGGGAAGATGGCAAACTATGTGAGCAATTACAAACGGCTGATGATGCATTTACTCAAAAAATATTAGCATTAAATATTCCTCATTATGCAACACCCTACACGTCAGAGATAAACCCAAACCTAGACGGCTGGTTTAAAACACTGGCAGAATGCTTGCACACTGGTGTGATTTTATTGGCAGATTATGGGCACCCGAGAAAAGAATATTATTTTGAAGAGCGCAATCAAGGCACATTGATTTGTCATTATCAACATTTGGTCAATGAAGCTCCCCTACATTACACAGGATTACAAGATATTACTGCCAGTGTTGATTTTACAGCGGTTGCTGAATCAGCAGATGATGCAGGACTCACCGTTGCAGGCTTCACCTCTCAAGCCACATTTTTAGCTAACTGTGATTTAGAGCCTTTATTTATGAATACTTTGAAGGAGAAGCCCGAAGAACAGTATAAGCTAGCTCAACAAGTACGAACTTTAAGCCTTCCGGCTGAAATGGGTGAGCGTTTTAAATTTATTGCTTTAAGTAAAAATTACAAACAAATGCTAAAAGGATTTTCTAATATGGATCAGAAAGTCAGGCTTTAATATTCTTGGAGTATCGCTAATGACATCCAGAACCTATCTACATTAGCAAATATCAACAACTTTACGGCTATTTTCATACATAGGAAAAAGGATTTTTTCTTCACGTCCTATACGCTCTTGCAAGATAGTCCCTATCTCCCCAAACTCTTTAATAAAACCACTTACGCTATTATCAGTCACAGGAATAAATGAACTCTGATTTAATGTAGTAAATAATGAAACTGATAGGTTTTTCATCTCAACACTAAATTCAGTAGCCACCTTTTTTTCAATTTCACTTCGACTACCTGCTAAACTTTTCACAAAAGTGTATAGCTCTTCTTCTTCTGTAAAATGACTGTGGCACATTTTAGAAAATTTGGACAACATCATCGGCATCATGGTGAATTCTTTTTCTCTTGCGCTATGCATGATGCTTTCATAAATTGACAATAGTTCTTTATGTTCTTCTATAAGAGTTTCAGTGAATTTATATTTATACGCTGGCAAATCTAACTTTTTACTCGCTTCAGCTTCTTTTTCTATTTTATTATCATCTATTTTAACTCGTGATTCTTTGCCATTAGCTTCTTTTTCTAGATCAGAGAAATTTTTCTTGAAAGTAATATCCTTCGTTAGAGTTTCTTTAATCCCAGACATATCGATTTCTTTTAAAAGCGTCTGTTTAATATCCGCAACTAATGTCTCTTTTAACTTTGATATATCTATCTCGGATAAAAGTAATTCTTTAATAGCTTCAACCTCAATATCTTTAAAAAGAATATTCTTCTGTTTAACTTCTTCAAGCTCATCATTTATAGGATTATCTTTAACTGATACTGAATCTGTCATTTTGATATTTCTCGTAGTTTTATTTTTATTATTAAGCTCAAGAATCTTGGCTAATTATTTTATTACATCATTATAACATAGCTTAAATAAGTAAAATTACCACTTATCCGAATACACTGTGTAGAATACCCTCATGAAAATTCAATGGTTCCCTGGTCATATGCATAAGGCCAGCAAAGAAGTCGCAGAAAAACTCCCTGAGATGGATCTCCTAATAGAAGTGCTCGACACACGCATTCCTTTTAGTAGTGAAAACCCCATGATTGCCTCAATTCGTGGCGATAAACCCTGCCTTAAAATATTCAATAAATCTGACCTTGCAGACCCAAAAATCACGCAAGAATGGCAAGACTATTTTGAGAAAGATAAGGAAATAAAAACCTTAACAATAAGCCGTGACGAACCTGAAAAAATAAAACAAATAGCACATATTTGTCGCAAAATGATTACCCGTAGCGATGCCCGTGTGAAAGAGATTCACGCCATGATTGTGGGAATTCCTAATGTAGGAAAGTCAACCATCATCAATACCCTAACAGGGCGAACTATCGCTAAAACAGGTAATGAAGCGGCGGTCACAAGACAACAACAACGCATTAAAATAGCCGAAGATATTGTGCTGTTTGATACCCCTGGTATGTTGTGGGGCAATATCGAAAATGAAAACTCAGGCTATCGACTAGCTGCCACTGGTGCGATTAAAGATACTGCCTTTGAAAATGACGATGTGGCATTTTTTCTGGCTGAGCATCTTATTGAGTTTTATCCCGAACGATTAGTAGAGCGCTATCAACTAAGTCACGCACCACAAACAGAAATTGAACTGATTGAGTCAATTGGTAGGTTACGAGGGTGCTTACGTGCTGGTGGGCAAGTTGAGCTAGACAAAGCTTGCAAGATTCTGATTAATGAGTATCGCTTAGGAGTATTAGGTGAAATTACCCTTGAAACACCCGAAGTAACCATAAATGAAATGAAAAAAGTTGTTTACGAGCGAGAAAAGAAAATTGCAGACCAAATAGCAACTAAGGCTAACCGTAAAAAACGCTGGAAAAAGAATAGAAAGTAACAGCAGAGTTTTACCTCAAGCTGGACCAAAATTCATCCCAATCGATAAACGCATTTCTTGTGATCGGCTTTTCATAACGCCATGCATCAAATCAGGGGCAAAGAAAATAAACTCCCCTGCTTGGGGTGTTAAATAAACAACATCATCGAGTGCTGTATTTCCTAGCACTAAATCACCCGATTTACTTGGTACATTAATATAGTACACGCCAGAAAGTAATTCATCATCTTCATCATGTGTATGGCTAATCGTTTGATCGCCAAAGTGCATTTCATTAAACCAAAATCCTGCCTTTAAAGGTTCTTGGCTATTGAGTGTTTTTAATGCGAAAGTTAAAGCTTCACTCAATACAACAGGTAAGTTGGGTATTCTTCCCTTATTTATATAAATATTCTCATACCTACCTTCGAAAAAATGCGTCTTATGTGTCTCTTCTTGATCTTTTAAGTCTAAATAATGCCTTTGTAATTCTTGATTGTGCTGGACAGAAAAAGAAGACTTGTAGCGGTAGTAATTCATACGATTCTTAGGTTTAA
>Ga0256839_1000586_pt1 | contig 46755 bp, 46 predicted proteins | sample 354166metaG_FD_185968 | JGI IMG/M metagenome (GOLD analysis project Ga0256839, IMG submission 185968) | Hydrothermal vent microbial communities from Mid Atlantic Ridge, Atlantic Ocean - 354-166 | ecosystem: Environmental > Aquatic > Marine > Hydrothermal vents | place: Atlantic Ocean: Mid... | reverse complement strand
CGGCGTAGCATAAGGGGGGGGGGTTCCCCCAATTTGATAAACACCCCCTGGGGTGTATAAATGCTTCCCACGCCCACAAATCGATATTTTACATAAACGCCTAACTTACACGTTAAACGGAGGTTGCATGTCGCATGAAGTTGATCCAGTTGCAGCCCAGCCAAACCAGCCAGCCAAGGCAAACGGCGAAGCAGCAGACACAGCAGACACAGCAGCACAAACAAGCATACCAGCTAACATAAACGAGGCCACTTATACAGGCGAGCCGCCCTCACCTGCCTGTAGGGAAACCGCCAGCATTGAACACGAAGCGCATACTGATGTTACTCCTGCATCGCGCCTCACGTCCATTGCCGGTCAAGTGGCCTCTTTTATATTAGATGGGCATTCAGTTGGTGCGATTGCATCCAAGTTCGGGATTGATGTACAGGAGGCGCAAGAGCTGTGTGAGTGCGATTTGGTTGCACAGCAGCTTAACACGCTTGAGTTTCACAGGGTTGAGCGTGCCAAGATGCTTTCAAAGGGGTGGAGCGGGCTTGAGGAGGTAGCGCTCACGCGGATGCTTGACTCTGTTGATGCTGACACGCCTGTTAAAGACTTGGTAAGCATGGGTAAGTTAGCGCTTGATGCACAACGAAACGGCCAAGGGGCTGGTGTTGGGATTGGTGCTGGCGCAGGGCAGGGTGTGCAGGTTAACTTGCAGAGTAACAGCTATGTTAACTTGCAGCTTGGTGGGCAGGTTAAGGAGCCGGAGGTGCGTGAGCGTGTTGGTGTCAAGACTGTTTCAGTTGCTAGTAAGGAGACTGTTGAAGACATGTTTCCTGCTGCAACGACTAAGGCGAGTATGTATAAGTGAGTGCGCCGCAGGCAAAGCAGGCAAGTGAGCAAAGGCAGCCCAGCAAAACACAAGCAGGCATAGGCGAGTCAGTCGACCACCGCGCCCTTCCTTTGACACAGGCAGGGGACATGACGCGCAACACAGTTGTGCATAAAGGCGACATCCCATACAAGTTAATGAACGACACTGAGTTTGCGCTGCGCTTTTTCCTTGGGCGTAAGATGGATCGCGGCGTAGGTTCGTTTCAGCGTGACGTGTTCCCTGTCCTGCTGCACAACCAAGATCAAACAGCGCTTGCCATCCCACGCGATTACACTAAAACAACTATGGCGCAGATCGCGCTTGCATTGCGGCTGGTGTTTACAGAAGCAAGTTACGGGGTGTATGTGCGTGATACCATGACAAGTGCAGCGCTATCCGTTGCTTCTGTGGTCGCGTTGTATAAGTCGGACAACTGGGTTGCGGCCTTTGGTGCGCCTGTGTTTCTTACAGCGCGTGCAGGTGACGGTGTTTACCGCATCTTCTTCCCGCACTCAGGTAAAACTGTAATATACCAAGCGATAAGCTATAAAAGCTCGCTGTCACGCGGCAACTTGGTTGACCAGTTGCGACCTGATATAGCTGTTATTGATGACTTGGATCAGCGGGAGGACTCGCCTGACACGCGCAAGGCAAAACGCCTTTGGTTTTGGGCGACGTTCAAAAAAGCGATGAAGCGCGATTCCCCATTGCTGTACCTTGCTAACTTGGTTGCCCCTGATGTTATTCTGCAAGAGCTGCTGGATCACCCAAGCTGGGATTCATACCATTACGGGTGCATCAAAGAAAACGGGGAGGCGCTTTGGCCTGAGTACATGCCTATTGACCGCATAGCGCTTGAGTACGAAGACGCTGCACGCGCTAGTATGCTGTACGTTTGGTTTCAAGAGATGATGAACGTGCCTCTGCCTGCGGGAGCTGTGTTACAGGAAGAGGATATAAAGCGCGTGCTTTACCTTGAGCCTGCTTCCCAGCCTGCGCTTGGCTTCCTTATTGTTGACTTGGCAATCAGCTCAAACGATACAGCGGATGAGGCTGCGATTGCTGTAGTGCTTTGGCAGCCTCACGATGAGAACAAGCTGGCAGAGATGTCAGCAATAGGCGCTGAATGGGCTTATGAAGACCTGCACGCTGATGAAGGTGTGTGGGTCGTGCGTGATACGTTTAACAAACAGGGGCAGACGATTTTTGAGCTGTACGATAGCATTGAGTTGTATGCAAAGCGGTGGGGTGTGCAGTGCGTTTTCATTGAGCAGGTGGCCTATCAAGAGGCTGCTTTGCAGTTTTACCCTTATCTTGCAGTTCAGCGCGGATGGCCAGAGGCGGAGTTCTTCCCTGTCAAGCCAGCTAACAGGCGGAAGAACCACAGGATAAACACATGGTTGACGCTTGTTAAAGACGGTTTGTTTTGTCTGGTTGCAGGTGAGTTCAAGCTCACGCAGATGATGCTTAAGTTCTCAAAGGAAAGCAAGGACATGAAACGCGACTTGCTTGATGCGTGCAGCTACAGCGCAGACGTGGTTCGTGAGAAGCTTGGTGTGGTTATAGACTGCGCGAATAAGGTAAACGGCTCGCATCAGGCGCAATGGCAGCAATGCCAGTCAACGCATCAATTAATGAAACGAAGGGGTTAAGCATGGCGCGTAAAGCAGGTAAGAAGGCAAGCACAGATGCGCCGCAGGCCGTGCGCCGCAGGCAAGGGAAGGCAGGCGGGTTCATCCAGCCTGCTACAGACTCCACTGAGTTCCTTACAGACTTGATCGAGCTTATCCAGCCTGGACTGAATTACAGGAAAGAGCTGCTTGACTTTGTGAACAGCGTTGATTTGCGGCTTGACGGTGATCTGCTACTAACGCAGGAGCAGCAAGATATGGAGGCTGACACAGAAGCTGGCTTGCCTCCAATGCCTATCCCACGCAAGTTATGCTTGATAACAGCTCAGTTCACCGAGGCTGTAAGCGCGTGCATGGGTGTGTTGGGGGAGCAGAACAGGCTTTATCAAGCTGTTGATGCGCCCGATAGACAGGCTTCAGCGTCACAAATGGCTGCTGCAATGAACACAGGTGCAGTTACGTTTGGGCATTACTCGGCCATTCAATACGCGCTTTACAGCGGGCTGCGGTATAACATGTTTATCATGTCCACGCGTTGGGACAAGGTTACTGGCTCCGTGCTTGAGCGGGATGAAGACAACCCTGTAGGTGCATCTGTGAAGCAAAAGACAGCTGTGGTTGCTGAGGGGAATAACCTGCTTGCAATCAATCCGGCTAACTTTATCTGTGATACGCGCTGCAAGCTTACAGACCTTCCAAAGCAGGGGCAGTATTTCGGCGTAGTGGAGCGCACGTCTATGTTTGCAGAGCAGCGGTTAAACATGGCTGCAACAGCAAAGGGGCAGGCAAAGCAAACAACCCCGCATGAGGCTGAAAAGGCAAGTGCGTTTAACCTGGGATACGAGGAAACATTTCTTGACGGTGTGGCTGTCGAGCCGGGAGACGCGAAAAGCGAGCGAGATAAGGCGCTAGATGAGTACTGGGCACCAAATCAAGACGGCAAGCAACACACCAAGCAATGCAACAAGCTAACTCTGTTTGTTTTCTGGCCGAATGAGACAAACACAGAACTTGTGCTGTGGGAGCTGGTGTTCATCAACGGAGGCGCAAAGCGCTTTACAAAGATGGCAAACCCGCACGGTATGTTGCCTGTAGCTGTATCCACGCCATCACACGGGAAAAGCTACGGTTTAAAGCTGCTCCCTTTCCAAGATGCGGCTACGCACAAAGTCAACTTAGACGTTGATGCTGGTATACGCTCGTTGTACGGGGTGCTGTTCTACAACAAAAAGCTTTTCCCTGAGCTTGGTGGTGTGTCCCCGTTAGCTGCACGCATTCCCTTCGCTCCCGAGGCAAACACATCACCCAACCTTAACGGGCAGGATTTGAAGTTCATCAACGACGCGCCTGATACATCGCAAACAATGCAGCAACTTGCTATGATCAACGAGCAAATGCAACAGGTGCTTCCAACTGCTACAGCGGCGCGTGTAGCTGGGCTTGATCGTGCAACCCGTTTTCAAGCTGCCGCCGTTGTTGCTGCCAGCAGCCAAACACTGCTCAACATCCTGCGCATCGTACACACGCAAGGCTTGTCTCCTTTGCTTGAAATGCAGATGTATAACGTTCTCATGTATCAGCAGGATATGGAAGTCGCTGTTGCGGAAGATACAACCGTTGGGCGCAAAGAAGGCGCAGAGGCTGGAGGTGAGTTTGTGCAGATAACGCGCAGTGATTTGCTTTCCTTCAAAGGCGACTTGGCCATAGGTACTGGGCTTAAAGGGCTTGACCGCTTGGCTACCGTTGAGTTGCTGCGTGATGTGCTTGGCATGGTGATACAGTCATCGCAGGGGAATGAAGAGGTTGATCTGCTTGCGCTTGCAGACTATTACACCTCTGTTGCTGGTGAGACAGCTGATTTGACTAAGTTCAGGCGTGCGCCGCCCGTGCAGCAGGAGGGTCAGCCGCAAGCGGATGGGCAACCAGCAGAAGGGCAACCCACACAAGGACAGCAAGCGCCCGCGTAAGCAGCGCGTGCGCCGCAGGCAAGCGAACCCACAAACACATAAACACAACAACTAGGAGATACAAATGCCAACACATCTAGCCAACTTATTAGGTCGATTCGCTGCTCAACCCGCGCAACCCGTGAATCCGCCGCCTGCGCAGACACAGCCACCTGTGCCTGCACAACAGCAGCCGCAAGCCCCGCAGCAGGCTGAATTCATCTCAAAATCCGAGGTAGGCACGCTACTTAAAGCGCTTGAAGCCGGTGATGAGGACGTGCTACACAAAGCGCTAAACTTGGTAGGAACACGCGCACACGAAGCCGCTGTTGTCGACTCCGACACGCTTTACAAAGACACGTACAAGAAGCAACAGCAACAGACAGACCATGAAAGCAAGTTGCAGGCGCAAACGGATGAACTACTGTCTGCGCTTGTTGCTGAGGTTGGCTACGAAGACACGCCTACCAATCGTGAGTTTGTAGGTGCTATGCTGCAAAGCAAGTTAGAAGGCGGCGCGGCTGATTTGAAAACAGCTGTGGACAGTGTACAAGCAGGTTTACAGCAGTTTATCCCAGCCTCTTCCGCGCTTAACCCCGAGGTACAGAAGCAGAAGGAAGAAGATGAAGCGCATGAGCGCTTTGTGCAAAGGGAACAGGCGCTTGATGAGTTTTGGGCACCTGCTCCTGTTGCAGCAGCAGACACAGGCGAAACCGCACCAGAAGGAGACGCAGTAGAGCCATCTCCAGCGGCTCCACAGTAACGCGCAAGATACGGCGTACCCTATTTTAATCACACGCGAAAATAAAGCTTTTTTTGTTTTAAAATTAGGGTACGAAACAACAAAATAAAGGTGACTCATATGGCCATCCCAGGTCTATTTACAAGTAACTTCAACGCGCAGGAAACAAACAAGAACACCATTGCATACCGCTCGTTTGCTCAAGGTGTATCAGGCAGCGCCCCATTGCTTGCCATGCTTTCCGGTGTCAAGGTAGATCGTGTCAAAGTGTCTCAAGTTAAATGGTATGAGGATGAATACCTGCTTGGGCTGGCCGCTGTAACAAATAACGCGGGCACAGGTACGCAGCTCTTTTTTGATGATGCGTCCGAGATGCTTCCAAACTCGTTAATTGAAAACCCTGTAACAGGGGAGTTTATGTTCGTGTTGGAGACAAATTTCACTACAAACGAAGTCACTGTCCATCGAGGTGTTAGCAAGACCACCATCGTAGCTATCGATGGTTCAGTCAATCCGCTTACACTGCAACGCGTAACTTGCGCGTATGAAGAAGCATCTGAACGACCCACCGCTTTGAAAAAGGTAGGTAAGCAGCTGTACCAAAACATGCAAACAGTGCGTAGCGCATGGGAAACCTCTCGCGATCAGCTTAGTGATGAGCGAAACGAAACAGGCGACTTAGTTGCCACAAGCAAGCGCGAAGCCGCAGGCAACCATGAGCGTGATCTGGAGCGGCAATACCTGTTCAGCCGAAGCGACATGCTCCGTAAAGACGGTAACAAACTTGCGCTGTCTGATGGGCTTGATGCTTCAATAAAGACAAACCGTTTTATTGGCGCGGCTGGCGGTACAACGTGGGACGACTTCGGTCTGTTTGCAGAAGCGATAAGCGAACGCCCAATTAAGGACGCGCCGCAGGAGTACATAGCTTTCTGTGGGCGTGGTCCGAAGCGCTGGGCATCGCGCATGGCAAAGCTAGAAGGGGAGTACACGCTTAACAAGTACGAAACAGGCTTTGGTTGGAGCATAACTGAGCTGCGTCCTGCTATCGGACCGACTATCAAACTTATTGAGCATCAAATGTTTGTATCGTCCCCACGATACGCAAACAGCTTGCTTGTATTCAACCCTGCCGCGCTTACGCTGCACATCAACCGTGATGGTGAGTTGGACGAGTACATTAAACGCGGAACCAACAACGGGAAAGACAGCGTGCATGGCAACATCACGTCTAAAACATGTATCACGCTTGCTTGTGAGTCAGCGCACGGTACGTTTTCTAACCTAAACCTGGCTGCTGTTTAACCTGCTGCTGGCAAACATACGAGGTACATCTTATGGCTGTTGAATCTGCCCCATTTATCGAGGCTCCCATAGCGCAGGTATACACTGTAGCTCAAAAGGCTGAGCTGCAAGTTGCTTTTGGCAATTACATTAGCCTGTTGCGCCAAGAGACACGCGACCGCTTTCCTTACTTGCAAGAAATGCCCGCAGGTACAGCGGAGGCTTGGGCTGTTGAGCTTGAAGAGTTGAACATCGCTATCCAAGCGAGTTAACCTGCATTGCTCAGCAACACACGCAGTGACTTACACATTAACCTATTGATTGCGCGTGCTTTTGTACGCGCTTGGAGTATTTAAAATGGCTGATAACAAACCTGTCGCGCCCGCTAGCAAAGATGCACACGCAGAGCGTAAAGCGACAGCAGAACGCGCCCCTGCAAAAATGCAACACAAGCAGTACCGCCTTAAAGCCCGCTTTGCTAACACAGGCAAGTTGTTTCTTGTTGATGAGAAAACAGGCGAGCGTAAGCTGATCAGCTTCGTGTGCAACACTGTACACGCTACTGATCCTAAGCAAATAGTGTTTCTTGACTCGTGCGTTGAAAACGGCCAACTGGAAGCAGTCGAATAACATGGCTGACTCGTATACGTTTTCAGCGCTTATAAAGGCTGTGCGCTCTTCTTCTGGCATGGGGATTGAAACAGCAGGCGCTGTTCAGCTCGCACGAAACCGACTCACTAAATGCCATCGGCTTGGCCAATTTGCCCGTGATTTAGTTGAAGAGTTGCTCGTTGTGCCTGCGCCTGTTGATGGCGTGTACAGAATACAGCTTGATGCGTTTTTGTTTGGCAGTATACACGTTTTGGCGCATCAAGCCCCTGAGATTGCAAGGCGCGATTACGGTCGGTTTGTGCGTGTAACGCCTGCGGATATCACGGCAGGCAATGCGCCTCGGTACTTTTATTACCTTTCTGGTAACTCGCTTATACTTGGAGGTGTCAGTGAAGGGGACGTTTTGTTTTACGCTTGGCTTGCCCGCCCTCGGGCGTTTGTGTTTTATCCTGACGAGGCGCAGGCACCTGCGACGTATAACGCAGACACAGGTGTATGGTCTTACAGCTCTGCTAACCTGACAGTAGAAGAGCAATTAGCCGCGCAAGCGCGTGTAACTGATTGGGTGTTGCAGCGTCATTTTGATGTAGTGCTTGATGGTGTATTGGCTACTATGTATAAAGAGGACAATGATCCTCGCGGAGCGGCAGCCTATGCGCGGTACAAGCAGGGCGAGGAAGATATTCGGGAAAGCAATGAAATTGTGATGCAGCCGATGCCTGTAGCACTTAAAGGGAGGGGATAGTCATGTGGTTTGGGAGCAGCAAATGGTATGGTTTAGAAAGGCGACAAACAAAGCGGGTTGGGCTCGTGTCACGCAGAGGATGCGTGGATTTATGCGCCGCTGTTGGGCTTATCGTGGCATTAGAATTGGTACTTATGTTGCTGTCGGCGAGTTAGCCATTTGGCTTGATCTTGTTAGGCGTGCTGATGTCGAGCGTGTGCTTGGAATGTTATTGGGGGTGTAAGATGGGCAGTCAATTAGGTTATGGCACAAAGAATTTTAGCTTAGAAACAGACCCGCTGCTTGCTTGTAGCTGCGGTCACTCAAAGTGTGATCGCCGCAAGCTGAAGCAGGAGATACTCGACCGTTTACAGCGCGTGCGTAACGTGCGTGGCAAGTCTATGCGGGTTACATCTGGTGGGCGATGCCCTTATCACCCTGCCGAACAGGGCAGGACAGACACGGATCACCAGGCGTGCGTGGGTGTTGACATCGCGTGCGCTAACAGTGTCGAGCGCATGGAGTTAAACAAGCTTGCAGTTGGCTTTGCTGTAGATGCGCTTGGCGTGTATGACAACCACGTGCATTTCGCTTGGCGGGATGAGCTGCCAGGCGTTCTGTGGATTGGAAAGTCAAAGTAAGCTGCTGGTAGATGAGGGGGTACGGGAGATGAAAGTATTAGTTGCGTGCGAACATAGCGGCACGGTTAGACATGCTTTTAGCTTGTTAGGACACGATGTTATCAGTTGCGACTTGTTGCCTACAGACAGACCTGGTAAGCACTACCAGGGGGATGTTTTTGACATCATAAATAACGGATTTGACTTGATGATAGCACATCCGCCATGCACATACCTAACAAATGCAGGTGTAGGCTGGTTGCACAAAGACGCTAAAAGGTGGTTAGATTTGTTTGATGGCGCAGAATTTTTTAGGAAGCTGTTGCATGCAGACATACCAAAGAAATGCATAGAAAACCCTGTAATGCACAAGTACGCAAAAAGGCTGATAGGCGACGTTGCACAAAGCCAGGTAATACAGCCCTGGATGTTTGGGCACACAGAGCAGAAAGCAACTTGCTTGTGGTTAGAGGGGCTGCCAAAGCTTAAAGAGACTAAAAACGTGAGGGATGAAATGATGCTGCTGCCAAAGAGCCAAAGACAGCGCCTGCATTATCTACCCCCGTCAGCGGACAGGTGGAAACTTAGAAGCCAAACATATCAAGGTATAGCGGAAGCTATGGCTAATCAGTGGGGCTAGTGACCAAAAAGCAGCAAGCACGGAACCAGAGTTAAGCAACATACAAAGTAACAGGGGCAAAGCTATGAAAATGGATGGGTACGTCACATCAGAAGGTATGTGCAGCTACAGTGTAACAAAGCCTTTAGACGCAAAACCCATGGGATGGCTTGAATACAATGCGTTTCGTGGTTGGGATTTACCCGACGATGAAGACGGCAGTGAGGATGGGTATCTTGTGATTCACAGCAATAGCGGGTTTACTGCCTGGATGCCAAAAGACGTGTTTGAAGCCATGTGCACGCGATTAGATGGCTAACACGCAACTTACACATACGAAGGGGAGAGTGACATGGTTATAAAGCTACTAGCAGGAACCGTAGCACGCAACCTGCTCGGGATGTGGATACGTCCCCGATTCGTGTTGATGGCGCTGCGCCACGCAAGCAAGCTGACATCGACAAAGATAGACGATCAAATCGTTGCCCTTGTCGATGCTGCATACAAAAATGATCCCGACGCAGTGGCAAGCGCGTTGAAGGCGTTAACAAACAAACAGCAGGATCGTGATGAAGGCGTCACGTTTGACTAAGGAATCATCTCATGCTTTATAGCGCGACAGACTCCCAAGGGCGTAGCCACACGCATCCGCAGTGGCGCGATACTACCCCCACAAGCTCGAGCGACTTAAATACGTTTGGCTTTGATTACGTGCGCCTTACTGATCCGCAAGTAACTCCGCAGGCTTTGACGTTTGCGGCATCAAAGCACGATACTGTGATTGGCACTAAAGCTGTTTGGCCTAGTGCTGGTGTTGACTACAACGACACAGAAACGGCTACAATCTTGCGTGCTGAAAACCCCTCTGTTGAGGTGATTAAGTACATCCCATATCACAGCATGTCTTACTTTACAGCACAGTGGCTTGAGGCTTGGTGCCTTGCCAGCGGGCATAACATTGTTGATTTGTATATGCATTACGCTGTGGACACTGTTGTCCGCATAAGCGGCGATACAGACTCAAATAATGAAAGTGCTGTTACTGGCGTTGAGTTTAACACCACTGCCGCTGTCTTGTTTAATAGGGATACACAGATACCGGCAGGGGCTAAAATAAACTTTACACGGCTAACAGGCGCTGACCACCCGATTAACAACGCGCAGTTTGTGGCGCTCCCTGATCCCGCGGACAATAGGCGCATCACGCTATACACAGACACACTGCCGCCAGCACCAGTTGACAGCACGGCATGGCCTGCTTTAGCCGGCACTTGGAGCTACGCCACTAACAACTTCGTTGCTGCAGCCAATAGGCACGAAGTAACAGTCCCAGGTGTTGGTGGTTGGGCACCAAATCAGGCTGACTCTCGCGCTCGTGTGCGATGGAATGGCGGCTGGCTTGCTATAAACCCAGGCAGTCAAACATGGCGCTTGGCTTATGAGGCGCTATGTGCTTACTTAATCACAGAGCAAAGTACCCCCGCGCAATACGCTCACGGCTTGTTGCTTGACACGTTCGAGGGGCTAGCAGAGCAAAATGATCTTGCCTACACGAGCCGCATAGAGAACACTGTAGAATACGCGGCACACCCAAATAAAGCCGCTGTTTACGCAGCTCTAGAGGCTGATCTTGTAGCTGCATCAAGCGCGCTTAAAAACGCAATGGCCGCGCTATCAGGCAACCCCGCGTTCCGCGTCATACCGAACGGAGCTGAATACGATTATTTCTACGACCAGTTTTCCTCGCTCTACGAAGGCAATAAAGCCGTGCTTGACGACGTTTGCATTGAGTACGCTGGCAGCTCTTTAACAAGGGCGCGGTACATAGACAGGATGCAGAGCGTCTATAATGACATGGACGCAGGGCGTAGGTTTTTGCTGCGCATGGAAACGCGAACTGTGCAGCCTGTGGATCGGGCGTTTAGCTTGTTTTTGCTTGGGTTGATTTATCTGCTAAAGCATGACAACGCATCGTTTATGTACCACCACGGTGGTGCAGGTAACTACGGTGGCAATCCTTACGGGGATATGACACAAACTCACTGGCACGCTAATTTAGAGGTTTCGCTGGGCGCTGCACTTGTTAGGGGTGGTAGTGACTTTTGGGGTGCGGCTAACACAGACCGGTTTTATATATTTGCGTCCGATGTGGATGGCACTGTATACGCGAGAGATTACGATAACGCGCTAGTCCTGGTTCGGCTTGGCAATGTGAGTGGGGCTGCAAACATAGGTTTACAGCCCAACACCTTGCCGCTCGGAGGTGTGTTTTACCCGTTGCAGGCCGATAATACAGCGCAAATGCAGGTTAACTCTGTTGTGTTGGGTAATACTAATGGCGCTATATTAATGAGGAGTGCAGTTTAATGGCTACAGCAATCGCAACAGGGTTACACAGCAATACGGCTACATGGGATACAGGTGTCGTCCCTGGGGCTGCTGATCCTGTCATTATCCCTTCTGGTTTCGCGGTAACGCAGGACGGGGCTTGGAGTACAGGATCGATTGACATCCAGCCTGGAGGGGAGTTGGTTACTAATAACGTACTAACGTACAGCGGGAATATAACGCTCGGAGGCACGTTAACTAACCTCGATACAGGTGCTGGCACGCAGATGATAGCCGCCGGAGGCAATCGCACACTAACGCAGAGTGATGGCTCCGTGTGGCGATCCGCCCCTACTGGAGGCGCTAAGGCCATTTACACAGCCGCTGTTGGCTTCCACTGGCTATGGCGTGATGCAGCCTCCACCGATGGCGTGGTTATTGACATAGACAACGCGCACTTTGAAAACTGCGGCACAGCGACGATAAATGGCATGAGTCAGCGGGGTAATAACGCCGCCACGCTCAACATACGCATTGCTAATTTCCTATGGATACGGTGTGGGCAGATGCGGCTCGGCGTTGGTGCTACGCACGCGCCCAGCGCTGTGTGCCAAATAGATGCGCCTGTTGTTTTGCAGCCTTTGAGCAATCAGCCTGCGATTGATTACGCTGCTCAGTTTCCCGCTGCATGGGTAGCAGGCAGTAGGCGCATCCGCAACGCATACACAGCAGATATGTACCCTAACGGCATCCCTGTAGAGCTTAGGGTTTTGCAGCAAAACGCGCTTAGCAACCCCGCGTTTGAGCTTAGCTTTAACGCGGGTATAAACGCAACAGCGCGGAATACAGGCGGCGGCAATGTTTCCGTGTCCGGCGCTATAGCAATGCTTGACTACAATGGCTCTCGCAGCGCCGTATCACACAACGTAAACGGCGCTGCATTTGATGACAGTGATTTACTGCTTTATGCGGGGGCGCAGTGGAATAACGCCCACTTTTACGCGCAAGCATTTACTGCGCCATCAGCACGCCAGAGCACTGTGACTGACGCTTATCTTGAGTTTGACTCGCCTGGCGGCGCTAACGGCGTTAGCCACAAGGACGGGGGAGTGACTGTCAGTGGGTGTGTTATTGTCAACGCAAACCCGTGGTACACAACAGAGGCTAACAGCGTAGGTAGTAGCCTGTATCACAACAACACGCACGTCATCTTTGCTGACAGCGAGGGGGATGCGTCAATGATACAAGAGACCGCGCCTGTTGTGCCTCCCTACAGCGTAGAGGGCTACAACAACATACGCGTTGACTACAGGACGGCGGGGTTTACAGCCGATTTTGCTATGATAAAGCCAAGCATCCCCGCTGGTACTGCTGACCAGTTTACCTATCTTGACTACAATGTGAGCTATGTGCCTGCTGCTGGCGCTATCTATGATCTGTACCCAACGATAGTTATGACCGGCTTGGCTCAAGGCGATGCAGGCTTTGGCTCATCTGACTTGCTTGTTGACCCTGCGTTTGTCACTGGTTTGCCGCGTAGATTGCGCGACTTTGGTGCGGCACATACAGGTGCTTTAACAGCGCCGCAGCTTTATCGTGAGCTGTTTAAGCGTAGCGGGTATGACGTGCTTGGCAACGCAGCGACATCCCCCGCTTATACATGGCAGGATGTCAAGGCTTGGCTGCTTGCTTCATACGTCCCAACAAATGAGGCGCTGCGTGCGTCCGGCAGGGCTGGAGAGCATAGAGGCGCGTTGCCTCTCGGCGCTCCTCCCGTGCCTGTGCACACGAAAATAACACAAAACATGACAGGGGGAATGGCTGGATGAGCAAGTTTGACGTAGAGATCGGCGCTACAAGTGTAAGCATTGAGATTGTGGCGCGTAACGCTGTTACCGGCGTGCTTATGGACAGTCTTTTGTTCAACACACAGGATCTTGTGTGCTGGTGGGCGACTCCAACACAAGCGGCTGTCCAGTTGCCTTTGGTGGCTCTTGCTGCTAACGGTAGTTGGTTATCCGGTGGCTTTGGCAAAAAACAAAACATGGCTGGGACGTACAGGCTGGACGTGCCTGACTCTGCGTTTGTAGCAGGGAATCGCACTGTACATATACAGCTACGAGGCGCGGCGGACATGGAGGCGGTGGACGCGGAAATCGCTATCGTACAAAAGATACAGCTCGGGGCAGACGACCGCGTGCTTGTGTCTAGTGATGCGCATACATCTGGCGAGACTGTTGCTGCTGTTGCCGGTCATGCGGCTATTGTGCGTTCCGAAGTCGATGCGAGCATAACACTAACAGAGGCCGCGGTTACTACTGACCTGCCTAACTTGATTAACACGCGAATGCCTACAACGCATCTTAATGCCACAAACGGTGTGTTAGACGAGGTGACTACAGTCACCAACGGCGCTGGTGGAGGGGCTACGGTGTGGACGCAAGCGCAGATAGACAAGTTAATGCGTCATGTCGACAGCATTGAGCTTGTCACTTTTGCAAACGGAGGCACGACATCAACGGCTGTTATTGCCTCCTTAGAGGGTGGCAATTTACCCTCGCTAGACGCTTTGCGCGGGCGTGCTTTGTTGGTGACAAGCGCAACTCCTTTGTACCGAACTGTTCTGCGTATCGATTCCTATGACGCGGCGACTAACACAGTCACACATTCAGGCGCTGCTGTACCTCTATCCAGTGCCGACACAGCTTTGTTGATATAACACGCAGGGAAAACCAATGGCCAACGTCCGATTATCCATAGCAGCGAACCAAGCTGCTATGAACGCTGTTACAGCGTTGTTAGATGCAGCAAACCCACTTCCAGGTTACTGTCATATTCTGTCAGGCACGCAGCCTGCTACAGGGTATGGCGCTATCGTGCCCGCTATACATACAGTGTTGGCCACGCTTGTGCTGCCCCTACCGGCTGCGTTGCAGGCCAACACAACAGGGCGGTCTGATTTTGCAAGCGCGTTTCAGGATGCAAACCCGGATAACGCAGGAACTGCTGTGTGGGCTAGGTTTTACGACGGCAATGGTAATGCTGTGTTTGACTGTGATGTAGACGTTGCAGGCGCAACCATAACGCTCTCATCCACAGCGATAACCACGCCGGGCTTAGTTATCGTCCACACCTTTTACTTGCAGCACCCAGACGGAGCATAGCATGGCCACGCGCATCATAGCTAACGTTGGGGCTGGTTTAGACTACCCCACGATAGTCGCGTGGAACGCTGACTTCAACCCGCAGACACCTACAGTGTTGTGGTCTTCCCGTGTTTTCCTTGTCTCTGTGTTTGGCTCTGTTGTGTCTGGCGCTGTACTTACAGGGGCAGGAGGCGTTTCAGCTCAGTTTGTCGGCAAGGTGCTTGGCGGTTATGCGCTGCTCAGGAACATAAGCGGCACGTTAGCGAGTGGAATGACTTTAAATGGGGCAGGCGGGGCGTTTTTTACATTGCTCGATGCTGGGGACTTGGCTGTTGTTGTGTGCCGTTTGCACGCGCAACGCCCTATAGTTGAAGACCAAATAGACCTGTATTTTGCCAATGGCACTGATTCGTTTCCGCGTGTTGAGGTAGCGGATCAGGCTATGATAGGCTTACAGCATGTTATAGATGCTACTTACGTTTTGCAGCCTCCTGCAGGGCAAAGCGGCTATGTTCGCTCAAACTCTTACCGCGAGTTGTATGGCATTCATATCAGCTATGAGCCTCCATATTTACCTGTTGCCGCGTTTGACCTTGGGGGCGCTTTCGCTGTTAACTGTTCTGTCGGCTTTGGCGCTCTTGTTGGTTTTGACAATGTAGGCTACAGGCTGATCAATGGAGCCATCTTTGAAGCGTGCGCTGTTGGGATAAGACAAGCCCAATTTGCTGCATCGCGAGTGTATAATTGCAGTGTGTACGATGCTCAGGTCGCTTATGAAGCGCAAAACGGCAGTACCACAGGGCAGCTTATAAACTGCTATGGAAACAGCGAGTTTCAAGGTTTGTGGACACTTCCTGGAGACTGGTATAACGCCTCTGGCAGTACCTCGGTTCCTCCTGGAAATTTCGCACGCGCTAATGTAGCTCCTGATTTTGATGCTTATTACAAGCCAACGCAGGCGGATACAGAATTACGCGGACAGGGTGTTTACTTGGGCGCAGGTTCAGGCGCAGACTTTGAGTTTGATTACGACATAACAGGCACATTGCGTAATCAACCTTGGTCTGTAGGAGCCTTGCAGGCGGTTGGTGAGCCTCCACCTGTTACGCCTCCGGGTGTGTTAGCTCCTATCTTTGGTGGGGGTGTAGGCTTTGTGCCAACCACAGGTAACGGCGGCAACATGTTAGGTGCTATTACAGGCGGAGGTGACGGCGCTGTTAACCGCGTTGGAGGTATCGGGGGCGGTTTTGCGCCGCAGGCAGTTAATCACTTAGGGCATACAGTAGGGCTGGCTATCTTCGGTGTTGGCAGCGGCGACGTGTTTGGTGACGGTGGTTTTGGTGGTGGCTCGTTGCGTGCTGTGCATGGCAAGGGCAAAGGTAGCGTGGATTCGCACGGTCACGGCGTTGGTATGTTGTCTGCGATTTTCAGTGGCAACATAGACGGCAATGGCGGTTTCCAAATGCGCGATGCTGTCTTCGGCGGTGGCGTTGGGACTGTTTCAGCCGCACCGCTTACCAGCTTAGGTTTGACAGGCGGCGTTGCTGCGTTTCGCCTTGTGCCTACTTACATTGCGCCCGAGGTTGAGCAGCCTTTGCTTGGGCATGAGCTGGACTTGCCTGATGCTACACAGCAGAACGCAGCAGTTGACCACCCGCATAAGGTGTTTACACAAGCGCAGGCTGATTGGCTGCAACATGAGCTTATCAAGATAAAAGATGAAGGCAACGAGGAAGGTGGTTAGTGTCTGGGATTCCTATTGAAGTAAACGCTATACGCGATTGGACTCCGCTTGTTGATGCTAAGCAAGTTGCTTCTGTGCATGTGCTGCGCGGCGAGAACTTCCTTATAACTGAGAGGGGTGTGCGTTCTGCGTTTGCTTCGGCTCAGATTACCTGCGGGGATTACGCTACCTTGCTTTCATCTTCTGCGTTTAATTTCCAAGCGTTTAAGGTTGGTTCGCGTTGGTTCTTGTTTTGCGATGCAGGTGTGTACGAGTACATTCCTTCGTCAAACACGTATACAATGCTGTACGCATTTCCAACCCCTTGCTGGCGTGCGTTTAAATGGACGATGGCCTATGTAGGCAAGCACCACTATTTCGCACATGAAAGCGTTGGTTGCGTGCGGTATTCAACTGAGCTTGATGTGTGGGAATTTGTGTCGTCTAAGTTTGTGTGTGTTACAGCAGCGCAGAATAGGCTTGTTGCTATCACCAAGACAGCTTTCATGTGGTCTGCGGTTGATGATGGGATTAATTTTGATCCCTCGCTTATTACAGGTGCAGGGGCGCAAAGCCTTTTGGTGCTTGGGGTTGTTGGTGTGCTTGATGTGCTCGGGGTTGAGACAACAGCTACAGGGGTGTACACGTTTACAACGCAAGGCGTGCTTTACTCAAGGTATCAGCAAGGCGGTGTTATCTTTAACCACATGGCGCTGACAACGCAGACGTACCCGCTTAACTCATTTGCCCTTGTTAATGAAGAAAGCTTAGGTTTGGTTGTGCTATCAGCGAACGGGTTTTATACGTTTAAGGACGGCGGGACGCAAGCTTGGCAGCCTGTGATGTCTTTGTACTTTCGTAGGTATGTGCTGCCCAACACACATGACGCCGGTGCTGTTCGTTTGTTTTGGAGCCATGAGACGCAGCTTCTTTACATGTCGTATGGGTACACCGGCGATCTGCACTACACAAAAGCGTTTGTGCTGTCTGTTGCGGTTGACCAGTGGGGTCACTTTGATAAGAAGCATAAGGCTTTCAGCCAAGTTGGGAAGAACACGCTTTGGTTTGCTGATGGGAACCTGCATCAAATGACAGGTGGGGATTTCGACTACACGCTTCCAAGCAGCTCTGTGTGGGAGCGAAATACGCTTCCTGAAAGCGGTGTTGTTCTTGGCGCGTCCAGTGTGCCAGCGGATAAAAAGTCTTTGGTTAGCTGGGTTACTGTTGGCGGGTTGCGTCTTGCATCTCTTACCTCGGAGCCTGTTGCGCACGATGCAACCACGGTGTTGCGCTCTATTGTTGCCCATGCGGAAGCTATGTTTACATCCGTCTTTGACGAGGTGGAGGATTTAGCTATTTCAGGTGTTGTCGGTGATGCTGTTTCGTACACGCGGCTTGGTTTGACAGGCGGCGTTGCCAATGCGTTTGCTTGGCGGGGTGAAGGCGGCAGCGCGTTGGGTGCGTCAGAGGTGGTGGACTTGATGGCGCAGCAGTTTGGCTCTGTTGTTGATCTGTACCCGGAGGTTGAGGAGGAAAAACCTTTGCCTGTTGTGGCCGCAGAAGGAACAGCTACGCTTACAGCCTTGGATGCTCGTTCGTATGAGGCAAACCCTGAGCTTATGGAGCGTAGGCATACAGCTGCGATATACAGCACGCGCTGTGGAGGCGTTTATGTCTCCCTTACATTTAAATGCCTCGCGGCAGGGGCGAAGTTGAAAATAAACATGTTGTCCTTGTCTGCCTTTTTTGGCGGTAGGACGTATTAGTGTACAGCAGTGGAGCTTCAAATGGCTAATAAAGTATACAAGCAGATAGGGCATAACCAAGCGGACAGTGAGGCTTATGTCGGTGAAGAGCGCTCGATAAGCGTGGACACTACCAAGGAAACGGTTCGTGTGCATGATGGGGTAACGCCCGGTGGCACTGCATTAGCGCGTGAAGACTTGGCTAATGTGCCAACGGCGGATGCACAGCAGCGTGGCGCTATGACACCTGTACATGTGGGTTTGCTTGACACGCTCACAGGGGCAAGCGCTGGTCAGGGGGATGCTATTGTCGCCCTTGATGCGCGGTTGACTGCAAATGAGGCGGCTGATGCCGAGCAGGATGTTGCGTTAGGTGAGCGGCAGTTGCTAAGCGAGAAGGATCAGCCGGAAGGCTATGCTGGTGTTGATGTTGATGGCAAGGTGCTGCACGCGCTTGAGGCTGACTATGCCGGTTTAACCGAGGCTATGCTTGCAACGCTTGCCCAGCTCAGCGTGCCTGGGGAGTTTACAGCTCCTCACGGGGTTGCAGATGCAGCTGGGTTCGCTTTCAGTGGGGCTGTTACACGCGGATCGAGTGAAGGGTTTCATGTCTTTGTTAACGCGGCGTATGCGCTTAATGGTTCGCTTGTGTATAAGACGACAGGAGGCGCGATTGAGTTCGTGTTTTCGCAGCAGCTTACAGGTGGAGGTGATACAGCAGGACAGATTTTGGTCAGATCGTATGCTGTCGGCCAGCAAGATCAGGTGATGCCTGTCGTGTACTCAGAGCAGGTGCTTTCGTTCCACGCAGGTAAACTTATGCTTGGAACGCTTGACTTATCAAGTAATGCTTGGCTTGCGCACAGAAGTACGCCTGGACTGTCACCCCCTGTTGCGTCTATTGTTGTGCCTGGCAATGCGGTAGGAGGCGTTTTCAACGCGCCCACACCTATTGGCGTTATACAGGTTAATAAGGTCGAAACAAGCAACGGGTCGCGTCCAGGGTTTGCTTGGATAAGCGATACTGTTGTTGACGTGAGCGCTGTTAATACGATTGATGTTCTTGTTGATTTTCTTATTGTGCCTATCGTTGTAGGTGGGACGCTTGTTGCAGAAAACATGTTTGTTGTCGTTGGTGGTACATACCCGCAGCAAGGGGATAATGTGCTCAACGCGCTTGACCTTGCGTTCGCGTCGAACAGGTTTAATGAGCACCCGCGCACGCGATTTCAATCCGGTGTTCCTTTGCGCGGCATTGATGTTTCACAGCTGACTGAGTTCAGCATACATGCCTTTGATGGTGTATCTACCGTAGCTGGAGTGGATAAGCACATCCAAGTCAACCAGATACGCATAACAGCGATTGATTAATCGAAGGGGAGTGCAGGCTATGAAAAGCAGCAAACGTAAAAGCCTTGAAACCTTGTTCGCTGAGTTGCGCACGCTTACCACTGGAAGTCCAGCAACAGATGAGGCGAACAGCTACCTCACGATGATGGAGAAGAAGATGAAGCGCGAGGCGATTGAAGAGGAGGCTAAGGCCAAGCGGTTACGCGAGTTGGTAGCAAAGACACGCGCGAATTTACCTGCATTGCCTGCGTATAAGAGGTATGATTAGCAAGCAGCAAACAGGTAAGCAAGCAACGAATGAACAAACAAGAAAAGGGGTACAAACATGTTTAGCTTTGGCGCAGGTGCAACACGCGAAAGGTCACGGACAGAAGTGGCAAGCGACACACGCACTAACAGGCAGTCGGAAACACAGTCTGAAAGACAGCAAAGGGAAGAGCGCGAACGCATAGCGCAAAGGCAGCGGGAGCAGCAAGGATCGCTTGAAGCCGTGATGAGTTCCCTTGACCCTGAGACAGCGCAGATGCTGCGCGACCGTATTCAGGCAAACGTGTCAAATATGCCCCCAATAGGTGAAGGTGGGGACATTGAAGCTATCATGGCCAATGCCGCTATTGAAAATGAAATACAGCAAGGGCAGACTTTTCAAGGCCTGGTTGGGCAGGCTGGCAGTGCGTATAACACAGCTGTTCAGCAAGCTGCGGCTGATGCAGAGAGTCGAGGCCAAGCTCAGTTGGCTGCAACAGAAGGGCAGTTAAACATACAGCAGCAATCGCAGGAAGCGCAGGAGTTGGATCAGCTTCTCGGGCGTTTGATTGGGGCTGAGACCACAGAATCAAGGCAGACAGCAGAGACAGAGCAGGAGGTTGAGACTGAGCTGCAAACGCTTCTTGCTTCCATGCGTGAGACCATGACTGTGGAGGAGATATCTCGTGTGTTAGTTAATTCACGCACGGATACAAGGGGGACTGCGGTAGGTATGAGCGTGGCAGGTGGCTCCGGTGGCTCCTCATAGCGTGCATTGCAGTAAATGCGCTGTTACCTGTTAGCAGTTAGCACAAACAAACAAGCAAGAAAGGACAAAGCAATGGCTACACCAAACAAAGCTTTAAACCCAGCGAAGCCTAAGCACAAACAGGCAGGCGCTGCTTCGCCTCAATCAAAGCTTAACGAGCTTGTTGCTCGGATAACACAAAGCCAAGGGAGTATGCTTACAGCACAAGCAAACACGCTTGAAAGCAAGCAGGCGTATGCGCGTGATGTCCTAGGCGGGACAGTTGTGGAGCAGACAAAGCTAAGAGACCAGCAGTTAAACGGGCTTGAGCAAGGGGTTAGTCAGCTTATCCGAAGCGCACAGACCACGGAGCGCAAGATCGAAGACGCAGAGGATGACATGTTTTACGGGTTGAAGTCTTTCTTTAACGATGACATCCCTAGCGTGGATGAGCTGGAGGACAAGCAAACTGGGGAGCTTAACGCCATGCGTAACTCATTGCGTGCGCGTGACCTTGTGTTGTCGCGGTATGACAGGCAGTTGAACAGAGCTAAGCTGGGGCGGGATGAGCTCGATTACAAGGGGAATGCAGAGGCAGAAGCACAGACAGGCTTGGTGCAGGCAGCAGGCGTTGTTGGCGGGTTGCAGCGCCAAGTTGATTCAGCAGATGTGAAAGAAAAAGAGGCTTTGGTTGCCGCAGAAGCAGAACGCAAGCAGGCTGAACAGGATTACATACAGGAACAGGTGTCTTCAATGAGCAAGGAAGGTATTGAAGCGAGCTTGAAAGACCCAGCGAATACAGAACTACCTCCTACTGTTCTACGGGAAGAGTTAAAGCGGCGTTATGCGCTTGATGCGGCTGAGCTTGGCATGGAAAAGTTAGAGATTGAGGTGAAGAATCTACGCGAAGAAGGCAGCGTGGACGCTGGAGTAAAGTCCAAGCCCATGACAGTAGCAGCTATGATCCAGCTTCGGGACTACACGCTAACCACCTTTACAGAAGGCATGTCTCTACCTGAGCTTGAAGCAAAGTACAAGGAAGCCAAGGGCAGCAGCACACAGATGGCCAGCTTGCAGCTTCCAGGCACACGCGCTTACACATACAAAGCCTCTGAGCTTTTACAAGCACTTGAAAGCAAGCGCGAGGAACGCGCTAAGGAAGTAGCGCAAACGTTTGAAGCAACCGCGACTGTATCCGAGTTTCAGCCTAACGTAGACACCTTGGGGCAGTTGGCTATGAACCTCCCTGATGATCCATCTGTTAGCGGCTTGCTCAGCCAAGGCGAGCAACTTATGTTTGAGCTTCGTCGTGTGGAAGAGGCAGGGGGTAGGCCGTCTGTTCCCTTTGTGAACGCTATTGCAAGCTTGAATGAAAAGGCTACGAATGTTATAAATGAGACCATCGAGCGCGAGGTTGCCAATGCGCCAAAGGTTGAGAAGCCTATGCAATCAAGTTTTCTGCGCACGGGTGTTGTGCCGCGCAGGGAGGCGGTTAAAAATCCGCAGCAACTGCCAGCGGCTTCAAGCGACCCCGCTATAATTGCTGTGCGCCCTGCATATGCGAAGGCAGCTAACGTGCTGCAAAGCAATTTAGAGATACTGCTAAAGCAGCAAGGGCTGGGCGCTGATGGAGGCTTGGATATTAAAGCGTTGCTTGCTGGAGGGCTTGTTGACGTTTCCGCTGAGGTTTACCGCAAGTACAACGAGTCTTTGATGCAAGCTGTGACAGCCAAGCCATCGGTTTCACAGGGCTTTGAAAACAACAGCCCGCTTGACTATGTGCAAGAGGATTTATTAAGCAGGTTCGTTGACTGGTCTGCGGACAAGACAAAGATAAAAGAGCGCTACCCTGAGATGTGGGCACCAAACGGTGAGGGTAAATTTAACACAGGTGCAGACCTGTTGCGTGGTATGTTTGTTTCCGACGTTAAGAACAGCAGAGAGAGCGCGTTCCCAACCCTGCTTGATGCCTTGTTTAACAATGAAATGCAGGCCGAGTTTATGGCTGCTAACCAAGCACAGACTCAAGGGATGTTCAGTGCGCGATTCATTGAGTCCGTGATAGCAGATAATAAGCTGGACGTGCTTCTTGGCGGCGCTGTGCGTGAGCAGTTTAACGTGCGCGATGTTGTCACGCGGGTTATGGACGAGTTCAGTGATGCCGAGTTAGTGCCTGGTAGGGAGCGTACAGGGCGCAACTGGGCTTACGCTAAAGATTACGACAGGCTTGATGGGTTGCCAGCAGAGGACTACCAAAACGCGATGCGTACAACAGCAGAGCAGCTTGAGCGTTTGTTCGGTATAACAACACAAGAGAGAGCAGGGGAGCAATAAAATGGCTATGAGCTATGCAAAAGACCGTGAGGTGGATTACACGAGACTTAACGTGAACACGTTTGAAGACCCTACGTTTCAGAAGACAGCCGTGCAGACCGCTGTTGATGCGGCCTTGTTTGTCCCATTCGCTGTTGCTGGTGGGGTGGACACGGTGATGCAGTCTGTTGGCCTGTTCGATGAGACAGGGTACAACATGGGCACGCTGCTTGGGGATATAAACGAAGACATGGGCGAGTACTATAAAACCAACGAAGAAGCGTACCGCATGACAGGTGAGGTTGCTTCCTTGTTTGTGCCTGGTGTCGGTGTCGCTGGTGTTGGTGTCAAGCTTTCACAGCGAACAGGCTTCCTTGCTAAGCTGGTGAATAAAACAACCGTAGGCGAGAAGGTAAGCCCGTACCTGTTCACCTCTGGGAATACGATACGCAAGCGAGCATCACAAGCGCAAGCACACGCAAAGACAGGTTACGCCCAAGGCGTGCGGACGATTGAAGGGAATAGACCGCTTGCTGACTTGCTTTCAAAAGGCTCGCTTGAGGGCGCGATTGATGTGGGTAAAGAGACTGTAGCTGTGGAGGCTTTAATGTTTGCCACGCTTAACGAGTCTGATTTGTTTTACCCTGATGGGGAGTACACAACGAACATGGCCATGCTTAATGCGGGCATTGCCGGTGTGTTCAGCGGCGTGGCTTACAAAGCGAACAAGTATGCAATCGTTAATGCAGCGCAAGCTGAAACAGCTTTGCTTGCTAAGAAAGCGCAGAACGCTGCAAAGGATGCGCCTGTTACAGGACGGCAGCTTTACGACAAGGCGGTTGATATTCTGAATGAGCCTGGTGTGACGTACAGCGTTGCTTCTGCTGCTGTTGATGAGACTGCCGAGCGGGTTGCTAAAGCAGCGACAGGTGGTGATGAGGTTGCAGATGCAGAGCGTAAGGTGCTGGAGCGTGAACTTGCAGGGATGAGGAAGAAAGAAAGTGATTCGCTTGCAGCGCTGGGTTTGTCTACACCTGAAGGGCAAGCGCGTGCGCGGGAAGTGAACAAGGCTTTCCCAAATATATTTGTGGATGCGAAGACTGTTAGCGTGTATGAGCCGCGCAAGGATGTTACAGTGGAAGACCTTGTTATCCTGCCTGATAATACATTGCAGGCTGCTGATGCGTACAAGCCTTTGTCTGCGCTTGAGAAAGACGCTAAAGGCGCGTTTTCAGTTAAAGGTGTTTTGTTCAGCAAGGATAAGTTGGCAACCAAAGGGCATTACAACGTAGATGATAAGGTGTATAAGGTTAGTGTTTCTTCCGGTGGGACTGTTAAAGCACCGCAAAAGCTGGAGTCAGGCTATACGTTTGATTTGAATGGAGGTGATTACGCTGCGGCAGATGTGTATGTGTCTCGCTTGGCTGCGCAAACAAAGAAACGCGATGATACCATTGACCGAGGTGCGCTTGAGCAGCATCATTCTGTGTTGGACATAGCTGTGGCACGCGCTGATGAGCTTGGGTTGGCGGAAGCGTATGTTAACAGAATGCAGCTTCAAAGTCTTGCGCTGAAATATGACGTGTTCAAGTCTGTCCGTGTTGGCAAATCAGCAGACCCGCTAAGCCCTGAGTATGAAGAGCTGAACGGTATTGTGCAGGCGCTTAACCTACCAACGTCAGACATAGGCTACCCTAGCGCTGTTGTTGATCTGTTTGGGCGCTTGATGTCGCAAGGCGTTAAGTCGTTTGATGAGGGCTTGGCGCGTGGAAATGTTGCGTATGTATTTCAGCAGATGAAGAATAAGCAAGGGGCGACCTACACAAGCAACGACCTTACAGGTAACTTGTTGGCTATTGGAGGGCTTGGCGGAAAGCCTTTAACCCCTGTGCTTACTGTGCGTCCTACAGGGCGTTCCGTCCCTCGCAGCCTTGAAGACCTTGAAAACGTGGTTACAGCACGTAACTTGCAGCGGAATAAAACCATGTACGCCCGCAGCCGCTTGTATAAGGCTGTAACACAGACGATGCGCGGAATGCCTGAACGTGTCACGGCGATGAAAAACGTCGATGGTATTTTGGGCGATGGGTTAGTTGGCGGTGGCGTGGTAACGACTAAGCAGTTTCGTGGACGCGCTACTTCGGCTGTGCAGCACGCGCAGGCTGTAACCGCTATGACGTATGCCGCAGGGAATAAGGCGATAGATGAAATGGTCGCCCCGCTGCGTGGTATGGTTGAGAAGCTTGGCGACCCCAAGTATTCCCATATCCCTGTTGAGTACGGGCTGTATAAAAACGAGTACAAATACGGCTGGCATGTAGATGACGCTGGCAACATACCGAAGAATGCTGTTAATCGTCGGCTGTTTAACGCGCTCCCTCCTGCTGTGCAAGAGGTTGTAAACGAGGCGTGGGAAGCTGATAAGCTGCGTTTGTTTTACATGGCTAAAGCAGGTGAAGGGGTGTACAAGCCTGTAACTGTTTCAGCTGATACTCAGCTGGTGATTGACCTGATGGCAAGCACGTCGGCTAAGGTGCGTTCTGAGTTCAACGCATTTAACGAAGCCAACGGGCGTAAGCTCATTCAGGAGAAGCCGCTGCATTTGCCCCCTGCCAAGGTGCGGGATAAGTTTGTTGGCTACATGGCGGACATGCATGGGGACGCGCTTGTGCAGTTCTCAGGGCGAACAGCAAAGGAGTTTGAGCTGCAAAAGGCTGAAGCGCAAAAGGCCAACCCGAACCTGACGTTTTACACGCAAGGGGAGTATGAGACAGCACGTCAAATGGCTGGGAAGGAGTGGGGCGTGTTGCAGAATTTCACAACACCAGCGCAAGGCGGAGGGGCTGGAGGTAAGCGCATTGGCGGTAAGGCTGATGTAAGCGTGCAGGCGGTTGCTGATGATTATGTGGCTGTGCTTAACGGCCTGCGTTCTGCCTTGAAAAGCGCTCATGCAGAGGCGTTTCGTCCTGAGTTGAATAAGCTCAAGGCGCTGGAAGCCTCGCAAGAGTTTGGTACAGGGACAGCAAAGCTGAAAGGAGGGCGAACAGAGAAGGAGGAAAACGCCTATGACCTTTGGCGTGATACGCTTATGGAGAAGCACACAGACCCGTTTGCAGCAGGCAAGGCCGCTACTGATTTTTACGATGAGTACGCAGGCAAGATGAAGGATGCGATTGGAAAGTGGACGGATGCAGGACAGACAGGCAAGATAAGTAACGATGTTAAGGAGCAGTTTAAAGCTGTAGAGGTCTCGTTGGGGATGTACGGCAACCCGCACGCTACCCTACATGAATTCGCAGAGAACACGCTTAACGTGAAACTGCCGCCTGAATTCGCCAAGCACGCTACCTTTCTTAACCGTGCAACGTATGCAATGACTATTGGTGTGTTGGATGCAGGCATGGCTGTGCTTAACTACACGTCATGGCTTGCTGTACAGCCTGCAACCATAGCGGCGTTACGCATGTCAACGAATGAAAAGAGTCTTGGGGAGGCTGGTATTGCTTCATGGGAAGCGCGGACAGGTTTGGTTTCGCACAACCTTGGGGCTGATTCAGTAGGCAACAGGTTGGCGCTTATCAACCCGATGAAGTTTACCACGCAGGTGTTTTCATCCATTACCAAACCCGACACGCGCAAGTTCTTGGAAGAGGTTGGGGATGTAGGCTTGCTTGATGCCTCGCTTGTTGAGTCGTTGAACACGGTGACAGCCCCAATCAAAGGGTACCGGCAGCAGCTTATAGAGGGCGGGCTTGACAAGCTGTCGTTTATGACGCAGAAATCAGAGCGACACACAAAGGTGCTTGCAGCTGCAACGAACTACACGCTTGGCAGGGAGGTTGCAGGGTTGTCGCACGCGGATGCGAAGGCGTTTGCCATTCGCCAGATGGATCAGGTTGTGGGCAACTACCAGCCGTTTAACAAACCGAAGCTGTTTCAAGGCGCGGCGGGTTTGCCTCTTGGCTTGTTTACTACCTGGATTACGAACTACCTGCAACGGCTGTATGGCGATATTGAAGGGTTGCGCGGTAGCGCCGCGTTTTGGCAAATGGGTTTGCAAGGCGGTTTACTTGGGGGCGAAAGCTTGCCTGGGTGGGATGCGCTTAGCAACACGTTGATGGCCAGCTATGACGGGGAGGAAACGCTTACAGCGCGTATCGATGGCGCGTTCGGCGGTGCAGGGGATTGGATTCTGTACGGTGCGCTTGGCAACATACCAAAGCTTATGGGCGCGGATACAGGTGTTGCTATTCACTCACGCGGTAGTATCGGGTTGCCTGGTGTGTATACCGGTGGAGGGAATGTGGTGGACTCTATCCCAAGTGTTAGCGTTCTGGCTACGGTAGGTGAGGGGATGTTGGAATCAGCCAAGTCGCTTGTGGTTAACAAGGGGCTTAATGTCACTGACCAGCTGGAGGTGTTGAGCAACTTTGGCGTGTTTGGGTCGGTTAAGAACACGGCTGAATATGCGCTTGGGTACAGCGTTAACCGTGCGCGTGAGTTGATCAATGATGATACGCGGGATACGATGTCATTCATGGCGCGTGTGCTTGAGTTGAAATCAATCAAGGAGACCAAAACAGCTGATGCGCTTTACGGGTTGAAAATTGCATCCGCAACGCGAAGAGGCCGGATGGAAGGGTTGAACAGGGCTATGCGTTCAGCTATACGCGGTGGCGGGCTTACAGAGGATAAGTTGGTTGACATGGTTAATCAGGCCATCACGAACGGCACACCTGTGTCTACTATCAAGGATTGGATAACAAGAAGCGCGGTGTATGCGTTGAATACGAAGGAACACCGCGCTATTGAAAGTTACCTCAATGGGCATGGGGAAAATCTAGCAGCTAGGCGCGTGCTTGAGATGTACCCCGAGGATGACTAGAACAAGGAAGGGTTCAGGCCGAATGGGTTAAGCATGAGGCGGATGAATGAAGGCAGTTTGTTGTATGCCTTCACTGCATCTTCGTGCTTGTCTGCGCGCCTGCGCAGATTACCGATTGGGTCTCCTGGTAGGTGCAACGAGGTTATAACACCCTTTACCCATCTTCGCCTGCAATGGTGCGTCTTTTTGTGTTCGCTTGGCGTGTATGCTGTATGTACCAAGGAGTCGACGTTGTTGGCAGGGTTGGCGCAGTATGCAAGGTACGCGTTGTAGTTGCGTATCAAGGTGTGTTTAACTGAAACAAATCCGTGCTGCGCTTCGTATATATCGCCATCCTCTGTAAGAAATAAGCGCCCTATGGGGCTCACAGGCGTGAAGTCAACACGGTTAACCGCTCTGCCGTCGACGGAAACAAGACCTCCTTTTGTCGCATACCCTTCCCAACCGTTATATTCGCTAGGCGCGTCTGCGATTCGCGTTCCATCGTGTGCGCGTCGCATAACGCCGCCCAAAATATATGCCTGCTCCCCTTCCGGCCTTTTGCATATATAGAACGGGTAATGTATGCTCCTCCCCAAGCTCACGCTGCGGTACATTGTTACTTTCTCCTTAAGCTCGTTTTCAACGGGCATCTGCATCGCCTCCTTTGCTTGCTTTGTCAATCTGACATACGCCATTACTTCTCTCCTCTATCGTCTACATTTGTTTCAACGCTCAAATCACCACCATGCTGATCGCCTGCATGGGCAAACCAGTGCGCGTGAACCCGCGCTTGTCTGAATGTGTCTTTCGCACCATACGGCTTATGCACGAATATAACCCGCTGCTGCTTGTCCTTCATCTCCCAGCTTTTCTCGCGCTGCAACCTTGTCATTGACCCTGCGGCTACCTTGAACTCAGTGCCTTGCTTAACGACCAAGTTGGCGTTTACGCGAATATCTTTTGCTGCTACACAGATGAACGCGCCTGTTTCTTCCTTTGGCTCCATACCTGCCTTTGCTGTGCTTCGCGTTACAGTCCCCTTTTCGTTCAACTCACGCTCGTTTGTATTCTTTTGCGCTTGGATGATGCTAACGACTTCTGCTGTATGTGTTGCCTCTGTGAAGATGCGAAGCAGCGAGGCTTGGGCTAAGGTGCTTCGCCCTTTGGTGTACGTTGAGTAAACGCCGCGAAGCATTATGCCCTCTTCGTTAGCTGCTTTGTGCTGCATGAAGTCTAGCAACTCTGTTTCGTTGCGTATCGTGGCTTGAAGCACCCAGGTAGGTTGCGACTCGGTGCTGCTATCTTCCAGCTTGCCATCCAACACCTGCGAAACAGCAAGATACTCCAAGCGTTCGTAGTACGTTGGCTTAGCTGTGTCAGGGATAGCATCGAACACGCGCCACTCAATCTCGCTTGCATCCGCATTCACTGAGGCTGTCACTTTTAACACCTCGCTTGCTGTGTTGCGCGGGGCTGGGAGTGTAAGCTCGCCATCAAAGCCATCGAACGGCCAACGCGCATAACGGGCTTGTAGCTCTTTATTTTTGATTGGCTTGTTTGAGCGCGAGTAGAGCACACCAGCGTGTACATGAGCGCGTACTCCATCGTACTTTATAGAGGCGAATAGGGGGTATTCCAGTGTGGAAATGTCCTTCACTGTGCAGGCCAGCATTACGTTTGGTGGCGGGGAGGTTGCCTTGTTGCCGGCCTTGTTTCCCTCTGCGGTGTCTTTTGTTTGTGTGTTAGTCACGGTTTATTCTCCTGTTTCTGTTGCTGATTGGTTGGTTACTTGGGAAATTAAACTCAAGCTGTTCCTTTAGTGGGTCTGTTGCTGGCTCTGGGTCTGTTGCTGGCTCTGGTGCTGGCGCAGCCTTAGAGTATGTTGCTCTGCTGTATTCTGACGTGAAACGCAAACGCACAGCGCGAAGCACTTCAACAGGTATCGGCTCCCCGTTGGTTATATCCGCCTCTGTTACAGGGTCAGGTGGTATATAGTGGTCAGCGTTTAATGTCTCCCAGCTTGTAGGCATATGCTTTTTCATTACCACCTTAAACGCACTGTATTGCCACGAGGCAGTACGCCCCGTCAACAACCGATGCTCTGCATCGCAGTGAGCAACTAAAGCAGCAACTAACGCACTATCCACTATAATCTTGTGTGTGCTTTTCTCTGGATCGCACCCATGTACAAGCCTTTTAAGCTTGGCGAGATGAAGCTTAAGCGAAAACACAGCGTCGCTGCAAAGCGTGTTTATTGTTGTTTGTCTCTCTTCTCCTGTAAATGTAGGCGACTCACCTGTAATATTTATTTTCAACGCTATATACACGGCGTGTTGATCCGATAAAGGCAGAGCAACCGCGAGTTTTAAAACTTCCTTTGCCCCATGTACTTCTACGCAGTAAGTGTATTCATAATCTATAGATTTCATTTGCTTCTCTCCTTAAATTAGAGCACAAACAGAATAAACAGGACAACAGCGCCCCATGTTACAGCCAAGCAGAAAAGAAGGAAGAACAACGCGTTCCTATTTCTTCGCATCCCCTCTGATACATACGCGCTTGGCTTGAGTTCGTGTTGCCTTCTTGCCTCTGCGATACGCCTGCTTCGCACATCGCGTTTTTCTTTTCTTGTCATTTGCTCCCAGTACCGTAGGCTACGTTGTTTTTTGTTGTTGTTCATTTGTTTATCTCCATTGTTGTTTCAGCTTGCCCATTGCAGCTTGCCCATTGCAGCTTGCCCATTGCACGCTACACCGCTCAATCACAAATCCAACAACGAGCTTACATTCTCGTTGTTGCCCTTCTTTAACATAGCACGGATAGCCGCTCTATCCTTTCTCTTTTCACTCTTGTTCGATGCTCGATATACCTCGCCTATATCAGGCAAGTTATCTTTAATCACCTTCCCTGTGGCCATGAACTCAAGCAGCACCTCTGAGAACATAGCCTCCGAAGCTATATCTCTGCATGTAAGCTGGCGTAAAGCCTTGCGCGGAATCCACCCATCCGTTGCCTCGATGAATACAAGCAACCCATGCTTTGCCTTTGACAGCGGGGACAACCCGAACTCACCAAGCGCATCCGGCATGGTTGTCTCAGTGATAAGCAGCAAGCTGTGAGCTGTCCGCACATGTGTAGCGTTTATAGCCATTGTCTTCTCAAGGGCTGCACAGATACACATAAGCTTTAGCAACTGCGTGTGCCTACGCTCCTTATAATAGACAAAGCGCGTGTCACTGATCGCGGTCGCGCCTGTAAGGTAAAGGCTGCCAACCAGCTCACGCGCTTCATCGGACAGGCTGAACGCACCCAAGCAGTCAGTGAACATCCACTCATACGCTTCGCGCAAAAACCCGCTTTCCTTCTTAACATCCTTCGGCCATGCTACCTTGCCTTTGCGCTTGGCGTTTACAAATATGATACGGGAAGGGAAGCCCTGCCCTATGCTTTCAGCAGGCATGAACCTGTGCATATCGTCAGGTGTTGTCGCTCCTAAGATAGCCATCAAACCCCCGTTCACTTTGAACTGCGACCGCTTCAACCTGCCTGTGTACTCCAAGCCGTCCCACATTTTGCTTAAAAAGCGAGCCAAAGCCACGATGCCTGTTCCAAAGTTTGTCCCTATGTCATCGTTGTAGAGGAACATGAAATGCTTATCAGCTTTCAACGGCGGGTAGCCAAGCAGATCGATAGGCGTGTCGAACAGAAGCTCGTTCATTTCAACCCCTGTTTGCTCTTCCGCGCAGTCAACCGGCTGCAATATGGCTTCAATCAAACCTTGCGGCCTGTCCCCTGTATCATGCGGGGCAAAGCGTAAACCTTTCGCGGCCTCCCGCAGTAAAGCCACGGGCGGTTTTTGCGCCTCCGACTTGCGTGAACCCGGTGTTCCAGACAGCACAACATACATGTTGGGGTATATGTTGCTGATACCAAAATCGAACCAAGCGTGCCTACCTAAAGCCGCAGAAGCACACCCGATCACAGACCACACAGAGTACAGCGCTGGGAACTCGCTGTGCACTGTTACATCCAAGTAAGCTGACAACAACTTGTTATCCTTTACAGCCGCTCTTGTTTCTTCTTCGCTCATGCTTTGCGCTGCCTTTGCTCGTTTACTTCCCTTGCCTGCGGCGCACGCGCTGCTTCCCACGTTTGCGGCTGCTCAACCTGCTTGCCCAATGTAACTGTATCCGCTAACAAATCGATAGCTTGAGAGGCCGCACCTGCTTTGAGCTTGGCCAGCAACTTGGCATCATGCGCGTGCAGCATTTCGCGTATCTCAACCTCTGTTTTGCTTTCCAGTTTATCCCAGCCAAGCAATCGCTTACCGTAGCCAAACCCCACATCCGGCTCGGTAGGCACTGTGAACGTGCGCCCGTGTATTGTGATAGGCTGCATCATTAAGTTAGCAATGCGCTTGTTTGCCTTGTGCAGCACGCCGTAGGGTATGGAGAACACAAGCTCATCGTGTACTTGCAGGGCAAGCCGCACACCGTAACGCGAACACGCTTCATCGTTCGCAATGGAAAGCGATGCGCGGTTTATATTCCCAGCCGTGCCGTTCTGCCCGAAGAAGCTGGCTATGTTACGCTGCCTGCCAGGTCTGTTTAAGTCACCGAAAAACTTTCGCGTCGCCCCGAACGCGCCAACCACATAGCCTTCGTTGGCAATAGCAGCCTCGTACTCTTGGGCTAGGTTTGTTTGCTGCTCGGCATAAAGCTCGTTGCGGTACACGTTGATAAGAAAAGCCGCGCAGGTGATCACATCATCCACGGTCTTATACGCCATACCCAACTGCTTTGCAGCAGCAGAAAGAGCATTAAACCCCATTGTTGTGAACAGCGTGTGTTCGTACATCCCGTAGTTGCACCCGTACCCGACCCGCTTTGTTATGGATCGCACACCTGTCTGGTTATCCGACACCCAAGCCTCTCCATTGCCGTGCGCTTCAACCAGCTTGTCGTACCCGATGCGGAAGAAAGCAGCGCAATGAAGGCAATGCGTATCCTTGTCAGACATTACGTTCTCAATCATGGCTTTCACCTGCAAGCAAAATGCAGTGAAATACATATCGCTCTGCGCGTAGTCAAACTTGACTAGGTAACAGCCAGGGTCTGCTTCAAGCGCAACACGCCAAGAATAGGGTGTGTTTTGCGGGTTGGTGCCTATGAAAAACTCATGTGCTGAACCTGAGTATCGCTCTGTTACTGTCCCTGTAGCAGATAGCCCGAACATGAAGCGCCCTTTCGGCCACTGGTCGTACATGTTCGAGTATTTTGATATGTTGGCTTTAGCCTCCTTTGAGCTAAGCAAAGGTGAGAGCAGCGTGCGAGCCAAAACATCCCTTTCAGCTATGATGTGCAGGATCTTTTTGTCTGTCTCCCCTTCATGCCTTGGGATTGGTTTGAACAGCATCTGGTCGTATACAAACGCCTTGACCGCCTGCGGCGCATTGAAGTTCAGCGCTTGGTTTGCTGTTAAAGCTGCGAACTCGTTGCGCCCTGCTTGCTCCTGCACATGCCATGAAGCAATAAGAGCATCAAAGAACTGCTTGTTAATCTTGATCCCCATCATTGTCGCTTTTGAAAGGGAACCTCCTTGTAGGCTTAACGTGCGCAGATATGCAGGGATGGCATATGCGTGCTTGGGCTTGGCCGCCTCTTCCAGCAACTCCAGCGCGACAAGCAGTGTGTAATAGCAATCCTTCGCGTTGTAAGCAAGGTACTTAGACATGTCTTCTTGTGTGCGCGGTAGCTTGCTTGAAGTCACCTTTGTCTTCGTGTCCTGCTCACCCTTTGATTCCTGTTTCCAGTACGCATAAGTTGGGAGAAACAAGGCTGCTTGGAAGTCGATCTTTTTGGGCAACTCGACGTATATGGCGTTGATTAAAACAAGCGTGTCTATCAGCAGGTTACGAACAGGACAAGCATAACGTATGAAATAAGCAGCGTCAAACTTAACCCCGTTTTGCATTACCTTCATAACCTTGTTGTTATGCACCTGCCTTATAGCATACCACGCCTGCTCTTCTTGCCTCTGCGTTTTCCAGTACGATATGTAGCCTGTCTCATCCGCATTAAGCGCGAAGAAAGGGACAACAAACGTATGGATGCGGAAGCCGCAAGCAGCTCGCGGGTCGAAGATCAAACAGGAATAGCCTATGCATGTTATGAACACGCGGCTGGTTTCAATGTCCAGTGAGATAGCAGCGCATGAGTTAGCAACCCGTTGGAATTCCAGCAAGTGATGCTGCGTTGAACAGACAGTGAACTCGAAAAGCGGTTGTGTTTTGAACCACTCGTGTGCGCTGTCGGATACAAGGTATGGAAGGCACTTGTCAAGCACGCGGCGTATAAACCAAAACCCGTGGTTCATCCTGTGCAGGATTGAGATATCGTCGTACACACAAAGAACAGGTGTTAGTTCCCGCGCATCTTCATGGACGTATTCAAACGGTACAGCCGCTTGGCTTGCCAGCGATACCCAGTATGTGCTTCCGCAACATGTGTATGGGCTGTACCTGTATGGCTTTGGGTGTCTGTCTTCCCGCGCTACGAAGTCAGTTAATCGCTGCCCGCTTGCGAGAAACTGCAAGACAAGCCAAGACTGGTTTATTATCAGCGTTGGTTTCATGTCGTCCAGTGCGGCGAACAGGCGGCTTAGCTGTGATGCGTGTCGAGGGGTGGAAAGGAATACAACCTTGTGCCCTCGCAGCTTTGAACACGCGATACGCTGGCGCATCATGCCGATTCGCCCGCCTGAGATGCCTTCGCTGTGCAAGACAACGATTAGCTTTTGGTTTGTTTGCTGTGTGCCTGTTGTTGCTGTTGTTGCTGTTGTTGCTGTCGACGCCCCTGTCGCTGTGTTGGCTGCTTGTGTGGAAGGGGCTTTCACCGCCTGCGGGTTCTTACTTTTGCTTGTCCGCTCAATCAAGTCTTGTATGTTCATAGCAACCCCTGTAATGTTGGTCGCGCTGCAAGCAAACCAGCGCCCTATAGCTTATACCCAAAAAGCCCCGAACGAAAACGCTCGGGGCTTGGTTGCGTGTTGCTTACTGCCTGCTTACCTCACAGTAAGCATAACCGATGGCGCTACACAGTATCAGAGATAACAGAAGAGCAGCTTTCCCAGTCAAGGTTAACGAACCCGTTGTTTTCTTTCACGTCGATCTCAATAACCCGACCTTTTACTTTTTCATCCACGTCATGCATTCCCATGCCTGCGGTAAGTTGAACACCAACCAAGTTACACAACCAAACAAGCTTTCGCTTGGCTTTTGCTACTTCGTTGGTTGTAAGAGATACCATATCACGCCCGCTCTCCCCTATTAACTCAGCAAGGTCTCCTGAGTCTTGCCGTGCCATAACGTCTTTAACGGTGTAGGGCAAGACGAACATAGCGTTGCCTTTCTTTGACACGGACGAGCTTAACCCTCCCAACTCCAATCGGTAGCGACCTGCGGCAAGCTTAAGCTGCGCCATTGTTACAGGCGTATCAATCTCGCTCTGATCAAAGGTTAAATCCATCAAGCTTTCTGCTGAAACCTCTTGCAGAGAACCATTTACCAATACCTTGCCCAATTCAATGTTTGCTTCTGACATGATGTTTTTCCTTTCTAGTTATGCGCTTATGCGCTGTTGTGCGTATTACTACGCGGCTGTTGTTGCTGTGTACCGTTGTTGCTGTGAACCCTGACTTGCCTTCGTTTACACCCTATGCAAACGTAAGCGGCTTAACCTCCCTCCCATCTTTTGGTAGTGCGTTGTGCTTTTCGAACAGTTTCAGCACAGTTAACTCCTTCTGGGCATCATAATCCCCCGGAGGGATCACTGTTGTTCGCGATTGCGTTTGCACGTCGCCCTTTGGAGCCGTTTGAACGTACGGAACACCCCTCACGCGATGCATGTAAAAGAAGTCGTGAAACTCTTTCGTTGTGTTGTGCGCGTTGGGGCGTGACACACCTAGCAAGGCTGTCTTGGTGCTGGTTATCTCGCGTGTTACTTTGTCTGTCGTGTGTACCTTGTCGTCATGGCCTATGCAGATTACATGGCAACCCAAGGTTTTAACAGCGGCAGCAAAGCAAAGAGCTTGCGCCCCGCACCATTGGTAATGTTCTTGCGTCAGCTTCATGTCTTGCTTGTCTTTCACCATTGATGCATATCCATCGTAGTCATGCGCGTTGTAAAAACGCAGAACAAGAGAGGATACGAACGCTGTCCAGCTGTCGATGATCAGTACAGTATCATGCGTCAATATGTCCTTTGGCTTCCATATGATGGTTTCAGAGTCTTTAGAAGGAATCGCTACCTCACGCCGTTGCGTTAGGTCGTATTTGAACTCCTTCTTATCCTTAACGCGCATGAGGAAGTTAGCCATTGTTGACGGCGTTGTGTCTGTGTTGCGCTCTGCCTTCCCCCCTTTGTCTATCAGGTCGAAAAAGTAAAGGCGCTCCTTTTGCTTTGGATCGATCTGGTTGTAGATGTGGCTGCTGTTATCTCCGTCTAAGACAACGACATTAAGGCCAGATCCTAAAATCTTGGAAGCCCATGTTGTCTTCTGAACGCCTGATTCCCCGTAAAGGAATAAGGTGACTTGGGATGACTGCCGTGCCGGTGTTAATAGCGTTGGTTTAAGCATTTTGCTCTCCTGCTTGGTTCTGCTTCTGTATTGCATTACTGCGGCGCGTTAAACAACTTCGTATCATTTAAATCAGGCAAAGACGCGCTCTCCTCGGCTTCAATTTCATCTTTCAACTTGTGGTACTCTTCCGCGCAATCGCTGTAAAAGCTTATTGCAGCGTTAAACCTGTGGTACGCCACAGAAGAGGCTTCAATCGCCTTTGAAACCTCATCAAAGAGAGCCTTCAGCTCTACCCGTGTGTGCCTTTCGTTTGAAGCTGCAAGCATGTACCTGATTCGTGCCTTCCAAGCAGCCTTTCCCTTTTGGCTTGCCTCCTCTTCCGCTAGTTGCGCTGCGTTAGCGTATACAACACTTGCACGCGCATTAGCTTTTAACTCGTCTTGCTTTGCCTCTTTCCAAGTGCTTTTAACCTTGCTCATCTGCTTGCCCCCTCTTTATGTTTGTCTCTGCTTGCTCATCAAAAATATCTTTCAAATCGAAGTGGATTTCTATATGCGTTCTACAATAGGCAATGGCGTTGTTGTACGCATCCACATGTATCGCTTGCTTTTCTACTCTCGCGGCTGCTTTTTTAAGCGCTTTGTTTACCTTTTTCAGGCTTGTGCCCTTTTGTCCCGCAACCTGCATATACTCAAGAGAGGCAGCCCAAGCCCGTTTTGTGCTGCGGTCTGCTTTTGCATGTGCTTTCATAGCGGCCATTAAAGGCTCAATGCAGGCGCTTGCTATGCTTTCCAGCTTATAGGCTGTGCAGTCTTGTCTGTCTTGTCTGTGTGCGCTACCTTGTATTTCATGCTTCGCTCCGTTAACTTTTTTCATCTGCTTGCCCTCTTTGTGTCGTTGCGTTATCTAGCAGCGCTTCGATTGTTTCGTTGACCATTGCAAGCGTCTGCTTGCCTTTATCGGCTGATAGAACCTCTGCTATCTCTTCCTGTGTTGCCTTTGTCATTGCTGCGAAATAAGCATCTACACACGCGTTGTACACGCTTGTTAACTTCTCTTGATTTGCGTCAGCCACCTCATGCGCTGTGTCTGTTTCGCTCATAGCGCCCCTCATTTTAATTAACATACTTGGGTGGATACGGTTACGCATAAGTTCCCGTATGTACGTTATACGCGCCTCCCAAGCTGCGGCGGTTGCTAATGCTGTTTTAGCAGAAGCGCTTTTTAAGGCGTATGCGCTTTGTAGCCAATCACGCGCAGCCTTTTTTCGTTTGGCTTGCTCTGCTTCTGTTGGTTTGTGCGCTTCGTTCGCGTTGTCGCTCATTTGCTCGCCTCCGTCTTCATGGCTTCCACAGCCTTCACCGCTTCCACAGGGCAAGGTTCAATCAGTTTGCGAATTAGCTTTGCATGTGCTTTAGTGCGCTTTTCGTGCCTTTTAACTGCCTTCATGTAGCTCATTTGCTCCCACCCGTGCTCTTCAAACCGCGCGACAACCTCAACGCGCTCGAGGCTTAAAGCGTCCGTGTTTTCATTCTTTTGCCTTAACTCATACATAAAGCCGGGAAGCGGTTCGCATGTATAGCATACCGCATCATAAAGTTTGAATGCAGCCCGTCTAAGTTCCTGTGCGCTATTGTGCCAAGCGTGTGCGGACTTTTTAAGCGCCTTGCGCTCCCCTTCTGTTGGTCTTCTTTTGTCGCTGTTGTTGTTCTCGTTCTTCATTTTGCTTTCTCCTGTGTTGTTTCCCGTTGCTCTTCTGCTTTGTCGCATTCAATACGCGCCACACCGACATGACGAATGGCTATGCGGTACGCCTCTATAGCGTCTCTAAGCTCCACAGCACATCCTATTGCTTCGCTAATAGCGTCTTCTAGCTGGTCTTGTTTTGCTTTCATTGTGTCCGTTGTGTTCATTTCCCCCCCGCCCTTTGCCCAACTTAACGCTGAACAATAACACTGCCAGAACTTATAGGCTTCTCACAAACTCCACCTTCTTTCCTGTACGGGTATATCACATCCGTTTGCAACGCTATAAGCTCATCCAAACCCAAGGCGCGTGCTGTGAACAGGGCTATAGGCATAGCCCGCACCATCTGTTCAGGGGTTACCCCATACTTAACAGCCGTAGTTAAAAACACCTGCTTGTAGTTTACAAGATTATTCTCACTTCCTTCAAGCACCAGGTTTCTGTTCTCATGCTTAAACGCCTTGCGAGCCTGTAAAAGATAATGCCAAGCGGCGTGTTCCTCAGGCACAAACGCGCCCTTTGTGAATGCGCTTGCAGGCTCGTCTTGCACTTTGGTGTACCGTGCAGGCTCTATATGTTGCATTAAGGAGGCTGCTTTGTCTTCTGTGTTCATGTTTATTCCCCTTTTGTGTTTACTTCCTTTGCCTGCGGCGCACGGCCTGCGGCGCACCCATAAAGCAACAAATTAATCGCCTCCTTCCAATCAACCTCAATTTGAGGTTGCTCCAGCCCACTCCTATAGGGCTTAATAAACTTAACTACTTCTTCGTTTGTACAGTCGCATACATTAACATGCTGGCAAGTTTGGTGCCATACACGGCATTCCGTTGTATCTCGCGACAAACGCCCTAAATGCTTCCTTTCCTCTGCAATGCGCTCACCGGCAGAGCGTAAAACATAATCCCACTCAATGATACGCTGATCTGTTACACCATAGCTCAGGGTAAAGCTGGTCGCATTTTTCGTGCTTATACTCATATACCAAACGCGGTACGTTCTGAAACAGTTATGACCTCCGATAGCTCGCCACTTAGCCTTGTTAGCCTTGTGCAGCAAAGCGCATACACCAGCAAGGTAACCTAAAAGCTGGTTGCTGTGCAGTTGGTTTGTGCGTACTTCGCTTATCATCCCCGTTGTCTTCATGTCTAAAACAACAGGTTGGCGCTGTTCCTTATCCCACATGACGAAATCGACATGCGTGTCGTATGGTATTTGCTTGTGCAGGTTTAGCAAGCGAACACCTAGTTCGATGCTTTCCCATCCATGCAGTGGGTTTGTGTTTGTTGTGTCGGCTTGGCTGCTTGCTTCATCTGCCGCACCTTCGCACCACTTCGCAGGTGAAAACAGCTCATACTTAGCAAGTAGTTGAGGCAAAAAGCAACGGAACGAAGCCAAACAAGCTACAGCCTGTTCAAACGAACGCGGCTGGCTTGGGGTTGCGCTGTAATCCACGGGCGCATATAACCAAAAGAATCGATCCATGTGGCTGCAAAGCGCCTCCCAATCCGCGCCAGCTTCCTGCATTTGAAAGCAAGTTTGAGCCAATGCGTGCCAAAAGTGACCAACGCCGGAAGCGGTTATATTGTAGCGCCCGTTATACATAGGCGCGGCACGCATGGGTAAGGTTTGCGCCAAGTTGCTAAGCTCAAGCGAACGCCCGCACTTTTTAAGCTTATTCACGTTTGAGTTTGAAAGCGGCGGCTCGGGCAGTAAGTAACTGTTTTGGCTACGCATGTTAAATACCCAGTAGGTTAGCTAAACGAGCTGCTTCTGCCTTTTCCGCCTTGGCCTTGGAAGCGCGTGTTTTACCTGCTTTGGTTTCCTTGGGCGGCGCGTCTTTCTTCTTCTTGGCCGTTGCCGCCGCTTTAGTTTCCTTGGTTGGCAAGTTAGCATAGTAAGATCGTGAAGCAGCCACCAGCAAGTTAACATCGGCTGGAAGCAGTATATCGGGCGCGTCCTCTTCTCCGCGTAAAAACTCGTGCACGGATAGCATAGCTGTTCGCAAGTTGCTCGCTATGGGCGCGTCCATGATCCCTTCACGAATTGCGGCTTCATGCGCGTAGACTGCCTCATTGAGTTCGTCTAGGCGTGACTTGTAGCGAACAGCGCGGTCTTCATCCCCTAGGGTTAGGATTGGTTTGCTTGTTAACAGCTCGTTTAGTTCTTTGCCATCCATAATGTGTTCCGCCTTGCTTTGTTTGTTTGTGCTTGCTATTGTGCTATCACGTTACACTTATGCAGCCGTCTACAGAAAAAGAATGCTATCCTGTTCGCAGCTTAACCCTGTCTGCCCCTCGTTGAAGACAACGTAACGCGCATAGTCCTTAACTTGCTTACGCCAGATGCGTAAATTGGTTTCATCTTTTGCGAACGTGACAAAAAGGTTGATGGCCGCCCCTGCTTTGAGCTTGGTGCGCGTTACCACTTTAGTTTTATCCGGTTCATGTATGGCCATGTAAACCATTCCGTTTTTGCTCCCTGCTTGCTTGCGTAGGCGGTGCATCCCGTTGTGCAGTGTGTTTCTGAAACGCTTTCGCTCGCTAACGGTGAAGTGCGTTACATCTATTGAAAAGGTGCGTTCGCCGTTTTTGTACTCTGTAAGCAAACCAAGCACGAACAACGGGGCAGACACGCGCAACAACGAAGCAGGTGTGAAAGGTGCGTTTGTTTCAGCGTCCTGCACGGCCATCACACGGAATGCGTGTTTGGCTTGGCTGGTTGGCTGCGCTGTCCGTACTTCAACATAACCGGGCTTTGCCTGCGGCGCACGGCCTGCGGCGCATTCCTTACTCATAACGCACCCCATACAGCGAACAGAGCAAAACAAGGCCAGACGATCAAAGCTAAACACAGATGAAAATAAGTTAACATGTTATGAATCCCCTTTTAAAGCGCGTGCAAAGTTACCAGCGCCGGTGCCTGTAGCTGTGATCAGCTTGGCCTCTATTGTAGACCCTTTAAGGGCTTGTTTATTAACTGCGTCTTGTAGCATTTCATCACTGCAATGCCAAACAATGCAGCGTTGTTGTGTGCGTGTAAGCGCGGTATACACATATTCGCGATTACACCCTTTGCGTAATGAGTGGTGGATCAAAACAAACACGTTGCGGAATCCAGACCCCTGCGCTTTATATATTGTTCTAGCATAGCTTAGGTTTAGCTTACCAATATCGGCTGCGGTTTTTAGTTTTACTGCCTTGTTTTTTCCTGTGTATTCGCATGTGTATTCAATCATGAGCACATGCGACGCTTGCGCTTGATTGGCTGGGGCTTGGTGCGTTTCGGCCTCAAACTCCCATGCAGCATCCTCGCTAGCTGTTGCATCTACATCCGCGCCATTGGCCTCCCGCTCTTCCCGTGCCTTTTCCTCTTGCTCCCTTGGGAGCGAACCAAGCAAAACAGGCCGCGAAGCCTTAGAAGCAACTTCATACCCCCAATTAACAGCTATGCCCTTAATAACACCCTCTGTGCCATTAACATATCCATCCTTTGGCGCGTTAACCCCAAATTGCACCTGATCACCGAGTGCAAAAGCTAACTTTCGCCCATAGCTGCAATCAACTACAGCGTGCAGCTCATGCGCTTGCGGATTAAGACACGCGGAAAGCTCTTGATTAAGGTACGTTTGCCCCAAGTAGCCTTTGTTCATGGGTGTTATTATCACATCCAGCGCTGGGTCGTACATCCCCGCTTTATGCAACTTTTTAATGTACGCGATAAACGCACTACTGGCTTGACCTGTGTTCTTTTTCAGCTTGCGTAAAACAAACTTGGCCTCATTGGGATTAACAGGCTCAGCTAGCGGTATCTTGCCTTGGATAACCCGATGAGCCTGTTTCAGCACCCAGCCATCGTACCTGTGAACCTTTGTTAACACAGAACGCCACTCCGATCCGCGTATGTACATGTTATACGCTGCGGCTGAAAGATCAGCTACAGGCTGCACTTGCCAAAGATCACCGAAAGAGATAAAGATTGTGTTGGAGTTGTGCGCTTTTATTAAATTATGGGCTATCTCCATGCCTTGCATTGACATTTCATCAATAAAGACAACGCGGGTAGGGCGTTTATTCATGCTGTTATATTTGGGAACGAACACTTTTAGCGTCCTTCCGTCCTTGTCTTTACGCACATAGCGAAGATAGGCGTGTGCTGTTTCAAAGGACACATTAAGCGCCTCGGGCGGTGCTCCAATATCTTTCAGCGCCCCAACCAAAACGCGCTTGGCGTTTATAGCCGCCTTGCCCGTTGGAGCAATAACAGCCACAGAGAGGTTGGGAAAATAACGCCCTATGTTAATCAAAGCAGCGGCAAGTATCGTTGTTTTGCCTGTACCCGCAGCCCCCTGCACTGCATACGTTACCGCTTCATTGTGTGCGCGTATGTAACCGTGTGTCGTGCCGTGTAGCGTTGGCTTGTTAACCGGCGCGTATTTGATGCATTCGTCCGTGCGTGCGGCCTGAGCGGTAGCAGCTGCATAAGGTTGTGTTAGGTCGTCGTTACGTTCCGCCTTTTCCACCAACGCCATGATTTTTAAAATCGCTGCGGCTTGGTCGGGGTCTGGTGTGTGTGGCAAGTTGAGCAAGTAAGGGCTTGTGGGTTCGCTTGCCTGCGGCGCTTCGTTCGCGCCAACCTCGTTTAACTCGCTTGCCTGCGGCGCACGCGCTACCTGCTTGTTTGTGTCTGTTTGTTTTGCTTGCGCTACCAGCTCGTTTATGTTCATGCCCTTTCTCCTGTTTGCACCGCCTGAAATAGTAAAAGCCCTGAACAATCAAGGCTTTTATTGCTTCTTGCTTGTGTTGCGTGTTGCTCGTTACGCGCTGCTTATTGCCTGCTACTCATCCATAGCTCGCAACGCCTCACCCATCAAATCAACAAGTCTCTGTGTTTCCTCTGTTTCCGCCTTTTTTTTGTCTAAACGCCTTTGCGCCTTGGCCAGTGCCTGCGCTGTCTCTTGCTTGCGTGATTGTGTCGTTTTGATGTGCGTAGTTATCTCACCTAGACCGCGTAAAACAACTCTTTCTTGTTTTGCCGCTTGAGCTGCGCGTTTTTCTTGTCGCTTTTTATCTTGTGCTAGTGCGCGTTCCAGCATGAGCGCTTGCTCCGCTTGCTCTTGCAATACGTTGATACTCAATATAGCCGTATTGATGTTGTTGAGCACATCACACCTCATGGGTGTTTTTACCGCATCTACACGATTAATAAAAAACGTATATCCGCTGTTAAGCCGTGCTGTTTTATCTTGCATAAGCGCATCACTTAGCGCGTCAAGTGCGTTTAGCACCTCTGTATCGCGCTTGTTTGTTTTTGCGTTTTTTTGTAGCGCAAGTACAGCCGCTTTCGCCCTTGCGGTACCTTCAATCGCGGCTTGGCTAAAATTGTAAACACCGCGCTCGTTTAAGCTTGAGCTCACATTAGAACACCCAAAACCAAACCAAAATAACACGCTTGCCCTTACTTGCGTTAACATGCGCTGTGTGTCGCTTACAGTGTCGCTTACAGTGTCGCTTACATCTTGCAGCACAAAGCAGCCCAAATGTTTAACTTGTAACGTTGACCACGGTAGGTCTGTAACATAAACGTGGGGTTGTGCATACATATGCATGTCTATGCTGTGATCCAAAGCTTTGCGCTTGGGTGGTGGCGTTAACACATCCCGAAGCGTGCGTGGAATTAACGGTATGTGCCGAACCGTGTTGTCGTTTAGTGTCAGGTCGTAATCAACACAAACGGGCGCTGTGAATAAAGCGTGTATCTGTGCGTGTGTGGTGTTGGTTTGTTCGTTGTGCTCTTGCTCATTGTCTTGCTTATTCATCTTATTTGCCCTCTTCGTTGTTCGTGTCTGTCGCCCAGTTGTTTACCCGTGCCTGTGTCCGTGCTTCTTTCGCCTGTACGCGCTTGCTGTGTGCCTCCTGTGTGCAAGTCGCACATGTGTCAGCGTGTTCAGCGTACTTAGCGCGTTTTGCGTATTCTGCCTTTTGTGTGTAGTTTGCTTCGTCGGCGTGTTGCGCGAAGTCAGCTTCTGCCGCTTTTTTTTGCATACTTCGCATTGCCAGCGTGTTTCGCTTTTCGTGCTTGATCCGCTTTTGCTGCAAATCTAGCTCGTTCCGCTTGTTCCGCGAATGTTGCGTGATCAGCCTGTTCCGCCTGTTCCGCATGCTTAGCGTGCTTAGCCTGTTCAGCTTGTTCAATGCGCTTGCTTAAATCTTTCATTTTTGTTCTCCCGCTTTTGCAGCCAAGCGCGTTACAATCGCGTCTACCAGCGCGTTAACCTCAGACAACAAACCGCCCTCGTTTTCCTCACCCACTGCCACAGCTACGCGCAAAGCAACCAATATATCTGTTAGTGCTGCTACTCCCTTGCTGTCCGCGTCTTCACACCGTGCACATGTGTCTGATTGTCCCGCGTGCTTAGCATGGTCAGCGTATTCCGCGTTTTCTGCTCGATGCGCGTAGTTAGCGTATTCCGCGTTTTCTGCGTTTTCTGCTCGATGCGCGTAGTTAGCGTATTCCGCGTGCTTAGCCTGTGCAGCGTATTCAGCCTGATTAGCTCGTTCCGCATGTTCAGCGTGCTTAGCATGTTCAGCGTGCTTAGCATGTTCAGCCTGATTAGCATGTTCAGCCTGATTAGCGCTTTTGCTTAAATCGGTCATTGTTTTGCCTCCTGGACGCATCACACTATATATATGGTGTGATGCTGTGATTAAATTGTTTGACCCCGCCTCACAAAGCCAAAACCACCCCAAAATAGTAACACAGTGTGATTAAAATGCAACGTTTTAATCACACTCGACCAAAAACCTACCATAACCCCTTGATTTCAAAGCGTTTTCTCATTTTAATCACACTTTTTCACCTGCACCCAAAACAGACAAATCATAACCCCTTGATTTCAAAGCGTTTTCTCATTTTAATCACACTTTTTTAATCACACGTTTTGTGTGATTAAAACGCCCTCCTAACCCTATGATTTTAAACAAGTTTTCTGATCACACGAAATCACTAAAATAATTTAAGGATTAGGTTTCGTACACACAAGATACAGACACACAAAACAAAGACAACGCTAGTATCTATTTGTAGGCTATCGAGACAAAATATTAAAGGTATCTTACATGTAGGCTTTTAGCTGGGAGAGCTAGAGACGCGGCGCGTACTGTACGTTGTGTTCACGCGTGTACGTTGCGCGTGTGAATCCTAATCCTTAATTATTTTTGCCCTTTTTGTGTGATCATAAAAACCCTTACGGATCAAAGACTTACAAGCGCGTTTTAATCACACGTTTTGTGTGATTAAAAAAGTGTGATTAAAATGAGAAATCTCATGTAAATCAATAAGTTACAATTTGCCGTTTTTGGGTGCAGGTGAAAAAGTGTGATTAAAATGAGACCCCCCACAACGTACGCATACAATTTTTATTTGTTTTTGCTTGCTGTTTTTCTCGATCTGTGTTATTCGCGCGCGCGCCCGCTTCTATATATATATACTGTTTTGAGGGGGGCAAAATGGGGCTAACCGGTCTGACTCAAGCACAGCGGGATAAATAAAGTTGCAAACGGGCTGCAATGTGTTATTATTAAGGCTCAATCCATATCAATGCAAATAAACAGGAGTTACACACATGCCAGCATCTAAAGCAACATCTAAAGCCGCAGCTAAAAAAGCATCACCAGCATCACCAGCATCACCAGTTGAAGCAGTTGAAGCAGTTGAAGCAGTTGAAGCAGTTGAAGCAGAGCCTAAAAAGGCCGTTGAAGTCCCCCGCGTCTCTCTGCCAACATCACCAGCCGCATACATTGACCGCGCCGCAGCGCTGTCGTACACAACGCACACATATCAAGACGCGGGTGAGGTCTTGCCCGTTGTTGTTACTGCCGCCGCACGTAACGAGTTAAGCCTTGTTGCCGCGGATGTGGACACGGCCACGGACAGCAACAACGCGTTCTTTCTTGTGCAAGTCAAATCAAACGTAAAAGGCAAAAAGGTGACATCCGGCATACTGCTTGATTACACTGTAACGCCTACGGCTGTGGCATTGGCTGCTAGCGACTCAACAAACATCAACCACGCTCAGGCAGTTGCATGGACAAGTGAGGCGGTCGTAAATCGCGTTAAGCAAAAGCTCAAGACAAGCCTACTGCAACACGCTAAAGGCAACGGCGAGCCAATTCATGCCGTGGCTGATCTGCTAAGCCCGCCACTAGTTGCAGTGGTAGTGACTACAACTACAGCTACAATAATCGGCGCGTACGCATCAACACTTGCACGCGCTAAGGGGCTTCGCACAATAAACAAGCTATCCCTCGCAACTGTTATCAAGTACGGTTCGCAGTTTCCACATCTGTTTCCGGATGCTAACGTGGATGCATTTTACAGCATCATGAGCAAGCTCAAAGCAGCCACCGAACAGTCGCTCAAAGCCTTGCATACGGAAGCAACCGGGGAGCGCGACGAAGATGGCAACGTAACTGCCGCAGATGAGGCAGAGCAAGCTCTTATTGATCAAAAAGCCAACTTGCTATTAACACAGCCGCGAATTGCAGAGCACAGCGCGGCACTACGCAAGGTGATCGAGCTGTTAACTCAGGCGCTGCAAGACAAAGAGGCGTGGTTGGCGGCTGAACCCGCTGCAGATGCTGGCGTTGTAGAGCGTGACGAAAACGCGGCAGAGGTGGACTTGGAAGACATGACGTTCTAGTAAAACAACAAGCTGGTGTGGCAAGGGCTGCACCAGCTGCAAACAAGGCAAGGCGCACGCGGTTAAGTAGCTATGTGCGCCGAGCCTACGGCGTAGCATAAGGGGGGGGGGGTTCCCCCAATTTGATAAACACCCCCTGGGGTGTATAAATGCTTCCCACGCCCACAAATCGATATTTTACATAAACGCCTAACTTACACGTTAAACGGAGGTTGCATGTCGCATGAA
>Ga0256839_1000585_pt1 | contig 46758 bp, 39 predicted proteins | sample 354166metaG_FD_185968 | JGI IMG/M metagenome (GOLD analysis project Ga0256839, IMG submission 185968) | Hydrothermal vent microbial communities from Mid Atlantic Ridge, Atlantic Ocean - 354-166 | ecosystem: Environmental > Aquatic > Marine > Hydrothermal vents | place: Atlantic Ocean: Mid... | reverse complement strand
CGGTAGGGCGGTGCCCAATCGGTGGAGAGGAGGTAGGGGTAGCGATCGTCCACCACCCGGTTGTTCGCGGTCACCACGTAGCCCTTTGGAGGATTGAAGGCCTGGGGCAGTTCGTCGAAGGGGATGAACCCGATCCACTCGTGGTCGTCCGTCCAGCCCGGCACCGGCAGGGTACCGTCGCCCTGGGCCCGGATGGGGATCCGGCCGGGCGCGATGTAGCCGATGTTTCCGTCCACGTCCGCGTAGACGAAGTTCTGGGAGGGGACCACGTAGAGCCGGAGGGCGTCCCGAAAGCTCTCCCAGTCGGTGGCCCGGTTCAGCCAGTAGAAGGCCGCGAAGGTGGTGTCGTCCGGGTCCAGGGCCGTCCAGCGCAGGGCTACCGGCATGGTGGCGTCCTCGAGGACGTCGCTGATCAGGGGGCCGTGGCGGGTGCTCCGGGCCGCCCAGCGGATGGGGTCCTCACCCTTGACGCCGATCCACTCCTCCACGATCTCCATCTCCTCCCACTCTCCGTTGACCTCGTACTGGTTGGGGTTCTGGGGATGGATGCGCTCCACGTAGAGGTCCTGGACATCCGGGTTCACGTTGGTGACGCCCCAGGCGATGCGCCCGTTGTGGCCGATGACCACACCTGGGAGCCCCGGCAGGCTGGCACCGGTCACGTGGAGTTCCTGGCCCTTCAGCTCGTTCAGGTACCAGATGGATGGGATGCTGGCTGCCAGATGGGGATCGTTGGCCAGCAAGGGCATCCCGGTGGCGGTACGGCTGCCCGCCACCACCCAGTTGTTGCTGCCCACATCCAGCCCCCCCAGGCCTGTCATCTCCTGGATCTGGCTGTCCAAGGTCAGGAGAGCCTCGATCCCCTGGATGCCCCCTAGATCCAGCGTCTCGGCATCCAGGATGTCCACGCCATCTTCCGGGTAAGGGGGCAGGATCTGCGCGGTGCGCTCCGGTCCCAGGGCCTGGACCAGCTTGGCCCGCAGCAGTTCCACATCGTAGTTGCCGCCCAGATCCCAGGCCATCATCTTGGCCCATACCAGGGAGTCGTAGACCGTCCAGGGCTCTGGGTCCACTCCCAGGATCAGGAACTCGGGGGGCAGGGTATGGCCCTGGTCCAGCCAGGCGTTCACTCCCTGGGCATAGGCCTGCAGGGCCTCCTGGACCTGGGGATCCAGGTATTCCCAGGCCTTCCGGGCGGCCCGACTCACGCCCAGGGTACGCAGGAACTTGTCCGTGTCCACCGTGTCCTGGCCCAGGACCTCGCTCAGCCGGCCGTGGCCGATGCGCCGGTTCATCTCCATCTGCCACAGCCGATCCTGGGCATGGACGTATCCCTGGGCAAAGTAGGCGTCTCGGTCGGTGGTGGCCCGGATGTGGGGGATGCCGTCCTTGTCCCGGACGATCGTCACCGGTCCATCCAGGCCGGCCAGCCGAACCGGACCGGAGGTCTGGGGGAGGCTGGTGCGGAGGTAGAGCCAGCCCCCGGCCAGGGCCAGGCCCACCAGGAGGGCCAGGCCCAGCAGCAGACGACCGAACCATCGCATGGGAGAACACTCCTTGGGCGGCGAAAGCCCTTGTGGTACCGGGAAAATTCGACAAAAAATGAGGAGCCGGCTATACTCTATCCAGGCCGGGCGGGAATGGATTCAAGTATAGTATTCCTGTCGGCAAAGTTCAAGGTGTATCGAAGGAGGATCTTGCCATGCCGATCTACGAGTTCGTCTGTCAGGAGTGTGGTCACGAGTTTGAGCGTATCCTTCCGTTCTCCACCAGCGATTTCCCTCCTTGTCCTCGCTGCCAGGCCCAGGCGGTCAAGCGACGGGTGGGCCTCCCGGCCATCCACTTCAAGGGCAGTGGGTGGTACATCACCGATAGCCGAAAGGACCGCAACGGCGCCGGGGGAGAGGACGCCAAGAACAAGAAGGAGAGCGGGACCAAGGAGTCCAGCACGTCCTCATCCACTTCCGAAGATTGAACGGCCTTCATCGCGGTCATCCCTTCACCCTTGCGGACCCTGCCGCAAGGGTGTTTTGTTTGCCGGCCCGGCCTCCACAAGAGGCCAGGACCGGTTCCGGGGAAGGCTGTGGGAAGGAGCATCTCTTCCCGGGACAAGGAGGAAGCCATGGTCACGGTCCCTCGTCGTTTCGGCGTGTTGCGTTTCCTGAGCACGGTGTTCAAGGTCCTGGCCTGGATGGGGCTCCTGCTCTCCCTGTTGACCGCCATTGCCCTGGCCGTGGCGGCCCCTTGGATGCGAAACCTGCTGGTGGAGCAGGGGTTTCGTCCAGAGCCCCTGTGGATGGGCCCCGGCGGGGTGGTGTTGGTAGGGCTGGCTCTGGTCCTGGCGGGGCTGATCGGGTTTCTGCTCCTCTACGCCCTCGCGGAGCAGATCCTGGTGCAGTTGGCCATCGAGGAGAACACCCGGATGACCGCGGCCCTGCTCCTGCGCCAGGACCGTGAGCTTCGCGAGCACAGCGTGGAGGAGCGCTACCTCTTCCGCTGAGGCCTGGCTCCAGCCGTTCCGGAAGAGGGCCATCGGAAGTGGGTCGCGATCAGCGTGCCGTCCCTGAACGGGATGTGGGCGATCTCCCGCTCCACCCGGAGGGGCGGTGGATCCGGGCTTGGGGTCCAGGCCAGGGCCTGGAGCAGATGCAGGGTCCTGGTCCCCACGGTCACCGGGTAGGGATATCCCCAGTGGGCCGTTCCCCGCATGAAGCGAAAGGCCTGTCGGGCGGAGTCGCCTGGATCCAGGCGAAAGTCCTCGGGAGTGGGGGCCGGGTGGTAGCTCCCCCCGGGAGGCTGCGGGGTGCGGGGGGCCCGGCCCTGGGCCAGCTCGGCCAACACCTGGCCCAGGAGGGAGGCGCCCAGCCGCCCGCACCGCACCTCGGCCTCGGGGCCGGAGATGCCCTCGGGCAGGTGCAGGGACGCCTGGGCGGCCAGGTCCCCGGTGTCCAGGCCCTCGTCCAGCCAGTGGACCGTGACGCCCACCGGATCCACGCCGTGGCGGAACTGCCAGAACAGGGGGGCTGGGCCCCGATAGGCCGGCAACAGGGAAGGGTGGACGTTCAGAAAGCCCAGGCGGGGGAGGGCCAACAGGCTTCCGGGAAGGCGGAGGCTGAAGCAGGCCACACAGGCCACGTCCACGGCCAGCTCCGCCAGCCAGGCGTGGATCGCTTCGCTCCGGGGATCGCCGGTGGTGTAGACCGGGATTCCCTCACGATGGGCCAGCCCTGAGGCGGTGGCCTGCACCTGGGGATCCACCAGGGGAAGCAGCTCCCCGGCCTGAGGGGCTCGGGAGCCGCCGCCATGGACGGCGCGTAGAGGGCCTGAACCGGGACGCAACATGGCCACCACGGGATGGCCCTGGGCCAGGAGGCCGGCCAGGACCGCCCGGCTCAGGGGGCCGTCCATGCCCAGGAAGAGGATCCGCAGCCCTTTTGACAGGCCTCTGGGGCCGGGACTATAATCCAAGGGCCACCGATTGGCTCTATTGGACGCTAGGAGAGAGAACATGCCCCGCATGGTGCACTGTGTGAAACTGGGCCGGGAACTGCCCGGGCTGGAACGGCCTCCGTACCCCGGGGAACTGGGGCAGCGGATCTACGAGAACGTCTCCCAACAGGCCTGGCAGATGTGGATGGACTACTCGGTCATCGTGATCAACCATTACGGCCTGAGCCTGGGAGACCCCGCGGCCCGCCAGTTCCTGGAAGAGCAGATGGAGGAGTTCTTCTTCGGCGAAGGGGCCCAGATGCCCGAGGGATGGACCCCTGAGGGGACTCCCGGGGCCAAGGGCGCGCCGGCCAAGGGCGTCGCACCCCGCAAGTAGGGATGTCCATGTCCACCCAGGCTCCAGCGGCCCGGACCGAGCACAACGCGTGGGGGACCATCCGCCTGGAGCCCCTTCCGGCGGGTCCCACCGACGGCCCGGCCCAGCTCACCCGGGGGCGCCGCCCCCCCTGGCTGCGGGTGCGCCCTCCCCAGGGGCCCAGATATCAGGCGCTGAAGGGGCTGTTTCGGGGCAAGCACCTGCACACGGTGTGCGAGGAGGCCATGTGCCCCAATATCGGCGAGTGCTGGGGGCGAGGCACGGCCACCTTCCTGCTCATGGGGGACACGTGCACCCGAAGCTGCGGCTTCTGCAAGATCAAGACCGGCCGTCCCCTTCCGCTGGACCCCGACGAGCCCCGACGGGTGGCCGAGAGTGTTCGGGCCATGGGCCTGCGCCACGCGGTCCTCACCAGCGTGAACCGAGATGAGCAGCCGGACGGCGGTGCCTGGGTCTTCGCGGAGAGCATCCGTTGGATCCGACAGCTCCATCCCGGGTGCACCGTGGAGGTCCTCATCCCCGACTTCAAGGGCGACTGGGACGCGCTCCAGGTGGTGATGGAGGCTCGGCCCGAGATCCTGAACCACAACATCGAGACCGTGCCCCGGCTCTACCGGACGGTGCGGCCCCAGGCCAAGTACCGCCGTTCCCTGGAGCTGCTCCGCCGGGCCAAGGCCATGGACCCGGAGACCGTCACCAAGTCGGGTCTCATGGTGGGGTTGGGGGAACGCTGGGAGGAGATCCTGCAGGTGATGGACGACCTGCGGGCCCATGGGGTGGACGTCATGACCATTGGCCAGTACCTGCAGCCCAGCCGCTTCCACCTGCCCATCCAGGCCTACTACACCCCGGAGCAGTTCCATCGGCTCCGGGAAGAGGGGCTGCGTCGGGGCTTCCGCTGGGTGGAGAGCGGCCCCCTGGTGCGCAGCAGCTACCACGCGGACGGCCAGGCCCACCTCAGCCCTCGGGCGGCCTGAACAGGCCGGGCCGCCGGATCCCCCGTCCCGACCTCCGGGGCGGAGCCTCAGCCCGTGCCGAACTGACGATCCCCGGCATCCCCCAGGCCTGGCCAGATGAAGCCCGGGGGCAGGCCCTGTTGGGCGTCCTCCTCCGTGGTGAGCCGCTCGTCCACCGCGGCCACGTGGACCACCACGTCGGGGTGTCGCGCGTGCAGGGCCGCGATCCCCTCCGGTGCGGCCAGGAGCCCCACGAACTTGATCTGGGAGACCCGGCGGGCCTTGAGGATCTCCGTGGCCGCGATGGCGGAGCCGCCGGTGGCCAGCATGGGGTCCAGGATGAAGCATCGATGGGAGGAGAGGTCCTCGGGCAGCTTGTTGTAGTAGATCACCGGCTGCAGGGTCTGTTCATCCCGGTAGAAGCCCAGGTGCCACACCTCGGCCTTGGGCAGCAGGTGCAACATGCCGTCCACCATGCCCAGGCCCGCGCGGAGAATGGGTACCAGCCCCACCTGGGCATCCACCACCGGCCCCTGGGTGGTGGTGAGAGGGGTCTGCACCGGAACCGTCCGGGTGGGCATGTCTCGGGTGGCCTCGTAGGCCAGCAGCATGGCCAGTTCCTGCACGATGGAGCGGAATCGGCGGCAGTCGGTGTGCACGTCTCGGAGCTGGGTGATCTTGTGGCCCACCAGCGGGTGCTCGGAGACGAAGAGGTTCTGGGCCATGGTCTCGCGCTCCTACCATCGGTTCAGCGGACGGCCACCGGGGCGACGACGGTTGCGCGCCTCCACCTCGCGCTGACATTCGATGCACAGGGTCGCGTCGGGTTTGGCCTCCAGCCGTTCCGGCTCGATGGGCTTGCCACACCGCTCGCAGATGCCGTACTGTCCCCTCTCGATGGCTCGGAGGGCCTTCTCGATGTCCAGGAGGCGGCGCTCCAGCACCATGATCAGGGCTGCGGTCTTCTCCCGTTCGAAGAGCTCCGCATCGCCTTCGTCGGGCTCGATGTCCACTTCGCCCTGCATGGCCTCTCGCAGGTGGGCCAATTCCTCCTCCACCTGGCGCTTCTCCTCCAACAGCCGGGCACGCTCCTTCTCGGTGATGTCCTTGGGGGTCATGTGCACCTCACTGCGCGTCGTCGCGCTGGGAACGGAACCACAGAGCCACCGTCTCGGAATGCGGACACGTTATAACAGGTTTCGCCCTCCCCGTCAAACGGCTAGAGGATCCGCAGTTCGGGCTCGTCCTGCTGCCCCACCAGGCTGATCCGGGCAGCCAGTTTCCGGGCCAGGGTGCGCAGGGCCTGGGCCGCCGGGCTCTCCGGGTGGGCCACCACAATGGGCTGTCCCGCGTCTCCCCCCACCCGGACCTGGGGATCCAAGGGGACCCGTCCCAGGAACTCGGTTCCCAGCTCCTGGGCGATGGTCTCGCCGCCGCCGGTGCCGAAGATCTCGCCGGACATGTTCTCGATGACCCCCAGGATGGGCACGGCCAGTTGCTGGAACGCGGCCGCGCCCCGCCGGGCATCCGCGAGGGAGACCATCTGGGGCATGGTGACGATGATGCCGCCGGTCAGGGGCGCGATCTGTGCGAGGGAGAGCTGGGCATCGCCGGTGCCCGGCGGCAGATCCACGATGAGATAGTCCAGCTCGCCCCAGCGTACGTCGGTGAAGAGCTGTTGGATGGCCTTGTGGAGCATGGGGCCCCGCCAGATCAGGGCCTGATCTGCCGGCAACAGAAAGCCCATGCTCATGAACTCCACCCCATGGGCCTGGGCCGGCACGATCTTGCCCCGTTCCACCGGAGGCATCTTGTCCACCCCCATCATCATGGGGATGTTGGGCCCGTAGATGTCCGCGTCCAGGAGCCCGGCCCTGGCCCCCTCCAGGGCCAGGCTGACGGCCAGGTTCACGCTGATGGTGCTCTTGCCCACCCCGCCCTTGCCGCTGGCCACGGCCACGATGTTCTTGATGGGCACCCGCAGCTTCTGCGCGATCCGGGGATCGCCCCGGACCTGGGAGTCGAAGCGGACCTCCACCGCGCTTGCCTGGGGCAGGGCCTGGCGAACGGCCGCGATCGCGTCTGCCTCGATCTGGCTCCGCAGTGGACAGGCCGGCGTGGTCAGCATGAGGGTGAAGGCGATGGCCGGGTGTTCCGGCGAACCCGTCACCTGGATGTCCCGGACCATGTTCAAGGAGACCAGATCTCGATGGAGCTCGGGCTCCATCACCGTGCTCAGGGCCCGGCGCACTTCCTCCACAATGGACTGCATGGATGCTTCGGCCATGGTTCTGTGCACACTCCTTTCGGGCTCAGGCCTGGCCCGGAGTTCGGGCCAGGGCGATGGCACCGGGGCCCCGGCCGCCTGGGGGCTCCGGCGGCCAGAGGCTATCTCTTCTCCCCCGGGCGGGGAGGCAGCTTGGGCAGAGCCCGGCTGGGCCGGGTGCGGAGATCCGGGGGACGCAGGGGCGGCTTCTCCTCCAACAGGCGAAGGATCTCCTGGATGGCTCGTTCCAGTTGGGTGTCCCGACCCGCTTGATGGTCCTGGGGAGTGATGTCCACCTCGATGTCCGGATCCGTGCCGTAGTTCTCCACGTTCCAGCCCACGTCCTGGAACCAGAAGCTGAACTCCGGCTGGGTGGTCACGGTGCCGTCCACCAGGGCATGGCGAGGCCAGATGCCGATGACGCCGCCCCAGGTCCGTTTGCCGATGAGCGGGCCCAGGCCCAACAGCTTGAAGCTGTGGCAGAAGATGTCGCCGTCGCTCCCCGCGTACTCGTTGGTCAGGGCCACCAGCGGGCCCGCCACCGATTCGGGCGGATAGGGCGCGATCCCGCCCCAGCGCTGCACGTCGTAGCCCAGCCGTCGCCGGGCCAGCTTCTCCAGGATCAGGGCGCTCACGTGGCCGCCGCCGTTGAAGCGCACGTCCACGATCAGCGCGTCCTTGTCGATCTCCGCCAGGTAGCCCCGATGGAACTCCGCGAACCCCCGGGGCCCCATGTCCGGGATGTGGACATAGCCCACCCGACCTCCGGTGGCCCGGTGGACCTGTTCCCGGTTGGCGTTCACCCAGGCCCGGTAGCGGGCCGGCAGCTCCGAACGGAGGGTGCGCACCGTGACCACCCGATAGGTGGGGGAGGAGGCCTCGGAATCCACGGCTGCCTCGGAGCCCTCGCCGGGCCGCACCAGGGTCAACTGGACCTCCTGGCCGGCCAGGTTCACCAGAAGCTGGGGAGGACTCACCTCCCGGCTCACGGGCTGGCCGTTGACGGCCACGATCACGTCCCCTACCTGGACGTCCACCCCGGGCGCGGCCAGGGGCGAGTGGGCCTCCGGATCCCAGGGGTCGCCCGCGATGTAGTCCCGGATCCGGTAGCCGCCCACCTCCCCGTCCCAGGCCAGCTCTGCGCCCAGGAAGCCCTGGTCGTACCGAGGCCGGGGGCGGTAGTCGCCGCCGAACTCGTAGGCATGGCTGGTGCCCAGCTCGCCCTGCATCTCCCACATGAGGTCGCTGAACTCGCTGCGACAGCTCACCCGCCGAATCAGGGGGAAGTAACGCTCGTAGACCAGTCGCCAGTCCACCTGGGACATGTCCTCGGTCCAGAAGTGGTCCCGCTGGAGCCGCCAGGCCTCCCGGAACATCTGCTCCCACTCGCTCTGGGGGTCCACCGAGACCTTGACGCGGTCCAGCTCGATCCACCCGGTTCGCCGGGGCGGCCCGCTGTTGGTGGGCTTCTCCCCGGCCTTGATCACCCGAAGCCCATGGTCGCTGCCGTAGAGGAGTTTCTTCCGGTTCCGGGAGAGCTGGATCCAGCTCACGTTGTGGGCCAGGGTGTCGGCCTTGAACTCCCCGAAGTGCCACATCCGCAGGAGCCCGCCCACCTCCTCTTCCTCCTCGTCGTCTTCCCCCGGGAGCGTGCCCTTGATGGGGAAGAGGGTGAACAGGGCCTTGCCGGAGATGCCCAGGATCTGGCCGTAGCGCCCCTCTGGCACGGGGAAGGCCAGCACCCGGTTCTCCATGCCCTCCAGGTCGATCCGCAGCCGGGAGATCCGGCGGGCGCCCTTCCCCTCTCCCGAGGTCGGTTCCGCCGACTCCGAGACCTCCTGGGCCGTCCTCTCGGCGTCGGGTTCCTCCGAGGGGCTGGAGGAAGGCCTCCCGGCGTGCCGGGGATCCCCGTCTCGGGCCCCTTCGGGCCGCTCCCCCTCCTCTCCGGGATCCGAGAGCCCCTCGTCCGGGTCCTCCTCGGAGTACTCGTCCCCCTCTTCCTCCGCGTCCTCTTCTTCCTCCGGGCCCACATCCTCCTCCACATCGTCCCCGTCCTCCTCGTCCGGGGCATCCTCCTCGGTGACCTTGGGGGGCTCTGTCCCGTCTGGCTGAGGGACGAAGGGGTTGGGCTGGTCTGCCTGGAGCAGGAGGAGATAGGGCCGCGCGCCCCGGGGGAAGCCCAGGTCGAAGTGGAGGCTGTCGTAGACCGGGTTGAACTCCCGATAGGAGATGAAGTACAGGAAACGGCCCTCGGGGTCGAAGGCAGGACGCACGTCGTGCAGCACGGGGCGGGTGGCCACCACCCTCTTGCCCTGCCGAAGTTCGGGGTCCTCGGCCTGGGGTTCGGGAAGGCGGTACAGCCGGATCTCCGTGGTCTGCAGGGTGGCGCTGAAGCCGTAGGCCAGCCACCGCCCGTCCGGCGACCAGTCCACGCCGGCGATCCGGCGCCAGGGGCTTCGGTCCACCTGGATCACTTCCTGGGTCTCCAGATCCACCACCAGCAGCTCGTGGCGGTGGTTCGTCAGGGCCACCTTGTCCGCGGTGGGGCAGACCACCAGGTCCACGGCCCGGCCGAAGGCCACCCTGTCCAGGCGGCGGGGCGGTACTCCGGGCTCGATGCTGTGGATCTCCAGGACCTCTTCACCGGGTTCATCGCTCACTGTGACGATGCGTCGGCCGTCGTTGAGGTAGGCGGCCAGCCGGTAGCGGACGCCGTCCCGTTTTCCGAGCTGTAGGACCGGGCCCTCGTGGTTGCCGAAGGCGTAGAGCTTGCCTCGGGTGGTCACCACCAGGCGGGTGCCCTTGGGGTTCAGGTGGGCGCCGTCCATGTAGCGGCCCGGGGAGACGAACCGGCGCATGCGCTGCACCCGAGGGCTCCGGTAGTCCACCTGGACCTGTTCCACCCGCTCCTCCTGGATGTGGTACAGGTAGAGGTCCGCGCCGGCATGGTAGACGATGCGGGTGCCGTCGGTGGAGGGGTTCCGCGCGTAGTAGTCCTCGTGGTCCGTGTGCCGCCGGAGATCCGAGCCGTCGGGGCGGGCGCTGTAGAGGTTTCCGATCCCCTCGTGGTCGCTGATGAAGTAGATGCGGCCCAGATCCTCCGGCTTCTCCGGGTCCCAGATCCACATGGGCGAGGCGATGTTGCCCTGGAGCTCGGCCAGGAAGCGCTGGAAGGATCCGTTGCCCTCCAGGTCGATCCAGAGCTGACCCGCGGTGCCCCCCCGATAGCGCTTCCAGCGGGCTGGATCGCCGGTGTTGCGGCCCAACACCACCCGATCGCCCGGGCCGAATGCGATGGAGCGGGCCGGGCCATAGGGCAGGCGCTCCACCTGGCCGTTGGGCGTGTCCACTGCGACCCGGTAGATCTCGTAGAGAGAGCGATGGGGCTGGCCGTAGTTGCTGGTGAAGAGGATGTGGGTGCCGGCCGGGTCCCAGCCCAGGATGCGGCAGTCGCTGGCCAGGTAGGTGAGCCGGTGAGCCTCGCCACCCTCTGCGGGCATCACGTAGACATCGGGCTGGCCCTCCTCGAACCCCACGAAGGCCAGCCAGGTTCCGGTGGGGTCGTACATGGGGTAGGTGGCCGCGCCCCGGGTGGTGGTCAGGCGGCGAGCCAGCCCGCCCTGGGCCGGGACCTCCCACAGATCGTCTTCGGAGACAAAGGCAATGCGGTCCGTGCAGCAGATGGTCGGAAATCGATAGTATCCGGAAGACACGGTCTACTCTTTCACCCTGATCGATTCTGGGGCTGGAAAGGGCCCTGGCTCGGGCTCCTGTGCGGCGATCCCGGACACCTCGGGGATGCCGAACAGGGTCTCCCCGTGGAGGGTCTCCAGTCGGGTCCGGGTGATCCGGTTGTGCAGGTCCAAACCGGCCGGTGCATGGGCCAATACCCGCAGGTAGTTGTCGGTCAGGCCGGTCCACAGGCGCATGTGGGGCCGGTCCTCCACCGGTTCCCCCTGGCCCTCCCACAGGACCGGTCGGGCGGTGCCCACGAAGCGTTCCCGTTCGGCCCGGCCGGTTTGCTCCACCACCTGGCGGAGCCGGCGGGCTCGGGTCCGCTTCACCCCGGGGCTCACCTGTCCGTCGAAGGTGGCTGCAGCCGTGCCTGCCCGGGGGCTGAAGGGAAAGATATGGGCATGGGCAAAGCGCATCTCCTCCACAAAGGCCAGCCCTTCCTGGAAGGCCGTCTCCGTCTCGCCGGGGAAGCCCACGATCAGGTCTGTGGTCAGGATCAGATCGGGGATGGCCTGGCGGGCCTCGGCCACCAGGGCCCGATAGCTGGCCGTGGTGCATCGCCGGGCCATTCGGCGGAGGAGGGCATCCGAGCCGGCCTGTAGGGGAAGGTGCAGGTGTGGACAGAGCCGGCCGGGCCAGCGGGCCCACAGGTCGAAGAAGCCGTCTGCCAGCTCCCAGGGTTCCAGGCTGCTCAGCCGCAGCCGGGGGAGGTCGGTGTGGGCCAGGATGGCCGCCACCAGCTCCTTCAGGTCGGTACGCGCCTCTCCGGGAAGGTCTCGGCCGTACGCGCCCAGGTGCACTCCGGTGAGCACGGCCTCCTGGTAGCCGGCCTCCACCAGCCGTTGGACCTCCTGCACCACCTCCGGGAGGGGGCGGCTGCGGCTGTGGCCCCTCAGGACGGTCACGATGCAGAAGGTGCAACGGTTGTCGCATCCGTCCTGGACCTTGACAAAGGCCCGGGTCCGGCCCCATTGCTCGCCCACCGGAGGGAGGGGATCCGGCAAGGGGACCCCGTCCGGCTGCATGCGGGCCAGATCGTCAGGGTCCTCCAGCTCTGCGCTCCAGGGCTCCAACAGGGCGTGGAGCATCTCCTTCGCGGGGTTGGGCGCGACCAGGGCAACCCCGGGCAGGGTGCCGGCCTCCTCGGGCTGGAGGGTCGCGTAGCAGCCGGTCACCGCGATGCGGGCTCGGGGGTTGCGCCGATGCAGGTGGCGCACGGCCTGACGGCTCTTGCGCGCGGCCTCCCCGGTCACCGCGCAGGTGTTGAGCACGATCACCTGGGCCTCCTCCGGCCGGGACACGATCCGATGGCCGGCGGCCCGGAGGCGCCCGGCCAGGGTGTGGTTCTCGCTGAAGTTCAGGCGGCAGCCCAGTTGATCCAGGTAGATGCGCATGGTCTTTCCCACGAGTCCAGGGATGCGGGCATGCGGCCCAGAGCCGTGTGCCGGTGCGGCTGGATCCGTTAAAGTATAGCATAGGCCCGCCGGGGAACCCGAAACCGAGGCCCTGTCCAAGGGCCTGGAACCTGCGACGGCCCAGGAGAGGCCGGTGGGGCCTGGACCGGCTTCCGGTTCCTGGCTGTGGAGGGGCGGTCATCGGTGCGCCACCGGCGGGTGTGGCGCGTGGGCCTCCCAAGGCAACGAAGAGCCCCATGTTCGCTTCCCTCCCTGCACCGGGGGGGACAGGAACCTCCACTTGCCGACGATGCTGAGATATCCCGGCGGACCCGTCCGCGTTGACATCCCGGGTCTGGAATGTTAGAGTCTGGTGGCGGCACGACGCGACCGACTCCTTGGCCGATGGCCCGATCGGGTCGCCCCCTTTGGCCTGTCCCTGGCTTGTATCCTGGCTGGCGGCCAGCCCAGCCGGCTGGAGGAAGCGGTGTTCTCCTGGGGAGAGTGGATACGCCATGCCCTGGCCCTGGATCCAGCCGTCTACCGGGCTGTCCTGTGGGATCCACAGGGGCTCACCCTGGCCCTGGCCGTGGTGGCTCTGGCCGGCCTGTCCGAGGCCCTGGCCCAGAGCCTGGTGCTCTTCATCAACCAGGTTCGTCCCCGTCGGTTCGTGTTGGCCCTCTGGGTCTCGGCCATCACCCATGTGGTGGGCTTCTTCTTCTGGACGGGCACCATCTGGCTCATCGCCCGATATGGCTTCGGCCGCACCCTGCCCTACCTGGTGCTGGCCCGGGCCATTGGGCTGGCCTATGCCCCGCAGCTCCTGGGCTTCTTCGTGTTGACTCCCTATCTGGGCAGCCTCTTCGCGCTGGCCATCGCGGTGTGGAGCCTGCTGGCCACCGTGGTGGCCGTCAGTGCCAGCCTGGGCATGAGCCTGTGGGAGGCCGCGGCCTGCAGCGGCCTGGGCTGGCTGGGGGTGCAGGTGTGGCGCCGGACCCTGGGCCGTCCGGTGGGACGGCTGGAGCGGTGGCTGCAACAGCGCACGGCCGGCATCGAGTTCCGCTGGACCCTCCGGGATGTGGCGGAGGGGGTGTTGGTGCAGCGGATCCGGGAACGGCTCCATCGGGCCCGATCGCCGGGAGAGCCGGATGCCTTCCGGGACGAGAGGGAGGCCGGGCATGGTTGAGCCGGTGGAGAACCTGCTCGTCCTCCTGGGCATTGCTCTCATCGGTCTGGTGGTATGGGCCGCTCTGGCCCCTTTCGAGGCCCTGGGATGGTGGGCCGGATGGTTCGGCGAGCCCTTGGGTGAGCCCGACGAGGGAGAGCCCTCGGCCCAGCCCACCCCTCGGGCCGAGGTAGCCCTCTTCGCCATCTACCTCTCCGGCATCAGTCGGGCCTCGGACGAGACCCTGAGCCGGCGGGAGCAGCGCTTCCTGGCCCTCCTGCGGGAGGCCATGCCCCGGGCCGAGATCATCGACGATGTCTTCCCCTATTCGGTGAACAACCTGCCCCTGACCGGCCAGCGTTTCTTCGCGGCCATCTGGCGTTGGGCCCTCCGTCGCAAGCTGAGCCCCAACCGGCTGGAGCGGCTGGCCGGCTACCTGATCAACATCCGCAACATCTGGCAGATCGCCATCTCCGTGGATCGCCGCTACGGCCCCATCTACAACCAGGCCGTGGCCCAGGTCATGTACCGGGCGCTCCGCTCCCGGGGATTCGATCCCCGAGAGCCCGTTCCCGTGGTGCTGATCGGCTACAGCGGCGCCGCCCAGATCGCGGTGGGCGCGGCCACCTACCTGAAGCCCCTGGTGGAGGGCCCCCTGGTCATCGTCTCCCTGGGTGGGATCTTCGGCAGCGATCCCGGGCTGTTGGCCATGGACCGCATGGTCCATCTCTACGGCACCCGGGATCGCCTCCACTGGCTGGGCTGGCTCCTCTTCCCCGGGCGCTGGCCTTTCCTGTGGTACTCCGCCTGGAACCGGGCCCTGCGGGCCGGCAAGGTGGTCTTCCGCTGCCTCGGCCCCATGGCCCACGCCGGCCCCGGCGGCTACCTGGCCTACCACCGTACCCTCCCCGACGGCACGCCCTTTGTGATGCGGACCGTGCAGACCATCGCGGATCTCTTCCCAGAGGCCCGGGCCCTCTCCCCGGGGCCCGAAGCCGGCTCTTCGTCTCCGACGGGCCGGGCCTCTGTGGTACAATCGGGGTAGCTGGCCTTCGCTCGAGAGGAGTCGCCCTCTCCGTCGATCGAGGAGGATCGCATGGATCTGCAACTCAACGAGGAGCAGCGGGCCATCCGGGAGATGGTGCGGCGCTTCGCCCAGGAACAGATCGCCCCCCAAGCCCGCCGCATCGACGAAGCCGAGGCCTTCCCCGCGGAGATCTTCCAGAAGATGGGCGAGCTGGGGCTCCTGGGGCTCCCTGTGCCGGAGGAGTACGGCGGTGTGGGCGCGGACACGGTTTCCTACGCCCTGGCCGTGGAGGAGATCGCGGCCGCGTGTGGCTCCACCGCGCTGAGCTACGCGGCCCACATCTCCCTGGCCTGTGCCCCCCTCCAGTGGTTCGGCACCCCGGAGCAGAAGCAGCGGTATCTCACCCTTCTGGCCTCGGGCAGGGGGCTGGGCGCGTTCGCCCTCACCGAGCCCCAATCCGGCTCCGACGCGGCCGGCCTGCGCACCACCGCGGTCCGGGACGGCGACCACTGGGTGCTCAACGGCCAGAAGATGTGGATCACCAACGGTGCCGTCGCCGATGTGGTGGTGGTGGTCGCGGTGACCGAACCTGGAAAGGGGGCCCATGGCATCTCCATGTTCCTGGTGGAGAAGGGCACCCCCGGCTTCACCCCGGGAAAGAACGAGCCCAAGATGGGGCTCAAGGGATCGGTCACCAGCCAGCTCTTCTTCCAGGACTGCCGCATCCCCGCGGCGAACCTGTTGGGGGGGCTGAACCAGGGCTTCATCCAGGCCATGAAGACCCTGGACGGCGGGCGGATCTCCATCGCAGCCTGTGCCCTGGGCCTGGGACGGGCCGCCTATGAGGCCTCCCGGGCCTACGCCAGAGAGCGCCGAGCCTTTGGTCAACCCATCGCGGACTTCCAGGCCATCCAGTTCAAGCTGGCCGACATGGCCACCCAACTGGACGCGGCCCGGCTGCTCATGTACCGGGCGGCCTGGCTGAAGGACGCAGGGAAGCCCTACACCGTGGAGGCCGCCCAGGCCAAGCTCTTCGCGTCCGAGGCCGCGGAGCGGGCCTGCTACGAGGCCATCCAGATCCATGGCGGCTACGGCTACAGCCGGGAGTATCCGGTGGAGCGGTATTACCGGGACGTGCGCCTGATGACCATCGGCGAGGGAACCAGCGAGATCCTGCGCCTGGTCATCGCGCGGCGGCTGCTCCGCCAGGCCTGAACCACCGGCCCTGGGTCCGGAACGGACCCTCCCTGGGCTCCAGAGGCCGGATGCCCGGCCGCAAGGGCCGGAAGCGCCGGAGCCTCGGGGAGATCGCGGTCGACCTTTCCTCTCCAGACTTCCTCCGGAGGGCGTGCCATGACCTCCTACATCGACAGCCATGTCCACTTCTGGGATCCCCGTCGCCTGCGCTACGACTGGCTGGAGACGGTCCCGGCCATCCACCGTGCCTACCGGCCTCCAGACCTGCAGGAGGCCTCCAGAGGACTGGACCTGGAGGCGGTCATCTTCGTGGAGGCCGACTGCCACCCCCACCAGGCCCTGGATGAGGTCCGCTGGGTGAGCGAACTGGCCCAGGAGGAGCCTCGGATCCGGGGCATCGTGGCCCATGCCCCTCTGGAGAAGGGGGAGCGGGTTCGGGGGCATCTGCTGGCCCTGCGGGACTTTGCCCTGGTCAAGGGCGTGCGTCGGCTGATCCAGTCCGAGCCCCTGGGCTTTGCCCGGGATCCGGACTTCATCTGGGGTGTGAAGATGTTGCCCGAGTACGGCTTCAGCTTCGACATCTGCGTCTACCACCGCCAGATGGACGATGTCCTCTACCTGGTGGAGTCCTGCCCGGAGGTCTCCTTCGTCCTGGACCATGTGGGCAAACCCGGGATCCGGGAACACCTGTGGGAGCCCTGGGCCAGCCAGATCCGGGAGCTGGCCGCCCATCCCCGGGTGTACTGCAAGCTCTCGGGAATGGTGACCGAGGCCGACCCCAGCCACTGGACACCCCAGGACCTGCGTCCGTACATGGACCATGTGCTGGAGTGCTTCGGCCCGGATCGGCTCATGTTCGGCTCCGACTGGCCCGTGGTGACCCTGGCCGCGACCTACCGACGCTGGTTCCAGGTGGTGCAGGATCTCCTGACCTCTCTGGACCCCGGGGATCGGCGGAAGATCCTCCGGGACAACGCGGCCCGTTTCTACCGCCTGGAGACTGCCTGAATCCTTGCTCCCGTCCATCCACATCCCAGGGAGGTGAGAGCCATGGCGTACGAGCCCCGACCCGAGCACAAGTTCAGCTTTGGCCTGTGGACCGTGGGCAACGTGGGCCGGGATCCCTTTGGCGAGCCGGTGCGTCCGGCCCTTTCCCCGGTGGAGCTGGTCCACCTGTTGGCCGAGGTGGGCGCGTGGGGGGTGAACTTCCACGACAACGACCTGGTCCCCATCGACGCGACGCCGGTGGAGCGGGATCGGATCGTCCGGGAGTTCCAGAAGGCCCTGGACGACACAGGCCTGGTGGTGCCCATGGCCACCACCAATCTCTTCAGCGATCCGGCCTTCCGGGACGGGGCCTTCACCAGCAACGATCCCGAGGTCCGGGCCTATGCCCTGCAGAAGACCATGCGGGCCATCGACCTGGGCGTGGAACTGGGCGCGCGGGTCTACGTCTTCTGGGGCGGTCGGGAAGGTGTGGAGACGGACGCGGCCAAGGACCCGGTGGAGGCCCTGAAGCGCTACCGAGAGTGCCTGAACTTCCTCTGTGAGTACGTGCTCGACCAGGGCTACGACCTGAAGTTCGCGCTGGAGGCCAAGCCCAACGAGCCCCGGGGAGACATCTACCTGGCCACCACCGGACACATGCTGGCCTTCATCGAGACCCTGGACCACCCGGAGATGGTGGGGGTGAACCCGGAGGTGGCCCACGAGCACATGGCCGGCCTGAACTTCATGCACGGGGTGGCCCAGGCCTGGGACGCGGGCAAGCTCTTCCACATCGATCTGAACGACCAGAACTTCTCCCGCTACGACCAGGACTTCCGCTTCGGCTCCCACAACATCAAGCAGGCCTTCTGGCTGGTCCAGTTCCTGGAAGAGGTGGGCTACGACGGGCCTCGCCACTTCGATGCCCACGCCTACCGAACCTCGGACCACGAGGATGTGAAGGCCTTCGCCCGGGGATGCATGCGCACCTATCTGATCCTGGCGGAGAAGGCCGCTCGCTTCCGGGAGGACCGGGAGATCCAGGAGCTGTTGGCCGAGATCCGCGGGGAGGAGGGCGCCATGGCCCCTTACCTGGGATCCTACACCCGGGAGAGGGCCCAGGCCCTGAAGGCCCACCCCTTCGACCGTGCGGCCCTGGGGCGTCGAGGCAAACCCTACGAGGCGTTGGACCAGCTGGTCGTGGAGCTGCTGCTGGGCGTGCGCTGACGGAGGTGCCCCCATGCCCTACACCCTCGGCATCGACGTCTCCACCACCGCCACCAAGGCCCTCCTCATGGATGCCCGGGCAGACATCGTGGCCGTGGCTGCCCACGGGTACGCCTTCGACACGCCCAGGCCCCTGTGGAGCGAACAGGACCCCGCCCTGTGGTGGGAGGCCACGGTGAAGAGCCTGCGCCAGGTCCTGCAGGAGGCCGGCGTGACCCCTCGCGAGATCCAGGGGATCGGTCTCACCGGGCAGATGCATGGCCTGGTCCTCCTGGACGCGGCCGGAGAGGTGTTGCGGCCCGCCATCCTGTGGAACGACCAGCGGACCGGCCCCCAGTGCCAGGCCATCCGCGCCCGGGTGGGCCCAGGGGAGCTGATCCGCATCACGGGCAACGATGCCCAGACCGGCTTCACCGCGCCCAAGGTCCTGTGGGTGCGGGAACATGAGCCCGAGCGCTTCCGTCGGATCCATCGGATCCTGTTGCCCAAGGACTACATCCGCTACCGGCTCACCGGGATCTTCGCCACGGACAAGGCCGGTGCCGGAGGCACCCTGCTCCTGGATCTGGAGGCCCGGGACTGGTCCCCCTCGGTGTTGGCCGCGCTGGAGATCCCGTCGGACTGGTTGCCCAGAACCCACGAGGGGCCCGAGGTCACCGGTCAGCTCACCCCGGAGGCGGCCCAGGCCACGGGGCTCCGGCCCGGGATCCCGGTGGTGGCCGGCGGTGGCGACCAGGCCGCCCAGGCGGTGGGGGTGGGCGCGGTGGAGGAGGGCATCGTCGCGCTCACCCTGGGCACGTCCGGGGTGGTCTTCGCGACCGTGGACCGACCGGTCTACGACCCAGCGGGACGGGTCCACGCTTTTCCCCATGCGGTGCCGGGGAAGTGGCACCTGATGGGGGTCATGCTCTCCGCGGGGGGCAGCCTGCGCTGGTACCGGGACACCCTGGCCCCGGGCCAGCCCTACCCACAGCTCCTGGCCCCCGCGGAGGCCGTGCCACCGGGAAGCGAGGGGCTCCTCTTCCTGCCCTACCTGACCGGCGAGCGCACACCCCATTCCGACCCCTTGGCCCGAGGGGCCTTTGTGGGCCTCACCGTGCGCCACACCCAGCCCCACATGACCCGAGCGGTGTTGGAGGGGGTGGCCTTTGGCCTGAAAGATGGCTTCGCACTCATGCAGGAGGCCGGGCTGGGTCCGGTGCACCAGGTACGGATCAGCGGCGGCGGGGCCCGGAGCCCCCTGTGGCGGCAGATCCTGGCCGATGTCCTGGCCACCGAGCTGGCCACCGTGCACACCACCGAGGGCGCGGCCTATGGGGCGGCCTTGCTGGCCGGCGTCGGGGTGGGCTTCTGGCCCGATGTGGCCACCGCCTGTCGGCAGGGGATCCGACTCACCGGCACCACTGCCCCTCGGCCTGAGCACGTGGAGGGCTATCGGCTCCTCTACACCCTCTACCGGGACCTGTACCCGGCCCTGCGCCCGACCTTCCATGCCCTGCCCACCGGATAGGGGGCCGGGTCGGAGCCCACCCCTGTTCCCGAAAGGGTCCTGGGCCCATGTGTCTGGGGACTTCTGGAGAGGGGGCGGCCGCCGCCGACATCCCGGGACCGGGCGCAACCTGGCCGTTTCGGTAAAGGGCGTGAAGGTTTACAAGAACCACCCCCTCCGGTACAATAGGGGACACATGGAACCGTGTCCGGTTCGTTGCTGTCCGTCGGTCCAGACCCTGTGGAGGGGAGGCGCCATTGCTCACCGATACCCGCGAACCGGGGCCTGGGCAGGACGGCCAGGCCCCTACCCCTTCCGTCCCAGAGCGGACGACCTACCTGTTCATCGTCCGCCACGGCCAGACCGAGTGGAATCGAACGGGCGTCCTGGCCGGCCGCATGCCGGGCGTCCACCTCAATGAACGGGGCCGGGAGCAGGCAGCCCGCATCGCCCACCAGCTCCGGAAGCAGCCCCTCTCGGCCATCTACTCCAGCCCCTTGGAACGCTGCGTGGAGACCGCGGCTCCCCTGGCGGAGGCGTTGGAGCTCCCGATCCGGGAGGAACCGGGTCTGCTGGAGGTGGACTTCGGCGACTGGGAGGGGGGTGATCTGAAGGCGTTGGGCAAACGGGCCGAGTGGTCCCTGGTCCAGGTCTATCCCAGTGGTTTCCGCTTCCCGGGCGGGGAGACCCTGCGAGAGGTCCAGAGCCGGGTGGTGGCCACCCTGGAGCGGATCCGGGGGGAGCACGTGGGCCAGGCCGTGGCGGTCTTTGCCCACGGGGACGTGATCCGGACGGCCCTGGCCTTCTACCTGGGCATCCCTCTGGACCTGTTCCAGCGCATCCAGATCGACAACGGCTCGGTGAGCCTGCTGGCCTTCCACCGCTACGGGCCTCGGCTCCTGCGCATGAACGAGACCGGGGAGTTTCCGGCGGTCCAATGGCCAGAGGACAAGGCGGAGAAGGTGGCCGATTGAGCGCTTCCTTCCCCGGAGATCCACGGCGCATCTCGGGCAGGACACAGGGCTATGGCTCCACATTACGTGTTTGACTTCGATGCCGTGCAGCACATCGTGGCCGATGCGGTGGGCGAGCCCGGCAACCGCACCTTCCTCCTCCAGGCCCGCCAGGGGAGCCGGCTGGTGACCCTGATCCTGGAGAAGGAGCAGGTGGCCGCGTTGGCCGCCTCGGTGTTGGAGCTCCTGGAGGACGTGGAGGCCCGCTATCCAGAACGGGCCACTTCCAGCTCGGTTCCATCCCAGGCCCTACACCTGGAGGAGCCCATTCGCCCGGCCTTTCGGGTGGGCCAGATGGGGCTGGGATACGATGAAGACCTGGACCGGGTGGTGTTGGTCCTCCAGGCTCTTCCCAGCCGGGAGGACGAACCCGAGGCCGATCTGCCCCGGGCCCGCTTCTACGCCACCCGGGCCCAGATGCGTGCCCTGAGCGAACATGCCCTGGAGGTGGTGGCCCGGGGGCGGCCCCTGTGCCCCCTATGTGGCGAGCCCATCGATCCGGATGGCCACTTCTGCCCCCGCACCAACGGACACGCTTTCCCGCTGTTCCTGTAGCCGGGGCCGTGCCCCCGCCGACCCATGTCGTCCATCGAGCCCCCTCGTCCGCACCACGGCAACTCCCTGGACCCCTCGGATCCAGGAGGCTCCCAGGCCGCTTCCCCCTCCCCCAGGGCAGAGCCCCCGGATGCCCGGGAGGCCTCGGCCCTCACCTTCGAGGATACGCTGGAGATCCTGGCCCATGGCCACATGGCCCTCCAGGGGCTGCTGCCCTACAGCTCCAACTACAGTTTCCTGGCCACCGTATGCCTGGACGGGGTGGAGCTGTTGGCCGTCTACAAGCCCCGGCACGGGGAGAGCCCCCTGTGGGACTTCCCGGCAGGGACCCTCTGCTTGCGGGAGGCGGCCGCCTTCTGGGTGAGCAGGGCCCTGGGCTGGAACCTGGTGCCGCCGACGGTGCTCCGTTCCCAGGCTCCGCGAGGCCTGGGCAGCCTCCAGCTCTTCATCCCCCACGATCCCCAGGTCCACTATTTCGCGGTCCAGGAGGACGCCCGGTTCGCCCTGGCCTTTCGCCGCACGGCCCTCTTCGACTACGTGGTCAACAACGCGGATCGCAAGAGCGGCCACTGTCTGATCGACCCGGACGGTCGCCTGTGGCTCATCGACCACGGGATCTGTTTCCACCACGAGCCCAAGCTCCGCACGGTGATCTGGGAGTATGCCGGCGAGCCCATCGAGTCGGCCCTGTTGGAGGACCTACGACGGCTGGCCCGGCTGTGGCAGGAGGAGGAAGCGGTGTTGGCCCCCCTGTACCGGTGGCTGAGCACCGCGGAACAGGAGGCCCTGGGCCGACGCCTGGCGAAGCTGCTGGCCCGGGAACGTTATCCCGAGCCCTACCCCTGGGGACGCAACTTCCCCTGGCCGCCCATCTGACCTCGGGCAGTGGGCCCAGATGGTCCCGGAGAAGGGGGTTCGAGACGTCCAGGCCCGCTGTCGGGGCCACGTGCCATCCCCCGTGTTGTCGGTCCGGAAGCATGGACCGGAGAGAGGAGGGCCGTTCCCCATGATGAAAGCCGTCGTCATGGCAGGGGGCGAGGGTTCCCGGCTCCGTCCACTGACTGTGGGGCGCCCCAAGCCCATGGTCCCCATCGTCAACAAGCCGGTCCTGGCCCACATCCTGGATCTGCTCAGGCATCACGAGATCACCGAGGTGGTGATGACCCTGCAGTACATGCCCACCGCCATCCAGGACTACTTCGGCGACGGAAGCGCGTGGGGCATCTCCATCGTCTACGTGGTGGAGGAGTCGCCCTTGGGCACTGCCGGCGGGGTGCGCAACGCGGCGGCCCATCTGGACGATACCTTCCTGGTGATCAGCGGCGACGCCCTGACGGACTTCGACCTGAAGGCCATCCTGGAGGCCCACCGCCAGCAGGGTGCCCTGGCCACCCTGACCCTCTACCGGGTGCCCAATCCCCTGGAGTACGGGGTCATCGTGGCCGACGAACAGGGACGTATCGTCCGCTTTCTGGAGAAACCCGATTGGGGCAACGTCATCTCGGACACGGTGAACACCGGCATCTACGTCCTGGAGCCGGAGGTGCTGGCCCAGATCCCCCCGGATGAGCCCTTCGACTTCGCCACCCAGCTCTTCCCCCAGCTTCTGGAGCAGGGAGCGCCCCTGTACGGCCACGTGGCCCAGGGCTACTGGTGCGACGTGGGCACCATCCAGGAGTACATGCGGGCCAATGCCGACGTGCTCCAGGGCAAGGTGCGCCTGCCCCAGCCCCTGGGGGCCCAGCAGCGGGGCGGCGTGTGGACCGGGCGGGACGTGGAGATCGCGCCGGATGCCCAGATCTTCGGCCCTGTCTACCTGGGAAACGCGGTGAAGCTGAAGGCCGGCGTCTCCATCCACGGCCCCGCGGTGATCCGGGACTACACGGTGGTGGACAACTACAGCCGGGTGGAGCACAGCGTCATGTGGCGCAACACCTATGTGGGCGAGGCCTGCGAGATCCGGGGGGCCATCATCTGCCGGCAGTGCAGCGTCAAGAGCGGGGTGGTGATCTACGAGGGGGCGGTGATCGGCGACAACTGCGTGCTGGACGAGAACGCGGTGATCCACGCGGGGGTGAAACTGTGGCCCAACAAGGAGGTGGAGCCCGGCGCCGTGGTCCGTCACAGCATCATCTGGGGCAGCCAGGGCCGTCGCTCCCTCTTCAGCAAGTACGGCGTCACCGGGGTGGTCAACGTGGACCTGACGCCTGAGTTCGCGGCCAAGCTGGGCAGTGCCCTGGGGGCGACCCTGCCCCTGGGGAGCTACGTGGCCATCAACCGGGATGCCCACCGGAGCTCCCGGATGCTGAAGCGGGCCCTGATCAGCGGTCTCCCCAGCGCAGGGATCCACGTGTGGGATCTGGGGACCGTGCCCATCCCGGTGGCCCGCCACTTCGTCCGCCACGAGCCCTCCACCCAGGCGGGCATCCACGTGCGCCTGAGCCCCTTCGACCAGCGGGTGGTGGACATCCGCTTCATCGACGCCCAGGGCCTGAACCAGAGCCCCGCCCAGGAGCGGGCCATCGAGCGGATCTTCTTCCGGGAGGACTTCCGCCGGGCCTACCTGGACGAGATCGGCCGGATCAACTACGCCCGAGAGCCGGTGGAGCGCTACATCCAGGACTTCTTAGAGCACGTGGATCGGGCCTATCTGGAGGGCTTCGACAGCCAATTGGTGGTGGACTACTCCCACGGCCTGGCCGGCGACGTCCTCTCCACCATCCTCAACCAGCTTCGGGTGGATTTCCTGCCCCTCAACGGCCTGGTGGACGAGACGAAGCTGGCCGTGCTCCAGGACACCTTCCAGAGCCACCTCCAGCGCATGGCCAAGATCCTCCACGCGCTGGACGTGCTGGTCGGGGTGAAGCTGGACGTGGGGGGCGAGAAGATCTTCGTGGTGGACGAGCAGGGCCAGGTGCTGGACAGCCTGGTGGCCTCCCTCCTCCTCATGGAGCTGACCCTACGCCTGCACCCGGGCAAGGTGGTGGCCATCCCCGTGGTGTTGCCCCGGGCCTTCGACCAGGTGGCCGCCTGGCACGACGCCCGGATCCTCCGCACTCGACGGGACCTCCACAGCCTGATGGCCGCCTCCACCCAGCCCCAGGTGGTCCTGGCCCTGGACGGCACGGGCAACTTCATCTTCCCCGACTTCATGCCCGCGGTGGACGGCCTGATGGCCACGGTCCGCCTGCTGGAGTACCTGGCCAAACGGGAGATGCCTGCCAGCCAGGTGGTGGCCTACCTGCCCCCGTTCCACCTGGCCGAGGACCGGGTGAAGTGCCCCTGGGAGATCAAGGGGGCCATCATGCGCCTGCTGAACCAGCGCTTCCAGCACCAGGAGGTGGAGACCCTCGACGGCCTGAAGATCCACCTGAGCCCGGAGGAATGGGTCTACATCGCGCCCAGCCCCGATCGCCCTTTCTTCGAGGTCTCGGTGGAGGCCGGCTCCACGGCCCGGGCCATCGCTCTCCTCAACGAGTACGTGGCCCTGGTCCAGGAGATGGTCCGCAGCCAGTCCTCGTCCCTGCCCGAGCTGGAGTCCGCGTTTCTCTAATGAACCGTTAACGTTCCGCTTATCTCCTGTTCGCGCAGCCGTGTTACCCTGGAGGCAGAGGGCCGGCAGATCGGCCCGTGGGCCCTGGGTGCCTGGTGGAACCGTTCCAGGGCGGGCAGCGCGATGGGTGGACATCCGAGTGGGTGGCGCTTGCACACCCGGTGACGCAGGCTCACGGGAAAGGAGGTGAGGACCATGCGCATCCTGGTGACGTCGGACCTACGAGGGGCTGTCGAGCGCCTGGATCAGTTGGCCGAGGTGATCCGACGGGAGGATGTCCGGGCCATGGTCTTCTGCGGCAACATCATCCCCGACGATGCCCGGACCCAGGCCTTCGAGGCCGCCCGGACCAACGGCCATCAGCCGGAGATGGCCGAGGAGGCCCTGCACAGGCTGGAGGAGATCGCGGTGAAGGCCTTCGAGGGCTTCTTCGATCGGGTGGGCCGGTACGGGATCCCGGTCTTCGTGGTTCCCGGCTACCTGGATGCCCCGGAGCGTCTGTTCCTGCAGGCCGGCCTGAACCACGAGGTGGTCATGCCCCAGGTGGACGTGGTCCATCGGGCCTTCTCGGTGTTGGCGGGCGAGAACCTGGCCTTTGCCGGCTTCGGCGGCGGCCTGACCAGCGATCCCAACTTCCGGGAGAACCGGTTCGTGCTGGTCTATCCGGAATGGGAGGCCCAGTTTGCCTTCGACCTGCTGCGCCAGGTGGAGGTGAAGCAGAACCCGGCCCTGATCTTCCACACACCGCCCCGATGGCAGAACCTGGATCTGGAGAACGGGAACCATGTGGGCCACACCATGGTCAACCACCTGATCAAGAGCGAGGCCCCGGCCTATGCCTTTGTGGGCAGCGCCCGAGACGGCCAGGGCACGGCCCGCCTGGGAAGCACTCTGGTGATCAATCCGGGCTGGCTGAAGGACGGCCACTACGCCATCCTGGACACCAGACACGACGAGGTCCGCTTCGAGCGCCTGCCGGAGCGGGTGACCCAGTAGCGTTCCCAAAGGGTGGAACCCGGGGAAGACGTCAAGCGTCTAGGCTGCGGAGGGCAGGGCCCGCTGCAGCCGGACGCTTTGTCTTTCTGTTCTGTCGACCTTCCTCCGCCTCTCCGATTCCATCCACCTGCAAAGGAGGAATCCCCATGACCCGTTCCAAGCCTTTGGCCCTGTTCGGTGTGCTCGTCCTGGCGGCTGCCTGGCTCTTCGCTTCGGCCACCTCGCCTCGGCTGTTGCAGGCCCAGGCCCCGGCCCCCAAGGCCCCCGATCTGCCCCGTACGGTGACCGTGGTGGGCCAGGGGACTGTGCGCATCAAACCGGACATCGCCCAGGCCGTCATCGGTGTGGAGGTGGTCTACCCCACGGTGGAGGAGGCCACCCAGGCCACCCGTGAGCTCATGGACGCGGTGTTGGCCGCGCTCACCGACGCCGGCGTGGATCCCACGGACATCCAGACCAGCGGCTACAGCGTGTGGGCCGACCGGGGCTTCGAGGGGCCCATGGCCGGGGATATCCGCTATCGGGTCTCCAACACGGTGATGGTCACCATCCGGGAGCTGGACCAGGTGGGGGCGGTGTTGGACGCCGCGCTGGCCGCGGGGGCCAACAACATCTACGGCATCACCTTCACCCTGTCGGATCCCCGGGCCGCGGAGTCCGAGGCCCGGGCCAAGGCCGTGGAGGACGCCCGCCGAAAGGCCGAGGAGCTGGCCGGATTGACGGGGAAGACGGTGGGCGATGTGCTCCAGATCAGCGAGGTGATCGGCGGGCCTCCCGGCATGTTCGGCGTGCCCCTGGCCAAGGGGCTGGAGCTGGGGGGCGGCGCGGGCCCCATCAGCCCGGGCGAGCTGGAGCTGACCTCCCAGATCCAGATCACCTACGCGTTGGAGGCGTCGCCCCAGGAATGAGGTGGGCCCGTGCGGGAACGGTCCCCGCCGCGGCTCCCGTCGGTCGGGGGCCCGGCCGGGCCTTTCCCCGGGCGCCCGAAGTCCCTGGGCCGGTCCATCAGGGGCCGTCGTCCCCCTCCTGGATGACCGGGACGACCCGCACCCGGTGCTCCTCCGCCGGTTCCAGGCGCCCCACCACCACTCGGTCGTCGTGTTGGAAGACCAGCAACGCGTCCCGGCGCAGCGCGGCCCGGCGGAGGTTGCGCTTGCCCTCGATGCTGTGCATGGGAAGGATATCGTACGCGGGGATCCAGGCCAGCCGTTCCATGTGTACGGCCCAGCTGCACGTGTCGCCCAGGAAGAGGAGGCTCTCGCCCCCGCTCTCCACCCACACCACCTGGATGCTCTCCGTGTGGCCCGGCACCACCTGGGTACGGACGCCGGAGGCCAGGTCCAGATCCCCGTCCACCACCTCCAGCAGGCCCCGCTCCTGCAGCGGCTCCCAGTTTTCCGGGAAGTAGGTGCCCCGGGTACGCTCGTTGGGGAAGCTGGCCGCGGCCAGCTCCAGCCGTTGGACCAGGTAACGGGCGCGGGGAAAGGTGGGCACCACCGGCCCGGGGGAGCCGTCGTCGCTATCCCAGCGGGTGGAGCCGCCGCAATGGTCTCCGTGCAGGTGGGTGAGGAGCACCACGTCCACGTCCTCGGGCTCGAAGCCCACCGAGCGGATGTCCGACACCAGCCGTAGGTTGCGCTCCTCCATGGACAGCCGTTGACGCATCTTCGGGCTCAGCTTGTCCCCCTGGGCCGTGTCCACCAGGATGAGGCCCCGATCCGACTCGATGAGCAGACAGCGGAGCGCGGACGGAATTCGGTTCAGGGCATCCGGCTGCACCACCCGTTCCCACAGGACCCGGGGAACCAGACCGAAGAAGCCGCCCCCATCCACCCATTGGCGGCCGTCGTCCACGATGTGACAGCGGATGGAGCCGATCTGCAAGGTGTAGGCCATGGTAGCGTCCCTCTAGAGCTCGGTGCAAACGACGATGGGAGGCCGGGCGCTCTGGCCCCGGCTTCCCGCTACGCGCCTGGGGCCAGACGGCCTGGCCCCAGGGTCTCCCGTCCCGGGGCCGGCACCCACTTCCCCAGCACCCGGGGGCCCCGGGCACCGGTGCACGCGGGCAGGTTGCCCGGCCGGCCGTCCCAGTGGAGGGCGGCCAACAGGGCAAAGGCCAGGGCCTCCTTGGCGGCATCCTCCATCTGGGGGGTGTCCAGCTCCCGGTGGCAGCGCACCGGGATGGCGCGCCCCAGCCGCTCCTCCAGGGCCTGGGCGATCCAGCGCCGCAGGGTGGGGTTGTAGGTGCCTCCGCCGCCCAGGACCGTCTCCTCGATCCGCCCGGGCGCAAAACGGGCGTAGGCGTCCGCGACGCTGGCCGCGGTGAGCCAGGTGACCGTGGCCACGAAATCCACCGGCGAGAGGCCCTCTCCCCGGGCCTGCTTCCACCAGCGCTCCGCCAGCTCCGGGCCGAAGAGCTCCCGCCCGGTGGTCTTGGGCGGAGGCCGGCGGAAATAGGGATGTTCCAGCCAGCGGTCCACCAGGGCCCGGTGGACCCGGCCCCGGCGGGCCAGACGGCCGTCCTGGTCGAAGCGCTGGCGGCCCTGGGTGGCCTGGCTGGCGGCCCAGTCGATGAGCACGTTGCCGGGGCCGGTATCGAAGGCCCGGGGAGGGGCCTCCACTCCCTGGGGGGGCAGGAAGGTGACGTTGCCCATGCCGCCCAGGTTCTGGACGGCCCGCCATCCTTCCATTCCCTGGGGGGGGCGCAGGAGGATCCAGTCGAAGACGGCCACCAGGGGGGCGCCCTGGCCGCCCGCGGCCACGTCGGCCACCCGGAAGTCCGCCACCACGGGGATGCCCGTCTCCTCCGCGATGACGGCGGGCTCGCCGATCTGCAGCGTGCTGTGGACCCGGCCCTCTTCGTCCACCTGGTGCCAGACGGTCTGGCCGTGGGAGCCGATGGCGGTCACCTGGTCCGGCGACACCCGGGCCGTGCGGAGGAGGGCAAGGGCTGCCCGGGCGAAGCCCCGGGCCAGGTCGAAGTTGGCCTGGCAGATCTCCTGGGGGGTGGCCTGGTTCGTGAGGAGGCGCTGCAGGACCTTCCGCTCCTGGGCGGACCAGGGCCGGCTCAGGAAGGCCCGCTGTTCCAGGCGGACAGCTCCCTCCTCGGTCCAGATGGCGGCCAGGGCCGCGTCCACGCCGTCGGCCGAGGTGCCGCTCATCAGGCCGAGGAAGAGGCGGGTTCCAGCCATGGCTCCAGGGGGCTGTAGCCGGCACGGACCAGCTCTCGGGCGATGCCCAGGCGCTGGATCTCCACGGTTCCGCCGCCCAGGGTGAACATGCGGGCATCCCGCAGGAGGCGTTCGATGGGATAGTGGCGGCTGTATCCGTTGCCGCCGAAGACCTGGAGTGCGCTGTTGGTGACCGCGATGGCGGTCTCCGCGGCGAAGGTCTTGGCCACGCCCGCGGCGTAGCGCTCGGGGGGGTCACCGCTCTGGATGGCCCGATAGCACAGGTAGCGGGCCGCGTCCAACTGCATGGCCATGTCCGCCAGGCGGAACTGGATGGCCTGGAAGTCCGCGATGGGGCGGCCGAACTGGTGCCGCTGTTGGGCGTAGGCCAGGGCGGCCTTCAGCGCGGCCACCCCGATGCCGGTGGCCACCATGGCTGCGCCCACCCGTTGGCCGTTGTAGGCCCGCATGAGGGCTCGGAAGCTCCCTGGGCCGGCCGGGACCAGGATCTGGTCCGGGGATACGGGCACGTCCCGGAAGATCAGCTCCGCCTCTCGGATGCCCCGCAGGCCCAGGGTGGGCTCCCGAGGGCCGTTCTCCACGCCGGGGCTGTCGGCCGGGACCAGGACACAGCCGATGCCGTCGCTGCCTGGGGTGTCGCCGAAACGGGCAAAGACCACATAGAGCTCCCGTTCCCCCGCGCCGGTGATCCAGCGTTTGTGGCCGTTGAGCCGATAGCCTCCCCGGCCGTCTGGGTCCAGCCGGGTCTCCAGCCGGTTGGCATCGGAACCGTGCTCCGGTTCGGTGATGCAGATGCTGGTGAGCACCTCGCCCCGGGCGATGCGCGGGAGCCAGTGGCGCCGCTGTGCCTCGGAACCGTAGTGGCGGATCAGGCCGGTGGGGCCGAAGTTGTGGTCCACCACCAGCCGCCCGCTGATGCCGCAGTGCTCGGCCACCACCTCGATGGCCAGGAGCGCCTCCAGGGGAGTGCGGCCGTGGCCGCCGTATTCCTGGGGGACCACCAGGCCGAAGAGGCCGAAGTCGGCCAGCTTCTGCACATGGCTGCGGGGGACATGCTCGGCCTCGTCCCAGGTGGCCGCGTAGGGGCCCACCTGGGCCTGGGCGAACGCTCGGACCTTCGCGATCCACGCGGTTTCGTCGGGGGTGAAACGGAGATCCATGGGTCGGTTCCCTCCCTGAGGATCTGGAACGGCGGCCCCAGCTCCCCCTGGGGCCGCCGCGGGCCCCGGTGGGGCCCGTTCCCCGGCTCAGAAGGTGTAGCTTTCCCCCCGGGCGGGGACCTCCACCCGGGGATGGCCCTGTTCCCGCAGCTTCTCGGCCAGGGTGTGGATGGCCGGCGGCTCGCCGTGGACCAGGAACAGGTGTTGCAGGCGGCGGCGGTCGAAACGGCCCGCCCACTCCAGGAGGTCGGCCTGGTCTGCGTGGGCGCTGTAGCCGTCGATCTGCTCCACCTGGGCCCGCACCGAGTACTCCTCGCCCAGGATGCGCACCGGGTTGACCCCGTCCAGGATCTTTCGGCCCAGGGTGTGTTCTGCCTGGAAGCTGACGAAGAGGAGGGTGTTGGCCGGGTTCTCGATGTTGTGCCGCAGATGGTGCAGGATCCGGCCGTTCTCGGCCATGCCGCTGGCGCTGACGATGATGGCCGGCTCGTTGAGGAAGTTGAGCTGCTTGCTGCGCCGCACGTCTCGGATGTACTCCAGTCGGGGGAAGTCGAAGGGGCTGCGCCGGTTGCCCTCCTCCAGGAAGGTCCGGACCTCCTGGTTCCACTCCTCTGGGTGGAGGCGGAAGACATCCGTGGCGTTCACGGCCAGGGGGCTGTCCACGTACACGGGCAGGGGCGGGATGTCTCCCTGGGCGTCCAGTTGGTTCAGGTGGTAGATGAGCTCCTGGGTACGGCCGATGGCAAAGGCCGGGATGATGACCTTGCCGCCCCTGCGGGCTGTGCGGCACACCACCTCCTCCAGCTTGCGGCGGGCGTCCTCGTAGGTGCCGTGGAGCCGATCGCCGTAGGTGCTCTCCATGATGAGGATGTCGGCCTCTTGGAGGAACTCCGGCGGGCGGATCAGCGCGAGCTCCTTGCGCCCCACATCCCCGCTGAAGACCAAGCGCCACTGCCGGCCGGTGTCGAAGTCCCGGATCTCCAGCTCCACGAAGGCGGATCCCAGGATGTGTCCTGCGTTGTAGTAGGTCAGGCGCACGCCGTCCGCGATGGGCAGGGAGCGGTGACGGCTCACGGCCACGAAGTAGGGCAGGGTGTCCCGGGCATCGGCCTGGGTGTAGAGGGGCTCCAGCGGGGGTTTTCCCTGACGGCGACGTCTCTTGTTCAGGTACTCCACGTCCTTCTCCTGGATATGGCCGCTGTCCAGGAGCATGTAGACGCATAGGTTGCGGGTGGCCGCGGTGGCCCAGATGTTGCCGGTGAAGCCCTGCTTGACCAGGTTGGGCAGGTTGCCCGAGTGGTCGATGTGGGCGTGGCTGAGGACCACGCAGTCGATCTCCCGGGGATCGAAGGGGAAGTCCAGGTTCCGGCGGTAGGTCTCCGCGCGGCGCCCCTGGTACAGGCCGCATTCCAACAGGATCCGCTGGCCGTTGACCTCCAGCAGGTGCATGGAGCCGGTGACCTCGCGGGTGGCGCCGTAGAACGTGAGTCGCATGGGCCTCCCTCTAGGCGGTGTAGGTGCCGGCCGTCGCGCTTCCTCCCCGGCCGGTCCAGTCGGTGTGGAAGAACTGGCCCCGAGGCCGATCCACCCGTTCGTAGGTGTGGGCGCCGAAGTAGTCCCGCTGGGCCTGGATCAGGTTGGCCGGCAGCCGCTCCCGTCGGTAGCCGTCGAAGAAGGCCAGGGCACTGGACAGGGCCGGCAGGGGGATCCCCCATTGGATCCCGGCGGCCACCACCCGGCGCCAGGACGGTTCGGCCTGGCGGACCGCTGCCGCGAAGTAGGGGGCCAGGAGCAGGTTGTCCAGGTCGGGATCCCGGTCGTAGGCCTCTTTGATCCGGTCCAGGAAAGCGGCCCGGATGATGCACCCCTCCCGCCAGAGGAGCGCGATGGTGCCGTAGGGGAGGGGCCAGCCGAAGGTCTCTCGGGCCGCCCGGAAGAGCATGTAGCCCTGGGCATAGGAGACGATCTTGGCCGCATAGAGGGCCTGGGCCAGATCCTGGAGGAGGCCCTGGGCCTGGCCGTCGGGAGGGGCCGGGGCCGGAGGCGGGCCCAGGGCCCGGGCGGCCCGCTGTCGTTCCTGCCATTGGGCGGAGAGGAACCGGGCGAAGACGGCCTCCGCGATCAGGGTCAGGGGGGTGCCCATGTCCAGGGCCGTGCTCACCGTCCAGCGGCCGGTGCCCTTCTGCCCTGCGGTGTCCAGGATCTTCTCCACCAAGGGCTGGCCGTCCTGGTCTCGGAAGGCCAGGATCTCCGCGGTGATCTGGATCAGGTAGGAGTTCAGCGCGCCTCGGTTCCATTCGGCGAAGACATCGCTCATCTCGTCGTGGCCCAGGCCCAGGCCATGGGCCATGAGGTCGTAGGCCTCGGCGATGAGCTGCATGTCGCCGTACTCGATGCCGTTGTGGACCATCTTGACGAAGTGGCCGGAGCCCTCGGGGCCCAGCCAGTCGCAGCAGGGGGTCCCGTCCGCGACCTTGGCCGCGATCTCCTGGAAGATGGGCCGGAGGTGAGGCCAGGCCTCCTCTCGGCCGCCGGGCATGATGGAGGGGCCATGGCGGGCGCCCTCCTCGCCCCCGGAGATGCCGGCCCCCACGAAGAGGATCTCCCGGTCGGCCAGTTCGTGGACCCGGCGGGTGGTGTCCTGGTAGTGGGAGTTGCCGCCGTCCACGATGATGTCGCCGGGCTCCAGGAGGGGGATGAGCTGCTGGATCATCGCGTCCACCGGGGGGCCGGCCTTCACCATGAGCATCACCTTCCGGGGGCGCCGGAGCGCGGCCACCAGCTCTGGCAGGGTATGGGCGCCGAGGATCTCCCGTCCCTGGCCCGGGCCCTGGAGGAACTCGTCCACCTTCCGGGTGGTGCGGTTGTAGACGGCCACCCGGAAGCCGTGATCGACCATGTTCAGGACCAGGTTCTGGCCCATGACGGCCAGGCCGATGAGGCCGATGTCTGCCTGAGGATGGTGGGAACTCACTGGGGAGCCTCCTCCGAAGGGGGCGTGGGCGATGAGGGGGAACGCGATCTGCCTCTCTGTGTACCCGTGGTCGAGCGTGGTGAAAGGCGGAAGTCCTCCCCCCGGATCGGGGGAGGAGCCGGGACCAGGGCGCCGTTGCAGGAAGCGCAACGGCCGCGAGGAGAGCCCCGCGGCCGCGCCGTCCTCATCGCTGCCACCGGCCAGGGCTCTCCGGAGCCGGGCCGGCGGTCTATTGTTGGACCCGGGTCACGTACTCGCCGGTCCGGGTATCCACGCGGATGATGTCCCCTTCCTGGACGAACATGGGGACTTGGAGGCGGTAGCCCGTCTCCAGCTCCACCTGTTTGGTGGGGTTGTTGGCCGTGTCGCCGGCCACCGCCATCTCGGCCCAGGTGACCTTCAGGTCCACCGTGGTGGGGAGCTGCACGCTGATGGGCTCTCCCTCGTAGAACTCCACCTCCACGGTCTGGTTGTCCTTCATGAACTCCAGGACCCCTTCCAGGGCCTCTCGGGGCAGGGCGATCTGCTCGTAGGTCTCCGTGTCCATGAAGTGGTAGAGCTCCCCGTCGTTGTAGAGGTACTCCACTGTCCGGGCGTCCAGGCGGATGTCCTCCACCCGGGCACCGCTGTTGTAGGTCCGTTCCACGGTGGCGCCGGTGCGCAGGTTGCGCAACTTCAGACGAATGGTGGCGCCTCCCCGGGCCATCTTGATGTGCTGGTAGTCCAGGACCCGCCAGAGCTGACCGTTTTCCACAAAGATGTTTCCTCTTCGCAGGTGCTGTACCTCGGCCATGGATCTCTTCTTCTCTCCGAATGGGTTTCGCCGAACGGTTGGGCTCGCCGCCGGTCGCGCCGTCCTTCCCGTGGAAGGGGGTTCCGGGGCCGATGGCTGGGGACGAAGGGTTGCGGCAAGGGTTTGGGGAGCCCGAGGCCGTCAGCCAGTGGCCCTGGTGGGGGCCGTATGGGCGTGATCTCCCGGTCTGTCCGTGTTCGCGCCCCTGCGCCGGGCTGCCTCGTCCACCGTTGAGCTTCCACCGGCCACACGACAGGACGTGGGCCGGAAGGGCTGGGTTCCATTATAGGAGAGGGGTTCGGCCCTGTCAAAGGCTTGGGGAGAGGCGGGTGTATTTCAACATCGTCGGCAAGGTGGGGGCTGCGCCACGTCCGCCGGGGTCGTACCGGTGACCGCCCCCTCCTCCGAGCCGGGGGAGGCTGGGAGGGGTTCAGGCCCCGAAGAGGCGCAGGGCCTCCCGCAGGCGCTCCTCCACCCCGGTGATCTCCGGGGGGATCTGTTGGACCGCCCGTTGGGCTTCCACCAGGCTGTAGCCCAGGGCGGTCAGGGCCTCGATGACCTCCACGTCCGCGTCCATCACCTGGGCCAGAGCCTCCAGCTCCTGGGGGGGCGGCGCCAGTTTGCCCTGGAGCTCCACCAGGATCTTCTCCGCGGTCCGCTTGCCGATGCCCGGGACCCGGGCCACCACGGCTGCCTCCCGGTTGGCCACAGCCATGCGGAACGCTTCCGGGGAGAGGGTGCTCACCGCGGCCAGGGCCACCTTGGGTCCCACGCCGCTGACGCCCAGCAACAGCTCGAAGAGGGAGAGCTCCTCGGGGCGCTCGAAGCCGTAGAGGCTGAGTTCGGTCTCGCGGACGTGGAGATGGGTGTGGAGGGTGACCGGGTCTCCGGGTCGCAGGCGGGCCCGGGTGGGTTCGGGGACGAAGATCTGGAGCCCCACGCCGGTCTGGCCGAGCTCCACCACCAGATGGCTGGCCTCGACGGCCAGCACGGCCCCCCGCAGAAGTCGGATCATGGAGGGGTGGTGCTCAGGGATGAGGAGTGGGGATCTGCGGGGGGCGCGGTCTGGGCCGAGGGGTTCACCTGAGAGGGGGAGGGTGGGGCCGGTGGGATGAACTTGTAGCCCACCCCGCGCACGGTGACCAGGAGCTCTGGCGCGGAGGGGTTCCGCTCCACCTTCTCCCGCAGCCGACGCATGGCCACCTCCACCAGGTTGGTGCCGCCGGTGAACTCATAGCCCCAGACCTCCCGGAACAGCTCGTCCTTGGAGATGGGGCGGTTGGGATTGCGCATCAGGTAGCGCAGCAACTGGTATTCGATGGGGGTCAGGTGCACCTCCTCGTCCCGGACCAGGACCGTCCGCTCCATGTCGTTGAGCAGGATCTCGCCGAAGTCCAGGATCTGGTGGGTGAACTGTTGGTTCGCCCAGCGGACCCGACGCAGGATGGCCTGGAGCCGGGCATAGAGTTCCTTGAAGGTGAAGGGTTTGGTCACGAAGTCGTCGGCGCCCAGCTCGAAGCCTTTCACGATGTCGTCCACCCCGTTCAGCGCGGTGAGCATGACGATGGGCACGTCGGACCGTTTGCGGAGCTCGGTGCAGACGGTGAAGCCGTCCATCTCGGGCATCATGATGTCCAGGAGGACCAGATCGAAGTGGTCGGGGCGGAAGACCTTCAGCGCGTCCGGGCCGGTGGCCACCGCGGTCACCTGGTAGCCTGCGCGCTCCAAGGAGACCATCAGCAGGTTGCGGAGGAACTTCTCGTCCTCCACCACCAGGATGTGCGGCGATCGCTGTGGAGATGTGTTGAGCTCTGCCATGGGGGGATCACCTCTCGGCTATGACGAGCCATGAAATAGGGCCTGATATGGGACGTGCTGGAGATGACAGAGTGCAATGGCTACGCCATCGGCCGCGTCGTCGGGCTGGGGTGGCTCGGCAAGATCCAGCACGGCCTGCACCATGTGCTGTATCTGTAGTTTGTCAGCCCGGCCGTATCCGGTCAATGTCTGTTTTACCACTGCCGGTGTGTATTCGAACACAGGGAGATCGTCCAGGGCGGCTGCCAAGAGAGCAACCCCACGAGCCTGTCCCACGGAGAGCGCCGTGGTGACGTTCCGCCCGAAGAAGAGCTCCTCGATCGCGAGCTCCTGGGGCTGGAATTCCTGGATCAGCCGGCGGAGATCGAGGAAGAGCTCCCGGAGGCGCAACGGCATGGGCTGGTCGGGCCCGGTTCGGATCACCCCACAGGCCTGCAGCTCCAGCCTCCCGTCCGGATGCCGGGTGACCACGCCGTACCCCGTGGTCGCAGTCCCCGGGTCGATGCCCAACACGGTCCGCTCCACATGGACGTCCGGTCGCGCGGGAACGGTCACGGAACGGTTTTCCTTTCCCTTCCTTCGCTGCCTCTGTGGAATTTCTCTGGGTGCTTTTCCCTCCTCTGGGGGGGCTTGGGCCCGGGCTCAGGCAAACTGGGCCACGATCTCATCCGTGATCTCCAGGTTGTGGTAGACCTTGTTCACATCGTCCAGCTCCTCCAGGGCCTCCACCAGGCCGAGGACGGAGACGGCCGCCTCGGGCGCCAGCTGGAGGGTGGCCTTGGGCTGCATGATCAGCTCGGTGGTGTCGGGAGGAAAGCCCTGGGCCTCCAGAGCCTGGGCCACCTGGGACAGCTCGTTCCGTTCGGTGTAGATCTCCACCACCTCGTCGGAGATCTCCACGTCCTCGGCTCCGGCCTCCAGGGCGGCCTCGAAGACGGCCTCCGGATCCAGGCCCCGAGGAGAGCCGTCCTCGTCCTGGAGCTGGACGGCGATGTAGCCCTTCTCCTCGAACTGCCAGGCCACCGAGCCGGGTTCGCCCAGGTTGCCCCCGGCCCGGGTGAAGAGGCGCCGGACCTCGCTGATGGTGCGGTTGCGGTTGTCGGTCAGGCATTCCACCAGGATGGCCACCCCATGGGGGCCATAGCCCTCGTAGCGCACCTGCTCGTACTCGGCCGCGCCCTTCTCCAGCCCCGCGCCGCGGCGGATGGCCCGCTCGATGTTCTCCTTGGGCATGTTCTCCGACCGGGCCTTCTCGATGGCCAGCCGCAGCCGCACGTTGGCCTCCGGATCCGGACCTCCCTCCCGCGCGGCCACCTGGATCTCCCGGGAGAGCTTGGTGAAGATCTTGCCCCGGGCGATGTCCACAGCCTGTTTCCTGCGTTTGATGTTGGCCCATTTCGAATGACCGGCCATATGGACTGCTCCTCTTCAGTGTATGGGTTCACTGGCATCCCGTTGGCGCCGGGGAACATGCCTCAGCCGTGGAGCGAGGCCACCTCCTCCTCGCCTGCCGACCCCACCAGGGTGAGGGGCGAGCCCTGCCGGCTCCGCGCGTGCTCCACAGCCGCCCGGACGAAGGCCAGGAAGAGCGGGTGGGGTCGGGTGGGGCGGCTCTTGAACTCTGGATGGAACTGGCTGCCCACCATGAAGGGGTGGTCCGCCAGCTCCACCACCTCCACCAGGCGGCCGTCCGGCGACTGGCCGCTGATCACCAGCCCGTGGCGCTCCATCTCGGCCCGGTAGGCGTTGTTGAACTCGAAACGGTGACGGTGGCGCTCCAGGACCGGGCTGGACAGGCCGCAGGCCGCGTAGGCCTCGGCGGCCTGGGTCCCGGGCAACAGCTCGCACGGGTAGATACCCAGCCGCATGGTGCCCCCCATATCCGCGATGTCCCGCTGATCGGGGAGAAGATCGATGATGGGGACCGGAGTGCTGATGTCGAACTCCGTGCTGTTGGGCTCATCGCTGCCGTAGACGTGGCGGGCGAACTCGATGCACATCACCTGCATGCCCAGGCAGAGGCCCAGGTAGGGCAGGCGGTTCTCTCGGGCATAGCGGGCGGCCACGATCTTGCCCTCGATCCCTCGATAGCCGAAGCCACCGGGGACCACCATGCCGTCCACCGCGGCCAGCCGCTCCAGGTGGCGTCCCTTCTCCAGGGATTCGGAGCCGATCCAGTGGATCTCCAGATCGTGGCCCGCAGCCACCGCGGCGTGGACCAGGGCCTCCTTGACGCTCAGATAGGCATCCTCCAGCTCCGTGTACTTCCCCACTACCCCGATCCGGAGCAGGGGTTTGGGCCGGTCGATCTCCTCCACGAAACGGCGCCAGTCCTCCAGGCCCTGGATGGGGTCCTGGCGCACGGAGAGGCTCAGCTCCCGCACCAGCAGGTTCCCCAGGCCGGCCTTCTCCAGGCTCAGGGGCACCCGGTAGATGGTGTCCGCGGTGACCATGGGGATGACCGCCTCTGGGTCCACGTCGCAGAAGAGGGCGATCTTCTCCTGGACCTCGGGGCCCACGGGGTGGTCGGAGCGGGCGATGATCACGTCCGGCTGGATGCCGATCCCCCGGAGCTCCCGAACGCTGTGTTGGGTGGGCTTGGTCTTCAGCTCCTTGCTGGCCCCCAGGTAGGGAAGCCAGGTGACGTGGATGAAGAGGGTGTTGTCCCGGCCCACGTCCTTGCGCATCTGGCGGATGGCCTCCAGGAAGGGCAGGCCCTCGATGTCGCCCACGGTGCCGCCGATCTCCACCAGCACCACCTCGGCATGGCTGTTGCGGCCCAGGAGGCCGATGCGGCGCTTGATCTCGTTGGTCACGTGGGGGATGACCTGGATGGTGCCGCCCAGATAGTCCCCACGCCGTTCCTTGGTGATGACCTCATTGTAGATCTGGCCGCTGGTGACGTTGCTCAGGCGGCTCATGTTCTCGTCGATGAAGCGCTCGTAGTGGCCCAGGTCCAGGTCCGTCTCGGCACCGTCCTCGGTGACGAAGACCTCGCCGTGTTGGTAGGGCGACATGGTGCCCGGATCCACGTTCAGGTAGGGATCCAGCTTCATGGCCGTGACCCGGATCCCCCGGGCCTTGAGGAGGCGGCCCACCGAGGCCACGGTCACCCCCTTGCCCAAGCCAGAGAGCACGCCGCCTGTCACAAAGATGAACTTGGTCATGACACACCCAATCGTCACTGCCTGAGCAGTCTCCGAGAGCGCGGATCACTCCGGTCAGGAATCGCACAGGGGAGGTCGGTACTGCTCGGGAGGGATGGACCGTGCAAGCTCGGCGTTCCCATCCACTCTCCGTTGCTATCGGGCAGAAAGGAGGGGCAGAAGCAGCAGTTCCGTTGGTGTAGTGCACCGCATCCGTTTTGGTCTCTTTATACTACATCTGTGGCCTGCTGCAAGGTGGATTCTACGTAGAATCGTCTAAGCCACCTCTGCCGAATGGCTTACGGACACACGTTCTCCGGGTGCCGTACGCCTTCTCGACATGTTCCCCTAACTCGACATATTTCCCCTAAGAAGATGTTCCCCTAGAAGATGCCCCTGGAGGTCCCCCTGTCCGGAGAGTTCTCCAGAGGACGCCCTGTCCCTGGAGCCCGGTTCCACAGAAGGGCCTCGCGGGGGCGCCCTACGCCTGTCGAGCGAGGCGACCGTCTGCTCCGGCCGCGTAAGCTAGTGTAGCACAGGATGAAAAAGGATGTCAAAGGTCCTGGAGATCTGCTCCCTGGGCTTCCACACAGATCGCAACCCGAATTCAACGAAAAGAAGTGAGGTCCCGGCGGTGGCCCTGTAGAGGGCGATGGTCCTGCCCTGTCCCTTTTGGAAGATCATGTCCGATCTCAACATCCTGTGTATCCATCGCTATGCAGGGCCAGGCGATGGGGAAAGCCTACCGAGGCCCGGAAGGCGTCCGGGAGCCGGGGCATTCGGACGGCCTGGGGGCTCACAGGTCGTCCCCCAGATCGTTGCCCAGGTCCCCTCCGGGGGCCTCTTCACCGGCCAGTTCAGGCATGGACTGCTCGATCTCCTCCGGGCTCTCGCCGGCCTCCAGGCGGTCCACCACCTCGCTGAGCTCGTCGTCCAGGGGTTCCCCCATCTCCTCGCTCATCCGGCGCATGAAGTGGGCCAGGGCGCGGGGGTCTTCGCTCTCCAGGCCCGAGAGGAGGGCCGGATCGTCGGCCATGGACTCCAGCCGGCTCTCCTCGGAGCGCAGTACCCGCACCCGGCTCACCAGGCGGCGGAGCCGCCTTCCCTGGCAGTGGGGGCAGGTGGCCTCGCCCTCCTGGGCCTCGCTGAAGGAGCGGAAGAAGACGCTGATCCGTCTGCGGCAGTCGTAGCAGTAGTACTCGTAGATGGGCACAGCACCGACCTCCTCGTGGGATTTTCGCTCGTCCGTCCTTTGGACTATACTTGTGGAACATGCCGGAGGGGATCCTCCCGGCTCCATGCCCCTCCGGCCGTGGTGGCGTGCAGGCCATCGTGATCAGGCCATCGTATATTGTAGCCGTCTGATCGTTACAGCGGCCATTGCAGCGCCCGGGATCGTGGGACAGGCGCGCCGGAAGCAGCCCACGCGGCCGCCAGGAAATGGCACATCAGGAGAGAGCGGTGACCCCACTCCCCGAACGAGCCGTGCAGGGTTCCCCGGTCACGGCGGAGGACGAGCCCCTTCCCGATCTGTATCGCCGGCTCAACGCGCCCCGGCCTGTGCTGGTGGTCATCTCTGGCCCCAGCGGTGTGGGCAAGGACGCCACCATCCGCCGCATGAAGGAACGCAACCTGCCCTTCTACTTCGTGGTCACGGCCACCACCCGACCCATGCGGCCGGGCGAGCAGGAAGGGGTGGACTACCATTTCGTCAGCCAGGACCAGTTCGAGACCATGATCCGGTCGGGCGAGCTGCTGGAGCACGCCCTGGTCTACGGCGAGTACAAGGGCATCCCCAAGGCCCACGTCCGGGCCGCGCTGGAAAGCGGCAAGGACGTGATCCTCCGCATCGACGTCCAGGGGGCGGCCACCATCCGTCGGCTGATCCCCAACGCGGTGACCATCTTCCTCACCGCGGAGAGCGAGGAGGAGCTGATCCGCCGCCTTCGCTCCCGCAAGACCGAGAGCCCCGAGAGGCTGCAGCGCCGGATCGAGACCGCCCGCCAGGAGATGCGCCGGGTACGGGAGTTCCGATACGTGGTGGTGAACCGGGAGAACCACCTGGACGAGACCGTGGACAAGGTGGTCAGCATCATCACCGCGGAGAAGTGCCGGGTGGACTGGTCTCCGGTCCGCCTCTGAACCATGGACGGCATGGACGTGGACCCTTCTCGCCCACCCGCCCTGGAGGGCGTCGCCGAACGCCCCCGCTTTGCCATCCCACTGGCCCCGCCCACGGTGACCCGAATCCTGGCGGGGCTGCTCATCCTGGTCTTCGTGTTGGAGTTCCTGGTGGGCCTGTGGCTGTTCGGCCTCTGGACCGGCCCAGTGGACAGCCGGGTGCTCCTGGTGCTGGGCATGAAGGTGAACGAGCTCATCCTGGCCGGCCAGTGGTGGCGGCTCTTCACCGCGACCTTGCTCCACATCGGCCCCTTCCACCTGATCGCCAACCTGATCGGCCTCTTCATGTTGGGCCCCCTGGTGGAGGGACACTTCGGCCATCTCCGCTTCCTGGCCATCTACCTGATCTCCGGGCTGGCCGGCAGCGTCACCAGCTTCGCCCTCTCGATCTACCCCTCCGCGGGAGCCTCCGGGGCCATCTTCGGCCTGCTGGGCGCCACCATCCTCTACTTCTACCGCTACCGCCACTATTTCGGCGAACAGGGCCGCCAGGTCCTCCAGTCCATGGTGGTGGTGTTGGTCCTCAACCTGGCGCTCGGGGCCAGCCTGGCCAACGTGGACAACTGGGGCCATCTGGGCGGGTTGGTGGGCGGCACGGTCGCGGCCTGGGGGCTGCTGCCCCGCTATCGTCCACCGGTTCGAGTGCGCCCCGGGATCAACATGCTCCAGCGGGAGAGGCGCCTTCTGGCCGAGACAGCCTGGTTTCTGCTCAGCTTGGCCCTGGTGAGCGCCGGCCTGGTGGCCGGCATCGTCCGGTGGCGCTGACCCCTCTGCTGCCTGGCCTCTCCGTTGCCCCGACCGAGCCCGGGTCCCGACGGACCCAGGAGCCATCACGGCGGAGAGCCGGTGGAAGGGCCGGTCTCCTGGAGGGGCTGTCCCGACGTCCGGTTCGGCAGGCGGAGCTTGTCCGCAGCCAGGCGGATCAACAGGGAACGTTCTCGATCCCCGTCGAACAACACCGTGATCCGGCGTGCATCCCCCTCTCCCTGGACTCGGGTCACCACACCCTGGCCGAAACGTTCGTGGGCCACCCGGTCGCCAGGGGTCAGGTCCAGGAGGGCTGCCCAATGGCCCTCGGGGACCTGAGGAGTGGGTGGAGGCGTGTCGTCCAGGGCGGCAGCCAGGCCCGCTTCCCGGTCCCGCCAGGCCTCGGCCAGGGTGGCCACGGTCTGTGTCGGCCTCCGGCTCAGGCGCTGACGCAGGTGGTTGGCCTCTCGTTGCGCCCGGGCCAGGGCAGCCATGGCAGCCCGTCGACGGCTGCGGCGTGCTCCGTCCTGGGAGAGGAGCCGGCTGGCCCGTCCCAGGACCGTGAGCAGGCGGTCCATCTGTTTGGCCGGTTCCTCCAGGGGATCGATGACGGCCAGTTGGATGCCATGGAGACGACACAGCTCGGCCCGGGTCTCGTCCCGCTGCCGTTCCTCCAGGATCTCCCAGTCGCTCTTGCGGCGCTGGCCCTTGGCCATGAGCCCTGTGAAGCGCACGGCCACCCCGATGTCCGGGAAGAGGTAGTCCAGCTTCAGGCGGCGGCGGGTGGCGGGGTTGACCAGCCATTCGGGGCTCACATTGGTCTGGGTGCGGGTCTCGGCGAAGACCCGGGCCAAGATCTCTCGCCAGGCGTTCATGTAGAGGTGTGTCTTGGACACGGCGATGTTTCCCGTGGCATAGTGGTCTGGAACAGGGATCTGGATCGCGGGACGTGGAACGGAACACCGCGATCTGGGTTCGGCCGATCAGCCTGATTCTAGCACATTCGTTCGTCTGGGTGGAAATTCGTCATGGCTTCGGAGCTGTCTGAGGCGGCGTCTGCGGCCGTCGATCCGCCGGCCGATCCGCCGAGCGGCCCTACCCTGGATTCCCGCCGTCTGGCCGGGGCGGCCCTGGTGGTCATGGCCTTCTTCGTGCTCAGCCGGGCCACCGGTCTGTTGCGGGAGATGGTCATCGGGGCTCGGTTCGGTACCGGCCCGGAGCTGGATGCCTATCTGGCGGCCTTTCGGATCCCGGATCTGCTCTTCCAGCTGGTGGCCGGAGGCGCTCTGGGCAGCGCCTTCATCCCCACCTTTGCCGAGATCTGGGTCCAGGGCGACCGGCAAGGTGCGTGGCTTCTCTTCAGCCGGGTGTTGAACCTGGTGGTGTTGCTCCTGGTGGTGTTGGCCGGCCTGATGGCCCTCCTGGCCGAGCCGTTGGTAGCCCATGTCATCGCGCCGGGTTTCTCGCCTGCCCAACAGGCCTTGACCGCAGGGCTCATGCGCTGGATGTTGGTCAGTTCGGTGCTCTTCGGGGCCAGCGGCCTCTTCATGGGGGCCTTGAACGCCCTGCAGCACTTTCTCCTGCCCGCGGCGGCGCCGGTGGTCTACAACCTGGCCATCGTGGCCGGGGCCTGGTGGCTGGCGCCCCGCTACGGTGTCCACGGCCTGGTGATGGGAGTGGTGGCCGGCGCGGCGGGCCATCTTCTGGTCCAGGTGCCGGGGTTGGTGCGCCAGAGGGTCCGTTATCGACCGAGCCTGGCCCTGGGGGATCCCGGGGTGCGGGAGGTCGCTCGGCTCATGGCTCCCCGGGTGCTTGGCCTCTTCTTCGTCCAGCTCAACTTCCTGGTCAACACCCTGCTGGCCAGCCGGCTCCCCCCGGGGAGCCTGAGTGCCCTGAACTTCGCCTGGCTGCTCATGCTTCTGCCCCAGGGGATCTTCGCCCAGGCCATGGCCACGGTGGCCTTTCCCACCTTCGCGGCCCAGGTGGCTGCGGGCCGGACCCCGGCCCTGCGCAGTGCCCTCCTGCGTCTCCTGCAGTGGATGATCTTTCTCACCGTGCCCGCCACCCTGGTGTTGCTGGTGTTGAGGGTTCCCCTGATCCAGATCCTGTTCCAACGGGGCCACTTCACCTCGGAGAGCACCCAGGCCGTGGCCTATGCCCTCCAGTTCTATGCCCTGGGATTGGTGGCCCATTCGGTGGTGGAGCTCGCGGTGCGGGCCTTCTACGCGCTCCACGACACCCGCACCCCCGTGGCCGTGGGCATGGCCGCCATGGGGCTCAACATCCTGTTCAGCCTCCTCTGGATCCGTTGGCTGGGCTACGGGGGCCTGGCCCTGGCCAACACGGTGGCCACCACGCTGGAGATGGCCGTGCTCCTGCTCCTGCTCCAGCGACGGCTCGGCTCCCTGGCCTGGAACGAGCTGGCCCGCAGCCTGCTGCGGGTGGTGGGGGTCAGCGGGGTGATGGCCCTGCTGGCCGGAGGAGCTGCCCGGCAGATGGCGTCCATCTCCCCAGGCGGCCTCCCGGAGGGGTGGCTGCCTGGGCTGGTTGGGCTGGCCGTGGCCGGCCTCAGCTACCTGGGGCTCCACGGGCTGCTGCGCACGCCGGAGCTGCGCTGGGTCCTCGCGCTGCTGCGGCGGGAGGTGGCGGGCGTGGGCCGCGGATGAGCGCCAGGGGAGGGCCGCGGCGGGCCATCCCTGGGGCGGACGGACATGGAGGCGAGCAGGGCTGCCGAGTGGGCTCACCCCTCCCCCGGAACGCCCGGCACATCCCCGAGGGGATGTGCCACGGCGGTCGGGCTCTGAAACCCCAGGGCCTGCGCCCACACCTGCAGGGATGGGACGCTTATCTTACGATGGCTCTGGGGTATACCCCACCCTACAGGGCTGCCCTAGAGGCCGGGAGCCGGGTGTGGTATAATCTATCCCAGAGGGCCAGGGGACCACGAAGGCGAGGTGCACGGTCTGCTCCCTGCCGGACCCGGGCCTCGTAGACCGTTGTTCCGCTGGCCTCCGCCGGCACCCCAGGGAAAGGGCCCACCCATGACACAGCCACAGCGACAGAAGACCATCCTCATCGTGGACGACGAACCCCGGATGCGGCGCTTCGTCAAGATGAACCTGGACCTGGAGGGCTATCAGACCCTGGAGGCGGGGGACGGCTTCGAGGCCCTGGAGAAGCTCCGGGACCACCAGCCGGACCTGGTGCTGTTGGACGTGGAGATGCCCGGGCTGGACGGGTTCGAGACCCTCAAGCGGATCCGGGAGATCAGCGATGTGCCGGTGATCATGCTCACCGTCCGCTCGGACGAGGACGACAAGATCCGGGGCCTGGACCTGGGGGCAGACGACTACGTGACCAAGCCCTTCAGCCCTCGGGAGCTGCTCAGCCGCATCCGCGCGGTCCTGCGCCGTTTCGAGCAGGCCCACCCCTACCTGAACGAGCCCATCATCCGGATCGATGACCGGCTCCAGGTGGACGTGAATCGGCGGGATGTCATTGTGAACGGCAAGCGCATCGGCCTGCGCCCCACCGAGTACCGCCTGTTGATGACCCTCATCGAGAACGCGGGCTGGGTGGTCCCCCACGAGGTGCTGTTGACCAAGGCCTGGGGCCACGAGTACGTGAACGACAACCACCTGCTGCGCCTCTACATCACCTACCTGCGGAAGAAGATCGAGGAGGACCCATCCCGTCCCCGTTATATCTTCACCGAACGGGGGCTGGGCTACCGGTTCGTGGACTTCCGCAGGCGCTCGGAGCAGGCGGCCTCCTCCACCGACGCGGGCCGAGCCGCTTCCCAGGAACGGGCCCCCACCCAGTAAGGGCCACCGGCTCTCTCCCCTGCGTCCTTCCCTCAGCGGTCCCGAATACGGGATGGGTCGGCCCGGCAAGCGCTGCCGGGCCGACCGTTTGCATGGACAACGGCCAGGGTGCCCCGGAGATCCTGCCCGCTACCGCTCCAGCTCGCCCCGGGGCCGGAGGGGAACCTCCTTGGCCTCGGGCACCGGGCTCCACTGGGTCGGCAGCCCCAGCGGCTGGGCCGGTGCCAAGGCGCCGGCGGCCAGGATGCCGCTGGCCGGCTCCCAGGCCTCCACCTGGAAGGTGTCGAAGGCCGCGATGGCCGTATCGTAGGGGGAGGACCAGTTGAGCACGCCGAAGTAGCCGCCGGTCAGGGGGGACGGGTCCGGGTACGCGCCCAGGAACTGGCCGTTCGCGTAGAGGAGCAGGCTCCTGTCGTCCCGCTCCACGGCCAACTCGTTCACCCCGGTGGAGGGATTGATGTGGGGGCTGGTGAGCCAGGCACTGTTGGCCGTGCTGTCCCAGGTGTAGGCCTCCCAGCCAGCGCCCCCCAGGTCCGGGTTGGTGTACCGGGCCAGGGCGTAGCTCTGGGTGTCCGGGATGACCAGGAAGGTGTAGAAGCCGATGAGGGTGCCGTCGGCCTGGAAGCTGGCACCGAAGTAGACGCCGTAGGCCGTCTGGTAGAAGCTCTCTCCTCGGCGGACCTTCACGGTGAAGCGGCCCTCTGGCTGGGCACCGGTGGGCGCGCCGAAGTAGCACAGCCAGTCGGGCTGCACCGCGGTGACGTACTCGCCGGCCTGGTACAGGGCCTGACACACCTCCGCGGTGCCCTGGAACCAGCCGCTGCCCTCCTGGCTGTAGTCGTCCGCGTAGACCCGGGCGATGCCGTTGACCTGGATGTTGTCGAAGCCGGCCATGGCGCTGGTGCCGCTGGTGTAGAAGGACCAGTTGGCCAGGCCCACATGGCCGTTCCCGGCCAGGGTATCGTCCGTCACCCGGGTCAGGTACACGCCGTTGACGAAGAGCAGGATCGAGTCGCCCTCCCGTCGGACCTTGAGGGTGTTGACGGTGTTGTCGGTGCCGATGATCCCGGCCCCTTGGAGCCAGGACCCGGCCTCGGTGCCGTCGCCGGTCAGGTAGGTCCAGCTCCCCTGGTCGAACCGCCACAGGGCGTAGGTCTGGTCCGCGGGGTCCACCCAGAGGAGATAGAACCGGCTGTTGTTGGAGATGTTCGGCGTGTCCAGGCCGAAGACCATCCCGTAGATGCTGTTGTCGTTCGGGCCGTTCTTGAACACGTCCACCGTGTAGACCCCCTCGGGCTGGGGGCCGGTGGGCGCCACCGCGATGCAGATCTGGCCGGCCTGGGAGACCTGGATGGCGTAGACGCCGTCGCCGTCCGTGGTGGTGGTGTACTGGAAGCTGCAGGGGGGGACGGTCCCCGTGCCCCAGCCACTGGAGGGATCTTCGAAGTCGTCCCGGTAGGTGGGCACCGTGGGCGTGGGGGTGGGGGTGAAGGTGGGCGTCGCGGTGGGCGTGTCCGTGGGGGGGGGCGGGGGGGCGC